>ENA-OWPP01000090-OWPP01000090.1-human-gut-metagenome-genome-assembly--contig:-NODE-90-length-108259-cov-10.135947_pt1 | contig 108259 bp, 100 predicted proteins | sample MGYA00248265_ERZ651848 | MGnify/ENA primary metagenome ERZ651848 (study PRJEB26924, sample SAMEA4378233) | human gut metagenome | biome: human gut; feature: human-associated habitat; material...
GGCAATTTTTACAATCCGGCAGCGGCTTTCCGCCTATTCGAGCGGCGTAAGTTCCACACGGCGGAATTCGATGGGGCCGCCTTCGCTCTGCAAGCCGATATAGCCCTTGTTATTCGACACGCCGGTAATCCGGTTCTGCAACTCGCCGTTGATATAAACCGTCACCGTACTGTCGTCGCAGATCACCTCGGCGCTGTTCCACTCCCCGACCGGCTTTTCGTTCGATGCGTTCATTTTGGTCACGATCATCAGCGTCGAATCGGCCCGGTATTCGGCGCAATCGGCTCCGCCCGAATTGATCAGGTCGCCGGCGCGGCCGTTCCACAACTGGCACTCGTAGCAATCGGGCCAGATACCGTCCTGCTGGATGTTGACGAAAATCCCGCTGTTGGTCGCGCTGTCGGGCCAGCGCCACTGGGCGTTCAGCTTATAATTCGAATAAGCCTTGTCGGTACGTACGTATCCGAACGGTCCGGACAGAGCGATCACGCTGTCGCGAACGACGAATTCCTGCTGCGGATTCAACGTCGAATCCTGCATGTAAAGTACCCATCCGGTCAGATCCGTTCCGTTGAAGAGCCGGACGGAATCCGCCTTTTTCTCCGTGCAGGAGAACAATGCAAGCGCAGCGGCGACTGCGACAAACGAGCCTGTTTTTTTCATTTTCATTCATATTTCAGCTTTGCACGCAAAGCCGGGGTTATCGATTTTTATTCCACTGAAAAACTGCCTTGCAGGCCGTCGTGCCCTCTGGCGTGAGGTCGACATCCGTCAGGGCCGGCGTCAGGCTCGTGTGCGTGACATCGTCGTCGATGCCGATCGTGAAGCCATCCTTCGGCGCATCCTTCTTGAGTTCCTCGAATACGGCGAAGATCTGGTCCGGCGTCGTGTCCTTGCCGCCAAGGCCGAAGCGGCCGCCGACGATTGTCGGATGCATGTCGGAGTGGTAGAACGCTGCCTTGACATCGAGGTAGAGCGGCTCGCCAAGGGAGCCCGGCTCCTTCGTGTGGTCGAGGACGGCGACTTTCTCGATCGTCTTCGGCAGGAACTTGAAGAAGTGCTCGATGGAGAACGGACGGTAGAGGTGGACGTTCAAGAGACCGACCTTCTCTCCCTTCGCGTTGAGGTAGTCGACCGTCTCCTGGACCGTCTGGCAGACGGAGCCCATCGCGATGATGACGCGGTCGGCATCCTTCGCACCGTAGTAGTCGAAGAGATGATGCTCGCGGCCCGTGACCTTTGCGACGTCGGCCATGGCCTCTTCGACGAGCTCCGGCAGCGCATCGTAGAAGCTGTTAGCCGCTTCACGCGACTGGAAGTAGATGTCCGGGTTCGTCGCGGAGCCGCGCAGGACCGGATGGTCCGGATTGAGCGCGCGGCGGCGGAACGCCTTGACGGCATCCCAGTCGAGCAGCTTGCCGAGGTCTTCGTAGTCGACCATCTCGATCTTCTGGATCTCGTGCGACGTGCGGAAGCCGTCGAAGAAGTTGATGAACGGCACGCGGCCCTTGATGGCGACGAGATGTGCGACGGCCGAGAGGTCCATGACCTCCTGCACGCTCGCCTCGGCGAGCATGGCGCAGCCCGTCTGGCGTGCAGCCATGACATCCTGATGGTCGCCAAAGATGTTCAGGGAGTTCGCAGCGAGTGCGCGCGCGGAGACGTGGAAGACGCCCGGCAGCAGCTCACCGGCTACCTTATAGAGATTCGGGATCATCAGCAGGAAGCCCTGCGATGCCGTGTACGTCGTCGTCAGAGCGCCGGCCTGCAGCGAGCCGTGCACAGCGCCAGCGGCGCCTGCCTCGGACTGCAGCTCGATGACCTTGACCTTCTGGCCAAAGAGGTTCTTGACGCCCTTGGCAGCCATTTCATCAACATGCTCAGCCATCGGCGAGGACGGCGTGATCGGGTAGATCGCGGCGACGTCGGTGAAAGCATAGGAGATGTAGGCGGCAGCTGTGTTGCCGTCCATGGTTTTCATCTTTTTGCTCATGTTTTGGATTACTCCCCTCTGATATTGGATTTGACAAGATGGAGGATCTGCCCCCATCACATGGTCAGGATAAATAGAAAAACCTGATGGCAAGATTGCAATGCCATCAGGTTTCATTATACGTGCTATGCAAAAAAATGTAAAGATATATTCATCACACCTGTTCTCCTGTCAGCAAGTGTACAGGCAGGCTGCACAACGGGGGAAAATCAGGCCGCATCCTCTTTATTCTCGCGGCTGTGGCGATAGCCGTAGAGGAAGTAGATGAGGATGCCGAGCGCACTCCAGACCCAGAAGCGCTCCCAGGTCATCGAGGAGAGGTTGTACATGATGTAGCCGCAACTCACGATGGCGAGCGTGCCGACGACGTAGATGGCCGGACAGCGGAACGGGCGCGGCAGGTCTGGGTACTTGCGGCGCATGACCATGACGCCGATGGACGAGATGATGAAGGCAAACAGCGTGCCGACGCTGCACATCTCGGCGATGACGTTGATCGGCGTGAAGCCGCTGATGATGGCGACGGCGATGCCGACGATGATCGTGATGCGGTGCGGCGTCGCGAAGCGCGGGTGGATCTTGCAGACGGACTGCGGGATCAGGCCATCGCGGCTCATCGCGAAGAAGGCGCGCGTCTGCGCGTACATCATGACGAGCAGCACGGTCGTCAGGCCTGCGATGGCGCCCGTGCCGACGAGCGCGGAGCCGAAGCGGTAGCCGAGCTCGCGCAGCACGAAGGCGACCGGCTCGGCGTTGTCGAGCTCGGTATAGGGCACGTTGCCCGTCATGACGGCCGTCACGGCGATGTAGAGCACGGTGCAGATGAGCAGCGATGCGATGATGCCCGTCGGCATGTCGTGCGCGGGGTTCTTCGTCTCCTCTGCCGCGGTCGCGATGGAGTCAACGCCGAGGTAGGCAAAGACGATGACGGCGGCGCCGGCGGAGACGCCGGAGAAGCCGAACGGCATGAAGGGCTCCCAGTTCGCCGGGTCGACGGACGGCGCGGCGAGGAACAGGAACAGGAAGATGGCGGCGAGCTTGACGCCGACGAGGACTTTGTTGACCGTGACGCTCTCGCGCACGCCGCGCACGAGCAGGCAGGTCAGGAAGAGCGTGATGAGCACCGCGGGCAGGTTGACGATGCCGCCGTCGGCGGGCACGGTCGTCCAGGCGGCGGGCAGCTCGATGCCGGCGGTCTTTAGGAGGCCGACGACGTAGGCGGACCAGCCGCCGGCGACGGCGCTCGCGCCGACGGAGTACTCGAGGACGAGATTCCAGCCGACGAGCCAGGCGAAGAACTCGCCGACGGAGGTATAGGCGTAGGCGTAGGCGCTGCCGGCGACGGGGACCATGGAAGCGAGCTCGGAGTAGGCCATGCTGACGAAGCCGCAGGCGATGCTGGCGAGCAGGAAGGACAGCATGAGGGCGGGGCCGGCATACTTGGCGGCGGCGACGCCGGTCAGGACGAAGATGCCGGTGCCGACGATGACGCCGATGCCGAGCAGGGTGACGTCAAGGGAGCCCATGGCGCGCTTGAGGTGGGACTGGTGGGCATCGGCCTTGTACGCGGCGATGCTCTTGGTCCGGAAGATATTCACGATTCAACAACTCCTTCTATTGCGTTTACAGGTATACATTCTATCATTAATATCGGATTACAGCAAGGCGCGCGGCGCACAAAAAAGACCAGTCCGATTGGACTGGTCTCTGATCTCTTATAGATGGTCGGGATGACAGGATTCGAACCTGCGGCCTCATCGTCCCGAACGATGCGCGCTACCAAACTGTGCCACATCCCGACAACGTAGACTAGTATAGCGTATATTGCGGGATTTGGCAAGGGGTGTGGCGAAAAAAGTTTTGTTCGGGGAAACGAGGGAGTGTTGGCAAGGGGGCCGGGGCGACCTGTTCCGGCTTCGTCGCTCCGTTGGAATGGCCCTCACCTCGGCTGTGCGCATGGAGGCGGGTTCGCCGCCTGCCGCGGCGGGTTTCACCGGCTTCTCTCGCCCATTGTCATTTGAGGGCCATCCCTGCGGGCGGTCACTGCGCTCCTGCAGGCGGAACAGGTCCCCCGTCCCTCGGTTACTTCTTCGCGGTTCGCTCCGAGGCAGGGGCTCGCGGTCGGGGGACGGACGCTTCGCTGCGTCCCCCTGCTCGCTCGGCTGCTGGAAGTTTGCTCGATGGGGGCGGACGCTTCGCTGCGCCCCGGCGCCTTAAATCGAGTTACTTCTCTCCTCTACTCGATTTTGCTTCTTTTTCTTCGTATGATTGGCGAAGAACAGGAAGATGATTGGGATGACGATCAGGGTGAAGACCGTGGAGGTCAGCAGGCCGCCGATGATGACCCAGGCCATGGAGACGCGGGATTCGGAGCCGGGGGTCATGGCGAGGGCCATTGGGGTCATGCCGACCATCATGGTGATGGTGGTCATGAAGATCGGCTTGAGGCGGACGCGGCCGGCTTCGATGACGGCCTCTAGGGCGCTATGTCCCCTATCCATGAGCGTTAGTGTGTAGTCGATGAGCAGGGTGCCGTTCTTGGCGACGATGCCGTCCATGACGAGGATGCCAATCATGGAGAAGAGGTTCAGGGTATTATGTGTGATGAACAGCAATAAGATTGAACCGATGAGGCCGAGCGGCAGGGAGAACATGCGGATGAACGGGGTGATGGTGGACTCGTAGAGGACGGCGAGCAGCATGTAAATGAGGACGAGGGCGAGGAACAAGGCGGACAGGAGTTCGCTGAAGGTGTCGTTCATGCGGGTGGCCTGGCCCTTGAACTGGTAGGTGACGTTCGGGCCGAGGTCGGCGGCGGCGAAGGCTTTCTTGACGTCGCTCGTCACGGCGCCCATGGGGCGGCCGCTGAGGTTCGCGCCGATGGCGACGGAGCGCTGTTTGTCGACACGGCGGATGGTGACGGGTCCCCTGCCGTTCTGGATAGTGGCGACGTCGCCAAGGTAGATGAGCTTGCCGGATGCGGAGAGCGGCACGCGGGCGACGTCGGAGGCTTTGTAGCTGTCGGCGTCTTTGAAGCGGACTTTGATGTTCGTGTCCTGGCCGCCGTTATTGGGGTCGCTCTTGAGCTCGCCGGCGGAGAGGCCGGAGATGGCACTCGCGAACGCGGTGTCGACGTCCTGCAGGGAGGTGCCGTAGGCCTTGAGCTTCTGGCGGTCGACGGTCAGGCGCAGCTCGGGCATGCCCTCGACGTAGGAAGAGTTGACGTCGGTGACACCGTCGATGCCTTTGAGGGTGTTCATGGCCTTCTCGGCGGCGGCGTCGAGGGCGGCGCCGTCGTTGCTGCGTAGCTCGATCTGCAGGGCGCCGCCGCCGTTCTTCGCTCCCCCGCCGCCCGCGATGCCGGCGACGTTTGTCTGGGTCTCGGAGACGCGCACGTCGGCTGTCTTGATGGTGGCGGCGAATTTGCGCACGTCATTGGCGACCTGCCAGACGGTGCGGCTGCGCTCGCGCCGGTCGACGAGCTGGACCTTGATGCGGCCCTCGTAGGCCGTACTGCCGCCCGCCTGCGTCATGTAGTACTTGACCTCGGGCAGCTCGGCGAGCTTGCCTTCGATGCGCTCGGCAACGCGGTTCGTCTCCTCCGGCGAGGAGCCGACGGGCGCCTGGATGTTGACGGTGAAGCTCGACTCGTCGGTCTGCGGCATGTACTCCATGCCGACAAAGCCGAGCGGCACGAGCGCGACGACCGCGACAAATACAGCGAGAATGGAGACGAGCAGCTTCTTCGTGTGGCGCAGGCTCCAGTTGAGGATTTCGACGTAGAGATGCTGCGCCCTCGCCTCGATGCGGTCCATAAAGGCAAACGCGCGGTTCGTCCCGGGATGATAGCCCTTGCGGAAGAAGCGCGAGGCGAGCATCGGCGTCAGGGTGAACGAGACGAAGAGCGAGAACAGGCCCGCGAAGACGATGGTCAGGCCGAACTGGCGGAAGTACTGCCCCGTCATGCCCTGCATGAAGGCGATCGGCATGAAGACGGCGGCATCGCAGAGCGTGATGGCGATGGCCGCCATGCCGATCTCCGTGCGTCCCTTCTCGGCCGCCTCATCGGGCGCCTCCCCCATCTGCAGGTGGCGCACGATGTTCTCGAGCACGACAATCGAGTCGTCGACGAGGATGCCGACGCAAAGCGTCATGCCCATCAGGGACATCATGTTGAAGGTGAAGCCCGCGAGGTACATGACGAAGAACGTCGAGATCAGCGACGTCGGGATCGCGATCATGACGGCCGCCGTCGAACGCCAGCCGCGCAGGAACAGGAAGAGCACGAGGCCCGTCGTGATGAGGCCTTCAATCAGCGTGTTCATCGTGCTGTGCAGCGAGGCCCGCACGTAGTCGGCATCGTTCGAGACGACGACGAACTGGTAGTCGGGATACGTCTTGCGCAGCTTCTCGACGCTCTTCATGATATTGGCCGCCGTCTCGACGACGTTGGCATCGCTGTTCTTATAGATGAGGACGTTGATGGCGTCCTCGCCGTTGAGACGGCCGTAGCGCTCCGTGCGGGCCTCGCGCTCGCTGACGCGCGCGACGGCCGTTAGCGGGATCATCTGGCCCGCGGTGTTCGCCACCTGCACCTTCTCGATGTCGCTCGGCTTCTGGAACTGCGCGACGACGCGCACGTCCGACTTCGTCGTCTCCGTGAAGACGGAGCCCGACGGCACGAGCTGGTTCTCGTTCTTGATGGCCGAGGCGATCTTGGCGAGCGTCAGCTTATAGGCCGCCATCTTCTCGCGGTCGACGTCGATGGCGACTTCCTTGTCGCGGCCGCCGTGCAGCTCGACCTCCGAGACGCCGCCCGCCTGCTGCAGGACCTCTGAGAATACGTTGTCCGTCTCCGTGTAGGTGTCGGCGAGGCTGTGGTTCGAGAGCACGGCGAGCTCGACAATCGGCTTTGCGTTCATGTCGCGCTTGATGACGACGGGCGAGTCGGCCTCGTCAGGCAGTTTGTTGGCGATGGCCTCGACCTTCTTGCTCGCGTCGATGGCCGCCGTGTCGGCATTCGTCGCAAAGTCGAGCTCGAGCGTCACGCGGGCTTGCTCGTAGCTCGCCGTCGAGGTGATTTTCTTGACGCCCGACACGGAGGACAGGGCGTCCTCGACCGGCTTGACGACCTCCTGCTCCACGGACTCTGCACTCGCGCCCGGGTACTTGACCGACACCGTCACATACGGCGTGTTGAGCGCCGGTAAGAGCTCCACGCCGATGCGGTAGTAGCTGTAGAGGCCGAGCACCACAAAGAAGGCGACGATCATCGAGATGCCGACCGGCCGCTTGATGGAAAGGCGTGTCATATTCATGATGCAGATTCCTCACTCGAATCGCCCTCGTACGGCTCTGTCTCGACCTTCTTGCCGTCCTGCAGCTTGTCCTGGTTCGTCACGACGACCGTATCCCCCGGCTCGATGCCGTCTAAGATCTCGACCTCCGCATCGTTCATCAGGCCGACCTTGATGTCGCGCGACTCGACCTTGCCGTCCTCGCCCACAACGAAGAGCGTCTGGCGGCCATTGCGCGAGAGCAGGGCCTCTTTCGGCACGCAGAGCGTCGCGCGGCGCTGCAGGATGTCGATGGCCGTACGGGCAAAGAGGCCTGCCTTCATCTCATCCGAGTCCGTCTCGAGCTCGATGCGCACCTGATACGTCTTGCTCGTATCGTCCATGGCCGGGCTCACGTAGACGATCTTGCCCGGGTAGTCGGCGCCGAGCGCGTCGATCGTCACCTCGACCTCCATGCCTGGCTTGAGGATGGCCGCATCGCTCTCCGCGAGCGTGCAGTCGACGTTGAGATGGCTCGTATCGACGAGCGAGAAGACCTTCGTGCCCGCCGAGACGATCTCGCCCGCCTCGACATTGCGGTAGCCGATGACGCCTGCACGCGGCGCGCGCAGGTACATGTCCTCGCGCTGGCGGCGCAAAGCATCCGTCGCGTGTGCCGACTTCTCCGCCGTGTACGCCTTCGACTCGACACTCGCCGCACTGCCGCCCTCGACCTGGTCCGCGAGCACATCGAAGGCCGCCTTCGAGGCGAGGTACTCCTGCTTGACCGAGTCGAGCGTGTCCTGCGAGATTGCCCCGATCGAGTAGAGATACTGGTTGCGCTCGTACTTGCTCTGCTCGAGCTCGAGGTCATTGCGCGCCTTGATGTAGTTCGCGTCGTACGAAGCCCTTGCCTCGCGCGCATCGGCCCGCGCCGCTCCCGTCGCCGCTGCATTCTCCGCAATCGAGATGTCGAGGTCGCCCGTGTCCTGCACCATGAGCACATCGCCGGCCTCGACCGCGTCGCCGAGCTTCGCGCGGACCTCCGTGACGCGGCCCGTATACTTCGGCGCGAGCGGGATATTCGCGTCCGCCACCGTCTGGCCCGAGAGATCGATGTGACGCATCATGTCCGCGCGCGTGACCGTCACCACCTTGACGAGCGGCTTGCCGCCACCCGTCTTGACCTTCTGGTTCGCACTCTTGCCGAGAAAGCCGTAGAGCGCGAGTGCCAGCACTGCGAGGCACGCCACGCTAGCAACGACAGCCTTCCTGCGATCGATACGGTTGAATTGTGTGAATCTATGCCGCATATATATTCTGCCCTCCTGCTGTTTTGGTCGTTATTTCTAGATTACCGCATCTGCGTGCACCTGACAAATAAATTTTTCATAATAAAAGCGATGGCACGCTGGCGTATGGGGCAACTGTGACAATCGCTGTTTACAAGATGATGAAGTCGATATAAAATGGAAGCATAATGTGAAAATTTCAGGCAAGCCCTGTAATCCCAAGAGAAAGAGGTAACATCATGAAAGCAGTTGAAATCCGCAAAGATATCTACTGGGTCGGCGCCATCGACTGGTCCATGCGCAGCTTCCACGGCTACGAGACGAGCCGCGGCTCGAGCTACAACGCCTACCTGATCCTCGACGAGAAGATCACCCTCATCGACACGGTCAAGGAACCGTTCAAGGAAGAGCTCCTCGAGCGCATCGCTTCCGTCATCGACCCGGCTAAGATTGACTACATCATCTCCAATCACGTCGAGCCCGACCACTCCGGCTCTCTGCCCTTCATGATGGCCCACTGCCCGAACGCCAAGGTCATCACGAGCATCCCGCAGGGCCTCAAGGGCCTCAAGGCGCGCTACGGCGACCTGCCCTACGAAGGCGTCAAGGCAGGCGACACCCTCTCCATCGGCAAGCGCACGCTGCAGTTCGTGCCGACCCCGATGCTCCACTGGCCCGACAGCATGGTCACCTACTGCCCCGAGGAGAAGATCCTCTTCTCGAATGACGCCTTCGGCCAGCACCTCGCCTCCGGCAGCCGCTTCGACGACGAGAACGACCTCGCCGTGCTCTACTACGAGGCCAAGAAGTACTACGCCAACATCCTCATGCTTTACGGCCGCCAGGCACAGGCCGCCCTCAAGGCGCTTCGGGGCCTCGACATCGAGATGATTGCGACGGGCCACGGCATCATCTGGCGCTCCCACGTCAAAGAGATCCACGGGCTCTACGAGAAGTGGTCGACGGGCGTCCTCGAGAAGCGCGCCGTCGTCGTCTTCGACACCATGTGGCACTCCACCGAACAAATGGCCCGCACGATCACCGAGGCCTTCCAGGAAAAAGGCATCCCCGCCACCTTCTACGACGTCAAGGAAAACGCCCTCTCCGACATCATGACCGACATCCTCACGAGCGAATACCTCGCCGTCGGCTCCCCGACCATCAACAACCAAATGCTGCCGACCATCGCCGCCTTCCTCTGCTACCTCAAGGGCCTGACCGCCAAGGGACACAAGGCCTTCGCCTTCGGCTCCTACGGCTGGGGCGGCCAGAGCATCGCCCTCGTCGAAGAAGAGCTCAAAGCCGCCGGCTGCGACATCGTCCTCGACAAACAGCGCCTGCTCAACACCCCGGATGAAAATACCCTCGAAGCCCTGCGCGAGGCCGTCCACACAATCATCTGAGCATCGCAAACGATTGCATAAAAAAACCGCCATCTTGGCGGTTTTTTTATTTCACTCAGCTGAACAGGGCGATCTGGTCGCTCTCGCTCATGCCATCGAGGCAGCCGTGGGCGCGCAGGATCTCGATGTTTGTCTTGGAGATGCCGGAGCGGCGGCGCAGATCTTCAATGGAGGTGAAGGCGCCCTCTTTGCGGGCTTCGACGATGCCCTGGGCGGCCTTCTGGCCCATGCCGGCGAGGGCGGCAATCGGCGGCAGGAGTGCATTGCCGTCGATGATGAACTTGTCGGCGCCGGAGCGGTAGAGGTCGACGCGCTCGCAGGAGTAGCCGCGCAGGTACATCTCCCAGGCGAGCTGGAGGACGATGAGGGTGGCGTTCTGCTTGGCGTCGAGCTTCTTCTCCTTGCCCATGGCCTCGAGCTCTTTGATCTGCTGGCCGACGTAGTCCTTGCCGCGCGCGATGACGTTGGCGTCGAATTCGGCGGCGCGGATGGAGAAATAGGCGGCGTAGTACGCGAGCGGATAATGGACCTTGCAGTAGGCGATGCGGTAGGCCATCATGACGTAGGCCGTCGCATGGGCGCGCGGGAAGAGGTACTTGATCTTCTGGCACGACTCGATGAACCACTCGGGGATGCCGCCCTTCCGCAGGATCTCGACGACGTCGTCGGCGATACCCTTGCCCTTGCGGACTTTCTCCATCGTCTTGAAGGAGAGCAAGGGGTCGATGCCGTTGTGGATGAGGTACATCATGATGTCGTCGCGCGCGGAGATGGCGTTCTTGATGGTGCACTGGCCGCTCCTTATGAGGTCCTGGGCGTTGCCGAGCCAGACGTCGGTGCCGTGCGAGAAGCCGGAGATGCGCACGAGGTCCGAGAATACGTCAGGCTGCGTGTCGTCAATCATCTGGCGCGTGAACGGCGTGCGGAACTCGGGGATGCCGAAGGTGCCGCTCGTCGCGCCGAGCTCCTCGGGCGTGACGCCGAGGGCCGCCGTCGAATTGAAGATGGACATCGTCGCCTCGTCATCGAACGGGATGGTCTTCGGGTCGCGGTGCGTGAGGTCTTCGAGCATCTTGATGACGGTCGGGTCATCGTGGCCGAGGATGTCGAGCTTGACGAGTCGGCTGCTGATGGAGTGGTAATCGAAGTGCGTCGTGATCGTGCCGCAGTTCATGTCGTTGGCCGGGTGCTGGATTGGCGTGAAGAAGTGGACGTCCATGTTGCGCGGCACGACCATGATACCGGCCGGGTGCTGGCCCGTCGTCGACTTGACGCCCATGCAGCCATGGGCCATCTTGTCGATGTAGGAGATGTGCTTCTTGACGCCCTTCTCCTCGTAGAATTTCTTGACGTAGCCGAAGGCCGTCTTGTCGGCGACGGTCTGGATGGAGCCGGCGCGGTAGACGTTGTCCTTGCCGAAGAGGATCTCGGTGTACTTGTGGGCGACGGGCTGGTAGGCGCCAGAGAAGTTCAGGTCGATATCTGGGACTTTGTCGCCGTCGAAGCCGAGGAAGACGGCGAACGGGATGTCGTGGCCGTCCTTGATCAGCGGCGTGCCGCAGACGGGGCAGACTTTGTCGGGCAGGTCGTAGCCGCAGCCGTAGGAGCCGTCGGTGATGAACTTGCTGTACTGGCAGTGCGGGCAGCGCCAGTGCGGCGGCAGCGGGTTGACCTCGGTGATGCCCGTCATCGTGGCGATGAAGGACGAGCCGACGGAGCCGCGCGAGCCGACGAGGTATCCGTCGTCGTTTGACTTCTTGACGAGGCGCTGCGCGATGAGGTAGAGCACGGAGAAGCCGTGGCCGATGATGGGCTTGAGCTCCTGCTTGAGGCGGTCCTCGACAATCTTCGGCAGGTTCTCGCCGTAGAGCGCGCGGGCCTTCTTGTAGGACATTTCGCGGATCTCCTCATCGGCGCCCGGGATCTGCGGCGAGTAGAGGTCGTCCGGGATTGGCTTGAAGCGCTCGATCTGGTCGGCAATCTTGCGCGGGTTCGTCACGACGGCCTCGTAGGCCGCCTCCTCGCCGAGGTACTCGAACTCCTTGAGCATCTCGTCCGTCGTGCGCAGGTAGAGCGGCGGCTGCAGCTCGGCGTCGTCGAAGCCCTTGCCCTTCATGAGGATGGCGCGGTAGATGCTGTCCTCGGGGTTGAGGAAGTGGACGTCGCAGGTCGCAACGAGCGGCTTGCCGAGCTTCTTGGCAATCTCAGCGACCTTGAGGTTAATCTTGATGAGGTCATCGTCCGTCTGGATATCCGGGTACTTGTCGCTGCGCTTGAGGAAGTCGTTGTTGTGGATGGGCTGGATCTCGAGGTAGTCGTAGAACGAGGCGATCTCCATGAGCTCCTCGTCCGTGCGCTGCTCCTCGATGGCGCGGATGAGCTCGCCGGCCTCGCAGGCGGAGCCGATGAGCAGGCCACTGCGGTATTCCTCGATGATGTGCTTCGGCAAGCGCGGCTGGCGGTGGAAGTAGCGCAGGTGCGCGAGCGAGACGAGCTGGTAGAGGTTGCGCAGGCCGTTGGGGTTCTTGGCGAGCATGATGATGTGGTTGGCGCGCTTCTGCAGGTGGTCCTTCTGGACGAGGTAGCCCTCCATGCCGTAGATGACCTTGAGGTCGCTCTTGCAGCTGCTCAGGGCCTTGGCGGCATCCGGGAAGGCCTGCACGACGCCGTGATCGGTGACGGCGACGGCGGGCCAGCCCCAGCGGTCGGCCGTCTTGATGAGGTCCTTGACGGAGACGACGGCGTCCATGCTGCTCATCGTCGTGTGCGCATGGAGCTCGACACGCTTGACCTCGGCGCGGTCCTCGCGGCTCTTCTTCTCCTTCTTGGCGAGGCTGTTGACGAAGAGCACGTACTCATTCATGAAGGTGTCGAAGCGCACGGAACCCTGCACGCGCACGGCCATGCCCTCTTTGAGCGCGGCCATGACTTCGTCGCAGTCGGGCTCCGGCTCGCTGCTTTTGCGGCGGCGTCCCTTCGTGAAGAACTTCTTGCAGGCGATGCCGTCCGTGTCGTCGGAGATGCAGAAGGTCAAGAGCTTCGTGCCCGACTTGAATTCGAGCAGGCGGATGCCCGAGCCCGGGCCCTCGCCGATCGTACCCTCGACGACGACGCTCTTGATCTCACCGACGAGCTCCGTGATCTTGTGGAGCGCGCCCGAGACGCCGCGGCCGAAGATGAGGTTGCCCCTGTCCTGCACAACGACCGGCTCGTGCAGGTCATCGTGCTTCTTGGGCGGCTTCTTCGCGGGTTTAGCCAGCTTTGCCGCTGCGGCTGGCTCGGCTGCTGCAGCACTGTAGGACGGAGCGGCCGGCTCCTCATAGATCGGATGGGCGGATGCCGGCGCTGCATCATCGGCCGTGCGGGCAAAGGCCGGCGCGGGGATGCCGCCCTCCCCTTCTCTGTCTGCCAAGGCGGCGCGCTCGGCGGCCTCGGCAGCTGCGCGTTCGGCTTTGGCGCGGCGGGCCTTCTCGTGCTGCAGGGCCTCGAGGTAGTCGGGGGACTGGAAGCTGTCGTCGACCTCGAGGTTCTGCAGGACTTCCTCGCTGGCCTCGCACTCGACGTGGCAGCGGTAGCCGACGCGCTGCTCGATGAGCTGGCTCATGGTCTGCGTGACGGAATGGGCGCGCATGATCTCGCCGCCGAGCTCGCCGGGCACGTCGATGAGGATGTGGCTGCCGTCGACCGTGTACTTCGAACGCTTGAGGAGCTCGTAGACGGTCGGGTTGCCCTCGGCCGTCTCGTAGACGAGCTTCGGCCAGATCTTCGCGAGCGCGTCTTCGATGTTGACGACATCCTGATAGAAGACGACGGAGTCGAGCTGGTACTTCGCGGCGATCTGGTCCGCGGCCGACGCGAGCAGGTCCTCAGAGAGCAGCGTCTGCGTGCTCAGCGCGATCTCCCAGCTGTTCGTGCGCGTGCAGACCTCGACATGGCGAATCGTGGCCGCCCGCAAGAGCGCCTTCTCCTCCTCTTCCAGCCGCATGCCCTGCACGAGCTGCCAGAACATATTCTTCTGACTCGGGACAATCCGGAATTTCTGCATCAAGTGCCATCCTTTCGCATTGATATAGAGAAAACCGGCACAACGTGCCGGCATTGGATTCTGCTACTCTATTATAAGGCCATTGTTCCAGATTTTCCACAAGAAAATCTTCCTCTTAGCCTTTCAACGAGGCTGGAGATACGTTCACCGCCTGTTCCTGAATGTTAACACCCAATTACGGAAGTGAAGGACATCTTCTGCCTCGTTATATGGGATACGGTGAGAGACTGCAAGAGGCAGTTCATCGTCATTCGACTTTGACCTGCAGCCAGAGCTTGGTGTAGAGCTTGTCGATGGCCTCGCCGAGGTACTGGTAGGTCTCCTGCCCCTGGTAGACGGAGGGGTCGGGGAAGGCGATCTCGATCTCTTCCTCGTCCATGTCTTCTTCGACAAGCGACTGCACGGCGGTGTTCGGCGTGGAGTAGCCGAGGGCCTCGAAGTTCTTGGCGGCGATGTCCGGACGGCAGAGGAAGTCGATGAACTTATGGGCGTTCTCTACGTGCTTGGCCTGCTTCGGGATGACCCAGCCGTCCATCCAGAGGTTCGTGCCCTCTTTTGGGGCGGGGCAGAACGCGAGGTCGGGGTTGGCCTTGAGCAGGTTGATGGCCTCGCCCGAGTAGATGACGCCGAGCGCGGCCTCGCCCGAGGCAAGCTTGTCGCGGATGTCATCGACGCCATAGGCCTGGACGAGCGGCTTCTGCGCAATCAGCATGTCGCGCGCGGCCTCGAGCTCAGCGGGATCCTTCGTATTCATCGAGTCACCCATGAGGCGCAGCGGGATCATGAAGGCATCGCGCGCGGAGTCCTGCATGAGGATCTCGTCCTTGTAGGCGGGGTCGAACAGCACGGACCAGCTGTCCACATCGCCGTGGACGAGCTTCTTGTTGTACATGAGGCCGACGGTGCCCCAGCAGTACGGGATGGAATAGCGGTTGCCCGGGTCGTACGACTCGGCCTGCTTGAGGAAGTCCTCGCCGATGTACTTCCTGGCGTTTGGCAGCTGGCTGTAGTCGAGCGGCTGCAGGAGCCCGTTCTCGGCCATCTTCTGGATCATGTAATCCGACGGGCAGATGAGGTCATAGCTCGTCGCGCCCTCTTTGACGCGCGGGTACATGCTCTCATTCGTATCGAACTCGTCAAGCACAACGTGGATGCCCGTCTCCTCCTCGAACTGCGCGATGACGTCGGGATCGAGGTAGTCGCCCCAGCTGTAGATGTAGAGCGTGTCCTCGCCTTCATCCTCTTCTTCGGCAAAGCTGTCACAGCCCGCCGTGAAAAGAGCTGTCACAAAGCACAGGAGCAACAGGAAAATCGGTAATCGCTTCATTCTTCTTCCCACTCCTTTCCCTGGCGGTGCTTCAACAGGCGCCAGTTGACCATCAGCAGGGCGACGAAGACGATGACGCCGAGGAAGAACAGCGTAGAGAGCGCGTACATCTCGGGATGGATGCCGAGCTTGAGCTGCGCGTAGATGGCCGTCGTCAGCGTGTCGATGCCCGCGCCCTTCGTGAAGTAGGTCACGATGAAGTCGTCGGCCGACATGGCAAACGACAGCAGGAAGGCCGCGGCGATGCCGGGCCGGAGCTCCGGCAGGATGACCTTGCGGAACGCCTGGAAGGGCGTCGCGCCGAGGTCGAGCGCCGCCTCGTAGCAGACGCGGTCGAGGCCCATGACCTGCGGCAGGATACAGAGCATCGCGTAGGGCAGGTTGATGACGATGTGCGCCATGAGGATTGTGTCGTAGCCGAGGCGCAGGCCGAAGCCGAGGAACAGGAGCATCAGGGCGATGCCCGTGACGATGTCGGCATTGAGGAGCGGCACATTCGCGAGGCCGCGGATGACGAGCTGGCTCCTCTTCGAGAAATTGCGGATGGCGAGCGCCGTGACGAGGCCCAGAAGCGTCGCGAAGAACGCCGCCGTCAGGCCAATCGTCAATGTGTTGAGGAAGGCCTCGATGATGTCCTCGCTCGTGAAGAGCTTCTCATACCACTGCAAGGTGAAGCCCGTCCACTGGCCACGGTAGCGGCTCGCATTGAACGACTGCGCGATCAGCACGAGGATCGGCGCGTAGAGGAACAGGATGATGATGCCGAGATAGATTTTCTTGAGCTTTGCCATCAGGACTTCACCCCCTGTTCTGCCTGCTCGACCTTTTCCTCTGCACCATGGCCCGAGAAGGCCTCGAGCACGATGTTGAGGATGATGAAGACCATGAGGATCATCGAGAGGGCGCTGCCGAGCTGCCAGTCATAGGCCGCCGTGAACTCCTGCTCGATGATGTTGCCGATCAAGAGAATCTTGTTGCCACCTAAGAGCGCGCTGATGACGAAGGTCGTCAGCGCAGGGATAAAGACCATCGTGCAGCCGCTGATGACGCCGGGCAAAGAAAGCGGGAAGACGATGCGGCGGAAGGTCTGCCAGTGGCCCGCGCCGAGGTCGTGCGCCGCCTCGATGATGCTCTTGTCGATGTGCGAGAGCGAGACGTAGAGCGGCAGCACCATGTACGGCAGGAAGTTGTAGACCATGCCGATGACGATGGCCAGCGGCGTGTTGATCAGCGTGACCTCCGGCAAGGAAAGCGCGTGCAGGATGCTGTTGATGATGCCGTTCTTCTCGAGGATGGTCTGCCAGGCCATCGTCGTCAGGAGCGAGTTCATCCAGAGCGGCAAGAGGAACAGCAGGAAAATCAGCAGCATGCGGCCGCGCTTGATCTGCTGCAGGATCATGCAGAGCGGGTACGCGAGCACGAGGCAGATGAGGGTGCTGATGAGCGCGAGCTCCACCGAGAGGCCGAGCGCCTGCAGGTACTCGAGCTGCACGGCCTCCCAGAGGTTCGCGAGCGTGAAGGCCCCTTGCCCGTCCGTCAGGCCGTGGTAGAAGACGAAGAAGAGCGGCAGCACGATGAAGATGGCTGCCCAGATGGCGAACGGCGCGGCGAAAAGGCGCGCGACGCCCTTGCTGTCATGCATCATGCGCCGCCTCCTCATCTTCCGAGGCGGGCTTGGCCATGATCTGGATGTTCGCTGGCGCTAAGCGGATGCCGACCTCCTTGCCCTGCTCGTGGCCCGTGATCGTCTGAACGAGCCACGAGAAGCCGCCCGCCTCGATCGTGATGTCGTAGACCGTGCCCTTGAAGACGACGGAGCGGATGATGCCGCGGTACTGGCCCTCTTCCGGCGCGCAGATCTGGATGTCCTCGGGGCGGATCTGGACGTCGACGGGGACATTCTCGCCGAAGCCCGTGTTGATGCACGGGATGTCCTTGCCGAGCAGGTGGACGAGCTTGTCGCGCACCATGATGCCGTCGATGATGTTGCTGTCGCCGATGAAGTCCGCGACGAAGGCGTTCTCCGGCTCGTTGTAGACGCTCTCCGGCGTGCCGATCTGCTGGATCCAGCCCTGGTTCATGACGACGACCGTGTCCGACATCGAGAGCGCCTCTTCCTGGTCGTGCGTGACGAAGATGAAGGTGATGCCGAGCTCGCGCTTGATCTTGACGAGCTCGCGCTGCATGCTCTGGCGCAGCTTGAGGTCGAGGGCCGAGAGCGGCTCGTCGAGGAGCAGGACCTTCGGCTCGTTGACGACGGCGCGCGCGATGGCGATGCGCTGCTGCTGGCCGCCCGAGAGCGCCGTGACGTCGGCATGCTCATAGCCGTCGAGGTTGACGAGCTTCAGCGCGTACTTGATCTTGTCGCGGATGTAGGCGGCTGACTTGCCCTTGATCTTGAGGCCGAAGGCGATGTTCTCCGCAACGTCCATGTTCGAGAACAGGGAATACTTCTGGAACACCGTGTTGACCTGCCGCTTCTCCGGCGGCAGCTTCGTGATGTCCTGCCCGTCGAACAGGATGCGCCCCTTGTCCGGCAGCTCAAAGCCGCCAATCAGGCGCAGTGTCGTCGTCTTGCCACAGCCCGACGGCCCCAAGAGTGTCAGAAATTCATTTTCGTGAATGGTCAGGTTCAGGTCCTCGAGGATCTGACGGCTGCCATAGAATTTGTCGATATGCTCGAGTCTCAGCAATTCTTTCGCCAATTTTCACTCCCCCATCTAAAAACCAACATAAAATATGCCCACAAAAAGGGCCCTTCTATTTTATCATAGCAGGGCCCTTTGTTTCAATCGTATTGCTGTTAAGTTCCAGTAAAGGACGGCGTTCCAAACGCCGCTCAGGACTTCTGGCCGGCGAGCTCGTCCTCGGCGGCTTCGCGCTCCCCCTGGTAGTCAATCTGCTCGCCCTTCTTCTCGAAGGCGACGACGTGCTCCTCGTAGTCGAAGCACTCCTCGGCGATGTCCTTGTTGAGCCAGAGCAGGCAGATGAGGTTCGGGATGATCATGAGGCCATTCATCGTGTCGGAGAAGTTCCAGACGACTTCGAGCGTCGTCGTCGCGCCGACGAAGGTCACGAGCGAGAAGATGACGCGGTAGGCCATGATGACGGGGCGCTTCTCGATCAGGTACTCGAGGGCCTTCTCGCCGTAGTACTCCCAGCCGAGGATGGTCGAGAAGGCGAAGAGCGCGATCGAGATGGAGACGATGAGTTTCGCGTACGGGCCGAAGACGGTCGAGAACGCGAGGATCGTCAGCTGCACGCCGGAGACGAGCTTGCCCGTCGCGGGGTCGACCGTGCCGAGCACGCCCGACGAGGCGATGACGAGGCCCGTGAGCATGCAGATGATCATCGTGTCGAAGAAGGTGCCCGTCATGTTGACGTAGCCCTGGCGCGAGGCGTGGTCCGTGCGGGCCGCGGCGGCCGCGATCGGCGCGGAGCCGAGGCCGGCCTCGTTCGAGAAGACGCCGCGCGCGACGCCCCAGCGCATGGAGGTCAGCATCGAGGCGACGATGGAGCCGCCGATGCCGCCCGCGACGGAGTCAAACGAGAAGGCCATGCGGAACATCTCCGCGATGCCTGCCGGCACGGCTTCGATGTTGGCGCAGATGACAACGATCGAGACGAGGAAGTAGAACGCGGCCATGACGGGCACGATGATGCTCGAGACAAAGCCGATGCTGCGGATGCCGCGCACGAGGACGCTCAGTGCCATGATGGCGATGACGCCGCCAATCAGCCAGGTCGGGATGCCGTAGCTGCTCGAGAGCGCGGCGGCGATGGAATTGGCCTGCGTCATGTTGCCGATGCCGAACGACGCGAGCACGACGAAGAGCGAGAACAGGAAGGCGAGCGTGCGGCCGACGTACTTGTTCTTGATGCCGTTCTTCATCGCGTACATCGGGCCGCCGGCCATCTCGCCGACGCTGTTCGTCTCGCGGTACTTGACGGCCAAGACCGACTCACCGTACTTCGTCGAGAGGCCGAACGCCGCGCTGATCCACATCCAGACGAGCGCGCCCGGGCCGCCTAAGACCATGGCCGTCGCGACGCCGACGATGTTGCCCGTGCCGATCGTCGCCGACAGCGCCGTCATGAGCGACTGGAACGGCGAGATGTCGCCCGCGTGCTTGTCGCGCTTCGAGAAGACCATGTGGATCGCGTAGCCGAGGTTGCGCCACGGCAGGAACTTCAGCCGCACGGTCAGGAAGATGCCCGTGCCGACGAGCAGCACCAGCATGACCGGGCCCCAGACAAAATTGTTGACCTCCGCCAACAGCTTCGAGAAATCCATGATACCCATCCCTTTCTGGTTCCGATAAATCAATGATGTAAAGATAATTCCCTAAAAAGAAAAAGCAATGTTGCCGGACCCATCCGCGGGGACTTCTCAAGCAACATTGCTTTGTGCATTATTATAATTTATAATGGGATTATTGTCAATCGCTATCCGTCATGTATACACAGATGTACACAATCTATATCAGTGTACACAATCTATATCAGATCATGCCTGCTCGGCCGGCTCATCGCCATCGTGTGCGGCGGCGTAGGCCAGCAGGATGTGGGCGCTCTTGCGGTTCGTCGCGAGCGGCACGTCGTGGACGTCGCAGAGGCGCAGAAGCGCATTGATGTCCGGCTCGTGCGGCTGGGACGTCAGCGGGTCGCGCAGGAAGACGACGTAGTCGACCTCGCCGACGGCGACGCGCGCGCCGATCTGCTGGTCGCCGCCGAGCGGGCCGGAGAGCATCGTCTCGACGCCGAGGCCGAAGGTGTCGTTGATCAGCGTGCCGGTCGTGCGCGTCGCGATCAGGTGGAACTTCGCGAGGAAGTCCTTGTGGTGGCCGACGAACTCGAGCATCTCGCTCTTCTTCTTGTCGTGGGCAATCAGGGCAATCGTTTTCATGGGTAATCATCCTTTCTATGAAACATTCTCCCCTATCATTTCGCCCTAGAACGCCAAAAATCCTGCTGCATCCGGAAATCCAGATGCGGCAGGATTTGCTGACCCCGGCGTCGCCAACCAAGCGTGACGCTATGCCTAGCGCCACGCGCCAACCATAGAGAGCCGGAGTCAAAGGGGTTGTCGATATAGGGATTAAAGTGCCGTGCGCGTCTCCTTCTTGCGCTGGCCGTACTGCTTGAGCACGGCGGCGATAATGAAGTTGAGCACGAAGCAGGCGGCGAAGAAGTAAAGCGAGGCCGTGTAGCCGCCCGTCTGTGCATGGAAGTACGAGACGATGGACGGGCCGGCGACGCCCGCAAGGCCCCAGGCCGTCAGGATGCGGCCGTGGATGGCGCTGAGCTGGCGCGTGCCGAAGATATCGGAGAGATAGGCCGGCATGCACGAGAAGCCGCCGCCGTAGCAGCTGATGATCAGCAGCACGAGCAGCTCAAAGACGAAGGCTTCCCTCGTCTGGCCGAGCTGCCAGAACGCGAGGACCTCGAGCAGGAAGAAGAGCATGTAGACGCGGCCGCGGCCGATGTAGTCGGAGACCGTCGACCAGACGATGCGCCCGCCGCCGTTGAAGACGCCGATGATGCCGACCATCGAGGCGGCGGCTGCGGCGTCCATGCCAATCGTTTCCTGAGCCATCGGCGAGGCGACGGCCAGGAGGCCGATGCCGCAGGTGATGTTGACGAAGAAGATCCACCAGAGCGAGGCGAACTGCCAGGTCTTGAGCGCCTCATTGGCCGTCACACCCTGCTGGATGTGCGTGACCTTGCCCGTGCTGTCCTTGAGGACGGGCGGCTTGAGGTACAGAGAAGAGGCGCCCATGATGAGCATGTAGACGCAGCCGAGGATCAGGAAGTTGTTGACGAGGCCGACGGTCGCCGTCAGGTACTGCATGACCGGGCCCGCAATGAGCGCGGCGAAGCCGAAGCCCATGATGGCAAGCCCCGTCGCAAAGCCGCGATGGTCCGGGAAGTACTTGACGAGCGTCGAGACCGGCGTGATGTAGCCGACACCGAGGCCGATGCCGCCGATGACGCCGTAGAAGAGATACAGGAGCGTGAGGCTCTGCGCTGCGATGGCGTAGGCCGTGCCGAGCATGCCCGTGCCGAAGAACGCCATGGCGATGAGGCCGCTCTTTTTCGGGCCGATCTTCTCGACGAAGCTGCCGAGGAAGCCGGCGGAAAAGCCGAGGAACAGGATGGCCAGCGAGAAGGTCCAGGTCGTCTCGGCGAGCGAGAAGCCCATCTCCTTCATGATGGGGCGCGTCAGCACGCTCCATGCGTAGACGCTGCCGATCGAGATGTGGATCCCGACGGCGCTCAGTGCGATAAGCCAGCGATTTCTCATTTGATCTACCTCCAGAGATGCTCGGGGCATCTGCGGGGGTAGCAAAAAGACCGTCCGGAACAGATACCCTGCCCAGACGGTCGGCTGATCATGACGTTGCAGGACATGTGGTCAATTCCACTCATCCGTCAGCCCTGCAAAGCTCTTTCTTTTTCACTTTCATTATAAGAGCCCTGCGGGGCGGCGTCAAGGGAGAAATCTCACAGAATAGAAATTTTCTGTTACGGCTGCTTCTGCTCCTTCTGGTAAGCCGTACGGGCGAGCTCAGCGCGCAGGCCTTCGTAGAACTGCACGAGGCCGCTCGTGATGCTCTCGCGCACGTCCTTGTCGATCTTGGACTTCTTCTTGAGCTCGCGCGTCGTCTCGATGATGTTGCCGATGGTCAGGATGTAGTTGTACTCCTCCTCGAGCACGGAGGCGGCATCGAGCGGCGGCAGGCAGCTGACCTCCTTGGCGAGCTCGTCATACTCGGCCGAGAGCGCGCGCAGATTCTTCTTCTGCGTCAAGGCGAGGTCGAGGTTCTCCTCCGTCACGCGCGCGAGGCCCGCGTTCATCTTGTCGCGCAGGGCGTGCATCTTCTGGATGCGCTTCTGGAGCTGCGCGAGCGCGCGCCCCGTCCGGCGCTGCTCCGGTGTCATCTCATTTGTCATACGTCTTTCGTCTTTCCTTTCCGGTCTATCACTTGCCACCCATGAAAAAGCCCCCGGTGACCCGAGGGACTTTGCAAACGAGTATAGTATACCACAGGCGCAGCTGCCACTGCAATCGGACAGCATCAGAGGTCTGGGCGCACGCCGGTCTTGCCGGTGAACTTGTGGTAAGCAGCGCCCTTCCGGCGGCCCATGAGCTCAGCGAAGAGCTCTTCTGGCGAGATGTTGTGGTAGGCGAGCAAGACGAGGCAGTGGTACCAGAGGTCGCCCATCTCGTAGACGACATCCTTGCGGACGTTGTTCTTCGAGGCGATGATCGTCTCGACGGCTTCCTCGCCGACTTTCTTGAGGATCTTGTCCTGGCCCTTCTCGAAGAGGTAGTTCGTGTACGAGCCCTCGACCGGGTTGAGGCGGCGGTCCTGGATGACGTTGTAGAGGTCGTAGAGGACTTCGGCAAGGTCGGCCTTCTTCTCCGGCGGCACAACGGCAATGCCCTTCTCCTCCCCGCCCATGAGCTTGCGGCCGCTGAAGCAGGTGTAGGTGCCCGTGTGGCAGGCGACGCCCGTCTGATGCACGCGCACGAGCAGCGTGTCGCCGTCGCAGTCGTAGGAGATCTCCTTGACCTTCTGGACGTTGCCGGACGTCTCGCCCTTCTGCCAGAGCTTCTGGCGGCTGCGGCTGAAGAACCAGGTGTAGCCCGTCTCGAGCGTCTTCTTGAGGGATTCCTCGTTCATGTAGGCCAGCATGAGGACCTGGCCGTTCTCCTCCTGCACGACGGCGGGCACGAGTCCTTTCTCGTCGAACTTGACCATCGAGATGTCAATTGCATTCGCATTTGCGTTTTCGGTATTTGCCATTAGAATCGAACCTCCACTCCGCGGGACTGCAGGTATTCCTTGACCTGACGCACGGTGAACTGGCCGTAGTGGAAGACGGATGCTGCGAGCACGGCGTCGGCATGGCCGAGGGTCAGCACGTCGTAGAAGTGCTCGAGCTTGCCGGCACCGCCCGAGGCGATGACCGGCACGTTGACGGCGTCGGAGACGGCGCGCGTCAGCTCGATGTCGTAGCCGTCCTTCGTGCCATCGGCGTCCATGCTCGTCAAGAGGATCTCGCCGGCGCCAAGCGCGACGGCCTTCTTGACCCACTCGAGGCAGTCGAGGCCCGTCGGCGTGCGGCCGCCGTTGACGTAGACTTCCCAGCGGTGGTCGCCCGCGCGGCGCGCGTCGACGGCGAGCACCATGCACTGACGGCCGAATTTCTCCGCGCCTTCCTTTAGGAGACCCGGATTCTTGACGGCTGCGGTATTCAGCGACGTCTTATCGGCACCGGCCTTGAGCATGCGGCGCATGTCCTCGACCGTGCGGATGCCGCCGCCGACCGTGAACGGGATGAAGACCTTCGAGGCGCAGTCGCGCGCGACGTTGACCATCGTGCCGCGGTTGTCGCTCGAAGCCGTGATATCGAGGAAGACGAGCTCATCCGCCCGTTCCTCGTCGTAGCGGGCAGCGAGCTCGACGGGATCGCCCGCGTCGCGCAGTCCGACGAAGTTCGTGCCCTTGACGACGCGCCCGTCCTTGACATCAAGACAAGGGATAATGCGTTTCGTATACATCTATTTTAGCCCTCCTTCGCTGCGATTTCAATAGCCTCCGCGAGGTCCAGCGTCCCCATGTAGATGGACTTGCCGACGATGACGCCCTCGATGCCAGCCTTCTCGTAGGGCTTCAGGGCCTCGATGTCGGCGATGGACTTGACGCCGCCCGAGGCGACGACGGCGACGCCGCTCTCGCGCGCGAGCTTGGCCGTCGCTTCGACGTTGACGCCTGCGAGCGTGCCGTCGCGCGAGATGTCCGTGTAGATGATCGTCTTGACGCCGGCCTTCTTCATCTCCTTGGCGAGCGCCGTGGCCTCGACGTCACCCGAGACGCCCCAGCCATCGACGGCGACGATGCCGTCCTTGGCGTCGATGCCGACGACGATGCGGTCGCCGTACTTCGCGCAGGCCGTCTTGACGAGCTCGGGGTCGCGCACGGCGACGGAGCCGAGGATGACACGGCGCACGCCAAGCGCGAGGACCTCGTCGATGCTCTCCAGCGTGCGGATGCCGCCGCCGAGCTCAACAGGGATATCGACGGCCGCGAGAATCTTTTCGACCGTCGCAAGGTTCTGCGGTCTGCCGGCCAGCGCGCCGTCGAGGTCGACGAGGTGCAGGAACTCTGCTCCCTGCGCCTGCCACTTCTTCGCCATCTCCTCTGGCTTGTCCGAAAAGACCGTCTCCTTGGCAAAGTCGCCCTTCAAGAGGCGTACGCACTTGCCGCCGCGGATGTCGATTGCTGGGAATATGATCATGGGATTCTCCTCTTAACCTTCTTAACCTTCTTAACCTTCAACAAAATTCTTCAGGATGGCGAGGCCGACGTCGCCCGACTTCTCCGGGTGGAACTGCGTGGCCTGGATGTTGCCGCAGGCGACGGCGGCCGTCAGCTGCTCGCCGTACTCCGTCGTGGCCGTGATGACGCTCGCATCCTCCGGCACGGCGTGGTAGCTGTGCACGAAGTAGACGTAGGGCTTGTCCGAAAGGCCTTGGAAGAGATCGAGCTTCTCGCGCGGCTCGCGGACCTTGATGGAGTTCCAGCCCATGTGCGGGACCTTGAGGCCCGGCGCCTGGATCTTCTTCACCATGCCGTGGATGAGGCCGAGACCTTTTGCCCCCGGACTCTCCTCGCTGCCGTCGAAGAGGACCTGCAGGCCGACGCAGATGCCGAGCAGCGGCTTGCCGGCGGCGACCGACTCCTTGAGCACGGGAATCAGGCCGCTCTCTTCGAGGTTCTTCATGCAGTCGCCAAAGGCGCCGACGCCCGGCAGCACGATCTTCGAAGCCTCGCGAATAGTGCTCTCGTCACTCGTCACGCGGACGTCTGCGCCGAGCGCGACGAACGCCTTCTCGGCGCTGAAGAGATTGCCGACGCCGTAATCAATGATTGCAATCATGGGATACTCCTCCTAACTATCGGGCACAGGCTCAGAGTGAGCCTTTCGTCGACGGGATGCCGTCGACACGCGGGTCCTTCTCGACGGCGATGCGCAGGGCGTGGCCGAGCGCCTTGAAGATGGCCTCGACCTTGTGGTGCGAGTTCTTGCCGTAGAGCACGCGGACGTGCAGCGTGATGCCGGCGTTGACGGCGAAGGCGCGCAGGAATTCCTCCGTGAGCTCCGTGTCATAGCCACCGATCATCGGGGCCATCTCGCCGCCGTCGTAGACCAGGAACGGGCGGCCGCTGATGTCAAGTGAGACGAAGGCCAGCGCCTCGTCCATCGGCAGGTAGAACGTGCCGTAGCGGCGGATGCCCTTCTTGTCGCCGATGGCCTGCTTGAACGCCTGGCCGAGCGTGATGCCGATGTCCTCGACGGAGTGGTGGCCGTCGACGTCGATGTCGCCGTCACAGGCCAGCGTGAGGTCCATGAGGCCGTGGGCCGTCATGAGGTTGAGCATGTGGTCGAAAAAGCCGATGCCCGAGTCGATGACGCCGTGGCCATTGCCATCGAGATTTAAGATGAGCTTGACGCTCGTTTCTGCCGTCTTGCGCTCGACGGTCGCTGTGCGGATGCTCATGCTCTCCCCTCCGTGAATGCCTTGAAGTAGCTGTACCAGATGTCGTTCTCCTCGCGGCGGCCCATCGAGATGCGCAGGCAGTCCTTGAGGCCCGGCGCATCGCCGAAGTGGCGCACGCCGATGCCCTTCGACTCGAAGAGCGCGTTGAGCTCCTGCGCCTTATCGTAGTGGACGAGAATGAAGTTCGTCTCCGAAGGAAAGACCTTGACGCCCGGCAGCTTCTTGAGCTCCTCCTGCATGCGCTTGCGCTCCGAAATCATGATCTGGATGTGCGGCACGAACTCCTGGCGCATCTGGTAGCAGATGTCGGCCGTGACGAGCGAGAGCACGTTCATGTGGTACGGCATGTAGGACTTGTCGATCATCTCGACGATCTTCGCATCGGCAAGCATGTAGCCGACGCGGCACGAGGCGAGGCCGTAGGCCTTCGAGAACGTGCGCGCGATGATCATGTTCGGGTACTTCGCGAGCAGGCGCACGGCCGTCTGGCCGTAGAACTCCATGTAGGCCTCGTCGACGAGGAAGGCGCAGTCGATGTTCTTTGCGATCTTCTCGATTTCCTCGACCGTGAAGGCGTTGCCCGTCGGGTTGTTCGGGTTGCAGATGACAGCGAGCGTCGCCTTCTCGTCGTTGACCGTCTTGATGAACTTGTCGATGTCGAGCGAGTAGTCCTCCGGGTCGAGGTCGACCGGCACGCCCGTGGCCTCAGCGGCCTTGGCGTAGATCTTGTACATCGAGAACGACGGCTGTGGGTAGACAATCTTGGCCTCCGGGCTGCCGCCGAAGCAGTAGAAGAGCTTCTCGATGATCTCGGACGAGCCGCTGCCGATCAGCACGTTCTCGCGCTGCATGGAGAAGTTGCGCGCGATCTGGTCGCGCAGGTCGTCGTACTGCTCGTTCGGGTAGCGGTTGAAGGCGACCGTGCCGAGACGGTTCATGACGCGCTCCTCGACGAGCGGCGGCAGGCTCATGTTGCATTCATTGGCATTGATCTTGATTTCCCACGGACGTTCGACGACGTCGTACGAGGGCATGTCGGCAAGGCCGTTGCGGTAGTTCAGCATATTCCCCTATCCCCTTCTATGTAAAGTCTATAAAATCTCAGTTATCTCGATGATTGATCACTTCTGCTCGCGGCGGATGCGGATGGCGTTGGCATGTGCCTGCAGGCCCTCCGTCTCGGCGAGGCGGATGATGTCCTCGCTGACGTCCGAGAGCGCCGGCTGCGTGTACGAGATGATGCTCGTGCGCTTCATGAACGTCTCGACGTTGAGCACGGAGTAGTAGCGCGCCGTGCCGCCCGTCGGCAGCACGTGGTTCGGGCCGGCGAAGTAGTCGCCGAGCGGCTCCGGCGAGTAGGCGCCGAGGAAGACGGCGCCGGCGTGACGCACGTACGGCAAGAGCTGGAACGGCTGGGCCGTCAGGAGTTCCATGTGCTCCGGTGCCGAGACGTTGGCGAAGCGCATGGCCTGCATCATGTCGTCGGCGACGACAATCAGGCCATTGCGGTCGATCGAGGCCTGCGCGATCTCGCGGCGCGGCAGGGCGGCGAGCTGCTTCTCGGCTTCCTTGGCGACCTTCTCGGCGAGCTCCGCGTCGTCCGTGATGACGATGCTCGAGGCCAGCGGGTCGTGCTCGGCCTGGCTCAGCATGTCAGCCGCCGTGTAGACGGGGTCAGCCGTCTTGTCGGCGACGATGAGGATCTCACTGGGTCCTGCGAGCATGTCGATGTCGACGTGGCCGTAGACTTCCTTCTTGGCCAAGGTGACGAAGATGTTGCCCGGGCCCGTGATCTTGTCGACGCGCGGAATCGTCTCCGTGCCGAAGGCCATCGCGGCGATGGCCTGGGCGCCGCCGATCTTGTAGATCTTCTTGACGCCGGCCGCGCGTGCCGCGATGAGCACGTACGGGTTGATCTTGCCGTTCTTCGGCGGCACCATCATGATGATCTCGCCGACGCCGGCGACGGAGGCCGGCACGGCGTTCATGATGACGGAGGACGGATAGGCAGCCGTGCCGCCCGGCACGTAGATGCCGACGCGGTCGAGCGGGATGATGGACTGGCCGAGGATGGAGCCCTTCTCGCGGTACGTCATCCACGAGTTCGGCTTCTGCTCCTGATGGTAGCGGCGCACGTTCTCAGCGGCCTTGCGCAGCGATTCGACGACGGCGGGGTCGGCGGCCCTCTCGGCAGCTTCGTACTCGGCCTCCGTCACGAGAAAGTCCTCCGGCTTGTAGTCGACCCGGTCGATGAGATGCGTGTAGCGGATGACGGCGGCGTCGCCCTCGCGGCGCACATCGCCGACGATCTGGCGCACGAGCTCGGCGGCCGTCATGTCGCGGCCGAACGTCTTCTTGTTGGCCTCGCGGATCTTCGGGCTGAGCTCGACCTCATCAAAGGATGCCTTCGTCAGCATCTTCTCAATGGCATATTCTCCGACTTCACTGGCTTTTACGATTTTCATCTATACTTCCTCGCTTTCCACTGTCTATCTCATCTTTGCCGGGGTGCTCAGGCCCCGGCCTTTGCCTGCTGCTCGAGCTCGAGGATCTTGCGCAGCTCTTCGGTGAGCTGGTTGATGCGGTCGAACTTGAGCTTGAAGCTCACGCGGTTGACGATGAGGCGCGCCGTCGCATCGAGGATGTAGGCGATCTCCTCGAGGTCGTTTTCCCGGAGCGTCGTGCCCGTCTCGACGATATCGACGATACTCTCCGAGAGGCCGACGATCGGGCCGAGCTCGATGGAGCCGTTGAGCTTGATGTACTCCATCTGCATGCCGTGCTTGTTGAAGAACTGCTCGGCGATGTGCGGGAACTTCGTCGCGACGCGCGTGTGGTCGTAGTCGACGAGCTTCGCGCGCTTCTCGGCCTTCGGCACGGCCATCATGAGGTGGCAGCGGCCAAAGCCGAGGTCTAAGAGCTCGTAGACATCCTTGCCCGACTCGAGGAGCACGTCCTTGCCGATGACGCCGATGTCAGCGGCACCGTACTCGACGTACGTCGGCACATCAGCCGTCTTCGAGACGATGAAGCGGATCTTCTTCTCCTCGTTCGCGATGACGAGCTTGCGCGACTTATCCGAGAGACCTTCCGCCGTGTAGCCCGCCTTGGCCAGAAGATCGGCCGAGAGCGAGAAGAGCTTGCCTTTCGGCAGGGCGATGGTCAGGTAATCCATGGTGTTTTTCATATTCCCTCTCCTGATAGTATGTTCCGGATATGATTCCTGTGATTTTCACTCTTTATCTTGCTAAAGGATTTCGATGTCCCTTATGTTAACACCAAAATCCGGATTCGTCAAGAAATCTTTGTAAATTGTTTGCTTGTCCATTTTCTACGTACAAAGTTCCAGCCGTTAGTTGCGAGCATCGGCCTCGCGCAGCAGCACGAGCACGGGGCTGTCGCCTGGCGCGGCCGCCATGTGATGGCGCTCGATGACGGCGGCCTCCTCCTCCATGCCGATCTTGCGCAGCAGGGCGGCGCCGATGGCCGGATGGTGGCGGTAGACGTAGAGCGCGTGGCCGAATCGGCCCGGGCGCTCCATCAGGCGCGCTGAGGCGCTTGGCAGATAGTGCATCATGAGGACGGCGAAGACCTTGCCGAGAATGTCGAGGTCGCCCCTGCGGCGGCCGACATCGTGCAGCAGCGCACAGCGCACGAGGAAGGCGCGCTGCTCTGCGGGCAGCCCGTGCTCCTTTGCAAGCGCAAGGGCCGTGTAGGCGACGTTGCGCACGTGGACCTGGTCGGCCGGATGCATCGCCGCGAAAAGCGGCAGGGCCTTTGCGGGCAGGTTCGCACGGACGAAGGCGCGGTCGCCCTCATCCATGCGCTCGGTGACGGCGCGGACGAACTGGCGCACGCGCCCCCGCACGCTCATGCGAGGTAGACGAGGCTCGCGTAGCCCTTCGTCTGCTGCATCGCGCGGGCATCGTCCTCCGTCTGGCACAGCAGCGCGAGCTCGACGACCTTGCCGCCTGCGCGCAGCTCCTGCGCCTTCTGGATGGCGTCGTGCTCGCGGCCCGGCGCGTAGCCGAGGTAGATGTCCTTCGGCTGGTCTGGCTTCTCGAGGCCCTGGCGCGTCAGCGCGAGCAGGATGCGCTCGATGCCGATGGCAAAGCCCGTGGCTGGGCAGGCACTGCCGAAGTCAGACAGCAGGTGGTCGTAGCGGCCACCGCCGGCGAGTGGGAAGCCGAGGCCCGGCGTGTACGCCTCGAAGACCATGCCCGTGTAGTAGCTGAAGTCGCGGATGATGCCGAGGTCGAAGCGCACGTACTGCTCGACGCCGTACGACTGGAGCAGGCGGTAGATCTCCGCGAGGTTGTCGAGCGCGCGGCGGCTCTGCTCATTGAGCGCGAGCGTGTAGCTCTTCTTGAGCATCTCCGCGCCGCCATTGAGCACGGGCAGGTAGCCGAGCGTCTTCTTGGCCTTCTCGGGCAGGTCGAGCGCGGCGATCGCGCGGTCGAAGGAGACGAGGTCGTGCTTCTCGAGCGCCGTCTGCAGGGTCTGCTTCGTCTCATCTGTAAGCTGGTACTGGTTCATGATGCCCGAGACGAACTCGACCTGGCCGAGGCAGATTGTGAAGTCCGTGAGGCCGGCGCGCAGCAGGCCCTGGATGGCCAGCGCGATGACCTCGGCATCGGCAAAGGCCGTCGCTGAGCCCATGAGCTCGACGCCGGCCTGATGGAACTCGCACTGGCGGCCGGCCTGTGTCTGCTCGTAGCGGAAGACACTGCTGACATAGGAGAGCTTTAAGGGCTGCGGATAGTCGCGCAGGCGGCTCGCGGCGAGGCGCGCGATTGGCGTCGTCATCTCATGGCGCAGCGCGAGCGTGCGGTTGTCCTTGTCGAAGAGCTTGAAGAGGTGCGGCTCGAGCGCACGGCTCGCGCCGAGCGTCAGGTTGTCGAGGTACTCGATGGTCGGCGTGACGACCTCATCGTAGCCCCACTCCGCGAACAGCGCGGCGAGCTCCGCCTCGATTGCGCGTTTCTCCGCTGCTTCCGTCGGCAGGAAATCGCGCATGCCGTACGGGATCTCCAGTGTCAGTCTTTCCTTGTCCATGTGTCTGTCTCCTTTTATCCTGCTTCTATCTTATTTCCATTTTCTTCCTATTAATTAGGAAGTCACTCACTTGTGCGAGGGTTCCTTCTCTTCCCCCGGAGCCAGCCGGTCGAGGACGATCCGGTAGCCGTCCGCGCCGTAGTTGAGGCAGCGCTTGACGCGGCTGATTGTCGCCGTGCTCGCTCCCGTGCGCGCGACGATGTCGTCGTACGTGTGCCCCGCGCGCAGCATCCGCGCGACTTCGAGGCGCTGGCTCATCGCCTTGAGCTCGCTGATCGTGCAGAGATCCTCGAAGAACTGGTAGCACTCGTCCACCGTCTCCAGCGACAGCATCGCCTCACAGAGCTGGTCATTGAGCTCATCCTTGAGTTTTGGGTTCACCATACCCTTTCCCCTCCCCATATCGAATCCGAAAAGCAAAGCTTTTCGTCTTTAATCCTTTAGTTAGTGAAAATTTATTGTCATTATAACACAGCATTGCGAAAAAAGAAAGCCATCTGGGCAAAATTTGTTACAGAATACCACCTCAGGGGAACAATGCGCAAAAAAAGACTGCCCTATCCATCTTCTGGATAAGGCAGTCTCTGCGTCTTTGGCTCTTTATGCGCTTGCCCTTCCGGCTCAGCCGTTCATCGCGAATTTGACGACGGCTTTCATGCCGGGCTTGAGGGTGAAGTTAAGGCCGGACGGGATGGAGATGCGGATGATCATGACGTCTTCATCAGCATCGTCGGCGTCAGTGACCTCGGCGGTCGTCTTGGGCTGGCTGCTTGCGGCGGCGTCGCCGGCGGCATCAGCCGTGCTGGCCTCTGCGCCCTGCTGGCCATCCTGCGCGCCCTGCGCACTCTGGCCGTTCTGGGCGTTCGGATTGTTCAGGTTGTTCGGGTCAGTCTGGGCAGCACCGGCGTTGGATGCGGCACCGTTGGCCGCTGCATCGGCACCATTGGCGCTGCTGTCGGCGGACTGGTCATCTTTCTTGGCCGGCTGCTGGATGTCCTGGACGGAGCCCTGGAGCTGGTGGCCGTCGATCTCGTAGGAGACGAACTGGCCGAGGCGGATCTTCGCGGCCTTGTCGGGGCTGACCTTGGCCTCGACCCAGATGTCGTCGGCATTGCCGACGCTCGCGACGGTCTCGCCCGCCTTGACGGTCGAGCCCTCGTCGATGCCCTGCGCGTAGTAGACCGTGCCGGCTACCGGCGCGACGATGTCAGTCTCGGCGGCATCCTGCTTGGCGTTGTCGAGCGCGGCCTGTGCCTGCTTGAGCTGCAGCTCGGCGTTCTGCACGGCCTTCGGGTCAGGCGGCTGGGTCGTCGTCTGGTAGCGGACGGCCGGTGCAGAAGAAGACGCGGATGCAGCAGGAGCCGACGAAGAGGCGGCGGCCACGGCTGCATGGTAGGCCGAGACGGCGGCATCGCGCTGCACGGCGCTGATAGCGCCCATCTCGAAGAGCTCGTTCATGCGGTTCATGCGGGACTCGGCGCTCGCGACGCTCTGCGAGGAACCGCTGCTGCGCGGCGCGCTCGCGGCCGGTGCCGGAGCGGGGCTCGGCACGGCGACCGTCACGGTCTGCCCCTTCTTGATCTCATCGAGGTTGCGCTGCGAGAGCGCGACGGTCTGCTCGAGGTTCGCGATCTGCTCGTCCGTCACCGTGCTCTGCACATGGGCGATGACATCGCCGGCCTCGACATGCTCCCCCTCTGCGACGACCTTCTCGGTGATCACCGCATTGCCGTGTACCTTCGCCGCGACGAGCGAGCTCGTGACCTGCGCGTCGTAGACGTTGAAGTACTTGTGCTGATGCTGGTAGTAGTAGATGCCACCCGCACAGAGCACGGCAATGAGGATCAGGCCGACGAGGCCGTATTTCATCAGATACTGTACTTTCTTTGTGATATCGACTTCCAAGATTCAGGACCCTCCATCATCTATCATCTGTTTATAAGCTATCGAGATATCAACGAAACCTCCCTCGCAGAGAGGGAGGTTTCACATGATCTATAGTACTCAGCCAAGCTGTGCTTCGATGACGGCTGCTGCCTTCTCGAATGCCTGCGGCAGGGCTTCTGCCTTCTTGCCACCAGCCTGTGCCATGTCCGGACGTCCGCCGCCGCCGCCACCGACGACTGCTGCGGCTTCCTTGATGATCTTGCCGGCATGGATGCCACGCTTGACGGCATCCTTCGATGCCTTGACGACGAGGTTGACCTTGCCGTCGTTGGCGCAGCCGAGCACGACGACGCCGCTGCCGAGCTTGTCGAGCGTGAGGTCAGCGACGTCGCGCAGGGAGTCCATGTTCTCGACGTTGGCCTTGCCCGTGATGACAGAGACGCCCTTGATGTCCTTGACGCCAGCGATGAGCTGCTGGGCATCGGCCTTCTCCTGCATCGCTGCGACTTCGGCGAGCTTGCCGGCCATCTCCTTGCCCTCGGCCTGCAGCTTCTCGACGGCTGCCGGGACATCGTCCTCATTTGCCTTGAGCAGGGCAGCTGCCTTCTGCAGGGTGGCGAGCTTCTCATTTGCATAGTCGAGTGCGGCCTTGCCCGTGATGGCCTCGATGCGGCGCACGCCCGAGGCGATGCCCGTCTCGCCGACGATCTTGAACATGCCGATCTGGCCGACGTTCTTGACGTGCGAGCCAGCGCAGAGCTCCATCGAAAAGCCCGGCACGCGCACGACGCGCACGACGTCGCCGTATTTCTCGGAGAAGAGCGCCATCGCGCCGGCCTTCTTGGCCTCGTCAAGGCTCATGTGCGAGATCTCGACGTCCTGGCCCTTGAGGATGACCTTGTTGACGAGTGCCTCGACGTCAGCGAGCTGCTGCGCCGTGACTGGCTCGAAGTTCGTGAAGTCGAAGCGCAGGCGGTCCGGCGTGACGGACGAGCCGGCCTGGTTGACCTGGTCGCCGACGACCTTCTTGAGGGCAGCCTGCAGCAGATGCGTCGCCGTGTGGTTGCGCGCCGAGGCGAGCTTCTTCTCCTGATCGACTTCAATCTTGACCGTCTCGCCGACCTTGAGCTGGCCTTCCTCTACGTACGAAACGTGGTAGACCGTGCCGTCCGGCAGCTTCTTGGCGTTCGTCGCCTTGATGCGGCCGAACTCACCGAGCAGCAGGCCCTCGTCGCCGACCTGTCCGCCGCCCTCTGCGTAGAACGGGGTCTTGTCGAGGATGATGCCGGCCTCTTCGCCGTCCGTGATCTCGTCGACGAGCTTGCCGTCCTTCCAGATGGCGACGACCTTGGCCTCTTTGGCCTCCGGGTCTACCTTGAGCTTCGAGATGTCAATGCCCGAGAGGTCCGGCACAGCGACGCGCTGGTTCTCGGCACGGGCACTGCGCGCACGCTCGCGCTGCTCGTCCATGGCCTTGTCAAAGCCCTCTTTGTCGAGGTCGAGGCCGTTCTCGTGCAGGATCTCTTCCGTGAGCTCCCACGGGAAGCCGAACGTGTCGTAGAGGCGGAAACCGACCTCACCCGGCAGCTCGTCCTTGCCGTCAGCCTTGAGGCTCTTGATCTCTGCGTCGAGCAGCTCCATGCCCTGGTTGAGCGTTGCGGCGAAGCGGTCTTCCTCGATGCTGATGACCTTCTTGATGTAGTCGTGCTTGGCGATGAGCTCACCGAAGTCGCTGGCATCACGGTAGATCTCGACGACGGCGTCAACGGCGCCCTCGAGGAACTTGCCCTTGATGCCGAGCATGCGGCCGTGGCGGATGGCGCGGCGCAGGATGCGGCGCAGCACGTAGCCGCGGCCCTCGTTCGACGGCAGGATGCCGTCCATGATCATGACGGCCATGGAGCGCGCGTGATCAGCGATGACCTTCAGCGAGATGTCCGTCTTCTCGTCCTTGCCGTACTCGACGCCCGCGACCTTGGCCGCGTACTCGATGATCGGGTAGAGCAGATCCGTCTCGAAGTTCGTCTTCTTGTTCTGCACGACGGACGCGAGGCGCTCGAGGCCGCAGCCCGTATCGATGTTCTTATGGGCGAGATTCTTGTAGGAGCCGTCTTCCTGGCGGTCGTACTGCGTGAAGACGAGGTTCCAGATCTCGAGGTAGCGGTCGCAGTCGCAGCCGACAGCGCAGGTCGGCGAGCCGCAGCCGCGCTCTTCACCGAGGTCGATGTAGATCTCGGAGTCCGGGCCGCATGGACCAGGGCCGATCTCCCAGAAGTTGTCCTCCATCTTGACGATGTGGTCCTGCGGGAAGCCCGGCTGGGACTTCCAGATCTCGATGGCCTCCGTGTCGTCCGGGTAGACCGTGACCCAGAGCTTGTCCTTCGGCAGCTCGATGACTTCCGTCAGGAACTCCCATGCCCAGGGAATGGCCTCGCCCTTGAAGTAATCGCCGAACGAGAAGTTGCCGAGCATCTCGAAGAACGTCTGATGGCGCGCCGTGCGGCCGACGTTCTCGATATCACCCGTGCGGACGCAGCGCTGGCTCGTCGTCACGCGCGTGCGGGGCGGCTTCATCTTGCCCGTAAAGAACGGCTTCAGCGGAGCCATGCCGGCGCCGATCAAGAGGAGCGTCGGGTCGTCCTGCGGGATCAGCGAGAAACTCGGCAGGCGCAGATGGCCTTTCTTTTCCGAAAAGAACTGCAGATAAGCTTCGCGCAGTTCGTTACCACTCATGTACTTCAAAAAAATCTACCCCCATAAGAGAAATCCGGATGATTGTCTCTGGTATTGCTCATGGAATTTACTGGAACTTATATGACCATAAATTACATAACCATTCTCAAGTATACCACAAGCATCCTGTGCTTTTCCAGTCCATCGACTATTTTATCGGCTATTTTTGTGAAAGTTTTCGTCCGTCTGCGTCATTCATCGCTGCAGGCGGCGAGCGCGGCGGCGGCCTGCTCTGAGTTCATGAGGATCTCGCGCGGCTTGCTGCCGATGTTCGGGCCGACGATGCTGAGATCCTCCATCTCGTCGATGAGGCGCGCGGCGCGCGTGTAGCCGACGCGGAAGCGGCGCTGGATGGACGAGGCCGAGGCCTGCCCCGTCGACATGACGAGGTTGACAGCGTCGGGCAAGAGCTCGTCGTACTTCGAGGCGCGGCGGCCCTTGCCCTCCTCCTTCTCCTCGTCCTCCTTCATGGCATTCTCGGTGAAGGTGATGATCTCCTCGTTGGCCTCCATCTCCTGCCCCTGGCTGCGGATGAAGTCCAGGAGGTGCTCGACCTCTTCATCGCTGATGAAGGCGCCCTGCACGCGCATGGGCTTGGCCGCGCCGACGGGATAGAAGAGCATGTCGCCACGGCCCAAAAGCTTCTCGGCGCCGCTACGGTCGAGGATGGTGCGCGAATCGATCTGGCTCGAGACGGCGAACGAGATGCGCGACGGGATGTTGGCCTTGATGATGCCCGTGATGACGTCGACGGACGGGCGCTGCGTCGCGAGCACCATGTGGATGCCGGCGGCGCGGGCCTTCTGCGCGAGACGGCAGATGGCGTCCTCGACGTCGTGCGGCGCAACCATCATGAGGTCGGCGAGCTCGTCGATGATGATGACGATGGCCGGCATCTTGTCCTCGGGGAACTTCGTGTTGTAGGTCTCCATGTTGCGGACGTTGTGCTCAGCGAATTTCGCATAGCGCTTCTCCATCTCCTGCACGGACCAGTTGAGCACGGATGCGGCTTTCTTGGCCTCAGTGACGACCGGTACCATGAGGTGCGGGATGCCGTTGTAGTTGGAGAGCTCGACCATCTTCGGGTCGACGAGGATGAACTTGACTTCCTCCGGCTTCGCCTTGAAGAGGATGCTCGTTATGAGCGTGTTGATGCAGACGGATTTACCGGAACCCGTGGCGCCGGCGACGAGCAAATGCGGCATCTTCGCGAGGTCGGCGAAGATGGCCTGGCCGCCGATGTCCATACCGAGGCCGACGGTCAGCTTCGACTTCGCCTTGAGGAACTTCTCGTTCTCGAGGACTTCGCGCAGCTGCACGCCCTCGAGCTCCTTGTTCGGCACTTCGATGCCGATGGCGGCCTTGCCGGGGATCGGCTCGATGCGCACGGAAGTCGCGGCGAGGCTCAGCGCGAGGTCGTCGGCGAGATTCGTGATCTTGCTGACCTTGACGCCCGGCGCCGGCTCGAGCTCGTAGCGCGTGACAGCCGGGCCGTGGCACGCGTTGATGATCTTCGCCTTGACGTGGAAGTCCTCGAGCGTCTTCTGCAGGATGTGGGCCTTGTCGGCGATCTCCATCTCGAGCGCGGCGTTGTGCTTTTTCGCGTGCTTCGAGAGGATCTCTGTGACCTGCGGCAGCACATAGGGGCGCGGCGGCGCGGCGGGAGCCTTTGCCTCAGGCGAGCTGGCAACGGCTGGCCCCTGTGAGGCGCCCTGCCTGCTGTCCATGCTCTTGGCTGAGCCGTCGAGCAGAGCGGCGGCCGGCATGATCGGCGCGATCTCCTCGTACGAGGGCATGGCCGTCGGCTTCTTCTTCATCGGGCTCGGCGAAGGCGGCACGACGGGTTCCGTCTTCGGCACGGTGAACGGTGCCGCTGGTTCCTCATGCTTGGCCGCGGGGAACGGCTCCGGCTCGGGTTCACGCATAGGCTCAAACGATGCCGGAGGCTCTTCTGCAGGCGCAGGGCTTGTGCCGCGGCCGATCGGCCCCTCGACGAAGGGGCTTGTGGCGCGCAGGCTCACGGGCGGCGCGGCCATGCCGAGGGGCTCGATGGAGTCGGGCAGGCCCATCGGGCGCTCTTCTTGAGCGGGTGCAGCGGGCGCCGCCTCCTCTCCGGGCGCCGTGCCGTACTCGATCGTGAAGTCCGGCATGGCATGGTCCGTCTGCTCCGCCTCAGGCACGGACTCTGACGCAGCCGTTTCCTGCGGTTTCTCCGGAGTCTCTGGCGCATCGGCAAAGCGCTGGTCCGTTTCCTGATTGTAGAAGCTGGCCTTGCTGGCACTGACCCTGCTGACCTTCTCGCGCACGGCCTCGACGACGTGTTCTTCGACGCGGCCGCCGACTTCGGCGACTTTGCCGCAGGTCGTCTGGATGGCCGAGCCCGCGGCTGCGGCGCCCTGCTTCGCCTTTTCCTGCGTTTTGAGCAGCCCCGTCGCGAGCGACCAGGTCGTCGAGAGCAAGACAGAGCCGACTGTGCCGACGCCGAGGACGATGATGGAGCCATCGACGCCGAAGAGCTTGCGCAGGCCGAGCAGGAGGCCGCCGCCCAAAAGGCCGCCGCCTGTCGGCAGGCTCTGCGGCAGGATTTCCTCGCCGACGGGCACCTTGAAGTGATGCCAGATGGCGAGCACGGAGACGAAGAGCGCGAGCAGGCCGAAGAAGCGCGGCGAGTAGCGCGGCGCATGGTGCTTCGTCATGTAGGTCCAGGCGATCAAGAGGATCAGGACGGCGACGAGGATGGAGCCCACGCCGAAGAAGTAGCGCAGGAACTTCGCGAAGTAGACGCCGACGAAGCCCACGTTGAGCCCGCAGATACCGCAGATCGAGATGAGGCCGACCGCTAAGAGCGCCAGCCCGAAGAGCTCGGAGCGACGCCCTGTATGCGCGCGCGTCACGCGGTGGCCTGTATTCTGCGCCTTGCGCACCGGCTTGCGCTTCGCCCGCGTGCGGCTCGTAGTCTTTTTCAAAGATCTCCCCCCTGTTTCGATTACGAGATATCAGGATTACGAAAGCAAGGCTGTCGCATGAAGCGGCAGCCCTGCTGTAGATTCACTATCGTTTCGGATGGTTCGGATGGAACGTATGGAAGTTATTTGGTCAGGCGTTCCGCGCATTTCTGCGCCTCGTAGAAGATGCGCTCCTTATCGAGAGTCAGGAGCTCCTTGTCCTCCATGAGGACCTTGCCGTCGACGAGCACCGTCGAAGCGGAATCCGCATGGGCCGAGTAGACGAGCAGCGACGCGAGGTCATTGCGCGGGTACCAGGCAGCGCCATCCATGTCGAACAGCGTGATGTCGGCTTTGCAGCCGGCCTCAAGCTTGCCGACGCCCGTGAGGCCGACGGCCTGGGCGCCGTACTCCGTGCCCATCTTGAGCGCCGTGCGCGCCGGGACGGCCAGCGGATCGAGCGTGCTGACCTTGTGGAGCATCGCCGCGAGGTTGATCTCCTCGAGCATGTCAAGGTTGTTGTTCGACGAGGCACCGTCCGTGCCGAGCGCGACGCAGACGCCTTCCTTGAGGAGGCGCGGCACCGGTGCGACGCCGCTCGCGAGCTTCATGTTGCTGCCCGGGTTGTGCGCGACGCGGATGCCGTGCTTCTTGATGATGGCGATGTCCTCCTCGTCGAGGTGGACGCAGTGCGCGGCCAGCGTGCCCTTCCCGTCAAAGAGGCCCGTCTCCTCGACGTAGCGGAACGGGCGCTTGCCGTAGGCTTTCGTGATCTGCTCGATCTCGGCCTTCGTCTCCGCCATGTGGATGTGGACCTCCGCGCCGAGCGACTGCGCCGTCTTTGCGACCTTCTTGAGGAAGTCCGGCGGGCAGGTGTAAGGCGCGTGTGGGCCGAACATGACCGTGATGCGGCCATCGGCGGCGCCGTGGAAGGCCTTATAGAGGGAAACATTCTCCTCGATTTTGGCATCGCCGTCCGGCGCAACGCCGATGATGCCGCGTGAGAGTACGGCGCGCAGGCCGGCATCGGCCGTGGCCTCTGCGACCTTCTCCATGTACGGCCCGTACATGTCGGCAAACGTCGTCGTGCCGCCCTCGATCATCTCGACGGCCGCGAGCATCGCGCCCCAGTAGATGTCCTCTTCCTGCATCTTCGCCTCAGCCGGCCAGATCATGTTGTTGAGCCAGTCCATGAGGTTCATGTCGTCCGCATAGCTGCGGAACAGCGTCATCGAGGCGTGCGTGTGGGCATTGACAAAGCCCGGCACAGCAAACTTGTCCCTGCCGTCGATGACCTTGGCCGCGCGGAAGTCCTCCGGCACCTCACCGATGGATGCAATCTTGTCGCGGTCGATCATGATGTTCGTCAGCGGCGTCATACCGTCGGGCAGCAGCGCGTATACGTTCTTGATCAGTGTCTTCATGCGTTCCTCCCTCAGGCCATGTTCAGGTATGCCTTCTGCTCCGGCGTCAGCGCATCGATGGCGATACCCGATGCCTTGAGCTTGATCTCGGCGATCTTCGTATTGATCTCCTCCGGCATGAGGTGGACGCCCTTCGTCATCTCCTTGCCGTGATGCAGGAGATGCAGTGCCGAGAAGAACTGCACGCCGAACGAGAGGTCCATGATCTCGGCCGGATGGCCGTCACCAGCTGCGAGGTTGACGAGGCGGCCCTCCGCGAGCAGGTAGATCTTGCGGCCGTCCTTCTGCTTGAACTCCTCGATGTTCTTGCGGACCGTGCGGCGCGAGACGGAGAGCGACTCAAGCTCCGGGATGTTGATCTCGACGTCGAAGTGGCCGGAGTTCGCGAGGATGGCGCCGTCCTTCATGTTTTCGAAGTGCTGCTTGCGGATGACGTCCTTGTCGCCCGTCAGCGTCAGGAAGATGTCGCCGATCTTGGCGGCCTCATCCATCGGCATGACGCGGAAGCCGTCGAACACGGCCTCGATGGCCTTGATCGGGTCGACTTCCGTGACGATGACATTGGCGCCGAGGCCACGCGCACGCATCGCACCGCCCTTGCCGCACCAGCCGTAGCCGGCGATGACGACGTTCTTGCCGGCAATGACGACGTTTGTCGTGCGCATGATACCGTCCCAGGTCGACTGGCCCGTGCCGTAGCGGTTGTCGAAGAGGTACTTGCAGTAGGCGTCGTTGGCCGCAATCATCGGGAACTCGAGCTTGCCCTCATTGGCGAGCGCGCGCAGGCGATGGACACCCGTCGTCGTCTCCTCCGAACCGCCGACGATGCCCGAGAGCAGCTCGCGGCGCTTCGTGTGCAGCATGTGCACGAGGTCGCCGCCGTCGTCGATGACGAAGTCCGGCTTGATGTCGAGTGCCTTGTTGATGAAGGTGTCGTACTCCTCCGGCGTGCAGTCGTGCCAAGCGAAGACGTGCAGGCCGTCCTCGACGAGCGCGGCGGCCACATCGTCCTGCGTCGACAGCGGGTTGCTGCCCGTGATGGCGACTTCTGCGCCGGCATGGTGGAAGATCTCTGCCATGTAGGCCGTCTTGGCCTCGAGGTGCAGCGTGATGACCATCTTCTTGCCCGCAAACGGCTTCGAGACGGAGAACTCCCTGTCGACGGCCGCCATGACCGGCATGAAGTTCTTGACCCAGTTGATCTTATCGTGGCCCGAAGGAGCCAGCTTGATATCGCGAATCATTGATTCCATGAATATTGCCTCCCGTAACAAATCTACCCTCTATTCTATCACAAGTATCTCGCGAAAAAAAGGACACGAGCTCAGCGGTCCAAGAGCTTCTCGATAGCGACGTAGTCCGTGAGGTCGACCATCAGCGGCGTCACGGCGATGTAGCCATGCTCGACGGCGTAGATGTCCGTCGGCTCGCTCTTGTCCGTGTCGAAAATCTCGCCGGCGACCGTGTAGAAGATGCGGCCATCCGTGCGCTCCTGCTTCTGAAAGGCATTGTGGTAGTCGCGCTTGCCCTGGCGTCCGAAGACGATCTGCGGGCGACCATCGTCGCCGAGTGTGTAGGCGCGCGGGAAGTTGACGTTCCAGAAGACGGGCCGCGGCTCATCGGAGGCCTTTTGTGCCGTCATGACGCGCTCTAAGATCGTGGCGAACTCCTCCGCCGCCTCCTCGTACGAGATGGTGCTGTCCACATCCATCGAGACGGCAAACGAGGCGATGTCGTGCAGCATGCCCTCCATCGCCGCGCCGACCGTGCCCGAGTAGAGGATGTCCGTCGCGAGGTTCGCGCCGTGGTTGATGCCGGAGACGACGACGTCCGGCTTCTCCTCGGCCAACGCCTCGAGGTAGAGCTTGACGCTGTCCGTCGGCGTGCCGTCGACGGCCCAGGCCTCAATGCCGTACTTTGCGGCGAGTTCCTCACCGCGCACGAGCTCGAGCGGCCGACCGACGTTCAGGGCATGGGCCATGCCGCTCTGCTGGCGGGCCGGCGCCGAGACGATGACCGTGTGCTTGCGCGCACAGAATGCTTTGACGAGCGCCTCGAGGCCTTTGGCCTGGATGCCGTCATCATTGGAGATCAGGATTCGCATGATGTCATTCCTTTCTATTTCTCGATTTCTGTTCCATTCCCATTGCAGATACAAAAAAGGCTCCTCTTTGCAAGGAGCCATTATCTCAAAATGGTGACCCACCACGGAATCGAACCGTGAACCTACTGATTAAGAGTCAGTTGCTCTGCCAGTTGAGCTAGTGAGTCATCATCTTTCTTTTGTCTGTCAGTCGCTGTCGCAACCAACGAATATTATTATAGACGGGAGCTCCATTTCTGTCAACACCCTTTTGCTATTTTTTTTATTTTTTTTCGTCTGCCCCGCCGAAGCACGCCTGCAGCTTGAAGAACGCCGTGCCGAGGAGACCCGAGAGGATGGACGCCGAGAGGATGCTGATCTTCGCGAGGTCGAGCATCGCGCTGTCCGTGAAGGCCAGCGAGGCGATGAAGATGGACATCGTGAAGCCGATGCCGCCGAGCATGCCCGTCGCCGCGAGCTGGCTCTTCGTCGCATTGCCCGGCAGCTGCAGACGGAAGACCTTGCAGAGCACGAAGACCGCGCCGAAGATGCCGATGGGCTTGCCGAGGCAGAGACCCGCGAGGATGCCGAGGAAGATCGGCGACGTCATGTCAAGCGTCGCAAGCGAGATGGCGACGCCGGCATTCGCCAGCGCGAAGATCGGCATGATGGCGTAGGCCGACCACGGCTCGAGCGCGTGCTCGAGCTTGTGCAAGAGCGACGCCTCCGGGTCCGCGGCCGCCGGGATGGAGAGGCCGAGCAGCACGCCCGCGATCGTCGGGTGGATGCCCGCCTGCAGGAAGGCCAGCCAGGCGACGAGGCCGAGCGCGATGTAGGCCGGCAGGAAACGCACGCGGAAGCGGCCGAGCACGAAGGCCGCCGCCACCGCCACGAGTCCTAGGAAGAGCGCCGACACCGTGAGGTCCGTGTTGTAGAACAGCGCGATGACGACGATGGCGCCGAGGTCATCGACGATGGCGAGCGCCGTCAGGAAGACGACGAGGCCGAGCGGCGCCTGGCGCGCGGCGATGGTCATGATGCCGAGCGCGAAGGCGATGTCCGTCGCCATCGGGATGCCCCAGCCGCCGAACGTCGGCTGGCCGTAGTTGATGGCCGCGTAGAAGATGGCCGGCACGAGCATGCCGCCGAGCGCCGCGCCGACAGGCAGCAGCATCGCCGAATACGTGCGCAGCTCCCCGTAGAGGAATTCGCGCTTGATCTCGAGGCCGATGACGAAGAAGAACACGGCCATGAGACCGTCGTTGATCCAGTGCAGCAGCCCCATCTCGAGCACGTACTCCCCTGCCCCGATGGCAATCGGGTAGTGCAGCAGATGCTCGTACGATTCTGATAGCGGCGAATTCGCCACGATGAGTGCGAGGATGGCACAGGCGAGCAGAATGACGCCGCTGCTCGCCTCCCAGCGCAGGAACGCGAGAAAAGGCTCCGCAAGCCCCTGCATGGATTTGATTGTCTCTTTCATGATTCCATCACTTCCTTTTCTTGTTCATTTCTCTTGCTTCTTGGTCTAATTCCTTTGGTAACATGATGTCAGGGCTCTGCCACAGCGTGCAGAGTTCTTATTCTTACTCTACCATAGAAATCTGAGAAAGAAAAGGAACTGTATCACAAAAAGCACCACGAAGGTGCTCCCCGCGGCCCGGAAAAGCCGGACCGGCAGGAGGCAGAGGTTCGTGATGCTTTAGAATCATGCTTTCGTTTTGTGGCTGAGCAGCTTGACCGGCAGCAGCAGGACAAAGTTGAAGACGAGGATCACGAGGATCAGCAGGGCGCCGATACCATTGGCGATGGCATCGCGGTCCGGCACGAGGCCCGTACTCATGAGGTACCAGAGGTGGACGGCCAGCGTCTCACCGCCTGCCATGACGTCCGTGTCGAACATGTGGCGCGATACCGTCGTGCCTGCCGTGAAGATCAGGATGGCCGTCTCGCCGAGTGCGCGGCCCGCCGTCAGCGTGATGCCCGTGATGATGCCCGGCATGGCGCTCGGCAGCACGACCTTGAAAATCGTCTGGAGCTTCGTCGCACCGAGTGCGAGGCTTGCCTCTTCATACGACTTCGGCACCGTGCGGATGGATTCCTCCGTCACGCGCACGAGCATCGGCAAGTTCAGGAGGACGAGTGTCAGGGAGCCGCCGAGGATGGAAAAGCCCATGTTCATCATGTTGACGAAGATGATCATGCCGAACAGGCCGAGTACGATGGACGGCACCGTCGCGAGGCTCTCGACCGAGAGGCGGATGCACTTCGTCAACTTGTTCTCCCGCGCGTACTCCGCGAGGTAGATGCCAGCGCCGAGCGCGATTGGGATGGAGATGGCCATCGAGAGGAAGAGCATGTAGAACGAGTTGAAGAGCTGCGAGCCGACGCCGCCGCCCGCCATCATGTCGCTCGACTTGCCGAGGATGAAGTGCGGCGAGAGGACCGGCAGGCCCTTGTAGAGAAGATAGCCGAGGAAGGCAGCGAGCAGGCCGAGGATGAAGAATCCCACGAGCCAGAGACCGCCCCTCGCGATCTGGTTCTGTAGTTTTGTGTTCATAAGATTATACCCTCCTCGTGCCGAAGCGGCGGATGACCAGGATCATGGCGAGCGAGATCAAGAGCAGTACGAAGGCCATGAGAAAGAGTGCGTTGCCCCAGACCGAGCCAAACGGCGTATTGCCCATCTCAACGACGATGTTACTCGTCAGCGTTGCGGTCGGCGAGAGCAGCGATGTGACGATCTGCGGCGTGTTGCCGATGAGCATCTGCACCGCCATCGTCTCGCCGATTGCGCGCGCCATCGCGAGCACGACAGCCGTCAGGATGCCAGGCGCTGCGGCCGGCACGATGACGTGGACCATCGTCTGCCACCACGTTGCGCCGAGCGCAAGGCTCGCCTCCTCCAGCGGCTTCGGCACGGCATTGAGCGCATCCGTGCTAATGGAGAGGATCGTCGGCATGATCATGATGGCGAGCACGAGCGAAGCCGCGAGCACGCCGAAGCCCGTCGTCGCGCCGAGCGCATCGCGCAGGTACGGCACGAGCAGCGTTAGGCCGATGTAGCCGTAGACGACCGACGGGATGGCGACGTAGAGATCCGTCGCCGGACGCATGATGTTCTTGAGCCAGCTCGGTGCGACCTTCGCGAGGAAGATGGCGCCGAGCAGGCCGAGCGGCGCGCCGATGAGAACGGAGAGGATTGTCGTCACCAGCGAGCCGACGATGAATGAGAGTGCACCAAACTTACCGAGCGAAGGATCCCAGCTCACGCTGAAGAAGAACTCCAGCGGGCTGACCTCCGCGAAGGTCATGAGACCCTGCTTGCCGACAAAGAAGATAATTGAGAAGATGATGATCGTCATGAGAAAGGCAGCCGTAATGAAAAGATACCGCCCGCACTTGTCGTAGAATAGCCTGCGCTCATGACCGCCGCCCGACTGTTTGCCATCGAGGCGGCCGATTGTTGCTGCCCGTTCCATAAAAACCTCCTGTATAAACGTGATGCAGGACATCCGTCCTGCATCATCCTACCCTTTTACTGCTTGTTCAGTTTGAGTTTCTGTCCAAAGATTCCTTCAGATTACTTCTTCATCTTGTTGACCGGGATGAAGCCGAGTTTCTCTACCTGCGTATTCTGGAACTCATCGCTGAGGATGTAGTCGATGAAGGCCTTGACAGCACCCGTCGGCTCGCCCTTCGTGTACATGTGGCCGTAGCCGTAGATCGGATACTTGCCATCGATGATGTTCCGCGGGGAATACTCGACACCGTCGAACTTCAGGACCTTGACGGAGTCATCGGCATACGGTGCATCGACATAGCCGATGGAACCCGGCGTGCTGGCGATAGCGGCACGGACTGCACCGTTGGAATCCTGGATGACGGCGTTATCCGTGAAGGAAGCGCCCTTGAGGACGACGTCAGCAAGCGTAGCGCGCGAACCCGAGGACTTTGCACGGTGGATCAGCGTGATTGGCTGGTCATCGCCGCCGACTTCCTTCCAGTTCGTGATCTTGCCCGTCAGGATGTCGATGGCCTGCTGCTTCGTGAGGTTGTCGACCTTGTTGGCCTTGTCGACGATGAAGACGAACGGCTCAACGACGACCTTGTGGTCGACGAGGCCCTTGTCTTTGTACTCGTCCGGCAGGTTGACATCCGAGTTACCGATCTGGACGGAACCCTCAGCGACCTGGTTCATGCCCGTGAAGGAGCCGCCGCCTGCAACGTTGACCGTGACCTTCTCGTACTTATCCTGGAATGCTTCCTGAGCCGGCTTCAAGAGCGGCAGCAGGGCCGTCGAGCCCGAAGCCGAGATCTTGCCGGAGATTTCCTGTGCAGCGCTCCCAGAAGAGCTGGCCGCCTGCTGGCTGCCACCGCCGCAGCCCGTCAGCAGGACTGCCGCACTCGCGACCACAGCGCCGACGGAAAGAAGTTTCTTCATCTTGTTGAACATATTATTTCCTCCCCAAATCATTTGCTGATTGGAACCTTGGAGCCCTTCGGCTCCCTTCATCGTTCTCCTATATCGTAGCAAAGAACAGCCGGCCGTTTGTTGTCTCCATGTTACGCTTTTGTTAAATCCAAATGCTATTCGCGCAACAAAAAAGCCGCTCGGAGGCGGCTTGATGGTTGTCAGAGTACCCAGACGACAGCGATGACGAGGGCGGGCAGGAGGTTGGCGACGCGCACGTGCGGAAGGCCGAAGAGGTTCGTGCCGACGCAGAAGATCAGGATGTTGCCGACGGCGCTGAGACTCTTGAGAGCGGCGGGCGTCATGACGGGCTCGAGGAAGCCGGCCAGCAGGAAGATGGTCCCCTGGAAGATGCCGACGGAGAGCGCGGAGAAGATGCAGCCCTTGCCGAGCGTCGAGGTCATGATCATGACGATGACAGCGTCGAGCACGGTCTTGGCAAACAGGACGGACGGGTCGCTGAGCAGGCGGTCGTTGATGGAGCCGATGACGGCCATCGCGCCGATGCAGACCGTCAGGGATGCGGTGACGAAGCCGTCGACGAAGCGCGTGTCGCCGCTGCTGCCCGTCTTGCGCCGCAGCCAGATGCCAAAGCGCTCCATCTTGTCCTCGAGGTCGATGGCCTCGCCGAGCAGCGCGCCGCCGATGAGGCTCGCGAGCATGCAGTTCGTGCCGACGAGCGAGAGGCTCCCATCGGCGCCGACCTCCAGCATCTCCTTGACTGTCCCTGTCAGGCCGAGGAACATGACGGCCACGGCGCAGGCCATCATGAGCGTCTTCTGGAAGCGCTCCGATATCAGCCGCCCGCAGCCGAGCCCCAAGAGGCCGCCACCGACAATCCCCAACACATTTGCCAAGATACCTATCCCTGGAAACAAGAAACTCCCGCCCTTCTAAACGAATCAAACCAACTCAAATGAAATAAACAAAATAAAAGTAGATTCATTATAGCACAAGATAACCATACTCCGCGAAACTCCGCAAAGCACAGTTCTTCTTTTACTTGTACTTCATCTAAGATTCATCCATATCTCAATTTCTGTGCGGATCAGATGACAGTTTCCTGAAAAAACAGATTCTGCGCCTGCTGTGGCTTGACAAGGGGAAGGCGATACTCTAGGATAAGGAATTGTCGTTCTTATGATTGCGAACCATCATCAATCTATACATCTATGAATCAAGCAAATCAAGAAAGGATGCTGTCATGCTGCCACCTATCCCGTGGAAGTACGCCCTGCCGCTCTTCGGCCTGGCTACGTCCGCTTTTGTGTTCAACACGTCTGAGTTCATGCCGATTGGCCTGCTCTCGGACATCGCCGCTTCTTTTGCGATGACGCCTGCGCAGACGGGCATCATGATCACGGTCTACGCCTGGATGGTCGGCCTGCTCTCGCTGCCGCTGATGCTGGCGGCCTGCCGCATGGAGCTGCGCCGCCTGCTGCTCCTGACGATTGGCCTCTTCATGGTCGGGCAGCTCGGCTCTGCCTTCGCGGTGAACTTCCCGATGCTCATGGGGGCGCGCATCGCGGTCGCCTGCGCCCACTCCATCTTCTGGTCGATTGCGGGACCGCTCGCCACGCGCCTCGTCACGCAGGTGCGCCAGCCGTTCGCACTCTCGATGATCGCGACGGGCTCCTCGATTGCCATGATCTTCGGCCTGCCGCTCGGGCGCGTCGTCGGCTTGGCACTCGGCTGGCGCATGACGTTCCTCTCGCTCGCCGTCATCGCCTTTCTCGCGCTCGTCTTCCTCTGGCGTGTCTTCCCGCCGCTCTCGAAGCAGGAACCTTTTTCGCTGTGCGAGCTGCCCACGCTCTTCCACAATCCCCTGACGCGCGGCATCTTCATCCTGTCGCTGCTCTTTGCGACGGCGTACTTCACGACGTACAGTTTCATCGAGCCGTTCCTCGCGACGGTCGCCGGCTTCGCGCCGACGTCCATCACCTGGACGCTCATGGTGCTCGGGCTCTGCGGCTTCCTCGGCAGTGTGCTGTTCTCGCGCCTCTACGGCCTGCACCGCCGCCTCGTGCTGCGCAGCGGCGTCATCGGGCTCTTCATCGCCCTGTTCGTCTTCCTGCCCGCGGCCGCCTTCACGCCCACGATACTGGCCTGCTGCATGCTACTCGGCACAATCTCGACCATGTTCAACGTCGCGATGCAGGCAGAGCTCATCCGCGGCTGCTCGCGCACGGACGCGCCGGTCGCCATGTCGATCTTCTCGGGCATCTTCAACGTCGGCATCGGCAGCGGCACATTCCTCAGCGGCTATCTCGCGGCTGACGGCGCGCTCCCGAACATCGGCTTCTTCGGTGCGGCCATCGCCGCGCTTGCCGTCCTCTACCTGTTCGCCTTCTATCGGCCCGCCATCCAGAAGATGGCCAGCCACTGACCTCTCCTCCCAACGGCAACCAAAAGATAAAACGAAAACGCCTGCTCGCCATGCAATCCTGTAATCATGCATGACGGACAGGCGTTTTCTGTTTTAGCGCTTTTTCTTTCCCTTGTCCTTGTACATCTCACGGTCGACCTTGGTGATGATGGCATCCATGTCGGGTATCGGCGTCATGCTGACGATGGCACCGAGCGTGACGCTGACGTGATGCGTGTGGAAGGAGTCGCGCAGGGACTGCTGGACTTCCTCGACATATGTCTCGTCAAGCTGCTCGACGAAGACGAGGTATTTCCCCGGGTTGCGCAGGTAGAGCGGTACTGCATCGAAGCGCATCCAGGCGTAGCTGATGTCCACCCGCTTCATGAGATTCAGGAAGCGCACGCGGAACGGGTGATTGGGCACGCGCAGGCAGTGATTGACCTGCTCCTGGTCGCGAATGCCGATCTCGGATGAGTGCGTCCAGAAGCGGCTGTTGCCCATCAGGAGCGCGGGATTTTCCCCATCAAAGGTAAACAGCGCGATGGATGCGTGCGCAGGGATGTCCGTGAGCCCAATCGTGTTGTAGAGCTGCGCTTCGGCGCGCGTCTCACGCTGATACTGCTGCTTCTCCAATGCATCGTGCAGCTTCTCCGGCTGCACCGGCCGGCCATAGTCAGACCTGCTCGACGCGCACCGTGAGGCGCTCGACGGGCGCCAGCGCGAGGAACGAGTCCGCCGACAGATGGCTGAAGTCCTCGCGCGTCTCGCACTGGAATAGGTCGAGCGCCATGCTGTTGTACTGCAGGATATGCTCCGAGCCATCCGCCCGCATCAGGCATACCGCACCGGCCACCTCTTCATAGCAGGAATCATCACACGTCATAGATACTCCCCCATATCCCTAGATCCACTTCTCCGGCATCTGTTATCTAATTATCTATTGCCTATCATCGGACTGCCATCACGCATCGCATACCAGCCCGTCCGTCTGCCGCATCAGCGCTCGACCCGCTCAAACCGGTACGTCTGCGTGGCATCGGGGTACTTCTGACGGTCGACCTCGCTCATGAACATCAGGAGCGGCCGCACGTAGACCATGTAATCGCCGTAAAGCGCGCGATAACAGACCATGCGCTCATTCGTCTCGGTGTGGATGACGGGGCACTCGATGATCTCATAGAGATGGTTCTTGAAGTGCCGCCAGATCTCGCCATGTTTCGGAAGTTCTCTTGTCATGCTATCTCCTCACTCGAGGCAGTGCCGCCCGCATGGCAGAAAAAATGCCGGGCCCAAAGGCCCGGCACTCTTGCTTCCACCGTCTTGAACGTCTTGCACACCTTGCAAGCAGGACTTCACTGCCTCTTGAATTTTTCTTCATTATACAAAAAAGAAAAACATTTTGCAATCAGAATCTGTTCAATTTCTTTCGAATATATTATGTCCGCCTTTCTATCCGTCCCGCTCCGGCAGCAGCAGGTAGATGAGCCCCGTGTTGTCAAGCTCGGGCAGGCTGCGGAAGATGGCCATGCGCTCTTCATCTGTGGCATAGGGATGGCGCGCGATGTCCAAGAGGCAGCTGATGAACTGGCCGTGCGAGAAAAGCACAATCGTCTCCTCCGGCCTCTCTTCGATGCGCTGCAGGACGAGTCTTGCGCGCGCGACGAGCGCATGGAACGATTCGGCACCCGCGCCGTCGCAGTAATCCGGTTTCTGCCTCTGCCAGTAAGCCCTGACCCAGGGCAGTCGCTCCGTGCGCCGCGTGCCGCGGCAGCGCTCCGGCGAGAGATAGGTGAACTCCGCCGTCTCCGGCCAGACCTCGACGGGCACATCGGGGAACCGCTCACGGAGCGGCTCGGCCGTCTGCTGGGCACGGCGGAATGAGGACGTGACGATGAGGTCAGGCCGCGCATCGATGCGCGTGCTGAGCCTTTTTGCCTGCTCCTCCCCGAGCGCCGTCAGCGGGATGCTCGCGTGGTCCTGCGTCGGCAGGTTGACATTGCCCGTGCTCTGTCCGTGGCGCACGAGCAGGAGAACCTTGAACTTCGTATGCATGTCTTATCCCCTGCTATACTCAATCGACATAGGTGACCGGATTGCCCGTGACCGGCACGATGCGGCGGTTCGGCAGGCCATCTTGGGTGTCAGGATAGCCGAGGCTCAGCGAGGCGTAGACGGCCTCGTCCTCCTTCATGCCGAGCTCCTGCAGGTACGCCGTGAGGACGGGATTGCCCTGCAGCCAGCGCAGCTGGTTGATCCAGCACGAGCCAAGGCCCAGAGCGTTGGCCGCGAGCATCATGTTCTGCATGGCGCACGACGCGTCCGCAAAGTTGTTGCCGTAGTCCTTCTTGTTGGCCACGATGATGAAGGCGGCGGGATTGTATAGGAAGGTGTAGCTGCCCTTCTTCGAGGCGCGGATGGCACCGCCGAAGTTGTCGTTGTTCTCAGGCGTGACCTCCATCTTCGCGAACTCCTGCTGCACGAGCGCGGCTAGCTCCTGCATGGTTTCCTGCTTGCGGATCACGAGGAAGTGGTCCTGATTCTTGTGCTTGCCGCTCGGGGCCTGGCGGCCCGCCTCGATGACCTTTTCGAGCAGCTCCTGCGGCACAGGCTCCTCTTTGAATTTGCGCGTGCTGTGGCGCGTGGCAATGCAAGAAAAAACATCCATGGTGCTGCACTCCTTTTCTATCTCAAAAAACAGGTATCTCTCTCATATCATGGTAATTTTCGACAAAGGGCATCGGAATCCCTGCTTATCCCTGCTTCATTGCTCTGCGCACGCAAAAAGACCTCCGCGCTCGAAAGCACGGAGGCCCTGAAGCCCCGATCAGATCAGGCGGTTCTTCTTCTGATGGATGCGCTCGGCCGTCTCGAGGTAGATGACCCACTCGGCGATGTTGACGGCGTGGTCGCCGATGCGCTCGAGGAAGCGTGCGATGAAGAGCAGCTGCGTCGCCCCCTTCTGGCGCGCGCCCTCTTTCGTGACGAAGTCCGACAGCGCGTAGAACGTGTGCTCAAACACATCGTCCATCTGCTTGTCCATCTTGCGGACCTCATCGGCCTCCTGCACGCTCCTGTCGCGATAGGCCTTGACCGCGCGGCGCACCATGGAGGCAACGCAATTGCCGAGCTCCTCGATCCAGCGCTTGCAGTCCGGATTGAGCGGCTCCTTGACAGAAGCGGCTGTCTTCGCGATATCGAAGGCGTGATCGCCGATGCGCTCGATGTCCGTCGAGATCTTGAAGCCCGTCGCGATGACGCGCAGGTCATGCGCGATTGGCTGCTGCTTGGCGATCAAGAGGATGCACTTGTCCTCGACGTCGATGATCATGTCGTCGATGGCATCGTCGGCCTTCATGACCTTCTTCGCAAGGACGGCATCGTCCTCGAGAAGCGCCTTCATCGACTGCTCGACGTTTGTAAGGGCCTTGTCGCCCATCGTGGCGACGAGCTCCTGCACGACCTCGAGGTCGTGGATGTATTCCTGTCTTGTCTGGCGTTCCATATCAGCCGAACCTCCCTGTGATGTAGTCTTCCGTCTTCTTGTCGTGCGGCTTCGTGAAGATGACGTCCGTCGTGTCGTGCTCGATGAGCTTGCCGTTGAGGAAGAAGGCCGTGTAGTCGGAGACACGCGCTGCCTGCTGCATGTTGTGCGTGACCATGACAATCGTGTACTCCTTCTTGATCTCCTGCACGAGCTCCTCAATCTTCATCGTCGAGATCGGGTCGAGGGCGGAGCACGGCTCGTCCATCAGGACGACTTCCGGCTCGACGGCCATGACGCGCGCGATGCAGAGGCGCTGCTGCTGGCCGCCCGACATGCCCATTGCTGAGGCGTCGAGACGGTCCTTGACCTCATCCCAGAGTGCGGCACCGCGCAGGCTCTTCTCGACGATCTCGTCGAGGCGCTTCTTGTCCGTCAGCCCATGCACGCGGCAGCCGTAGGCGACGTTGTCGTAGATGGACATCGGGAACGGGTTTGGACGCTGGAAGACCATGCCCACGCGCTTGCGCAGGTTGACGAGGTCCACGTCCTTGTCGTAGATATCCTGGTCATCGAGCGTGATCTTGCCGTCGATCTGAACGCCGTCGATGAGGTCATTCATGCGGTTGAGCGTGCGCAAGAACGTGGACTTGCCGCAGCCCGACGGGCCAATGAGTGCAACGACCCTATTTTCCGGCACCTCAAGCGAGACATCAAACAGGGCCTGATGCGTCCCGTAATAGAGATTGAGGTGCTGTGCCTGCATTTTCATATGCGAGTTCCTCCCAAAACAAAAGCATCCCTGCGGGCTGCCCGATATTTCATTTCTGAACAATATCATTGTACCTGTTCTGCAGGGATGCTTTGTTGTGGCTATGTTAATTTTGGGTAAAATAGGTTCTTTTTTCATCTGTATCCTTATTCCTCAAAAGGCTTGCCACAACTGGGTTCTACTCTTCATATCCATTTTGATTGCGCAAGTGCATCTCAATCCATATCAATCCATTTTTATCCATCTTCCCACCGTTTGGTGGGCAATCGGTGGGCAAAACCTGCCTCACGGTGGGCAAGCTCATCCTCGTATCAACCAAGAGGCACTTCCTTATAATAGAGAAAGACAGCTGTACCAACTCGTACAGCTGTCTTTATTGTATCGGACTTCTTAGTCAGGCCGTTGCAAAAGTGCTCGTCTGAGCGCCCAGTGCCTTCGTCAGCACCACCTTGACAACATACACTGCCCCCTGCATAACCAGTGGGAGCACAATGCCGTCGCGGATCCGGCACCACCCCGTCTCGCCCGGTGCCTGCTGCTTGAGCTTGTCCACGAAGTCATCGACCACCGTCTCGATGGGCGGCAGGATCTCTTCCAGGATAGCCTGGGAGACCTTTTCCTTTACCTCCTCGGTCACATCGTCTACTTTGAGATACCCCGTGATACTGTCACGGATGTCTGTCCACTTGCTCATGACAATCCCTCCTCACTAGATTATCCATTGCGAAAACAACAGAATGTGTGCCAGAGCAGCATCATGTGACGGCCGCAGATGGTCTGGCGGCCATCCCATCTGACGGTGCGTGTCATGCCATGCTTATGCACGCGCAATACCTCTCCCTCATCAGGTGACTGCCCCATCCATTCATGCTGGTCGTCCGTCAGCCAGCGTGCAAAGGCCGGCACATCTTCCAGCCTGATCAGGCCGCGCCACTCGCCGCGCATGGCCACGCGCTCCATCTTCTCGCGCTCTTTCTTTGATATTTTCTTGGGGCGTTTCATATGCGGTCCAGGAGTTCATAGTCCGTGATGCCACGGGCGATTGCTCTTGCAAAATCATCCTGGCGCGTCTCGAGCAGGTCTTCATCCCCCGGATTGGAAATGAATGCTGTCTCGACCAAGCATGCCACTGCATCCGTATTCGTCAGGACGTAAAGCCCATTGACGCCAGGCTCTGCGCCCTTCGTCCCGCGGTCTGTGACCGGCAGGCTGTCCACAATCTGCTTCTGAATGCATTCCGCCAGTGTCTGTCCAGCTGTGCTCGAGTAGTAGTGCCAGCATTCTGTGCCATTTGCATCTGGATCTGACACCGAGTTGCAGTGGATTGAGACAAAGACATCCGCATGCCAGCTATTCGATGACACAACGATATCGTACAATTCATTGCTCTGCAGCATCTGCACGGCGCATCCGGCAGCTTCCAGATACTTCTTGACCAGCGCACCGATTTTTGCCGCTACATCCGATTCGCGCAGTCCCGTCGTAGGATTGCATGCGCCAGGGTCCGGCACGCCATTTGGCGCATGGCCAGGGTTTAAAAAGACCTTCATTGTTTGCACCTTCTTTTATTCCACAATCTGCCAATCCTCTGCAAGCATATCTGCCTGAGAGGCCAGCCAACCAAGCTGTACGCCAGAAATGCCGACGAATGCGATGGCACGATTGCCAATGGCATCATGATCGGCATTGACCATCTCACCACGCGCATTCTTGTAGCCGATATTTGTAGCAAGCTCGATGTACTGGTTCTTGCCATTCCAGCCAACGCGACTGCACCGTTTCCCTGCTTTCATCGCTTCGATGGCCTGCCCGAAAGATAAACCTGCTTCATGCTTCATTTTGTGTTCTCCTCTCTTTTCTTTTTTTCTTCTGTAAGCTGCTCCAGTGCTTGGTGCAACTTTGTCGGTATGGGGAGTCCTGCTTTAGCCGCGTTCTCTATGACGGACAACCCTTCGTTCCCCAGGAAGAAAAGCGTGACCGCCATGCAGATGACCTGTGTCTCGACCGCATTGTCGAGGAAATGCCCCAAAGACACCAGCATCAAGATCATGATTTTCTTTAGGATGCCCCGGAAGCCGCGCTGGCTGCTGAGAGTCAGTTCTGGATTGAGGTATGCTGCGATTATACCGCTGATGTAGTCAATGATCATTGTGATGACAAGAGCCTCGATTGCCGAGTTCCATGCGCCGAATATGTAGCCTGCTATTGTACCTGCTGCGCCGGTAACAGTCCCCCATGCGTACTCAAAGCGCACCGGTGCATATGCTTTCAACGTCAAAAAGATGTCGTTCATCGCATCCTCCTCCCATCTCATATCGATTCCCAATCGTCAGCAAACAGATCGATATCCGTTGCAAAATACGGAATCGCTTCACGATTTTCTGACCGGACCACTAGATATGGTGACATGTCCAATGTGTATTCCACGTAGACGATGTCTGGGAATGGCCATCCTGCCCTCGTGATGCGTCGACCTGCTTTAGCATATTCCAGCGCATCCCCGAAAGTCATTACGGATCTGCCTCCTTAGCTACATAGTCTTCGCCGGTAATCGTCTTATACTCTGCTTCTGTGATCCAGCGTCCGACAACGTTGTAGACTCGTCTTTTGCTCCAGAGCCCATTCTCGTAATAATACTGCACTTTTTCAAACTTCGTCATGTCTATCTCTCCTTAAAGGTCTTCTCCGGTCATAGCAGAGAGATAATCAACATCTGCTCTTGCCTGTTTCAATTGCAACTGAACGTACTCGTTTACAGTCATCTTCCTTTCTTCGTACTCCCAAAGTTTTACTTTTTGACCATTTACGTCTTCGACCTCTGTCTGGGTGATGTTGCGGCGCTGATACACTATCGTTGTGCTGCTCTCTGCATCGATCTCCGATGGCCGCTCTACCTGCGAGCCATTCACTTTGATCCAGTCCGTCATAAATCATCTGCCTCCTCATTTCTGCCAGTGGCTGCAGCAGCCGGCTGTGCTCTCTCACTTTCTGTTTCAAAGCCCTCGTGTTGATGCGCGGTTTGATGTATTTTATGTAATACTGATACGTGTTTGTACAGCGAATCCACGACAGCCTTGAGAACATAGATGCACCATCGTGCCACGTCGGCTTCTTTTTCTTCTCAATCTGCATAGCCTTCCGCCGAATTCTTTTCAAAATACGCTTGCGTAAAGTTATGCGGTTATAGTGGATGACTGCACCGAGCGCATTGACAGCACGTCCTCTCACTTTTCCGTATCGATCTACATACTCAAACCGGTATACCTGAGCAGACGCATTCAGCTCGAGCTTTAAGTTTCGGTATAGATAGTCTCGAATTTTCGTGACGGCATTATGCACTTTGCGTTTATTCCTTCCGACAAGAAAGATATTATCCGCAAACCGCAGATACTTTGTGCCATTCAGCTTGGCTGCAAAATGATCAAAATTTTTGAGGTAAAAATTAAACAGCCAAGGGCTGATATAGTGTCCGAGTGTCAGCCCTTCTTCATCTCGCAAAAATGCACGCATGAGTCGGAGCCATTCTTCATCGCGTATAGTTCTCTTAAGCTTGTCCATCAATATTTCAATATTGACTGACCCATATGCATGATGTACATCGAGTTCTGCAACATAGGTCTTTCGCGGTACTTGTACCCATTTTCGAATCTGTCGTATTGCCGCATGTGGCCCATATTTATGCACCCTCGTCTTTCCATCTGGCATTTTCTGATAAGTAGCTGGTAAGCATCCGTATACTTGTTCGTATAAGCCATTCATGACAATGCCCCGAAATGGTGCAACCAAGATATGATGCAGGATCTGTTCCGGACAGAACATCGGCTTCTCGATTGTCCTCATTTTCCCGTTCGTACCGTCTTTAACGATGTGGCGATTTTCTGTTCTCGGCGTATAGTCTTGGCTCAACGCACAAGCAACAACCTCTTCATACGTCTCATCAAAATGCTGGAATGCATACAAGACTTCATGTCGCCTTGTTTTCTTCTCTGCCGCCTCCAGAGCGCATTTACATACTGCTTCTGGCGTCAGCATTGGTCTTAGTAGATTCTGATAGGTTTTCATGCTTTCTTATCTCCTAGCGGGAGTTCGTCACCTACTATCCCGCTCCTTTATCGGGCAATTTCCAGCGAGTGCTGAGGATTATACAGGGCATTGAGTGAAAGCGATAAAGATAAGATAGGCCGCAGCCGTAGTTCCAGTTCGTCCTCGACGGGGGATTGTTCACATTGAACGTGAAGCCACCACCGATGGCAGACGCGTTGTTCGCGCTGGCTCCCGAAATCAGGTATTTCAGGCCGCTATTGTCAAACCACGAACCGTCTGCATAATAGGTCGTCCCCGATCCACTGATCTCGGTTGGAATCTCGCCGTACTCCGAGCAGGTGCATTTTGAGATGTAGCCGCCGCTCGTGCCTGTCAACTTAAGGTTTGTGTTCACGTATCCCTCTACATCGTTGACACGGTACCCCTGATACTCTGGCGTCATCTTTGCATAGATGGAACCATTGTAGTTAATCAAGCCAGCCGTGCGGTCCCACTGGTCGCCCCAGAACCGCTCAATGTGGAATACTTTCACCTGAGTCGTGCTGCCATTCGAGCCGTAGAACTGACCTTTGTCTTTCAATGTGCCCGTTGTGAGCACGCTGTCAAAATTCGTTCCCTGCCGGCAGTTCCCTATGCCGAAAGCGGCCTGCAGGTCCGTTGTCTTTGTCATCAAGATACACAGCGTGCGGATAAGGTTTCGCTGGCTCCAGCTGTGCGTGTACCAGCGCGAGCCATTTTCCTTGCACCCTGCGATTTCCTGTTCTGCCGTCAGGTCATGCGCAGGACGTTGTCCAGAAAGTGACCGGATCTTGCTGGCACTTCCCGATCCGCCAAACATGGACCAGTAAAAATAGTCGGCAATACTCCCATCCGCCCGCGTGTGGGCGTAGGCTTTGTAGTCTTTATCGTACTGCACATCCGATACGATTTCATACTCATAGCCATCCTGTTCGTACCGTTTGACGTAACAGAGAGGAATTGCAGCCATGGCATTGCCGCCATAGCTGGTATTGGCTACGTCCGATGCCGTACCGTCTTCTTTGTATGTGTAGTCGTTCGGATTGAGGCCGTAGTCTACTGTACCATCATTCTTTAGCATGACTGGCTTATTTTTTGTGACAAACCAAACGTCTTTCCAGCTGCCGTAGTTAAACGTGCCCGCAGTAAAATCCATCTTTGCTGGAGTCATCCCGATTGCGTCGTAAAGATACTCAACGCGAGTTGATGGATTCGATTCTGCTTTCTTGATGCGGTATCCGTAGCGATGCCCCCGTACTGGCACGCTGAGTGCTTCGCGCATGCTGGCCAGTGTTGCTGTTCCTGTGCCAGAAGCTGTTTCCACCAGTACTTTTGTTCCATCTGTCAATCCTGCAAAGTTTGGCAGATCTGATACTTTTACGCTCATTGCATTTCCCCCTTGCCATTAGAGATATCTTGTCGCAAGAATAGGTTCTTGCGCGTCTGTCATAATGTCCACGCCAGTAGAGGTAGACAATGTTAGAGACAAGGCTCCGTTGCGGATGATTTCGCTCAGAAGGTCCTCCCGCACGGCATATCCTGCGTCATTTTCAAAAGCGGATACCTTTGTTGGCTTGTGCTGGATATATTCTGCCCTATTTTTGTCTGTCTGCAGCCAGTCAGCTTGCAGCTGTCCTCTGACGCAGATGTTCACGCTCTCCGCTGCCTGGCTTGCATATTTTTGAGCTTTGGTTGCTGATGTACTTGCGCTACTGCTATCAGTAGATGCCGAGCGGGCGTAGTTGCCCGCCGATGACGCAGACGATGCGGCACTATTCGCTGATGTTCGTGCCGCTGTCGCATATGCGTTGGCAGATGATGCGCTGCTTGCAGCTGCCGATTCGCTACTCGCCGCGCGACTTGCACTTGTGGCAGCGGCGTCCTGACTTTTCTTGGCAGACTCGGCACTAGATGCGGCATTCTTTTCTGATGTAGCCGCTGCATTGGCATTTTCCCTTGTCTCGATTGCATGGCTTTCTGCTTCCTCCATCCAGACACGCATGTCAAGATACCGCTGCTCTGGCGACTCTAGCTCCGTAATGGATACTTTAACCGACCTGGAGAATTCTTCTTGCAGCTCCTGCGCAATGCGCGTGAGCTTATCAATCATCTCTTCGAGCCTCGGCAGTGGGTACTTATCTCCTAGGTCGACTTCTTGCGTAATCTGTGTTCGACGGTAAATCACTAATACCTCGCCCTTTGCCAGAGCCACAGCTGTTGTGTTGTCTTGAGAGAGCAAGGTAACGGTTTTGTCGATACTGTTGACACGGTAGTGCGTAACATCTCGTGTTGTGCCCGTCGTCGTATTGTAGATAGTTGCTAAGATATCTTCCCCGTCTGCATAGGGATACGGGATTGGAAACGTATTCGTTTCTCCATCGCCCGTGTACTTGACTTTTGTAGTTGTTATATCAATCACAATCTCGCCTCCTTCCTCTACGCCAAAAGCCCCGCGCCGAAAGGCTCGAGGCTTTGTCTTATGTTCTTATCCTATCACAGTAGGCGCGGAATAACGTGCTGCCCTTTATGATTTTTTCTTTTTCTTCTTGCTCTTCGGCTCTGCCGGTGGGCGCTTCGGGATGTCGCGCTCGACTGGCTTCTTATCGAAGACAACGGACCAGATGATGTTCTTCCAGTCAGTGTCGTAGCGATTGTCGCTGTCGTTGAGGTACTGCATCGTGCCGGTGATGGCATCGGTCATGGTTGAGGTGATGCCGGTCCTAGCAGCAGTCAGGGAGCTCAGCGCATTGAGGCCATGACGAGCAATCTCGCTGTTGGTGATGTGCTTGACTGGCTGACGGTACTTGGCATTCTCCTCGAGTTTCTTGATATATTCCTGGCGGGCCTTGCCTTTTTTCTTCTTCAGCTTCTCTGCCTCGGTCTGGTGGCGCTTGGCTTCTTGTGCGTCGACAGCCATGTTGTGGCTGCTCTTCTTGGCCATGAGGTCGATGGTCTTGGATACTTCCTCGAAGGCCCTACCGCCCACAGAGAACGGCGAGGCGCTGCGCCCATACGTCGTGCCATCGAAGATGGCCGAGATGGCAAAATTGACGACGTCGCGGATGAATGGGAAGCCGCCCGCTGCCGTCGAGAGCAGATTCTTGGCGTATGTGTTGAAGAACCGCTGCCCGAGCGGGATCTCGATCTTCTCACTCTTCCCGGTTTGTGGATTGATGACGGTACGGAATCGGTCTTTGTCGTCGTCGCCATCGAGTCCCAGTGCAAACTTGATGCTGATCCCGATGAGTGTCATGATGACAAGCCGATACATGACTGACTTCGCAAACGGCGCCCAGCGTCCGATGAAAGACGGGTTCGTGCCGAATCGCGCGTGACGGTAGTTTGCTAAGATGGCGTTGAACTGCGTGTTGAAGAAGCTGTAGAATGTCGTCGCAAGCTTCAGGAAGGCATTCTTGTTGCGCTGCAGAGACGACTGATCCATCGTCCGGCCGCTGCCAAACGTATCACGGATGGCCTTGTCGGCATCCATAACAGACCGACGCTCAGCCTCCTGCAACATCTCTTCGTCCGTGTAGATGGGCAGGTCCATCGCATCATGCAAAGCTTGCTCCGCCTTGAAGAGCCCCTTCTTGATCTCCTTGATCTTGGCCGCTTCTTCTTTCGTCATCTGCTCCATCGTAGCATCACTGTGCACAGCAAAGGGGGACTGCTGTGCCGCTGCGCGGTCTTGTTCGTCGGCGCTGTGGCGGCGTTCCATGTCCATGCGGATGTCGCTGACTTTCTGGGACTGGTTGATAATATCGGCCTTCAACTTCTCGACGTTCTGTTGGGCTTCCAGGACACTCTGCTGGTGCTCGGCGTTCTCCTTGCGGACCGCCGCGAGATTATCGCTGTAGGCGTCACGGTATGACTGTACCCAGAGCGGTGCAGAGAGTGCCAGGTCAGAATAGAGCATCATGTCATAGGCATGGTTGCGGATCAGCTCGAAGACGCGGTGGTCGGCTTCAAAGAGTCCTGGCTGGCTGCGGATATCGCGGTCCAGAGAGTTGATGCGGTCCTGCATGAAGGCAGATCGCTTCAAGAGTTCCGTCGATTCTTTCGGGTTTGCATAGAAGGACATGATGGCCTTCATCGCGTGCAGGCTGCCGAGTTTCTCCATGACTGGCGCAATGTTCGAGATGTTCTCGACCACTGGCCAGATGCGGTAGCCCATGATGGCCATGACCGAGTTGCTGCGCAGCCAGTTCAGGCCGCGTTCCAGCATATTGGCAGCCTGGTTGTTGTTATCTTTTACGACCTGCCAGACGTCCGTCGTCCACTGCTTCAGTACGGTGTGGTACTCGCGCCCCAGCGTGTTCGCCACATGTGCTTCAAAGTCCGGATGATTGACCAGCCGGAAGACATCGCGGGCTGCCAAGCGGAAGGCGATGTTGTGGATGACAGACTGGACATGTTCTGGGATGACACGGAATTCGAGCAAGAGCGGTCGATTGATGTCGTACTCCGAACGCGCTTTTGTAAAACCTCGGCCAGTGCCAAGGACCATCGCGCCGGACATGCCTTGCTTGGCAATCTCATTGACGTCCTGGTCGGCTGTGCGGCTGGACTTCTTCGGATTGTACGAAAGTGGATAGTATCCACCCTTCATCTTCAAAGTTGTCTTTTTGCCATTCTCCGTGACAGTCACATCAAACGGCTTTGCTTCTACCTTTTCCAGGCGGACACCATTCAGGTTCTCTTCTACCTTAACAGTATCATCCCAGTAGACGTTGATATGGTCCCAGATATCCTGCACGAGTTGCCAGTCTTTGGCGGTCATATGCTCTTCTACAAAGCTCACTACGTCTGCTTCGGCAATGCCCAGGCCGCCAATCAAGCGTTGTCGGTTTGTCTCATTGCCGAGGTTCAACGCCATGCACAGGATATTCTCCTTTGACATGAGTTCCTTGCCGTCAGCTGTTCTGAGTGTATACTTCGCATCCTTCCAGTGACGGCGTTCCGAGTGAGAGTAGCCGGACAGGATGGTCTGCAGGTCAGTCAGCTCCTGCTTGACCATGCGGCTCTCTTTCTCAGCCGCCCGCTCATAGATGCCATAGATGTACCGATGGGCCTTCTTGCCCAATGCGTTCAGGATCTCCTCCGGCTTGATGATGGCGGCCAGGCCTTCCTGCCCGTATCGTGCCAGCCCCTCACCGACAAACGGAATCTTTGCCAGTGCATCGTTCCACCCCATGCCGCCCGTGTCCTCTTGTACGCGATGACGGTTGACGCCGATCTTGCGGGCATCCGCTTCATTGTCGCTGATGATTTCCTGCACAATCTCGTCAATCGTCCGGCCGCCGATGGTCTTCATCTTGAATTTGTCGCGGCCGGTCGTGTAAAGGATGGTCAGTGCTTCGACACATTCTTCCAGCTGGCCAACATTGAGGTCCTGATAGCCACGGAAATCCTCGCCTTGCTTCTCGATCTTGAAAATCTCATCCGGCGTGTACTGGCTGTCCAGGCTTTCCTGTAGACGGCTGAACATCGTGTGCAGGTCTGTCATCTCCTCGCCTTCGCCCAGCTTGGCGTCCGTGCGTGTCAGGCGCAGCAGATAAGCCAGATGGCGCAGCCAGTAGCGCTCCTCGCGTGGCAGACGTACTGACTTGGCCTGCAGCATACGCTTGGCTTTGTCGAGGCTGGCCTGTACTCGCTTCTGCATCTGGCGGGCCTCGTTCGCCATAGCCATTGCATACGCCTGACGCTGCTGGGCCATCATCGCGCTGTCCCAATTCTTGCCGCGAATGGCCTGCTGGACGGTCCTGGCCCACTTCTTCGCTTCTCTCGTATACAGCGATACGCTGCACGATTCGTGGATAGGCTTGGTGAGGATGGCACGTCTCGCCAGCTCGCGATAGACTTTCATCTTGCCCTCATTGGCCTCGAGGACAGCCTTCTCGTTGGCCTTGTCGGCCCGCGCCTGCTCCTTGATTTCCTGCATCGTCTTCTGCAGGTCTTCCTTCGTTGCGGCGTGGATCATGCGCTGGATGGTCTGATAATCTTCTGGACGCCACTTGGCTGAGAAGCGCAGCTTGTTGATGGCCTTCATGAGTTCCTTGACTGCACTCGAATCCTTGTCGAGCTTCAGGTCGAGGTCCTCTGGTAAATCTTTGATGCGCTCTTCGACGGACCGCATGGCGCGTTCCGTCTTCGTCGTGATGTTCTTGACGAGTGCCTGCTTCTTGGCAAATGCCGTTGCTTTCAGTGCCTCGAGCTTTGCACGGTACTCACTCGACTCCATGGCTTCCGTCACGGCCTGCTCCGAGAGATGGCTCTCCGTCAGCTCCCTGTCAAGTTCCTGTGCATAGGCATCCATGTGTTCCTTCAGCAGTTCATCCAGTGCTGGCGCATTCTTGAGCTCTTCTTCAAACGCTTCCACGCTCGGATACCAGTTCAGGACGATAGACGTATCGCCGCCACTGGCGAGCACGGCCTGCTCGGCCAAATAGACATTCTCGTTCTGGAGTTCCTTGCGGAATGTCTCCCGTTCATGCTGCATGCGACGCTGGAATTCGTGCTCTTTTTCTTCTGTCAGGTCTTTCATGACCCGTTTCTGTAGCTGCTCCTTGGCTTCTGCTGTCGCTTCTTCCTGCCAGCGTTTGTAGGTCTCTTCTTCGGACTCGTCGAGCAGCTTCTCGCCGCCCGCCTTCGTGACATCTCGGTACCGGTCGTCGAGCGCCATCTCGTCAATCTCTTCTTCGGTGGCGATCATGCGGTCCATGACACGGCGCACCTGCAGGCTCGGCTTCGCGCCGTCGCCAATCACAGCCCGATAGATGTGGATCAAGAAGGAACGGAACTTACGGAACACGGCGCGGAGCCCTTTGGCTGGTGCATGGCCATCATGCAGATACATCTCAAAAGCACGAGCGAAGCGCTCCTGTTCCCAGATGCGCTTGAGCTTCTCAGCTTCATCGATGTCCTGATGTTCCTCGGCATCGATGATCTGCTGCTCCCGCTGTCGAAACTCTTTCTCCCACGGTGTATTTTTATACTGCTTGGCATCACCCTTCTTCCAGGATGCCCAATCCTTCACGACCTCCAGCTCTTTTGCTGAGATGTCGTCAATGATAGCAAGATCCTCGAGGTCCATCAGGAACATATGGCCCATCTCGTGCAAGAAGGTGGACTCGTCCGCACTCTCGAAGAGCGAGATGATGCGCTTTCCGTTCGACATCTGCGCGATAGACCCATGCGTCGCCGACCGGCTTTCCATGGCCAATGACATTTCCTTGTCATGAAAAATGACAATGGCATCAGCTGTATGTGGGCGCGGCATACTCTCTGGCACGTGCCCCATGCGGGTTGTCTCTTCGGCCCTGGCTACCGCATTTCTAGCTTCCTGTTCGCCAGCCAGCTTCCAGTACACATTCTCATCTGTGCCATCGACAATCCGCTGCAGCTTCTGGATCTGACTGACAAGGGTCTTGATGCGGTCGCGCGTCGCTTCGTTTAGAGCGTTACTCGCCTTCTCAAATTCCTGTTGAGCAGACTGATAGGCTTCGTCCGTTGCATCAGCAGACATCATGACCTGGAAGGCCTTGTCCTGCGCTACGACATATTCACGGCCGCCTTCGATGGCATTGATTTCCTGGTTCATGTCCCAGATTTTTCGTTTGGCCTGCTTCAAGAGCTGGCTTCTTGTCCTGGCACTTCCGCCCGAGGCGAACCCCTCTTCTTCTTGGATTGCATGCTGGATTTCATGAACAAGTGTTTCTTTTGCCTGATCTGAAGATTTTTCCAGTATCTTCCGGTTCAGTGTGATTCCGTCTGCGTTAAATCGGCCGCGCGTACTGTCTGGCAAATCCGAAGACAGACGGACTTTCATGCTCTTAAATGCTGGGTATGCTTCGTACAGCCTCGGATTGTCATAAACAGCTCCCAAACTGCAGGTTCCGCTTTTTCCCAGTGCGGCAAAGGTTATCTTTTCTAGGTCATCCGGTATCTCGAAGCGCCACTTATTGTCACGGCCCAAGAGCCAGCCTGTCTTCTTCCAAATCTCCTGCTTGCTCTTTCCCTGTGCATACATCTCGCGAGCACGATTCAGTGCATCGAGATTTGCTGTAGCAGCCGACGGGCCGGCCAACTGCTTGAAAGTGCTTTCGTTTCCATCGTCTCCCGCGTTCAGCCCGTACCGCTCCCGCATGTAGTCGAGAGCGGTATATTTTTTGCCGGTCTTCTTGCTGATGATGTCGGCCACGATGTCGGCATGGCGGGCAAAGAGTATGGCGTCGAGTCGGGCAGCGCGGGCTGTGCGGCCGCCGTCGATGTCGACGTTTGTGAGCTGGTCACGGATGGCGCGGTAAACCTGGAAGCCTTCTTTAGTGAGGCCCTGCGTCAGTTCCATCTCGACGCCGTTCAGGGACTTCATTGTGCTCTTGATAGCCTCGAGGTGTTCGATATCCTTGCGCAGCTCGTCGATCTCTGGTTTGACCGCTGCCATAGCCTGATGCTCTTCCTCGGTCGTTGGAATCCAGCCCTCGAGCTTTGGCGCGGACGGGTCGCCGGTCACGACGGCCACAGCCATGTCCTCGAGTTCTTTCTCGGTCGGCTGGCGCTTGAACGCCTTGTAGAAGGCCCGATACCATTCGTCGTTCTCTGTGAAGCGCTGTGTCTTCTTGTTGCCCTGCTCGTCCTCGACTTCCATGAGCTGGCCGCCCTTGCCCATGCCATCACGCAGACGTTCCAGTACAGGGCCGATGATCTCCTGCAGGCGGTCCTGGCGCTCTTTCATGGCAGCCGACCAACCTCTTGCCGGATTGGCCGGATCACTGTAGATGGCCACAGTGGCCATGTCGCGCATGGCCTGCTCTTCTGTCGAGCTCTTCTCGTGCAAAGGGAAGTACTGATCGAGCACGGTGTTGATGAGCTCGACCTGTTTATCAATGGACTGCTGCTGCCGCTTCTGCATGTCCTCGATGATTGTCTTGGCGTCCCGCTGCATCCTGGCAATGCTGTCTGCCTCTGGTGAGAAGGAGACGTTCTGCAAGAACTCTGGGCTCGTGCCGGCCTGCAGGAACTGCTCCGTCGGCACGAGGATCTGGCCCTTTTCTTCGATGGCTGTCTGCAGCTCGTCGTTCGAGATACCCGCCGCCTTGGCTACAGCTTTGAGGTTCTCGAGGCCACCGTCCTGCTGCATGGCCATCTCGGAATCAATGTACGTGTTCGGATACTCTGTATTCTTGAGCTGCTCGCGCAGGATCTTCTTCTGGACATCTGGGGCCTTCTCCTTGAGGTTGCCCTTATCGATGGCCTGCTGCAGCTGCTCGAGCATGACAGTGCCGGTGTAGGTCTTGCGGGCATTCTCGCCGTACGTCGCCTCGAACTTCGCCAGATGACGCATGGCCGCCGTCTGCCGGAAGCCCGATGATACTGTGCCGCCCGCAGCGCCGAGCAGGCCGAAGCCCAGTGAGCCAGGAATGGCCTGCAGGGTGCTCTTGCCTGCCCGCTCCAGGATCTCGCCTGGGCCGTAAATCTTGTTGCTCGTGTCGCCGGTGCTCCACTCCATGCCGTTGTGGACCATGTCGTCCGAGATGGACTGCAGGCCTTCTTCGCCAGCTTCGGATGCCGTGATCTTGAAGACATCCCCTGTCCGGTCTTTGAGCGCATTCAGCACCTTTTCGCGCGTCAGCATTCTCGAGCCTGTCTGCTCGATGATGTCGCCGAAGACTTTTCGTGCATGCGGCGCACCGGCCAGCGCCCGCGTCACGACGCCGAAGTTTGCCAGTTCGATGCCCGCATTGAGCGAGCCTCCCAGCATGGCCCAGCCGGCTGCCTGGTTCTCCGTCAAGAGTGGATTGCCATTCTCGTCCTTGAGTTCCTTGTACTCGGCAAAGCGCGAGCCAATCTCGGGACGTGCCATGCCCGTGAAAGCACCGAGACGCAAGCCTGTGCCGGCTGCCGCCGCGATGAGCTCGCGTCTTGCGACCTGTGCGAGGAAACCGCGTCCCAGGCCATAGACAAAGCCGCCCGCTGCGCCGACAGTCCCGCCCGCTGCCGCACCGATTGGCGTTGCCACAGAGCCTGCTGCTGCACTGGCTGCTGCCGCGATCACGGCCATCGCCGTCGCCTCGCGCAGGGATTCCGACGTCGACTGCCACATCTCCGGTGCTGACTCCGCCACGCCGCCCACGATGGCGGCAATCGGGTCCTCGAGGAACGACGGCGCGGCCAGTCGGTCTTCCTCGAGCTGCTTCTTGAGGTCTTCTGCCCGCTGCCGGTCGTTGTCGTCCGCCGCGCCCATCATGATCTTGTACTGCAGGTTGTCGTACTCGAGCTTGACGTTGCCGCGCTCCAGCATCTTTGTGAAGGTATCGATAATGCCATGCGTCGAGCGGACAGCATCGAGGTTGTGTAAGGCGATTGCTGCGCCTTCCTTGTCCATATCCGCCACGCCTTGCAGCTCCGGGAATTCCTGCCAGACGTCGTTGATATTGCCGCCCGCCGCATCGATTTTCTGCTTGTAGTGATAGACATCGAGTGCCTGCTTGTATGCCTTGTTATCCTGCAAGAAGGAGTCCGCAGGGATGCCGGTACTCGCTTCAATCTGGCGAGCCTTGGTCAGCTTCTCCTCATCTGTCATGAAATACTCGAGATTTGCATCCGTGCGCTGCAGTGCCTTGGCCGCATCGCCCAGGATGGAATCATCCGTGCGGTCAGCATAGTTCTCAATCAAGCTACGAGATGCCTGACGGAACGGGGACCGCAGCACATTCTCAACGGTCCCTTCTGTCGCAACTCCTGCCTGCTGGAAGTTTTTATATGCATTCTCCTGCGCTTGATAATTGCCACTCGCTTCGGACTGCTGGATTGATGCACCAGTGTAGGCCATCTCCAGCTGCTGCCCGCGCGTCTTGACGTCCTGTGCATTCTTCTCCATCGTCCAGGCAGCATCTGCTACGTCCTTGACCGTCTCTACAGCTCCTTCTGCAGCTTCCGTTGCCATCTCGGCCGTCTGCCGGTCGCTGTCTGCCTTCTGTATCTCATAGTTCCCTATTGCTGAGATAAACTCATTTCCCAAGTCTTCCACTCGGTCAAGGATGGAGCGGTTCGCGGCTTTATCTGCTTCTGCCTGGGCTGCCGCTTTTTCTTCCTCGATTTCCTGCAGACCTGCCCGTACTTTCTCAAGATCCATTACTGCTCCTCCTCTTCATCAATCGCTGTGTGCCTGTTTTATGTAATAATCGGCCTCTTCTTCTGAGTATCCATAGTTGCTGATCAGATACCACGCAGCCTCCTCATCATCGGCCGTGACCTCTACTGCATGGCGGGCCATCTCCAAGGCATCCGAGCTTGCGAGGTTGTCGCCGCTGCCCGTCTCACCGATATCCTGCAGCAGATTTGCCGCCTTGTTGTACCGGCGCTGATCCGTGCGCGAGATGGTGTCATTCGGATCATCCATGCGTTCATAGTATTCTTCCACCTCGTACCTGGCGTTGTTGATTTCTTTGACGGTATACTTTGCGCCGCTCGTGCCGACGACGGATGTCGAGCTGCTCTTTCGGCCGCTGCTCCGGCTGCCAGCTGGGAGGCCCGTATTCCGGTTGACGCCGAACTTCGACGCAGCCATGCCAATCAGTGTGTTCTTCTGCTGCAGGTCGAGTGTCGTGTCTCCTTCGACAAGTGCTTTAGCAGCCGAAAAAGAGCCTGCTGTATCGACTGCATGTTCTACATCATCAAAGTAATTCTGCTTGTCCTGCTTGTATGCTTGTGTACGGTCCTGCAATGCTGCTTCTACTGCGCTTCTCAAGCTCTTTTCCATTGTAGGATCGTACATCGTCCCGCCCGATGCAGCCGTGCTGCTGCCTCCGCCCATGTAAGCTTTCTCATCAAAGTCTCCGCCGTCATCGCTGAAGTGGAAGTTGTCACCATCTGCCCACTGCTCATTGCCATAGCCCGCATATTCATTCAGCGGTTTCAAGCCGACGTCAGCCGCATGTTCCTGCAGCCACTGCAGGCGTTCTGGGTGGCGAGCCAAGCTATCCATCGCAATGTCGAAAGCACGGTTCTCGTAGTGCTTGCTCCCTGGATTATGTCCTTGAGTCGTACCGCCCGCCGTGACGTAGAATGGCTCATAGTCATCCTGCTGTCCGAAGGCCTGCTCGTAGAGGGCAGCCAGGGCGTTGAGTTTCGCCCACGTCGAGTGACCGAGGTTCGTGACTTCGCCTTCTTTGCCTGGCTTGACCGTGTAATAGATTTTCTTGGAGATATCGATGCTACCACTGCCGCCCGCATTCTGTTCGCCTGCCGGCAGCTTGCTCATGACATCATCGACATATCCCTGGATGGACGGTCCATTCGATTGTGGTGCGTCCCATGAGCGTCCCCAAATATCTGTCGTTTCTCCCTTCACATAGCGCTTGGCGTTTTCTTCGCCTGCATACCATGCCACCATCGCGCCTGCAGGTCCGTACTTATCGTAGTATTGGCCCAGCTTGTATTTGCCGACGGCACGCTGCGCCGCCTCGTCGTTCGGATCAGCACCTTCATATCCGGCTTCTTTCGACCAAGACGGCCAGTTGCCCGGCATAATCTGGTAGATTCCTACAGCCCCAGCCGGGGAAACAGCTGTCGAATCTCCCCCTGACTCCTGACCTTCAATGGCAGCGAAGAAGGCTTCTTTACTTGAAGCGCCTGACATTCCCTGTCCTCCCACATTCCGGTAGGAATTCTGTTTGATGAGCTCATTGGCCTTGTTCCAATCAAAACGACCTGTCTTCGGGTCCCAGCACTGGTTGACGATATCGTCTGCTGTCGTGTAAGTCTTTGCCACGTCCTGCTTCTGCTTGACGGAGCCGTAGAGCTGGTTGTAGACGTTTTGATCCATCTTGCTGCGGTTTGCCTGCAGGATCTGCGCGGCCCGGTCGTAGTTGCCCGCGGTGATGGCTGCCGTCGCTGCCGACGCGACCTGCTTCGTGATGGCCCCCATCAGCTCGGACTGCATCTGCTCGCCGGTCCAGCCGCGCTTCGCGCCATATGCCAGGATGATGCGGCGCGTGTCGTTCTCGTAGTTTGTCAGGGCGTTCGTGACGTCCCATGTCATACCAGCGTTCTGCGTGTTGATGTTGAGGGCTGCCTGGTAGTCTGCCTGCTCAGTGCTCTCCCTCTCCCGGTTCTCCTGGCCGGTGGCGATGCGCCGGTAGTTGAGCATGTTGTCGTTCAGCGTGGACTTCAGGGCGTAACGGACGCGCGGGTTGTAGTCCTTGGCAATCTCTGCTGAGGTGTCCTGGATGGCCTGTGTAACGCGATCTGTCAGGCCCTTGGCATTCTTGCCTACGCCGAGTGTCATGAGACCCTGCTCGCCGTAGAGCTGCTCATTCAGCGACGTCATGATGCGATTCCTCGCGTCCATGACGTCGGCTGCATCCTCGTCGTCCTGCTTCTGGGCGAGCACCTTTGTGGCCTGGCCGACTGCTCCCGCCAACGCAGTCCACTCCTTGCCGCCCGTGCCGTATACTTCCAGGTCTTTCGGAGCCTGCACAGCCGGTGGGTTGATGGTGTTCGGATTGACGACGGGCTGGTAGCTGCTGAATTTCATGTCGTTTCCTCCTCACTCAAAAGCGGAACGGGAAGTTCACTTTGCCATTCCGGCTATAGTAGTCCGGCCGGATATCCCAGCCTGTTTTCTTACCGTATGACAGGACGGGCTTGCCATACGTCAGGTAGCCCGTACCGGAGACGGTTGGGAACTGCCGGTTGGCTTTTGCCCATGTGTCCGCCGTTGTCTTCTCGTTGTAGTACTGGTACGCGCCGCCCGTGCTGCTCGAAGTAGCTGCTCCGGTATCCTTCCACGGCTGTGCGACGCCGTAGACGCTGGCCGCTGTGCCGAGGATGGTCGAGAGACCCTGCCATTTTGCTGCCCTCTTGACGTTGCTCGCCGCGATCCTGTCATTGGCCGCCTGCGCCTCATAGTTGCTCTCTGCCACGCGCGAGTTATAGTTGTCGTTGCGCTGGTTGGAAAGCAAAGTCATCTGATCTTGCAGGTAGGCATCGTTGCTCGACGAGAGGATATCCATGGCCGAGCCGCCAAAGTTCAAGCCGGCAGCGCCGGTCTGTGCCCGCTGGCTGCCCTCGATCAGACGGCGACGCGAGCGCAGCTTGTCGGCCTGCGCGGCATAATTGTCGGCAATCTGCTCTTGCTTGCGGTTCTCAATTCTGGCATTCTGCTCAGCTGCATCGGCCTGTGCCCGGTACATGGCGGCCTGCGCGTTGGCCTGCTGCTGTTGCTGGCGGTACTGGAAGATGCCGCCCAGGGCAGTCAGCCCCGCAATGACGCTGCACATCTCAATCTCCTCCTTTCTCTGGTTCTGGATGGATGACGAACGGCCGGAAGGTCTCCCCGTTCTTGATGATCTTCGCGGACGCAACATCAATGATGGCTCCTACCCACTGGAGCCAGCGGATGGCGTCGTCATTGAATGCGCCCACCACGTTGTAGAGAAAGCCGTATCGCTTGGCCCACTCCTGCAGGATGGCCTTGGACTCTTTGGCAAACGAGACGGTGTACCGCTTGATGAGGTCCGTCCCAAGGCACCAGATCAGAGCATGCGTCTGTGTCCCCTCGTCGTTGCGCTTTGGCTGTACGCCCCAGACGGCAATGATGCGCCCATCCTTTGTTGTGGCGAACTGTAGCTCGTAGCTCCAGTCGATGGATTCTTGCACTTCTCGCTCGACGTCGTCGGTGAAGGCCAGGATCTCGCGCCGGTCCACCTCGCGCAGATTCTTCGCGAGCTCTCGCGCCAGGCCATGGGTCTCTTCGCCCTCGAGGATCTCCGGCCATTCGAGTTTCCAGATGGTATAGGTCTTGTGATTTTCTTTAACCAAGGAATGTCACCTCTCTTATGATAGCCGATAAAGTAAACGGATATGGCGTCTCGTGGCGAATGTACGTCCGGCCTTCTGTGTTGACGCCCTTTTCGTGCAGTGTGACTGTTGTGTCGCCGGTCGCCAGCACTTCCTCGCCGGTCTCCAGATGATGCGGATCGTAGATGATCTCTTGCAAGTTTTCGGCGTCTGGCCCAATCCAGCCGCCAAAACTATTCTTCAGTCGCAGGATGGCTTTTGTGACAGTCTTCTTACGTCCCTGTACAGTGCCATCTGCCGTCATACCGACATCCCAGTTTGGCTGCTCTAAAATCATTGTGTACGGCAAGCCAATGACCAGCCGCTTGGCCGCTACATCATCCGGCAACGTGACCTTGCCGCCCGATACCGTCATCGGATCGTAAAGGTAGTTGTCGGCAAGCACACGCACGGTCTTGCCCTCCAAGTTCTCGAGACCTGTGATGACATGTGCTGCCTGGTCAAGCTCGTAGATGACAGCCGAGTCCAGCATGACGTAGTCCTGCTGACTTTTCGAGGTCCGGTCGTGATCGAACCGCTCGATGAAGCGCATCTGCTTACCGCCAACCATGCGGCGCACGACGACGTAGACATCATCCCGGTTGCTGTAGTTGACGGATGCGACGCTCTCAATCTGTCCATCCGTGACAAAATGCGACCATGCATACACTTTCTGATCTATGACATAAGTCAGGATGAGCATGACGCCATCCGAGCGGACAAAGTAGAGCAGTGAATCTGGCTCTTGTGCAAATGCATCGTCGACGATGGTCTTGCCGCTGATCAGGTCTTTAGACAGCAATGTGAGGTCCATGCCGACATACGAGTCCGTGTTGTAGTCATAGCCCGTATCGCGGATGATTGAGCCGCGGCGCTGGATATAGACGACACGGTTGCCGACGCGCAGTGGCGGAATATCCGAGACGCCGTAGTTCTCCTGGTTGCGCGGCGTGATGCTCGACGGTGTGACGGTCTCGCTACCCGAGATGGTCCACGAGTTGCCTTCTGTGAAGACAATCAGGTCGTTGCCGGCGTCCATGTGATTGATGGCGCAGGCCTTGCGGCTCAAGAGGTCTGCTGTCACAGCACTGTCATCTGTCACGGTGCCGCTCTCTTTGTCGACACTGAAATTCTCGTAGTCACCGGAGCGGCTCATCCAGACGCGCTGTGGCTCTTTCGGGCTGCCGCCGAAGACAAGACGGTCTTGAAAGAATGTCGCGCAGTATGGGTAGCCATTCGTCTTACTCCAGGCCTGCCAATACCATTCCGATGTCGGTTCTGTGCTCCCGAGCCAGTCGGCTGTCCCTTGCACCTGCAGCCCATCTTTTACGCTCGTAATCGTCACATAGCCCGTGTGTGTGTAGGGATATGATGACAGTGTAGCCTTGCAGGAGCCCGATGTGACTGCTGTCGTGATGCGCATGTAGGTATACTCTTCTACATCTCCTGACTCAGATGGATTGTAGTCATTCGAGGAGGTGTACGTGCGCAGCGTCTTCCAGTCGGTCGCCTCGCCCGTGCCCTTGCTCTCGCTATACTGCAGCCACACTGTCCCCGTCCACGTGCCGTGCGTGATAATCTTCCAAGTCTTGCCTACAAGAACCTTGTCGCTCGTCCCATTGGCCACTTCTACTGATTTCCCGCCCACGTACTGCTCCATCTTGATGATATCACCGACGTTGTCCGCCGAAAAAATATTCCGGGTTGCTACAAGCGATATGCTGCCGGATACGCCGCTTGGGTGGATCTTGCAGTCGGTATCCTTGTTGACGTCGCAAAAAGGCGGCATGTCCCATGCTACTTCCGTCATCTCCCAATCATCTTCAGCGTAGCGTGACAGTTTCTGCACGGGGTGTATACCGGAACAGATATACATGACATCAACAGATTGCGTGAAGCGCAGCTTTGACAGCTCGCTCGAGGAAAACGGTGTTGTGAGCTCGACGCCCAGGTATACACCATCCCGCCAGATACGCAGGTATTTATCGCCAAACTCCAACAGGTACGAGAGATCTGTCAAAAAGTCGAACTCCTGCAGCAGGACAGCTTTGTCTTCTGTTGCATACTTCACCCGCCCGCAGTAGATCATGCCGGGCCTCTTATGGACTGAGCCGTATGGCCGGATGATGGCGTTCTCCGCCTGCTTGAGGCCGAGCTGGTACTTGTCCAGGTCGACGCGATTCGAGACATCTTCCGAGAGCTCACCGCCCGTGAAGGCCGGCTGGATTGCATAGTATGGTTTCATGCTATCCTCCCTTCTTGCTACATGAATCGGGCATCGCTGTACTGGTGTGGATACCTCGTGTGCCGTTCTCGCTCCGTCGCGTCCTGATACCTTGCCAGGTCTACCGCCTGCTGCGCGAGCTGCAGGTTGATGCTCTGCAGTTCTGTATTTCCCGTCAGGGTCATGGCGATGGAGCTTGCTAGCAGATGCGACAATGCGTCCACGAATTCTGCGCTGAACTTCTGCGTCTGCTTGATGTCGGATGTGTAGCATGCGTATGCTTTCTCGACATTCGTCAGGATGGCCTGGCCCGCATCTGCCAGCTGGCAAACGCGGAAGTCCTGCCGTTCTTCTTCGTAGTTCGATGCATGCGCTTCGTCAAAGACAAAGTGCATCAGCAAGCAGTCCTCTGGATATGCATAGGCATACAGGTAGCCGATGGGCTGCGCTTCAAAGAGTGCCAGTTTGGTAATCTTCTCCGCAAATCCCCAAGGGTACATTCGCAGGAGACGCCGGCGAAGGTGATCATAGTTAATCTTGCAGAGTCTGGCCGCTGTGTCCGTATCGTCAATCGAGTTGATGCGACCGCAGTTCAAGAACGACAGGGCCATATTGCAGATATCGATGCTGTTCATTCTTGCCCCTCCTTTTCTCGATAACAAAAGGCCGGGCCCTGCGGGGTCCGGCCCTTGCTTACCAGTCGATATCGTCGTCGAGCACGAGGCCCGCGGTCAAGGTCCCTTTGCTGTAGGTCGACGTGACCGTCAGGCGCAGGTAGCCGAGGTTGCCGCGCGGCACGTCGGCGGCGAGCGGTACGGCGGCGTAGGTCGCCAGCGTCTTCGGGGACTTGAAGTCCGACGTGGCGGAAGTCTCGAGCTTTGTGGTCAAGGTGCCGGTCCCTGCGTCCTTCGTGACAGCTGCCACGAGGTGGAGCGGACAGCCCGATTCGCCCGGGCCTACCTGCACGATGTCCGACGTCAGGTCGGAAGCCGACAGGGCCTTCTTGTCGAAGAAGGTATTCTCTTTATCCAGAATCATGATGATCCTCCTCTCTTACGCCGTCGTGACGGCTGCTTCTGTCTCACTGATCGCATCGCACTTCTTGATGGGGATGCCGGAGAGGTAGAGCTGCGGGATGCCGCCCATGAGCTCCTGGCGCGTGATGTAGGCGTTGTTCTTGTCGTTGAGGTAGATCTCGAAGAAGTCGAAGAGCGCTGGCGACACGTAGAGCACGACTTTCTTGTCGCGGCCCTGCAGGTTGCGGATGCGGTTCTTCGCGTAGATGAACTGGTTGACGAGCTTCTTGCTGTCGACCGCCGTCAAGCTAGACAGCTTCGAGACGTCGATGTTGCGGACGAGGGCATTGGCGCGGATATCCTGCACGGCCATGCCGACCTTCCAGCTAAAGAGCGTCGTGACGGCCTGGTATTCCTTGCCGTCGGCATCCTGCACGGTCTGCTCGCCAAGGTCGCGCTGCTGCAGGCCGGCCTGCGATCCTTTCGGGTAGATGCCGGTCGTCGCATACGTGCCCCAGCCGACAAAGAAAGCCGAGGTATTCGTGTTCGTGCCTGCCGTGCCGCCCGCGACAACCTGGTAGCCTGCCTCGTTCTTCTCGCCGCCGATGGTATCGTAGCGAGCCGTCAGGCCGTTGAAGGTGTCGAGCGTGTCGTCCGTGTTGCCGTAGAAGATATTAGCCGCTACAGCGTCGGTGAAGCCGCCGACGAAGGCTGCATCCTCGCTACGGCGGAATGCCTCGCGGTTGCGTGCCAGTGCCAGTTCCTCGATATCGATGCAGGAACGGTCCTCGAGGATGATGCAGGTATCCTGCACCTGGCGCGTGCTGCTCTTGTGGCGGGCAACACCGGCGTTGATGCGGCGGACGGACGGCGTCGGCATGGAAGCGCGGACCGTCGTGCGGTTGCCCGTCGGCAGGTTGCCTTCCTTCCAGACGATGTCGTCCATGATTGGATTTGCGTTGAGCAAGGCCTCGATGATGTAGGCAATGTTGCCGTCGGGGTCCACTCGCTTCTGCAGGTCGCTCAGGGTGAGCGCCTGGGTTCCCAGTAATGCCATGATGGGGTTCCTCCTTCTTTGCTATCTCAGTATCTGCTGAAGTCTGTGTTCGGATACAGGGTCTTCTCGTGTGCCCCTTCGCCCATGTGACCGGGGTCTTCGCCAACCAATTTCCCGAATTCGGCCATGAGCTGGATCATCTCAACGCGGTTGCCGGCGCCCGTGAGGTTCATCATCTGACGCAGACCGGGAATCTTTCGCTCGGCTGCATTGAGTCCGACAGCTGCCTTGGCCGTGATGTCGTCGAACTGGCCGCCGAGCTGCTGGCGGGCTTCTTGCGCCCAGCCGTCCATCGTCTGGCGAATGCCGTCCGCTACTGCCTGCTGTCCAGCATGCATGTACTGCATGCCGTAGCTTGCAAGCTTGCTTGCCTGCTCCTGTGAGAGGCCACACTCGCGGGCCAGGGCTCCGAACTGCCCCGCTCGCTCGGCATCGTACTCCAAGCCTTCCGGCACCACGCCCGAGAAGTCGTAGGTAGCAGGCGGCTCTGCTCCAGCCTTGGTTTCCGTGTTTCCCTGGCTGTCCCCGCTCTGTTCCTGTGTCTCGCTGGCCTGGCTTGTGCCCAAGATGGTTGTCTGAGCTGGCTGTGATGTACTTGCTCCTGTATCCTGCTGGTCCTGCGTACCGCCCTGTGCTGGCGCATCGCCATCTCCCGCGGCATCGACAGGTGCTCCAAAACGCTGGAGCCTAAAAAACAGGTCTCTCATGATGATCCTCGCTTTCTGTTGTCTGCATGAGGTCTTCCATGCGCTGCTGGAAGGCCATGTATTCCCGCTCGGCCTGCTGATACTGTGCTAAGCCATCTGCCATGTGCATGATGTTCTGCCGCACGGTCAGAGCCGCCCGTCGCTCTCCTTCGGCGATGAGCATGCGGTTCGTGTGGTCGCTGTCGGGGAAGGTGGAGTCCATGATGTGGCAGCGGTCCATGAGCCGCATCAGGAACCACCGCCCCCGCTCGTCTGCCATTAAGTAGTCGAGAGAGGCAACGTCGCGCTTCTCCTGCTCCTGCCTGGCATAGGCGATGATTCGCGCTTCTTTCTCTTGCTGGTCCATGTCATCCTCCCTGGCCATAGCCCAAGGTATCGGCACCCATCAGCTGCTGCAGGGCGGGGTTGCCGTCCTGCGCTGCCTGCGCGGCATTCTTTGCGGCCTGAGCTGCCGGCGCTGCCATGTCGGCCACTTGCTTGGCCTGCTGCAGCTGTTCTATCTGGGCCTGCTTCTCGGCTTTTGCCTGCTGGAGCTTCTCGTACTCGTCGTCCGTGCGCAGGATGGCCACCGGCGTGCCGAGCATATCGGCGTAGCGGTTGACCGTCTCGGGGAAGTTGAGCTTGTCGAGAACGTCTGGGTTCGCCTGCGCGAGGTTCATCAAAAAGGCGTAGAACTGCTCGATGTTTGTGAGGCCCGCGACTTTCTGAGCCTGTGCGAGTGGCGAGATGTACTCGATCTTGATGTCCTGCTGTGCGAGCATTTCCTGTACAGCTGGGTCCTCCGGCTGCGGGAATACCTGGGCCCGGTCGAGGATCATGTAGACGCGCTCGATGATCTTCGAGAGGAATTCATACTGCATGCGCTGTACGACCGGTCCGAGGACGGTCATCTTCTCCTGGTTGCGCTCGATGACTTCCCGCGCGGTCATGGTCTTGTTCTCCATCTCGTTGAGCATCATGAAGAGGTTCGCGTTGTACGCCTCTTTGATGCGGTCTTCGAGCTGCGTGATCTCAGTGCGCAGGTCGCCGATATCGGTCTGGACCTGGAAGAGCGGCTTGACGGAGCCGTCCTGCCGGACGTAGGTCTTGCCGCCCGGCACGAGGTTGATGCCCTTGGCGACGGTCTCTGCTGTCGTCTGCATCGGTGGCTTGACGCCGAGCTCGACGGCGGTCAGCAGGTCCTTCTCCATGAGCTGCAGGGCTTTAGCATCGCCTTCGGCGTACCAGCCAGGCCCCTTGCCGTAGGCATCGTTGCCCGTGATGATGTAGCGGGCAACTGGCACCGGCCACTCCTCGAAGCCGCCGAGGTAGAGGAATTCGTCCTCGTCGCTCTCCTCGAGGTAGTAGGCTGAGAGAAACGGCATGTATATGCCGCCGAGCTTGTCCGGCGATGCCAGGCGGTTTGGCGCGACGAACCAGACGACGCGATGCACTGCCCGCACTCCTGCGCCGTTGTCGATCTCGTCGCGGACGGACTGTGTGACATTCTCGCAGCCGAACTTGTCGACGAGCTGCTGGGCGCTCATCTTCATGCGATGCACGAAGGTGTTGACGAGGCCGTCCGGCCCGCACTCATAGGCATAGCTGCCGACGGGGTAGGCCGTGAAATGAACGCCGTAGCGACTGTCTGGGAAAATGCCGAGTGGTGCTTGACCGAATGCGAGCTCGAGGTAGCACGAGTGGATGGCGGTGTAGAAGTTCGACTTCTCGAGGACGTCGTTCATGATGTCCATGCGCTGGTCCAGCAGCTTGCCGATATCCGAGTTATCAGCCAGCTCTTTGTTTGAAAAGCTCAGCCGGAACCACTTGCGCGATGGCGGTGTCAGGCCGCTCATCACACCGGCGGCAAAGATCTGGTTCGCCTGCCATGTCGTGCTGTTGTAGATGTGCCGGTCCTTGCGGTCGGCCATCGTCTGCTCGTCGTCGCGATCGTCGAAGTAGCCGATGTACGGCAGCTGGTAGGCCCGGATGGCCTTCCAGCGTGTCTCATACGCCGTGCGCTTCTGCAGCATGGCACTGACCTGCTGCCGGATGCGCCGCTTCGAGATGTTCAGCCGCCTGCCGACATCCGACATCTTGACGAGTGAGATGCCGCCCGGCGGGAGCCTCGCTCCCTGCTTGTCTCGTTCCATGCTGCTCCTCCTTATCCGAGCGTCCTTCTGACACCGCTGTCACCGTTGCTGTTGCCGAGACTCGACAACAGGCTGTTGCGGTCACTCGAGAGTACCGTTGCACTGCGGCCCTTCTTGCGTTTCTGTTCTTTGCTGATTGCAGCCGTCGTTGCCGCTTCATCCGTCGGCACGACCGTCGTCGGTGCCGGGTCCACTTTCGGCGGCGTATAGCTGCTTCCACCACCAGAACACATGGCGTTCACCTCCTTTCAGCACTCGGTGTCCGAATCGGACACATGCCATGTGAGTTTCCTTCGGTGTCCGAATCGGACACATCGTCAGAAGGGATTGTAGTCTGTATTGCACGTCGCCCCGGAGCCATGTATGACTTCTTTCGGTACGACGGGATAAGAGAACGTCAGCGCCAGAGAGTCGGCCACGTCCGGCGACTTGCCAATCCGCTCCTTTATCTTCTCTTTGGGTTCGAGTTTCATGCGATTCGCCGCATCGAAGCTATACTCTGGCGTGACGAGTTCTGTCTTGAGTTCGGGCATATCAGGGAGTGAGCCGCCCGCCTGCAACCATTTGCGCATAGCGTCCCACATCTCCGCCCGCTTGTTGACGTAGTGCGCAGGCTCCAGAGCCTTGCCGCCGAAGGATACCTCGGTCACCTCGTAGCCGAGCTGCCGGCAGCGGTCAATGACGCCTTCGCCTCGGCCGGAGTCGACAAAGACGGCATCTGGCCGGAAGTCATTGATCTCCTGGATGAGCCTTGCTGCAAAGTCCATGTTGCTGATGGCATGGAATACCTTGGGCTTATAAGCAACGAGTCCCTGACGGCGCGTGATGGCGCATGAGTCGTTGCCGAAGCGTGCGACATCGACGCCGAGGATGCGCGGGGCTCCAAGGATATCTGCCTTCTGGTAGACCTTCTGGCAGGCCGCTGTCACCATGTCGATCGTGATGAGGATGTTGAAGGCCGAGGCAGTGAAGTCACAGTAGAGCTCCTGGCGGATGCCCTCTTCGCTCATGTCCCGCTTCATATCCTCGAGTTCCTTCGGGCCCAGACGGCCGTCCGGCGCAAAGACACCAGACTCGTCGGCACGGTACATGCAGCAGTACCAATCCGGCTCGCGCTGTGCCTTCTGGTAGATCTCGTAGAACTGGTTCTGGCCCTTCGGCGTGCCGATGAAGATGCACCAGCCGTTGCGGTCGGCCAGTGACGGGCGGATGACTTCGTCCCAGAGCTCTGGCTTGATCTGTGCGTACTCGTCGAGGATGGCCCCGTCCCAGTACGTACCGCGCAGGTTGTCTGGATGGTCGGCACCGATGATGTAGATGCGGCCGCCCTGTGCACCTTTGTAGCGACTCGGGAACTCGATGAAGAGGTCCGACTCGTTGATGCGGACGCCGGGGATGACGTGCGTGTAGTACTTCAGGTAGTTCCAGGCGATGAGCTTAGCCTGGTTGCGAAATGGTGCAACGTAGGCGTACATCGGGGAACGCTGATGATTCTGCACGCACTTCTTGATGATGTGGTTGACGGTCCCTACAGTCTTGCCGAAGCGGCGGTGGGCGACGATGACGGAGAAGCGATGGCTCTCAAGTGCCGGATGGATGGTCTTTTTCCAGAGCGGCTCCGGCCGGTACGGTATCGTGATTCGTTTCTTCTGTGCTGTCATCATCGCCATCGTCGTCATCTCCTTCCCATGCGAGCTCTGCTGCACCGTCACCTACCGTCTCCTGCTGGACGCGGTCCTTGTACTTGTCGGGGAACGCTCCCTTGAGGAGCATCGCAAGCAGGGTGTCCGAGTATTCGATGCGCGTCGCAATCCTGTCACCCTTGTAGTAGATGCCGCGCTCGCATCCCTCGACGGCCCGCCGGTAGGCTTCTTCTTCGAGCAGGTCGTTGGCCATGGCACGGGCACGGTTGAAGGCGATGGCGTAGTTGGAGTCGCCATGCAGCCAGAGGTAATGAGTCTGGCGTGAGATGCCCATGGCCTTGGCGGCCTTGGATATCGTTCCGCAGTCTACCAGATAGTTAAGAAAACGGTTCTTGTCTCTCTGCGGGACAAACTTGTAAAGTTTCTTCTTCATCGCCAGCACCTCCTTTGCCTTGTATTTCAAGGGGTTTCACGCTTTCGTCCACGTCGGTTTCTTGCTCCGTTCCTACCTGTCAAGTGATTCCCATGGAAAAAGCCCCGCGGCTCTGTCAGCTCGCGAGGCTTTCTATGGGTTGGTCTTTTATTATCTTACCATGCGGATGGCGGAATAACGTGCTGCCCTTTTTTATTTTTTCCGCAGGCGGGCGGCAATCTCAGCCGTCCGGCAAATCATGTCTTTCCACCAGACCTTGAGGGTCCGCTCGCCCATCCAGAAAGAACGCCCCGGGTATCGGCTCTCCATCTCTTCGGCAAGCCGATGCTGCACGCGGATGACCCAGCCGTGCCGCCCGCGGGAGAAGCCGTTGCCCTTCTGCTTCTCGGCATCGCGCCGGAGCCGAAGGAACAGTTGCTTTTCTTCAGGAAGGCCCTGCTGCATAATCTCGACCGCCCGCAGCCAATGGGCTGCTCTCGCATGGGTATCGTAAAAGATGCCCCGTTCTGCTGACGCAGCCGTCGGATCGCGGCCGGCCGTCGTCTTGTAGACGTATTCCGCCCGCCGCTTCGCATAGGCTTTCCGCTCCTGCGCATAGGAGAGCAGATAGTGTTCCGCCTGGCGGTGGTCTTCTTCGATGGCCCGTGCGATCCGCTCGGCCTGAGCCTTGGCTGATTCCTCTTCCATCTGCTCCTCCTTCCTGGTCAGTCTTTCTTGTCATCCTTGGCGATGCCCATGATGGGAAACGGCACCTTCTGCATCAGCGTCGTGGCCGATGCATTGCGCGGGATCCAGTAGCCGTGCTTGCTGTCCCAGACCCACTGCAGCTTCAGGTCTTGCTCCAGTTTCCGGCACCGCTTGTCCAACTGGTCCCGCTCTTCTTTCAGGGCGATTATACGCTCCTTGCAACGGTCCAGACGTACTTCCATGGTCTTGCTGTCATTCATCCAGCTGTTGGCCATCTGCCGGAGTGCTCTGTCCAGATGTTCGGCCTTGGCTTTCTCTTTCCGCCAGAGCGTGGTCGTCAGGCAGAACATGGCCGCAAAGAACAGGATGTTGAACAACATTCCGGTTTCATTCCCCGTCATTGTCCTCACCCTTCCTGAATCGCAGGCCATGGTCTCTGCGGGCGTTGTGATGATTGACGTAGTCCATGAGTTTCTGCCGTGCGGCTTCGGTACAGCCGCACCGCTCCATGAAGCTGGTGGCTGCCACCTGCATGTCGACGCATTCTTCCATGAGCTTCCACCAGCGCTTCGTCCCTTCTTCCTTCGGCAGGCCTTCTCGTTCTGCCGCCCGCAGTTTCGCGTAGGCCTTCCCGACCTCGTCGAATTCCTCGAGCATCTTCAGGAAGAAATCTATCTCGGTCCAGTCCTTGTAGAGCGGCCCATTGCAGGGATGCGGGAGGATACATCGTTTCTGCATACTCATTTCAAGCCCCTCTTTCTGCGTGCCAGCTCTTTCTTCATCTCGTCGCAGACGCGGATGATCGTCTTGGCTTCCTGGCTCTTGATGGTCCCTGACCGGAAGTCCATCAGGGCCTTCTGGCGCCGTGCTTCATTCTCCTTCTCCGCTCGCAAGATATCGAGCTCCGTCATGTTCTTTTTCAAGCGAATCATTCCCATGCCAACCAAACCTCCTGTCGCTTACTCTTACCGCTTCGTCCTCTCGCTGCGCGTCTCACTGTCGCCCGGCGACCAGTTCGAGATCCGCAAATTCTGCAGCGTCTTGTGTGCCCGCCAGAGATTGTAGAGGATCAGCAGGCAGGCCACAATGCCGAGTGCCACGAGTACCATCATGATGCTCACCTCCCTTCTGTGCGCTCGGTGTCCGAATCGGACACATCTTCCGGCTGCTCTTTCTCGGTGTCCGAATCGGACACAATCCCGTTGAAGGGCTTCTGGATTTCCTCGGCCCACTCCTTGCTGACGGTCCAGCCTGCCTGCGGGAAGCTGTAAGGACAGGTGTTCTCATCGGCTTTGTAGTTCACGACCTCGACCTGGTAGCGGTGCAGGAATTCCTTCCAGGCACAGTGCCGGAAATTCTTGCCCGAGCAGACGCCGCAGAGCCGCGGCATGATGCACTCACAGAGGTCCTCGAAGTCGGACATGGAGAGATGCAGGGTCTTCTTCATCCGAGCAATCTCCTCGACACGGCGCTTGGCTTCCCGCTCCGGCACGAAGACGACGCAGAGCTGGCTTGCCGCCCGCTTCATCTGCTTGGCGGCGTCGAGATCGAGAAGGTTGTAGCGGCGGGCAATGGCCTTCTCGAGGAAGGTATGGCTCATGCGCAGGTACTTCATGAATTCTTTGTCGAGATTGCTGCCCTTCTCGTAGTTCCTGATAGCCTCGCCCTCGACCATCACGAGAGCCATGAGCCGGGCCATGTTCTCGCGTTCCCGACTGGACAGATACCGGTTCATGCCTGTTCCTCCTTCACGCGATCCATGAGCTGCACGATGACCTGGGCGGCCTGCTGCTGTTTCTTGGCCAGGGTCTTTCCCCATGTCTCGCCGCCGTACTTTACCGCCAGCTTCTCGTGGCGCTGGCGCAGTCCTTCGAGCTCGGCGAGCAGAATAGCCGCGACCGATACCTGCTCCTTGCGGCATTCCTGATGGACATTGCAAGGGTTTTCACAGACCCGGCAGCAGTTCTGGCATTCTGTCGCGATCTTGCACTGCTCGCAGGGCGTCATGTTCTCGATGCCGACCATCTCCATCTTCTTCACGAGCTTCTCGTGGTGCTTCGGGTGGAGAGAACGGTAGGCTGTCTTCGGCTTTTCTTCCTCGGCCTTCGCGGCCTTTGCGACATGCTGCAGGGATACCTTGCCTTCCTTGCCGAGCGTGTCTGCGACTTTCTTCTGCTCGGCGGCATCGAGTCGGCTCGCTTCGTAGGCCGCAGAGATTCCCATGCGACCCTCGTCGAATGCCTGCTTGAGCTCGGGGTTCTGCAAATTCTCGGCGATGGCGTGATAGCGGGCGAGCTGGCCAGAGCTTGTCGAGAGCATCTTGCTCGCGATGTCGCGGATGCGGCCCTCTACCTTTCCTGCCTCCTGCATGCGCTTGAGGACGGCCGTCAGGTGCTCGGCCTGCCGAACTTTCTCGGCATCGCTGAGTTGCCGGGCCGTCGAGTTCGTCAGGAGCAGCATGAGGGCGAGCAGGTCCTTATCCCGCTCGTTCTCGATGATGCAGTTGACCTCGCTGTACTGGCGCTCGCCGCGCTCGACGAGCAGGCAGCAGGCGCGGTACCGGCGCTCGCCGCTGATGATCATGTGGCGGCCATCCTCGTCTGCCGGAGCGACGACGAGATTATGCAGCACGCCGCCCGCAATCTCGATTGCATCGGCCAGTTCCTCGATATCCTTGACCTCGTAGACGAGCTGGTTGTCCGGATTGGGGTAGAGCTCCCGCAGCATGAGCTTGCGCATCTCATACTTGGGCGCTTTGCCAGCCGACTCACGGCTTGCCTGGCTCATGAGGCCCATCAAATCAAAATTTGCCATGGTATTCTCCTTTCAGACGGCCAGGATGCAGAGGCCGATGTAGAGCAATGCGATGACCAGCATCGTCTTAATGCTCCAGCCGCAGAAGCGCAGGAGCTCGCAGAGCATGGCCCGGCGCTGCTGGCGGCGGGCACGCTGGGCGCGGTAGCGCTTCCAGGTAAACGAGTGCATATAGATCGACCGTCTCATTCTGCCGCACCTTCTTCCTCGGTCTTGGTGTCCGAATCGGACACAAGTGTCAGCAGCTCCTCGACGAAGTCGCGGTAATCCCTCGAGGCTCCGCAGCGCGGCGAGTGCAGCACGATGGGCTCTGCCGAAAAAGTCGACTCGTCCACCTTGTCCGTCCAGCGGATGTAGTGGTCGAAGACCTTGTAGTCCCCGTGCGAGCGCAGCCACTCCGCCCCCTGCTGGTTGCTCGTGGTCCTTCGGCAACACGTGATGAGCGTGCCGAGGAACTTGAGCTGTGGGTTGAGGTACGCCTGCACCTGACGCGCCTGCTCGAGCAGACTGTCGATACCCTCGAACGTCCACCGGCTGATGACCGCCGGGATGACGAGGTAGTCACTCGTCGAGAGCGCGTTGACCGCGCACATGTGCAAGCTCGGCGGGTTGTCGATGATGACGTAGTCGTAGTCGTCCTTCACCTCGCGCAGGCATTCACGCAAGCGGACTTGCTGCGGCACGACGGTGTCCATCATGACCGCCCGCTCGGCTTCGGCCAGCGTGAGGTTGGCCGGTATGATGTCGAGTCCTGGGAAGTCTGTGTGCTGGATGACCTGCGCCGCCCGCGCCGTGCGCTTCATGACGTTGGCCATGCTCGGCCGGTCGTAGCTGTACCGCTTGAAGAACTGCGACGAGTTGCCCTGCTGGTCATTGTCGACGAGCAGGACCCTTTTGCCGTGTTCGGCCGCGAGCAGGTAGCTCACGTTGATCGCAGTCACGGTCTTGCCGACGCCGCCTTTCAGGTTTGCGATGGTGATGATGATCATGTTGTTTTACCTCCTGTAGTTCATCCGCCTCATACACTGCGTGCTGGTACGGATAGCCTTCTTCGGTGAAGCCGTTATAGCTCAGTTCCACCACGACGTGATATCCTTTCGGGGCCTTGATGGTCTCCCGGTAGGTTTCTGCGGTTCGGATTGGCTCTTTCACGGGCTCCGTGCGCAAGAGATTCCGGCTCGTCATGAGGCGGCCGCGCAGCGGCTGGGCATCCTGCTCCTCGCAGGCCTTCCCCGCCTTTGTGCGGCGGTCCACCTTGACCTCTTCCTTGACGTAGTAAGAGGCCAGTCGAAACGCATCCATGACTTCACCGGCATAGGGCTTGAGATAGACATCGCCCTGGGGCCATGCCTTCTTGAGTGCGCGGCGCATCGCCTGGAAGCTGGCATCTGTGACAGCCGGCAACAGGATATGGCCATGCTTGCGGCCGCCGTTCTTGAGATTCTCGAGTACGGCGATGTACTTGCAGACCACACCCTGCTTCTTGTACCAGCGCCGCAGCTCGCGTGTCATCTTCCCGTAGGCCGTCTTGATGGCATCTTCCGTCAGGTCTGAGTCCAACGTGAACGTCACATACCAATCCCCGGTCCCGAAGTTGTCCAGGATAAGCCGACTCAGGCGCTCCGCCCGCTGCCGGGCATTGATCTTCGCCTGCTTCCGTGAGGTGCCGAGTCCCGTTCGAGGTCTTCGCCTCTCCCGGATGCTCCTCTTCTCCGGCATCATCCTCTGGGTGTGGTACTTGTCTTCCACGATGTATCTCCGATGGTGAGCAACCCACCTTCTCCTGACATATGCCATCTCCATGCTCCTGTTCTACTTGTTCCTTTATTCTGTATCTTTATACGGATACGTGTCGGTACATTAATCCCTTTATCAAGCGGCAAAAGAGGGACCCCGCCCTCAAAAATTCGCCGCTTGTCTTGCGTCCGGGAGCTTCGTGCTATATAATAGGAGGTACAGATTGTTACCGCGAAAATACAATCCATACCAAGAGGTGCCATGCCGGGCACCTCTTTTTATTATGCGCTTTTGCTGGGCCTCTGAATGGGGACTGGCTGCGCCGGATCTGAGAGATCCTGCCCTTCCATCGCCGCCATCCATGCCTCGAGGGCACGGCGGCGGACCTTCATGCCATTCATCTTCAGGCCGGGTATGATGCCGGACTGTACCAGATGATTGGCATAGTTCAGACTGACCTTCAGGATCTTGGCCACTTCCTTGACCGTCAGGAGCTCGTCTGGTGTTTGACGCTCTCCCATGTACTTGCCCATGGCCCGCCCGGTCCTCTCGATGGCGTTGACAATCATCATCTCGATAGCTGCACTCTCCAACAGCTTCACCTCCCTTCTATATAATGTAGTCGCCTCGCGTTCTGTTCCTGCCGTCGTTCTCGATAGACCATCTCCCTTCATGCCGAGCACTTATCGTGGTGGTCCGGCTCTGGATCCCAGACGCCGTCGTGCTTCAGGCCTTCGATGATGTCTTTCTCAATGGGATTGTCCGGCGTCTTCACCGGGCCAGTCCACCCATAGTCATCCTCTTCCTCGGGGAAGAACGGATCACGCAGGTGCTCGGCCGCATCCTTGTTCACGAACTTGCTCGTATTGATGGCCCAGCGGAGCTCGTCCACACAATACATCAGTTCATGCAGGTCACGGCATACCTTCCCGTAGCTGCCCACCGACTCTACATAGCACTTGGACACTTCATCGCGCAGGCGGATATTGTCCTCGTGAAGACGACGGAGCTCGTCCGTCATCACATCAAGCCTCTCGGCGTACAAGCAGCGCTCCTTGTCCATGCGCCAGGACAAGAATGCGACAAGAGCCAGGCAGCTCATCAGGATAATCATCAACGTCTCCATTGCAGTCATGGTAATCTCCTCCTTCACTTGGTTTACCTTCATGCGGAGTGGGGCTTAGGGCCCTCTTCCTGCTCATCATCTGATGCCACTTGTTCAAAGACCTGATGTTTCTTTCCTCGGTACGTATTAATCATGCTGTTCGCAAAAGCCGTTCCGATGATGGCATTCTCATAGCATTCTCGTTGTTCTTCAGAAAGTAGTCGCAGTGCCGCGATTAATTTTTCTGCACGATTACGTTTCGCTCTTGCTTCCATATCATTCATGTCCTCATCTCCTTTTCGTTTAGCAGTAATTGTTATCTCTATATTTATATTACAGCAGTTATTCGTATTTGTCAACGGTTTTCCTTGACTTTTTTAGCAGTGACTATTATCATATAAGTGAAGGAGATGATTTTATGACTATCAATGAGCGTGTGAAGCTGGTTCGTAAAACGCTAAAGATGAACCAGACAGAATTTGCCACGAAAATAGGTATCACACAAACCGGCGTCAGTTGGTTGGAGAAGCCGGGCAATGTTGTCATCGACCAAAACATCCATCTCATCTGCGAAAAATTCCGTATCAATGAATCATGGCTACGGACAGGTGAGGGAGAGATGTTCCGCCAAGATGACGAATATATTCTTGACAAGCTCACCGAAACCTATCGGCTTACAGACAAGGGGCAACGCATGATACGGGCTTTTCTTGCCCTCTCCAGCGAGCAACAAGAAGCCATCGTCGATTCTATCTGTACGCTTGCCCACTCCATTGATAACAACAGCACGCCGACACCAGTTGACGAATCTTCTCGACTTCGTGCGCAACTTGAAGCCGAGATTCAAGCTGAAAGAAAGGCTGCATCGGCATCCTCTGCTACAAGCTCCGAAAAAAGAGCATAAAAAAGAACCGCCCGTAAGGGACGGTTCTTGAGCACGGCTTTAATAAATTGCAGGAATCCATACTCTCTATCGAATAGTGATTAGGAAGTGATCTTATGCATAGCAGTCCAGACTGTCCTCGTTGCGGCATGAGCTTAGAGCCTTACCATACAAAGTTCCACGAGCCGTTCGATACATATTGGCGCTGTCCATACTGCCACTATTCCTGTAATGCCGATTTGTCGCGCACTAATTGGCATAATATTCTTGATAATGAAGTAGGTTGGTATGCCAAGCAGGGCATCGCGTACAAGGAGAGCCTAGACCGCTACATCCATATCGGCATGGATAAAAAAGCAGGCATGATTCTGATATTGAAATTTCACAATGAGTTCCTCGACATTACAAAAACCTTGTACGACAACCTGAGTAACCTGCTGAATCGTCCAACCAATCAGGCGTTCCGAGTAAAGCTCGACACAGTGTACGGCATGACTGCCTATAATTTTGCAAAGGCCTGCACGCTGATCAAGCAGTACAAGCCAGCAGCGCAGTACATCGAGGCAGCCATGCGCTATGTCCCGAGCGACAATGAATGCTTCGATATGGTAGTAAGCCTGTCCGAAGAAATCCAGCAAAAGAATCAGGAAACCCTTGCCGCCCGCCCTGCTGATACCACACCGGCCTTGCCTGCCACACCAAATCAGGATTCCCCAGCTCCGACGCCAGCACCCACGCCCATGCCCGCGGAAAGGAAATCATCTTCCCCAGGATGTTTGGTATGGGTCATCGTCATCTCTATCACGATGTTGGCAGGCCTCTACTATTGCATCGGCAATGTTCAGTCCTCCGGCTCAGGCCATCCCGCAGCTTCCGTCAACAGTACCGATAAGAACGAGCTCTACTACGTCGGCAATCGCAAGACAAAAGTATTCCACATTTCCACCTGCGGCTTCGTCCCCCGCATATCCGACAACCACATCGTCGAGTTCGACGATCGAGACGAAGCCGTCAGCCGCGGATACCGACCATGCCAGAAGTGCCTGCCATAAGGGATACTCCAAAGGAGGGGTTATAATGCGAAAGGTTATCATACTCTTGTTGATGTGCTTATTTATCTTTCCATCAATGACATTTGCTAAGACTAGCCAAACGTATACCAGCGTTCCACTTTGTGAAATGACCCCTTATAAATTTTTGGATAGGATAATCATCAATAAAAATCTCCTTAAAGCGAGTATTTATGATATACATAAGTCTGCAAAATCAGGAGAAATAGTGTCCTGTAAAATTGGCTCTTCTCTTCATTATTGCCATATCCTCATCACATCTGGCAATCTCTCTAGCGGTTTAACACGATTGGTTCTGATATCTTGCAATGACTCCAGTGAGGAAACATCTAGTATATTCACCGGTCTAACCGTTATTACTAATGATATTATCGGGCTCTCTTATCAAGAAGCACTGCTTCTCTTAAATCAGGATGTACCATCACCATATGGAAAATCCTTTGTATCTTCCATATGGAAAGACAATCGTCGTATCATTTCTTGGTATGAAATCACAAGTTCTGGGAAGTCTCGCGTATCATTCTATGCAGTAAGTGGCCCAAGATATATCCGTTGACAATCCTATGGCTGATTTGATTAGGGAGGAGGATACATCATGAACAAACAGAACATTCTGATTGGCGGCAATGGCCGTGGCCATCGCCGCCCTGGGCATCATCACCTATCAGCAGCAGCACTACATCGAGCAGCTCGCTACGGATCAGCAGACTAGCTCCATCCGTAAGCAGATCAAGGAGCTGAACAACCGGGTGGATGACCTTGAGAGTCAGATTGACGGTATCGAGTCAAATCAAAATGATATCGACCTGCTTCGTGAGGAGCTCGAGGAGTTAAACGGCCGGCTCGGCAATATCGAGAGTACACCAAGCCCAGTTGAATGGCACGATGATTTTGATATCCGTGACCTGGAAAATCGAGTAGACGACGCAGAGTCTGATATCGATAGACTGAAAGACAGGACGAACACCTTCCCCTGATACAGTAAAAGGGCACGTCCAAAAGAACGTGCCCCTCTGTGCCTACCATAGAGATGGTACAACACATACCATATACATTCATATTATATCATTTCCCCGTTCCATTGTCATCAGGCCTCTCCTTACTTATGGATGTGGCCTAAGACGTCCGCAATATCCCGAAGGATGACGTGACTATCTTTGGAGAGCAGGTACTTCACGATGATATATATCGCTCCGATGATCTGTCCGACAGACAGTGTCAGAAAAAGCTGCACCGTAGTCTCTGTGTAAACAAGCCATCTCATGCCAATCCCGAAGAATATCCCCAACATAAGGGCCGACTCAACAGCAAGTATTATTAATAGATATTCGGCATACTTCCGTCTCAGTTCGATATCAGAATCATGCTGTGTCTTCCACGTCTCAATAATCTGACTAGATATGTAGATTTGCAGATTATCCGCTGTCGGCTCATCTGCTTTTAACAAGGCATCCGTATCAACGATCTTGGTTGCATCACCAGTCATAGAGCCTGCGGAAAATTCCTGAATCTCATCGTTCTGTTCATTCGGTTGTTTTTCCGACATATTCACCAGTCTCCCTTGAGATGCAGATTATACAAGCGGTACGACATAGCAGACAGAGATACCTTGAAGATGTCCGCGAGGATTTCCGTGGAGCCCCAGCGCTTCCACATCTCCCTCACCAGCTGCTCCGGCATCAGCAGATTCGCAGCGAATGCGTTGGCCTCCACCTCTTCTTGGCTATGGTTCTCTGGATCGCGGAACATATCTATCCGTTCTAGAATCCCGTTCTCGTGCTTATCACGATGCAGAACACAATGGCCGATTTCATGAGCCAGAGTGAAGCGCTGACGTGTGGGTGAATCGTTCTGGTTCAAATAGATCCTGCCACCATTCTTTTGAAAGTTTACGCCACCACTGATGGCGCCGTCCTTGAAGGTGGCCTGATACACATCGTATCCAAGAGCTTCTGCCAGCTTGACTGCATTGATGGGAGTACCATGTACGCCGTGATTCCGCAGCACAGTGCTGGCGGCTCTCTCAGCTCGTGCAATGGACTGACGTTTTTCTTGATCCATGATGATGCCCCCCTTCTTCACTCAATAGCATTTCACACTTTCAGTATACCAAATGGCCCCCAAAAAGGCCATAGCAAATAAACAAGCCGCCCAGAGCACCACCTCCGGACGGCAGGAACAGACGCGAGGCGAATCGCATCCATCGCATCTCTATTATAAGGGATTCGCCTCCAATTTACAACAAGGAGGTCATCCTATGTCCAAAATCACAATATCATCCCGCAATGCCCTAGAGCATGTCCATGTGCGCCAGCGCGGCTCGAAATGGAGCTACCGCTTCGAGAAGGCTAAAGTCGACGGCAAGCGCCGGATGGTGGAGCATGGCGGCTTCACTACCCGCGAGGACGCACAGCTGGCAGGTATCAATGCTTATGAAGACTACCAGCACGGCATCCGCCAGGTCAACTCGCCAGACATGAGCTTCGCTGATTTCCTCGACCTCTGGTTCGAGCGCACGAAACTCGATGCCCGCAACAACACGCTGGAAATGCGCGATAATATCATCCGGTTGCACCTCAAGCCCGCGCTCGGCAGCTACCGCCTGACATCACTTTCCCCGCGGATCATCGATGGCTTTATCCGGCAGAAACGTCAAGACGGCTACTCGTATGGGACAGTCAACCGCTTGCTAAGCAACATCAAGGTAGCTCTCGACTACGCTATCTGGCCAATGGAACTCCTGAAAACCAATCCGGCACATCTCATCAAAGTCCCTGGCAAGAACTTTGCGGAACTCAGCCGTCGTCGCCCACGCCGCCGCATCGAGAACGATGAGCTCATCAAGATCTTCGAGCACTTCCCGTTCGGCAATACGTATCACATGCCGCTCGCTCTCGGTCTCTACTTCGGCACCCGCATCGGCGAGACGCTCGGCCTCTCTTGGGCAGACTGTGACCTCGACGCGCGGGAGCTTTGCATCCGGCTGCAGATTCAGCGTCTCTCGATGCGCGGTCATCACAGCCTGCACTACCTCTGCGACCTCAAGACGGAGAGTAGTCATCGTACACTTGCTTTCGATGACGAGATTGTTCTACCACTTCTACGACACTGGCGACAACAGCAGCGGACCAACGAGCTTTCTTATGGCGAAGACTATTTCTACAACTACATCCTTCCAGCCAAAGACTACCAGGGCCGCCCAATCCAGAAGATTGTCTCCCTCGAGAAGTGCTACCCAGCGCCCGGGCCTCGTCTCGACCTCATCTGCACGCAGCCTAATGGCAAGTACATCAAACCGAGCTCTCTTGCATATCAATGCAAACGCATCCGTGAGATGGGCATCCGCGACTTCGATTTCCACTGCCTGCGGCACACCAACTTGACGATGCTCGGCGAGTCCCATGCATCTCTGACGGAGATTATGACTCGCGCTGGTCACAGCAACGCTAAAAGTACTATGACTTACGTCGACAGCCGCCTCGAGATGCAGGAAAGACCTGTACAGATGATCAAGCAGAAGCTGAAGCATATTCTGTAAGGACTGGTGGGCAACTGCCCACCAAGTACTTCACCCGCAGTCATCGGTGGGCAAGCGAGCAGAAATTGTGGGCAAGACATGCTCGAATCCCTTGCCGCACAAGGTCTCTCCCCTTCGATTCTTCATTTCTGAACAATATCATTGTACCTGTTCCCCAGAGCGGCTTTGTTGTGGCTATGTAAATTCTATGTAAAAAGACGTTCTGACGCTCTAGGGCCGCCTCCTCCTCATCACTTGCATGAACGGGGAATCCCGCGGTACAATCAAGAGGGTATGCGGGCTGCCTGCCCCACCTTCTCTTCCGGACCTTCTCATCCATCCTAGAAAGGAGCATATAACTGATGGAACTTCGCGTACAGCAAGCCAGGGCGATCGTCCATGAAATCAATACGGTCCTGCCGCAAAAGATCAATCTGATGAATAAAGATGGCATCATCATCGCCAGCACAGACCCAGAGAGAATCCATACCTTCCACGGTGGAGCAGCTCGCGTCATACGGGAAAACCTCGACGAGCTGCGCATCTATCGGGAAAACGAGTATCCCGGCACACGGCCGGGCACGAATTTCATGCTGCAGGTAGAGGGCGTCCCCATTGGCGTTCTGGGCATCACGGGCTCATATGAGAGCATCCTGCCGATTGCCAATGTCATCCGCAAGATGACGGAGCTGCTCGTCCACGAACAGGAATACCAACGGATGCAGACACACCTGCAGTACCAGCGCCACCTCTTCCTGCAAGAACTCCTGGAGCACAGCGAGACCTTTCTCTCGAAAGAGCAGATTGAGCGCGCGCGCCTGCTCGATATCGACCTCAGCGTGCCGCGCCGCATCGTCGTGGCAGATCTCGACAGCCCCGTCTCACCCGAACGCCACAACGAGGTGTTCTCGCAGCTCGAGATGGAAGCGCAGCGCATCGATGCAGCCTGCCGCGCCATCTCCACCAATCAGATGATTGTCTTCCTGACCGACATCCGCCCGCAAGAACAGCTCCGCTCCTTCGCCGAGAAGCTTTTCGTGTACGCCAAGAGCCATGGGATAGGGCTCTGCCTCGGCCTCGACTCCCCTGCTCCCGACAACACGAGGCTTCGCCAGGCATTCGAGCAGGCACGCAAAGCGCTCTACTCCTGCCATCGCAAGGGGACCGTGCACATCAAGGGCTACGATGAGATCAACATGGAGCTCTTTGCCGACTTGATCCCACTCACAGCAAAGCGCGAGTATGTCAAAAAGATTTTTCACGGCTACACCCCACTGGAGCTCGCCGATGCCGTACACACCTTGGAATGCTTCTTCGAGCACGATGGGTCCATCACCCGCACAGCCGACGCGCTCTACATCCATAAGAACACGCTGCAGCAACATCTGAGAAAGATTGCTGCGCGCACCGGATACGACCCGCGTTCGCTGCGCTCCAGTGCCGTCTTCTACGTCGTGCTCTACTTCTATCAGGACATCCATCTGGCAGGTTTTCCAACATGAAAGCATGTGCCGGTATGGATGCAAGGTTTTATATCATTTAACTATTCGGAATATATCGTCTTGCAATAGTACGTAAACTATAAATATAAAGAAATATATGTCCTGTATACCATATATTTCCCGCTCTCGCCAATGATATACTATAAGAGAATCCTATCAAATCATGTGAAATATATATCACAGATGTCAAAGAAGTCCATTCTCATCTATCATCGAAGGAGGTTTTATCATGACAGGTATCCCACTTCTCATCACATTTTTCCTGGCCATCGTGCTCATGATCGTCGCGATCTCTAAATGGAAGATTCATCCCTTTCTCTCATTGATGGGCACCTCCCTCCTGCTGGCCATCGTCGTCGGTCTGCCACTTGCCAAAATCCCGGGCATCATCGGGGCTGGCTTCTCTGGCACGTTTGCCAGCATCGGCATCGTCATCATCCTCGGCGCCCTGATTGGCCTGATCCTGGAACACACGGGGGCCGCCATCCGCTTGGCCGATGTCGTCATCCGCTGTGTCGGCGAGAAGCATCCACAGCTCGCCATGATGCTCATGGGATGGATTGTCTCCATCCCGGTCTTCTGCGACAGCGGTTTCGTCATCCTGAATCCAATCCGCAAGGCCATCTGCAAGAAGATCAAGGGAATCAGTCCTGTAGGTATGGCCGTCGCGCTCTCTGGCGGCCTCTACACGTCGCACGTCTTCATTCCGCCGACGCCAGGGCCAATTGCAGCAGCGGGCTCGCTCGGCGTCGCCGACAATCTCGCCGCCGTCATTCTCGTCGGTATCTGCGCTTCAATCCCAGCACTCTTGGCTGCCTATCTCTTCTCGCTCCACATCGCCAAGAAGAACATCTCCGTCAAGGAGACGAACGAGGAGAATGCCCTTGCCGAAAAGGACTACGATGAGCTCGTCAGAAGCTTCGGCCAGCTGCCAGGTGCGGCCGCATCCTTCGCCCCCATCGTCATCCCGATCCTCCTCATGGCCTTGGGTTCCATCGTCACGATGGCTGGGATGCAGGGCGTCATAGTAACTGGCATCAAATTTCTCGGCACTCCGATCATCGCTCTGACCGTCGGTCTCATCCTGGCAGTCTACCTGTTGGCCTCCACGGGCAAGATGAAAGATTTCTACGATGTCACAGACCAGACCATGAAGACCGTCGGCCCAATCCTCTTCATCACGGCAGCCGGCGGCGTGCTCGGCAAGGTCATCACGGCCGCGGGCTTCGTGGAATTCATGAAAGCCAATGCCGACTTTCTCGCCAGCGTCGGCATCTTCTTCCCCTTCCTGATTTCAGCCATTCTCAAGACGGCACAGGGCTCCTCGACTGTCGCGATCACGACGACTGCCGGCATCATGGGCATGTTCTCGGATTCAGCCTCCATGATGACCGCACTGGGTCTCAATACGGAAATGGCCGCTCTGCTGACCGTCATGGCCATCGGTGCTGGTGCTATGACGGTATCGCATGCCAATGACAGCTATTTCTGGGTTGTCACGAACTTCACAGGCATGGACCCGCAGGACGGCTACCGCACGCAGACCATGATGACGTTCATCGTCGGCATCGTCTCGATGGCAGCTATCTTCCTGGCCTCGCTCGTACTGCTCTGATCTCCTGCACATGACACGCAAGCTCCAGAAAAATTTACCCGAAAGAAGGATCGATATGAACATCGTCATTGCAATCGACTCATTCAAAGGATGCATCTCCTCCATGGATTCCGGCAGGCTCCTGCGGAAGGCCATCCTGGATGTCTATCCAGAGGATGATGTCGCGGTATTCCCCCTGGCCGATGGTGGCGAAGGAACGGTGGATGCCATGGTGCAGGGCCTGCACGGCCGCATCGTCCCCGTCACTGTGACGGGACCGCTGGGCACCAAGATTGAGAGCCGCTATGGCCTGCTGCCCGATACAAAGACGGCGGTCATCGAGATGGCGGATGCCTCGGGGCTCACACTCGTGCCACCGGAGAAGCGCAATCCACTCCACACCACGACTTACGGACTCGGTGAACTCATCCGCGCGGCCCTCGATGACGGCTGCCGCCGCTTCATCATCGGCATCGGCGGCAGTGCGACAAATGACTGCGGCCTCGGCATGCTCACGGCGCTCGGGTTCCGCTTCCCGAAGGCAGATGGAAGCCCGGCAGGCATCTTGGGCGGAAGTCTTGCCGCCGTCGCGGCAATCGATGGCACAGCTGCCGACACTCGTCTCGCAGACTGCACCTTCGAGATTGCCTGCGACGTCACGAATCCGCTCTGCGGGCCTGCGGGATGCTCGCGCGTCTTCGGCCCCCAGAAGGGCGCGACGGAAGCGATTGTCGCGCGCATGGATGGCGACATCCATCACTTTGCTGCGTTGGCCGAAGAAGCCTGCGGCACGGCAGGCCAAGACCTGCCAGGTGCCGGTGCCGCCGGCGGTCTCGGCTTCGCCTTCCACGTCTTCCTGAACGGCAGGCTGACCCCCGGCATCGACCTCATCCTCTCTGCCATCGGCATCGATAAGGCCTTGGCCAAGGCTGACGTGCTGGTCACGGGTGAGGGACGCATGGATCAGCAGACCGCCATGGGCAAAGCACCGGCCGGTGTGGCACAGCTTGCTAAGGCATGCCAGCCGCACTGCCTGACGTTGGCGCTCTGCGGCTCAGCCACGCCTGAAGCAGAACGCGTCAATGCGCACGGCATCGACGCGTACTTCCCCATCCTGCATGCGCCCATGACCCTCTCTGAGGCCATGGACCGCACGACTGCCGAGCGGAATCTCCGCCAGACCATCCAGCAGGTCATGCACCTGATCCACAAAGCCGCAGGGATTTCAGCCTGACGAACCACTATAAACCAAAAAAGCTCCCGCCCGCAAGACATTCTTGCGGACGGGAGCTTTCTCGTTGCTCAGCGGTCCTGGACGAAGTGGATGAATTCTTCCGTCGCCTGCTGGCTCGGCAGCTTGACCGTGTACATCTGGTTGCCCATCTGTGGGACCATCATCTCCGGCATGCGCTCGCACATGACCATGTCCTTACCGTAGCGCTGCATGACTTCCTCGTGGCTGTGCACGTAGCGGTAGCAGTCGCGGCGGCCGGCGTAGACGCAGTAGCAGTGCTGGCCGGAGTCCGGCAGGATGCGGCGGTCCGCCGTGACCATGTCGGCCCAGATCTGGTAGACATCCGTCGAGTGCGCGTAGTTCATCATGTCCGGCGTGTAGCCGCCCGCTGGGCGCATGTTGACCTCAAGGCCGACGAAATCGCCCTTCTTGCCGAGGCCTTCCTTGTCCTCGGCGAGGCAGAAGAACTCGAGGTGAACGAAGCGGCTGCGCACACCAAATGCCTTGACCGTCGCGCGGCCAGCGCGGCGAAGCGCCTCCGGCACGTCAGCTGCCGTGTAGTACGCGAGATCGAGCTGCTTGAGCACGATGTCCATGATGGACGGCGGCCAGGCCGTCGTCGACTCGAAGAGCGGCTCGGAGTGCGAATCGAGGATCGCATCGTAGGAGAAGATCTGGCCGTTGATGAACTCCTCCATGACGTACGGCACAGACTGCGGCTTCGTCGCGTAGAAGTACGCGAGCTCATCGTCGCTGTGAAGCTTGTAGGTATCGCAGGCGCCGACGCCGTTGTCCGGCTTGACGATGACCGGGTAGCCGACCATGTGCGCGAAGTCACGGCCTGCCTCGAACGTCGTGACCTTGTGCAGGCGCGCCGTCGGCACGCCCGCCTTGGCATAGTACGCCTTCATGGCCGACTTGTTCTTGATGCGGTCAATGTGGTCGTACTGCTCACCCGTCGTCACGTGGAAATCCGTGCGCAGACGCGCATCCTGCTCGAGCCAGAATTCGTTGTTCGACTCAATCCAGTCAATCTTACCGTATTTGAACGTGAAGAAACCCACAGCCCGCACCATCTGCTCGTAGTCGTCGAGATGCGGCAGGTAGTAGTACTCCGTCAGCGCATTCTTGAGTTCTTCTGAGAGCGCATCGTAGGGGCTGTCGCCAATGCCGAGCACATTGACGCCGTTCTTCTTGAGGCGGTCACAGAAGTTCCAGTAATGTTTCGGGAAATGCGGCGAGATAAAGATGAAGTTCATTCCTACAAGATTCCTTTCTCTTTCACAGGTTCAAAGATTCTATCTTGGCATCGCTGCTGCCATCAGCCCTGCTTACCGAGGACGTACGGCAGGAAATAGCGCAGCTGCTTCTTCCACCAGCACCAGTCGTGGTCGACATCGTAACCCCAGAAGTCCACCCATGCGTGAATGCCCTTGGCCGCGAAGATGTCGCGCATGATGGCCGTCGTGCGGCGTCCCTCATCCTCCCAGCGGCCCTGGCCGACGCAGAGCACGATCTTCTTCTGGTTGTAGAGGGCGATGTACGGATGGTCCTCCGGCAGGTTCGCGAGAAAGTCGACGGGCGAGTTCTGGTAGAGCGTCCCGTCCTCCCAGCCGTCGAAGAAGAACTTCGCATCGTAGACGCCCGAGAGGGACATCATGCCGCCGAAGAGGTCCGGGCGGCGCAGGAAGACGATGGCCGCGTGCAGGCCGCCGAGGCTGCAGCCGACGGCAATCGGCAGGCGGCCCGTGCCATTCTCCGTGCGGATGAACGGCAGGACTTCCTCGATGAGGTAATTGTAGTAGTCCTCCTGACGCGCGGCGCGCCAGCCCTTGTCGCCCCAGACGTTCGACCAGGTCTCACGGTCCACCGTGTCGACGGCGAAGAGCTGGATCTTGCCCGCCTCGATCTCCGGCGCCACCGTGTCAATCATGCCGAAGTTCTCGAAGTTGTCACACATCGAATCCTGTGTCGGCAGGATGAGAAGCGGCGTGCCCGTGTGGCCGTAGACGCGGATGTTCATCTCGCGCTGCAAGCGGTCGCTGTACCAGGATCTATATTCTCGCTTCATAAGTATCACGTCCTATTTTCATTTCACATTTATAGTTTCTTAGTTTAACAACATTACATAAAAAAGTCAACCTTAGAAAAAGTCCGTCCACAAGGGACGGTACTCCTTCTACAGGCATTCAACGCATCTCAGCGGCTGAAGAAGACGGTGACGAGGCGCTCGAGTGCCTGCTGGTCGGCTGCCCCCATCGTCTCGCGCGCCGAGTGCATCGCAAGGATGGCCGTGCCGACGTCCATCGCGCGCATCGGCATGTTGGCCGTGAGCATCGAGCCGAGTGTCGAGCCGCCGCGGATGTCCGAGCGGTTGAGGAACATCTGATACGGGATGGCGTGCGCCTCGCAGAGCGCCTTCGTCACCGCGATGGCCTCCGCATCGCCCGCGTACGCCTGGCTGCAGGCCGCCTTGATCGTCACGCCGCCGCCGAGCCGCGGCGCATTCGTCGGGTCCGCCTTCTCTGGCGCATTGGGATGCAGCGCGTGCGCGACATCGAGCGAGAGCAGGAAGCCGCGCGCGAGGTCCGCGAAGTACGCATCCTGCCCGTAGCCGAGCGAGCTGTAGAGCCGCATGAGGATGTTCGGCAGCGCGAAGGAATCCGCGCCCTGCTTCGTGCAGCTGCCGACTTCCTCGTTGTCGAACAGCGCGATGCACTGGATGCCGTTCTGGCTTTCGCCATGCAGCAGACCCTCGAGGCAGGCGTAGACCGAGGTCATGTTGTCAAGCCGCGAGGCCGAGAGGAATTCGTTCTTTGCGCCGAAGCGGCACGGCGCATCCGTCGGATAGGCCGTGAGCTCGTACGAGAGGATGCGCCCGCGCTCGAGATGGCATTCGTCCGCGAGGAAATCGAGGAACGCATCGTGCGCGCTCTTGCTGTCCTCCGAGCCAGACATGCCGAGCATCGTGAAGAGCGGCAGCATGTCCTTCTGTGGGTTGAGCGTCTCCCCTTCGTTGACCTTGCGGTTCATGTGGATGGCGAGATGCGGTATCGTCAGGAGTGGCCTGCCGATGTCGACGAGGTGCACCTCCGGTGTGTACGGGTCTGCGCCCGCGAGCACGACCTTGCCCGCAAGCGACAGCGGCCGGTCGAGCCATGAGCTCCGGATCATGCCGCCGTAAACCTCGACGTTGAGCGTGCCATAGCCCTTCGCTGCGATGACCGCCGAGGGCTTGACGCGCAGGCACGGGAAGTCCGTGTGCGCCGTCGCGATGTGCAGGTGTGCGCGCGGATCCTCTCCGATGCGGAAGGCCACGAGCGTCGAGTCAAAGACGCGCACGAGATACTTTTTGCCCGGCTGCAGATGCCAGGCCTCCCGAGGGTCGAGCTCCACAAAGCCCGCCTCATGCAGCAGCTCCGCGCCTGCCTGTACCGCGTGGAATGGCGAGACCGCCCGCTGCAAGAATGAAAGAAAATCCAAATCAATCACTCCTCTTTTTTTATGGATATTCCTCTCCATTATAGCACCCCTGCCGCTCAGCTGGCATTACGGCAGCAAAAAGAGCAGCCGCCCAATGCCCCAATGAGATGAGAGGAATGGGAAGCTGCTCTGCAAAGCGATATTTGCTGATTCGATTCTGCTTTATTTGATAAAGCCGACCTGCTTGGCGATCTCCTCGTAGACCTTGTCCTTGCGCTCGTTGAAGATGACCTTGTTCTCCTCAAAGAGGTTGTGACCGTGCGTGTCGATCGAGACAATAAGCGGGCCGAACTCCTTGACCTTGCAGGTCCAGAGCGTCTCCGGCATGCCGAGGTCCTTCCAGTTGGCCGAGAGGATCTTCTCGACACAGGTGGCCGCCACGACAGCACAGCCAGCCGGGAAGACGCAGTGCAGGGCCTTGTTGTCGCGGCAGCCGCGCATCGTGCCCTCGCCCATGCCGCCCTTGCCGATGATCAGGCGGACACCCGTCTCCTTGATGAAGGCCTCTTCGAATTTCTCCATGCGCATCGAGGTCGTCGGGCCGACCGTGACCATCTCATAGTCATCCTCGCCGCGCGGGCGGATGATTGGGCCGGCATGCAGGATGGCGCCGTCATGGATATCGACGGGGAGCTTGCGCCCTTCTTCGATGACGCGGCGATGTGCGACATCGCGGCAAGTCGTGAGCTTGCCCGTCAGGTAAATGGCATCGCCAACATGGATGTCCTCGAGATCTTTTGCGCTGATTGGCGTCGTGAGTACTTTCTTAGCCATCAGAAATCCACCTCCGAATGCGAATCGATCGTGTAGTTGAGCTCCTTGTCAAAGACGATGTGCCCGCGGCGGTGCGACCAGCAGCCGACGTTGACCGCGACGCCGATGACCGACGGATGGCGCGCGCTGTTCTCGATATTGACACCGAGCACGGAGTTCTTGCCGCGCAGCCCCTGTGGGCCAAGGCCAATGGCGTTGATGCCGTCCTCTAAGAGCTGCTCCATCTTCGCCGCCTTCGGGTTGGGGTTGTGCGAGCCGATGCGGCGCATGAGCGCCTTCTTCGACTGCAGCGCCGCGACCTCGACCGACGTGCCGATGCCGACGCCGACGAGCAGCGGCGGGCAGGCATTGAGGCCGTAGCTCGTCATGACGTCGAGCACGAACTTCGTCACGCCTTCATAGCCCTCGCCCGGCATCAAGACCTTCGCATGGCCCGGCAGCGAGCAGCCGCCGCCTGCCATGTAGGTGTAGATCTCGCAGTCATCGCGGCCCGGCGCGATGTCCCAGAAGATGGACGGGATGCCCTTGGCCACGTTCTTACCCGTGTTGTACTCGTCGAACGTCTCGACGGCGTTGTGACGCAGCGGCGCGTCCTTCGTCGCCTGCACGACAGCTTCGCGCAGCAGGTCCGGCAGTTCCGCCATATACGGGAACGCCGTGCCGCACTTGATGAAGAACTGCAGCGCGCCCGTATCCTGGCAGCTCGGCCGGTTGAGCTTCACTGCGAGCTCCTGGTTGCGCTCCATCGTCTGGTAGATGGCCTTCGCCAGGGGCTCCTCTTCCTGTTTGGCGAGCTCCTCAATCTTTGCGCGCACATCATCCGGCAGCCGCTTGCCCGTAAAAGCCACAAACTTCGCCATGATATCTGTCATGTGCCTTACAGCTTCTTCTCTCTGCATCGTCACCGCTCCAATCTTTCTAGCATCTCTTGTCTTTCAACCCGTCCCACCGTGCCGGCAGGATTCGTTTTCTTTGCTTTCTTGATTCTTATTATAGCCGCCTCACCTTCATAGGTCCAATACCAATGTTTTTATATAAACCATAGGAAATATCCTATATATTATCCAAAAAAATACCCTGTCACTATAGGACAGGGTATCTGAGTTCTACGAGCTCGATCAACCTCGGAAGAGGCGCAGCAGGAGCCAGGCCGCCACGCCGATGCCTGCGGCCACGAAGAGGACTGGCACCGCCACAAAGATGAGGAAGGCCACAACGGCCGCACCGCCGACGACGAGCGCCGCCTTCGTCAGCCAGCTCATCGACCCCGCCGTGCTGAAGGTGTGGATGTGGATGCCGCTCGTGCGCAGCGGGTCCTCCGCACGGCCGTACGGATTCTCCGCATCCCTGACGCGCTGGCCATCCTCATCGGGATGCTCCTCAATCGTCACGCCGCGGTAATCCCGTGCTTCATCCTCCGACATCACCCGCACGCGCGGCTCCTCTGTTGACTCGCCTGTCTGATTCTCACGCTCCTGCATGATACACCTCTTTCTCTACTTGATGATTTTCAGAATATGTGGATTCCTGTTTATCTTATCTTACTGGTCTACAACGGCATGTGTACTCGAATGGGCACTGCCCGACATGCGCTGATAGATGGATCCATTTATCTCTAATGCCGTATTGCCACGGATGACAAGATGGTCGGTCTTGCCATCGCTGAACGTCACATCGGCCGTATACGTATCCTGAGCCGCATCGTACGTCACATTCTGTACCGAGCGGTACGGATAGCGCTTGAATGGTTTCTGATAACCTGGGCCCGGCTCATTCGGCACAATCAGTCCGACTGAATCATAGGAAAGATCGATGTCCGTACGCGGTTTTCCCCAACGGCCCATGAGCCGCGCCTTGAAATTCGCAGCCATGGCCTGATTCTGGACATCGGCAGCCTTGGCTGCAGCTGCCTTCGTCGCACCGACGGCAGCACGGTATTTCTTGACATAGGAGTTCAGCATCTCATCGAGATTCTGTAAGTCGAGTGCCAGCACGAAGTCCGTCTTCTCGATGGAGATCTTCGCCCCGCGGTCCTTGAGTTCCTCGACATTCTGCTTGACCCGCGCAATCGTCACGTTTGTGTCCTTGTCCGACGGGTCCTTGACGACGCGCTGGACGTCCTCAAGGATGTTCTCTTCGAGAATCAGCGCCTCGACGAGGTCCGCATTCGTCGGCCTGTACTTGCTGCCGGTGCGCGCGGCCTTGAGATCATCCGTCGCCTTCCTGAGGTTGTCCTGTACCGAGTCGACCCGGCCCAGGAAGTCCTTGACCGCGTCTGATTCCGGATTGCCATTCAAGCCTTTGCATTCGAGCGCGACATCGCGCGCATCACTCGCGACCTCTTCGGCGTAGACCGCCTGTTTGACGTAGCTGTACTGCTCGTACTGCGTATAGCCGAAGAAGCCCGCCGCTATCAGCAGAAGCACGATGGCAACTCCGGCGAGTATCTTTGTTGTATTCGCGTTGCTCACTGCAGATGCTCACCTACCTTGCTCGACTCCGTGTACGAGATCTTCCAGCCGCCATCCTGCTTGACGAGCGTTGCCGAACCGTTGAAGCTCTGCACCTTGACATGACCGCCCTCTGCCCGGTCGCGCGCGATCAGCGTATAGTTGAGGACGACCTTGTCGGCCGAAGAAGAAGCGACCGTGATGTTCGTCGCCGCACTCGACAGCGTCGTGCTGTAGCCATTGCGGAACGAATCGTAACCGCCCATGCGGCTCTGCTGCTCCGGCGTCATGAGGTTCCAGGCAGCGGCGAGGTTCTTCGAGGAAATCGCGCTGTAGAAGTTGCGCAGCGTCCCCTTGGCACTCTCCGAATCGTTGACGGCGGGAGCTGCGGCCTGGACGCCAGCTGGCTGTGCCGCGCCCTCGTAGGTGCGCACGCTGATGTAATCCACCTTGCCGTCCTTGACGGCGAAGCGCAGCAGGCCGACGCGGTCATCCTGGCCCGTGAACTTGTACTCGTAGAGCGTCCGGCCATCTCCGTCATCCGACTGCGAGAAGGTATCCGTGCCGTAGGCCTTCTGCACTTCGTCGAGCGTCGAGCCCTGATGGATGCCGCGCTTTGTCGAGACCTTGTCCGTCTCTGAGACGAGCGCCGTGATCTTGCCGTTCTCCTCGACAATCTGCATGTCCGCGTAGTAATGGCGGAGCATCGAGCCCTCCTGCTTCGGAGCCTTCTTCTCCGCATCCGTCTCGACCTCCGCAATGTCGCCTGCGGGGTCGCCGAGGTCCAGGCCGCCGAGCGAGAGATCGGTCTTCATCTCGCGCACCGGCTTGTTGTCTGCGGCCGTCTCCTGCTTCGCGACCGGCTGATAGCCCGTACCCTCATCCGCGAAGAATTCGCGATAGCCGAAGAACCCCAGCACGCCAAGCAGCACGATGATGACGACAATCAGTGCGATCTGCTTCCCCTTTGACTGGTCCGGCTGAGGTACATTCCCCTGCGGCGGCACCATCCGGCCCTGCATGGCAGGCGGCACCTGCTGCGCAGGCTGCTGCGGCGTCTCATACGACGGCTTGATGACCGGCTCAGGCGTCGTGCGCTGCGGAGCCCGCACAGCCGATATATCCAGCGGCTGCGTCTGCCCCAGATCATCCGCACACTTCTGCCCACACTTCGTGCAGAACCTGCCCGTATTCTCCGCTCCGCAGTTCGGGCACGTCCAAGTCTCCGACGGGCGTTTTGTGCCGCAGCCCGTGCAGAATTTGCTTGTATTGACCTGCCCGCACTTCGGGCAGGTCCACGATTTCACATCACTCAAGAGATAATCCCCCTGTCTTCCTAATCCTCTCTGAACCTTGCCGAGTTCCCCTATCCCTTAGAGGAAGCTCGAGATGCGCACGCCAAAGACCTCGATGTTCGTCGCGATGAAGAGCAGGATGCCCACAACGAGGATCGTCAGGATGAAGGCCGGGATGCGCTGACCGCCCATCTCCGCCGGCTCCAGGATGGCATCCTTCATCTCCGTGCAGATCGTGCCGATATTGACCGGCGCCTTCTTGCGCGAGAGGCGACAGGCTGCACAGGCGATGATCGCGATGAGAGCACCCGCCAGCAGGAAGTAGACGCCGATGCCGAGACCGACGAGTTTATTCGCAGAATCCTGGAGGATGCTCCCGATAAATGCCATATCAGGACCGCCGCCAAGCTGTGAGGCCGCCTTCGCGCCCTGCTTCGTCTTGTCGAAGAAATCCGCAATCGCGAAGTGGAGCTTGCAGTAGATGACGGCAAACGTCAGCAGGAGGCCCACATTGATGGAAAGCGGGATGTTGTACTTCTCCTCACTCGCGTAATAACCAGCTAAGCAGCAGAGCGCGAGCACCGCAAACGTCATGATCTGGCTGATGTTGACCATGCTCGTCAGGCACGAGAAGATGCTGATGCTGATGAGCGGCAGCACGACCGAGATTGCGATCATGCCGAGCCCGATATAGGCAATCTTCTCCCAGCGCAGCATGCTGCCGACATGCGCAAAGAACTGCTGCGACAGCTGCTGCGCCGTCTGCGCTCCCGTCTGTGCAAACGACTGAGCCATCTGCACGTACTGCTGCTGCTGCGCCGAAGGTCCTTGCTGGCCCCCAGCCTGCGGATTGGCCTGCTGAGGCGCGGGCTGCGGCTGTGCAGGCGGTACCTGCTGAGGCGCGGGCTGCGGCTGTGCAGGCGGTACCTGCTGAGGCGGCTGCTTTGCCCCGCACTCAGGGCAAAAACCCGCATCATCTGGAATGAGTGAATGGCACTGACTACAAGATTTCATGATGATTCCTCCCTGTTTGATGATACATTAAGGATTCGCTAAAATCGTGCAGATTCCTGCCTCATCTCATAAAGAAGAAGCTCTCATTTCCTGCTAGCGCAATTCCATGAGAACTTCTCGAGGAGTACTGTCTATTTATTGTTGTCGTCCATCAGCTCAGGTACAGCGAGGAGACGGTGCCTTCTTCCGTGATGTAGCGCGGGTCAAAGCGAGTACAATTGAGGCGTTGGCGCATGGCCGCGATATGGCGGCGGATATCTTTGTGGTCGGCCCCGAAGAGGTCGTAGAGCTCGGGAATGTCCTCGAAGTCAAGGCCGTTGATCGTGCCGTAGCAGAGCAGGCAGGCCGTCACGATGGCGGGCATCTCCTCTGGGTACGAAGCAGGGTCGGCCACGGACATGTAGTCCTCGAAGAGCTTGCAGATGAGCTGGGTCGAGAAAACGCTGAAACCGAGCTTGAGCGCGACCTCGCGCAGGACCCGCTCTTCTGCCTCAAAGCTACTGCGGATGTCGAGATTGACCGGCAGGGGCTTCGGCGCCTTGCGCAATGGCACGACGTTGAGCTGCGCGAAGTTCGCCATGATGTTGAGCGTATGGCGGACGGCCACCGCATCGCGCTGGAAGAAATCATCGAGTGTCGCATCGGGCTTCTGGCAGCGGAAGAACTCAAGCTGGCGCAGGATGATATCCTTCATGCGGTGGCGCAGTTTGTCGCTGGCCGGCAGCGACGTCACGTAGTTGAGCATCATGACGCCGCGCGCATGGAGATGACCGAAAAAGATCATGTGCTCGGCATCGGGGAACATCCACTCCGAGTCCGGCAAATCGATGCGCTCATCGGTGAACAGATTGCAGCACGTCACAAAGTCATCCTGGACGCCCTCAACGTAGAAGACGGTAAATTTCGCCTGCAAGAGGTCGCGGATGATGTCCTGCTCCGTAATCGTCAGCTTCGCTTTCTCGTGCTGAAAAAAGTAGCGCAGGGGAACCTCATCCGTCTCGATCATGTGGTAGTCGAACAGGAAGTAATCCCAGAAACTCAGCCAGTACGCTTCCTGCTCTGCCGACAGGCTCCCTTCCTCGGGGACGTTCGCATACTCCGGTCCCGAATAGAGCAGCAGCGCGCGGTTCATATCGCGCAGGAAATCCTTGCCGTGGAAATAGGTGCCGACGCGATGCAGCAAATCATCGAGCATCGCATTGAGCTTATCGACATCCTCTTCCGTGACATTCTCCTGATGGTTCAGCGAGCTGTAGAACTCATCCTGAGAGCGGCGCGGCGGCATGGTGAATTTGCCATTCTCATAGACAGAAGCGCGGGCATCCTGCAGGTAGATGAGTTCGTCCTCATCCTCGTACTTCGTGTGGTAGTAATCATAGAAATCCGCCACGGTATCAAAGAATGCCTTGACATCCGCTTCGTTGAGCTCGAAGTCAGCATCCGACTGCGCCAGGCGGTAGAGGATTTCCTGATAGTCGTAGACCGTCAGCGAGGCGAAGGAATAGAGATGCATCTGTTCGATGTACGTGATGAGCATGCGGACAGATGCCCAGATTTTCTGGAGCGCCCGATCATCTGCACCCTGCCAAGCGTGCTTGCGCAGGTACTTCTCCAGGAAATCCTGGGCAAGTATCGGTTCTGCATCGACATTGTTTTCATAAAAGTGCTCTACGAGTGCATAGACATTGTTCATGACGGTCGTCCCTCAATTTTCTTTCCATCGGTTGTTCTTTCGTAATGACTTTCTCATTATACCACATTCGATTTCCAAGCACAAAAAAAGCTCCGCCTCAGCGGAGCTCTGCTTAACCGGCAACTTCCTATCCTCCCAGTCCGTCTCCAGACAAGTACTTTCGG
>ENA-OWPP01000094-OWPP01000094.1-human-gut-metagenome-genome-assembly--contig:-NODE-94-length-107540-cov-8.464232_pt1 | contig 107540 bp, 108 predicted proteins | sample MGYA00248265_ERZ651848 | MGnify/ENA primary metagenome ERZ651848 (study PRJEB26924, sample SAMEA4378233) | human gut metagenome | biome: human gut; feature: human-associated habitat; material: faeces...
CCTGTAAAAGATGGCGTGATCACTAACGATAACCGTATCACTGCAGCTCTTCCAACTATCAAGTACATCCTTGAACAAGGTGGACGTGCAATCCTCTTCTCTCACCTTGGACGTGTAAAAGAAGAAGCTGATAAGGATGGTAAATCACTTGCTCCTGTAGCTGCTGACTTGGCTGCTAAATTGGGTCAAGACGTTAAATTTATCCCAGGCGTTACACGTGGTGCAGAATTGGAAGCAGCTGTTAACGCTCTTGAAGATGGACAAGTTCTCTTGGTTGAAAACACTCGTTTCGAAGATGTTGATGGCAAGAAAGAATCTAAAAATGATCCTGAACTTGGTAAATACTGGGCATCACTTGGAGATGGTATCTTCGTAAACGATGCATTCGGTACAGCTCACCGTGCACACGCATCTAACGTTGGTATCTCAGCAAATGTTGACAAAGCTGTTGCTGGTTTCCTTCTTGAAAACGAAATTGCTTACATCAAAGAAGCAGTTGAAGCTCCAGAACGTCCATTCGTAGCTATCCTTGGTGGATCTAAAGTATCTGACAAGATCGGTGTTATCGAAAACTTGCTTGAAAAAGCTGATAAAGTTCTTATCGGTGGTGGGATGACTTACACATTCTACAAAGCACAAGGTATCGAAATCGGTAACTCACTTGTAGAAGAAGATAAATTGGATGTGGCTAAAGCTCTTCTTGAAAAATCAAACGGCAAATTGATCTTGCCAGTTGACTCAAAAGAAGCGAACGCATTTGCTGACTACACTGAAGTGAAAGACACTGAAGGTGAAGCAGTAGACCCAGGTTTCCTTGGTTTGGATATCGGTCCTAAATCAATTGCTGAATTCGATAAAGCCTTGACTGGTGCGAAAACAGTTGTATGGAACGGACCTATGGGTGTATTTGAAAACCCTGACTTCCAAGCTGGTACAATCGGTGTGATGGACGCTATCGTGAAACAACCAGGCGTTAAATCAATCATCGGTGGTGGTGACTCAGCTGCCGCTGCGATCAACCTTGGCCGTGCAGACAAATTCTCATGGATCTCTACTGGTGGTGGTGCTTCTATGGAACTTCTTGAAGGTAAAGAACTTCCAGGATTGGCTGCACTTACTGATAAATAAGTCTATTAGAATGATAAGAGTTGGGAAACCAACTCTTTTTTGTGTCATCTTATTGGGTGTTTGATAGAGGCTAAAACTATTATTGGAAAGTAAGTTTCTCTCTAAAAATTGGCGATTATTAGTTTGAACTTTGCAGTAATATACTGTATAAGTAGCCAAAAGCTTCATAATCATGTTAAAATAATAAAATGGGATTGAAATTTGAACCGAAAAAATTTAAATTTGGTATGCGTACACTTAAGACGGGGCTTGCTGTCTTTCTTGTTTTAGGTCTTTTTTCTGCTTTAGGTTGGGAAGGGCTTCAGATTGGTTGTTTGACAGCAGTCTTTAGTCTTCGAGAAAACTTTGATAGAAGTATTCAGTTTGGTAAATCACGTATTTTTGCGAATACGGTTGGAGGTCTTTTGTCGCTATTATTTTACTTTGTGAATATGTGGTTTCATCATTCAGTTTGGGTGACCTTGCTATTGGTTCCAATTTTGACAATGTTAACGATTGTCATTAATGTGTCTTTTAATAATGCTTCTGGTGTTATTGGAGGGGTGGCTGCACTTTTGATTATTACCTTGTCTATTCCGCCTGATAATACCTTTACTTATGTTATTGCTAGAGTCTTTGAAACTTTCTGTGGAGTCTTTATAGCAATCCTTGTCAATTATGATTATGATTGGCTACTTAAACATTTAAAATAAGAATGATAGGGTTCTATTGGACTCTATTTTTTATTATTTTTCGATAAAACCCTTAATTAGAGCGAATATAAAATGTAATGTTCGGGAATTGCTTGTTGTGTAAGAAAAAGTAACATAAACTGTTGACATGTAGAAATATTCAGAATATAATTGTTAGGAAAGGAGGATGATCATGGCAAGAGAGAAAGAATTAAGGCGTTCTCTAGCTGTTTTTCCGATTGGAACAGTTATGAAGTTGACGGATTTAACCGCTCGTCAAATTCGTTACTATGAAGATCAAGGTTTAATTCAACCTGAACGTACAGCTGGAAATCGTCGGATGTACTCATTAAATGATATGGATCGTTTATTGGAAATCAAAGATTTTTTGGATGATGGTTACAATATTGCAGCGATTAAACATGAGTACGAAGAGCGTGAAGTTCGTGCCCAACAAAAACAAGTGGCTTTAACAGATGCGGACGTTCGACGTATCTTGCATGATGAACTCCTTCAGCAAGGCCGTTTTACGACCCCGTCACAACAATTTGGTAACTTGCGTATCTAATTACGCTTTGAACTTTTATTTTTGGTTTTTATAAAGGAGACCCCTATTATGGCAATCACAGCAGCTGATATTCGTCGCGAAGTCAAAGAGAAGAATGTTACTTTCTTGCGTTTAATGTTCTCTGATATCCTTGGTGTTATGAAGAACGTTGAAATTCCTGCGACAGATGAACAGTTGGATAAGGTACTATCAAATAAAGCTATGTTTGATGGTTCATCAATCGAGGGATTTGTTCGTATCAACGAATCTGATATGTATCTTTACCCAGATCTTGATACGTGGACAGTTTTCCCTTGGGGCGATGAAAATGGTGCAGTAGCTGGTCTTATTTGTGATATCTATACTTCTGCGGGTGAACCATTTGCTGGTGACCCTCGTGGTAACTTGAAAAAAGCTTTGCGCCATATGGAAGAAGTTGGTTATAAATCATTTAACCTTGGACCAGAACCAGAATTTTTCCTTTTCAAATTAGATGAGCAAGGTAATCCTACGCTTGAAGTTAACGATAAAGGTGGTTATTTTGACCTTGCACCAACTGACCTTGCAGACAACACACGTCGTGAAATCGTTAATGTGTTGACAGAAATGGGATTTGATGTTGAGGCATCTCACCATGAAGTGGCGGTTGGTCAACATGAAATCGACTTCAAGTATACAGATGTTTTGAAGGCTTGTGATAATATCCAAATTTTCAAATTGGTTGTTAAGACAATCGCTCGTAAACATGGTCTTTATGCGACATTTATGGCGAAACCTAAATATGGTATTGCTGGTAGCGGTATGCACTGTAACATGTCTCTCTTCACTGAAGAAGGAAATGCATTCTTTGATCCAGAGGATCCACGTGGTATGCAATTGTCTCAAGACGCTTACTACTTCCTTGGTGGTTTGATGAAACATGCATATAACTATACTGCAATTATTAACCCAACAGTTAACTCTTACAAACGTTTGGTTCCTGGATATGAAGCTCCTGTATATATTGCATGGGCAGGTAGCAACCGTTCACCATTGATCCGCGTTCCTGCGTCTCGTGGTATGGGTACACGTTTGGAATTGCGTTCAGTAGACCCAATGGCAAACCCATACTTGGCACTTGCTGTTCTTTTGGAAGCTGGTCTTGATGGTATTATTAACAAGATTGATGCTCCAGATCCAGTTGAAACAAACATTTACTCAATGTCTCCTGAAGAACGTAAAGAAGCAGGTATTATTGATTTGCCATCAACACTTCGTAACGCTCTTAAAGCATTGGAAACAGATGAAGTGGTTCGTCAAGCTTTGGGTAATCATATCTATACAAACTTCCTTGATGCGAAACGTATGGAATGGGCAAGCTATGCTACCTTTGTCTCACAATGGGAAATTGATAACTACTTGGACATTTATTAAGAAATTAAATTTGAAAATCAGGTTATGCCTGATTTTCTTTTTCTTCTAAATTTATTAAGTTCTTGGACAAATTACGTAGTTTTAACTGAGCTGTTTTCTTTTGTCATATTTCTTTATTCCCCCTTAATCGCATTAAAATATGAGAGTGTTAAACTAATTTTATATTAATCTTATTCAGGGGGAAATATGAAAACTACAAAAAAAGCTGCTTTGGCAGCAGCCTCAAGTGCATTATTGCTCGGTCTTACAGTCGCACAAACAGTTAATGCTGATACTTATACAGTTCAAAATGGAGATTCATTCTTCGGGATTGCTAGTCAGTATGGTGTAGATCCTTATCAATTAGCAGCTGAAAATGGCATGACTATTTGGTCAACAATTGTTCCTGGTGGAAGCTTGGAAGTTTCAGGAGCTACTACGGCAGTTGAAGAAACAACAGCAGCTTCTTCTTCAGAGGTAACAGCTACTGATTCAGATGCTAATTGGAATCGTTATCCAGTTGGTCAATGTACATGGGGGGTTAAGGAAGTCGCTCCATGGGCAAGTAACTGGTGGGGTAATGGTGGCGATTGGGCCGGAAGCGCTGCTAGCCAAGGTTATGCTGTAGGTTCAACACCTGTGACAGGATCAATTGTATGTTGGACTGATGGTGGTTATGGTCACGTTGGTTATGTAACACAAGTTGGTCAAGATGGTCAAATTCAAATCTTGGAGTCAAACTATAACAACCAACAACAAATCAATAACTATCGTGGTTGGTTTGATCCACAAAACTCAACTACACCAGGTTCAGTATCTTACATTTATCCAGGTGCATAAAACGAAAAGAAGTGCTTATAGCGCTTTTTTACTTGCTGGAAGAGTTGTGCTCAGACTGGATTTAAACTTATTAAAAAATGGTAGCCATCTAGCTACCATTTTTTTAGTTATCAGGTGTAAGAATCATTGGAATAATGATTGGTTCACGTTCTGTTTTTTCATATAGGAATGGGCGTAAAGCATTGACGATAGCTCCGTTAACAGATTGGATGCTAGCATCTTTATTCTTAAGAGCGATACGAATAGCATTGAATAGAATGCGTTGGCTTTCGCGGATAAGATCGCCAGATTCACGCATATAGATGAAGCCACGACTGAGGATGTCTGGACCAGCTAGAATCATCTTAGACTTGAAGTCAACAGTAGCTACGGCAAGTACGACACCATCTTCAGAAAGATCACGACGGTCACGAAGAACCGCGGCTCCGATATCCCCAATACCATTACCATCAACATAGATATCTTGGGCATTGAAGTGACCTGCACGACGAGCAGAGTCTTTTGTTAGGGCTAAGACATCACCATTTTCCATAATGAAGATATTATCTTTTGGAACGCCACAATCAACAGCAAGACCTGCGTGGACTTTCTGCATGCGGTATTCACCGTGAACAGGCATGAAGAATTTTGGTTTTATCAAACGAAGCATTAGTTTTTGCTCTTGTTGACCACCGTGTCCAGAGGTATGGATATTGTTGATTTTACCGTGGATAACATCAACACCAGCTTCTTGAATGGTATTAATCAGACGGTTAACGCTAGTGGTATTTCCTGGAATAGGACTAGATGAGAAGATGACAGTGTCACCAGGTTGTAGTGTCACTTGGCGGTGCATCCCATTGGCGATACGTGCAAGGGCCGCCATAGGCTCCCCTTGAGAACCGGTACACATGATGAGGATCTCACTGGCGTGGTAGTTTTTCATTTCACTAGGATCAATGATAGTCCCTTTTGGAACCTTGATGTAACCTAGTTCAACCCCATTGACAATAGCTTTTTCCATAGAACGTCCGAAGACAACAATCTTACGGCCAGTTTTTACAGCGGCTTCGGCAGCTTGTTGAAGACGGAAAATGTTTGAGGCAAATGAGGCGAAAATAATACGTCCGTGGATGCCTTCAATAATTTTCATAATGGATTGGCCAACAACCTTCTCGGAATTAGTGAAAGTTGGTACTTCAGCATTGGTTGAGTCTGAGAGGAGGCAAAGAACGCCTTCCTCACCAAGTGCAGCCATACGGTGAAGGTCTGCTGGTTCCCCTACCGGGGTGAAGTCAAACTTAAAGTCACCGGTACACACAATTTTACCTTGAGGTGTATGGATGACAATACCGAGAGGTTCTGGAATTGAGTGAGTAGTACGGAAGAAGGTCACGCTCATATTTTTGAAAGTAAGCTCTGTATTAGCATTAATTTCGTAGAGTTGTGCGTCACGAAGTAGTCCGTGTTCTTCCAATTTTCCTTTGATAAGAGCAAGAGCAAGCGGTCCTGCATAAATTGGGATATTTGCCTGTTTAAGAAGGAAGGGAATCCCACCAATATGGTCTTCGTGACCGTGGGTAATGACAAGTGCCTTTACACGATCAACGTTTTCAACGATGTAAGAATAGTCTGGGATGACATAGTCGATTCCGAGAAGATCGTCTTCGGGGAATTTAATACCCGCATCGACGATGATAATCTCATCTTGGTATTCAATACCATAGGTGTTTTTACCGATTTCCCCCAAACCACCAATCGCATAAACCCCAACTTCTTCAGGTTTTAGATTGATTTTTGATGCCATGGTCTTAGAACTCCGTTACTTCAAAAACGCCTGTTTCTTTTTCGTATTCAAGGGCTTTTTCTGAGAGGAGCTCGATGAATTCGATGTTATAGGCAGTGTTTTTTTCGATGATTTGACGAGCTTGGATACGTCCCTCAAGTTCAGTTTCTGCATCGATATCTAGGTAGAGTGATTTTGTCTGTTCACGGCGTGGATTACGCTCTTTAGTTTCTTGGTAAAAGACTTTATAAATCATGGTTTTCCTTTCTTTCCAAAAGGCTCTGCCATTCTATAAAAAAACCGGTCAAGTTAATCTTTCTATGATTTACTTGACGTTATGATATTCACTTTATGAGTAATAGCTAGTAGCCTTGATTCGTTTAACAATTACTATTATTGTACCATAAGATAAGGGCTAGATAAAGAAAATGGCGGAAAAAGTTGGAAAATGTTCGTTTCTGGGAAACAGTGACTTGTGTTATAATAGAAAAGCATAAAAGGAAACAAGGAAAAAAGATGAAAATATTAGCATTTGATACTTCTAGCACTGCTTTATCAGTAGCCTTGTTGGAAGATGAGAAACTAGTGGCAGAGACAACTGTCACAGTAAAAAAGAACCACAGTATTAGTCTAATGCCCACCATTGATTTTTTAGTTGCTCAGGCAGGCTGGCAGCCGTCTGATTTAGAACGTATTGTGGTTGCACAGGGGCCTGGATCCTACACCGGGCTTCGTGTGGCTGTCGCAACAGCTAAGACGTTAGCCTATGCGCTTGACATTGATTTAGTGGGGGTTTCAAGTCTACAGGCGCTGACAAACCTTTCGGTCGACGGTGTTGTGATTCCTATCATGGATGCCCGTCGTAATAATGTTTACGTTGGTTTTTATGAAAATGGTCAGGCTATCGCCCCTGATCGTCATACTGCCTTTACAGATGTTCTTGAGCAAGCTAAAATTTATGAAAAGGTGACATTTGTCGGTGAAGTAGCTCATTTTGCGGATCAGATTAAGGAAAGTTTTCCAGAGGCAACGATCTTGTCTAGCCTTCCATCAGCTCAGTTAATTGGTCATTTAGGCTTGTCCTTGCCTTCTGTTGATGTGGATGCTTTTGTTCCACATTACTTGAAGCGGGTTGAGGCAGAGGAGAATTGGCTTAAGACGCATGAGGAGACTAACCGTGACAACTACATCAAGCGCGTCTAGACTGAGTAGCCAAGAGCAAGCCCAACTGATTTATCAGATTTTGTCGGATGTTTATGACAAGTCTCCGTGGACGATAGAACAAGTGGTAGCAGACTTGGCTTTAGATACTACGGAATATTTCTATGTGTATGATCAGGAAGAAGTTATTGGTTTTTTAGCCCTTCAAAATTTGGTGGGTGAGCTCGAGGTGACCAATATCGCCGTTTTAAAAGCTTATCAAGGGCGTGGTTATGCTAGTCAGCTGATGAAGCATTTGGAAGAGCGTAGTGAGCCTATATTTCTAGAAGTGAGAGCTTCAAATCAAGTCGCTCAGGCACTTTATAGAAAATTTGGTTTTGAAAGTCTAGGGATTCGGAAAAATTATTATCATGAGCCTCAAGAAGATGCAGTTATCATGAGGCGAGAGGAAGTCTAATGACAGATAGATATATTTTGGCAGTGGAGAGCTCGTGTGACGAGACTTCAGTTGCCGTTTTGAAAAATGAGAAGGAACTTTTGAGTAATATTATTGCCAGTCAGGTGGAAAGCCATAAACGTTTTGGTGGTGTTGTCCCTGAGGTGGCTAGTCGTCACCATGTGGAAGTGGTGACTCTTTGCATTAAGGATGCCCTTTCAGAGGCGGGCATTACTGCTGAACAACTAGATGCTGTAGCAGTAACCTATGGTCCTGGTTTGGTCGGAGCGCTCTTGGTTGGGATGGCAGCGGCTAAGGCCTTCGCTTGGGCACATGGATTGCCTTTGATTCCAGTTAATCATATGGCTGGGCATCTTATGGCAGCGCGTGAGGTGCAAGAGTTGGAATACCCTCTCCTAGCACTTTTGGTGTCTGGGGGACACACAGAGTTGGTTTATGTGTCAGAACCGGGAAATTACAAGATTGTTGGTGAGACACGTGATGATGCAGTTGGTGAGGCCTATGACAAGGTCGGGCGTGTGATGGGTTTGACCTACCCAGCTGGGCGTGAAATTGATGAATTGGCTCATGAAGGGAAAGATGTTTATGATTTTCCACGCGCTATGATTAAGGAAGACCACTTGGAGTTTTCATTTTCAGGCCTAAAGTCAGCTTTCATCAATTTACATCACAATGCAGAACAGAAGGGAGAAGTTCTAGTCAAAGAGGATCTTTGTGCTTCCTTCCAAGCTGCTGTCTTGGATATTCTCCTAGCTAAGACTAAGAAAGCCTTGGAACGTTATCCTGTTAAGACACTTGTTGTTGCTGGTGGCGTAGCAGCTAATCAGGGCTTACGTGAACGTTTGGCTGAAGAAATTACGGATGTAGATGTGGTTATTCCGCCTTTACGTCTCTGTGGTGATAATGCTGGCATGATTGCCCTAGCAGCTGCCATTGAATGTGATCAGAAACATTTTGCTGAGTTGGACTTGAATGCAAAACCAAGTCTTGCCTTTGCAGGATTTGAAGAATAAGAAGAACCTCTTACTAGTCTGGTAAGAGGTTCCTTTAGAAAGGAATTGAGTATGTCTGCCTTTCGTTTAGGTGTAAAAGCTGCAGTACCGACAGCCCTAGGATATGTGGCTATTGGCCTAGCCTTTGGTGTTGTAGCGGCGGCTTCTGGTCTATCGGCCCTTGAGGTTGGCCTCATGTGTGCCTTGGTCTATGGTGGCTCGGCTCAGTTTGCTATGTGTGCATTAGTAGTTGCAGGAGCTGGCCTTGGTGAGTTAACCTTGACTGTTTTCTTAGTTAATTTGCGTAACATGTTGATGAGTTTACATGCAACGACGATTTTTACAAAAACAAGCCTCTGGAATCAGCTGGGAATTGGTAGTTTGATTACGGATGAAAGTTATGGTGTCTTGTTGGGAGAATATGTGCATCATAAAGATATTTCTGCGAACTGGATGCATGGGAACAATATTTTCAGCTATCTGGTTTGGATTGTATCATCAGTTGTTGGGTGTTTGATTGGTTCCATGATTCCTAATCCTGAGCTTTTTGGTTTGGATTTTGCCTTGATTGCCATGTTTATAGGTTTGTTAAGTAGTCAGATAGATGCTTTGTTAGGTAAAGGCGTGCGTAAGCTATTCTTGATTTTACTATCTATTGCTGTGGCTTATCTAAGCTTTAGTGTCATCTTGTCGGAATCTTTGGCTGTTTTACTGGCTACTTTAGTTGGATGTAGTGTGGGGGTGATGTGTGATGGCCGTCAATAAATTTATTCTCATTGCCATTCTACTTGGGTTTGTGGTTAGCTGGGTGCCCCGTGTTCTCCCCTTTGTTTTAGTGAAATACAAGGGCTTACCAGATATCGTTGTTCGATTTTTGCACTACTTACCAGCTTCTATCCTCTTTGCTCTGATTCTCTCTAGTCTCACTGCTGAGAAGATTGGTCACTTGCCACAGTTTAAGTGGATGGAAATACTGGCTACTGTGCCAACGGTAATTGTAGCATTTAAGAGCAAAAATCTGCTCTATGCAGTAATCGTCGGTATAGTGTCTATGGCCCTGATTCGTTTAGTGTTTTAGTAAATGAAAAGACTTGGAGTTGCTCTTAGTGAGTCGCTTTCCAAGTCTTTTTTAGTTATTGTTAAAAAAGGCAGCAATATCGTCTTCACTGAGACCAATCATTGGATCTATAGTTGACCAATTATCTTCAGTTAAACGATAGTTTTCTTCGGTTTGCACAGGTTTGTTAACAGACTTATCCACAGGTTGTGAATAAGTGTTGATAAGAGTTGTATCTGTATTGACATCTTCTGAGAATCTGTTATTTTCAAGGCTTTCTGAGGGGTCAGCCTTTTTCGTTTTTGTTTGATTGGATGCGTCTGTTGCCTCGTTTTTAACAATCTTTTCGACAGACTTATCCACAGCTTGTGTATAAGTTTGTTCAAAACGTTGGATGAGGTAGGTATTGCGTTTAGCCCCCTCGTTGTGAACAGCATAATCGAAGGCTGCGATTTCCCCTAGCATGACTAGTTTACTCTTAGCGCGTGTGATTGCGGTGTAGATGAGGTTACGTTGTAGCATACGTCCACTTTGGCGTGTGATGGGAAGGATAACGACTGGGAACTCACTTCCTTGGGATTTATGGATTGACATGGCATAGGCCAGAGTAATCTTACTCCATTCGTTACGAGGGTAGATAACTTCATTGCCATCGAAGGACATGTAAATTTCATCCTGCTTGCTTTCAGTATATTTACTAGGGATGAGATCAGTAATGATTCCGATGTCGCCATTGAAGACATTGAGTTCTGTATCGTTGACCAGATGGAGAATCTTGTCGTTCTTGCGGAAGAAGATATCATTAAAGGCGAACTGATTGGCCTTTTCTTGAGGATTAAGTAGGTCTTGCATAATGGTATTGAGATTGTTAATACCAGCCTGTCCTCGGTACATGGGGGCTAGAATCTGAACATCCTGAGCTGCAATCCCACTCTTTATCGCAGCAGAGACAATTTTAGGAACCATCTGTGGAATATGGTTGGCATTGGCCTCAAAGTAAGAGCGGTCAGCCTTTTTCTCTGTGAAATCAGCGGGTAGTTGGCCTTGGCGCATCTGGCTAGCTAGGGTAACGATAGTGGAATCCTCGGATTGTCTGAAAATTTTGGTTAGGGAAACCTTAGGCAAGTTATCAATCTGCAAAAGGTCAGCCAAGACTTGGCCAGGGCCTACGGAAGGTAGTTGGTCTTGGTCACCCACAATGATAACTTGGGTTGAATCAGAGATACTTTCAAAGAGTTGATTGGCCAACCAAGTATCAACCATAGAGAACTCATCGATGATAATCAAATCACAATCGAGATAGTCCCCTAAGGTCTTAAAATCGTCCTCGCTATTGAGGCCCAAATGTCTATGAATAGTGGCGCTAGGTAGTTGGGTGAGTTCGTTCATCCGACGAGCAGCCCGTCCCGTTGGTGCTGCTAAAATAATAGGTAAATCAGACTTTTTGAGATCTAGGCCATGAAGGTCAGCATAGGTTTTAATAATGCCGTTAATAACAGTGGTTTTCCCTGTTCCGGGACCACCTGTCAGGATGAAGACCTTGCTTTGTAGGGCTTTGATAATGGCATCTTTTTGAACCTGATCATAAGTAATACCAAGCTCCTCTTCCACTCCTTCAAGGCTGTCTAAGATTTTGTCTTCAGAGCTGACGTCAGGTTGGTCCTTCATGATACGAGTTAGGTGGGTATAGATGCCCTGTTCCGCAAAATATAGGGTATTATCAAAGATTTTAGTCTCTACATTTTGCACCTTATCCTCTTGGATAAGATTAGTTAATTGGTTAGCGACCAAGGCGGGGTCAAGTTCAATCGGACGAGCACCTTCCAAAAGAATGATGGTCCGTTCAAGCAAGGCTTTGGCTTCTATGTAAGTGTCGCCTTCTTCCATACTGGCTTCTAGTAGACAATGAATCAAGGCAGCTCGTAAACGCTCAGGAGCATCACTAGCAATTCCAAGACGTTCAGCTAGTTGGTCAGCCATTTTAAAACCGATTCCTTGAATCTCCTCTACTAATAGATAAGGGTGTTCCTCAATAAGATTTAGTGACTCTTCCTTATATTGGTTGAAAATTTGTGAGGCGGCCTTTGGTGTGAGTCCGTAGCTAGAAAGTTTGGACAGGATTTGCTCGGCTCCATAATTGATTTTTAACTTAGCAACAAAGGCTTCTCGATTGACCTTGGAGAGGTTGGGGATTTGCTCTAACTCGCTAGGATCCTCGAGAATCTTGTCAATAGGGTCTTCTCCGTAAATTTCGACAATACGCTCGGCCGTTTTCTTACCGATTCCTTTGAAATTGTCGCTGGCAAAATATTTGATAAGACCGCTGGCAGAAGGTTTTGAACGCTCGTAGCGGGTCATTTGTAGCTGTTCCCCATATTTAGGGTGATTGGTTAGTTGGCCCCAGAAGGTATAGTCCTCACCCTCCATGACATCCCCCATAGTTCCTGTGACAATGATTTCGTAGTCTTCAAAATCACTGTCCGTTTCGTCAATCTCTAAGAGTAAGATACGAAAAAAATTACTAGCGTTTTCGAAAATGACGCGTTCGATAGTTCCTGAAAAATAAAATTCTTGCATGTGTTTTTCCTAGATACATAATAAGGCTGGGTTTCCCCAACCTTATCTTATTTAGTGGTTTTAGTTGTCTTCAACGGTACCAATTTTATTAAGTGGCCAGAAGCGGAATTTGACTTCCCCTACAAGAGCACTCTTGTCAAAGTAACCAACTTCGCGGCTATCTTTTGAAACGATACGGTTATCTCCAAGTAGGAAATATTTGCCTTCAGGAACAGTGACAGAGAAAGTAGTGTTTTTGTCCGCGTTGACAGTGAAGGCCTTAGATTCTTTAGCCAGTTGTTGGAAGTAATCGCGGTATGCATACTCTTTTTGTAGCTTATCTTTGGCAAAGGCAGCCTGGAATTCTTTGAGGTATTCTTCCTTGACTTCTTTGCCGTTGACAGTAAGTTTATCGTTTTGATAGGTAATGGTATCACCTGGCATCCCAATGACACGTTTTACGATTTGTTTCGTCTTACCATTTTCAACCTCCTTGGCAACGACAATATCAAAGCGTTCAATGGACGTGTGTTTCAAAACAATAACACGCTGGTTATTGGCGAGAGTTGGATCCATTGAGTGGCCGTCAACCTGAACAGGAAGCCAGAGTAAGAGGCGAGTCAAGAGGAAGAATGTGATAAAGAGGATAAAGAGTCCCCATTCACGAAGGAAAATGAGAAAGTATTGGGTCCATTTGTTTTTCATAGTTAAGGCCTTTCAGGGTTATTTTAAGCGTTGGTAGGCTTTTCTAGTATTGGCGAAATGATATTTAGCAGTAGCTTGGAGTGCCTGATCTCCGTAGGCTTGAAGAAGCTTGGCTGCGACCTGGTCGGACTTAGCACCAGCACCTGAAGGAAGAGTATAACCTACTTCTTGGCTGAGTTTATCCAGATTTTCCAGGAAGAGATTGCGGGCGATGATAGAGCTCACCGCGACAGCTAGGTATTTACCTTCGGCTTTTTCTTCTAAAGTAATAGGAAAGTCAAAGCGATTACGTTCGTTCTTGAGGTATTTTTGATAATTCTTCTCACTGGTAAAAGCATCAATGACAATCTTATCTGGTTTAGCACCTGATTGTAACAATAGGAAGATAGCCTGATTATGGAGGGCTACTTTAACGGACACAGCATTATGACTCTTACCGTCTCCAACCACTTCGTTGTACTTTCTAGGCGAAAGAAGGAGTGCCTTGTGAGGAATTTTCTCCTCCAAAATAGGTGCAATCTGACGAATCTTGATATCGTTAAGATTTTTAGAATCATCAACTCCTAGAGATTTCAAAAAGGCATGGTCAGCTGGGGTAACTAGACTAGCTACAACAGCTAGACCACCAAAATAGGAGCCATTTCCGACTTCGTCTGATCCAATTAGGGCTAGGTTTTGCCCATCAGGTGAATGCTTAGGTTCAGCTTGGTATCCAAAACGGCTAGCTAGGATTTCTGGCTTAGCCCCTTGGAAAGTTACCTTTCCTGAAGTATAGGCGATGACACTTATTCCATCGACCTTGGCTGAAAAACTTGCATAAGGATTTTTAGTCGCAGTCGCATAGCTTGCTAGGTCCTTCTGGAGTGTCGAAATCTGCTCTGCTGTCATTTTTAATACGATTGTGCCCATGAAATCTATTTTAGCACAAAAAAGGAGAATTGGTAGATATTTTACAGACTCGGAATCCCTGAAAATTATTTTTCTAGAGAAGTGCAAAGTCTAAAATTTACGAAAGTTAAAATTTAGGATATAATGATTAGAAAGAGAATGACTAACCCTGCTCTTTTTTCCACAATTAGAAGAAATAGGTTGTCATTTAAGTGTCGAACACGCCTCAGAGTAAGTGTCTGAATCTTGCTAAAAAATGGCGATATAAAAGCAATAAAATAAGGAGAAGCTGCGGTGGCGAATCAGTGAACACCATTGATTGGCAGTTAACAAGCAAATGGCAAATAAAAACCGTTACAAATTTCATTTTGGAGAGAAGAACCTCACGCTAACAACTGATAAGGATAACCTATTCATGGAAGAGGTTGAGCGTGTTGCCCACGAGAAATATAAAATTATCAAAGAGCAGATGAAAAATGCTGACAATGAAACGATTGCTATCCTAATGGCTATCAATTCTTTGTCGACTCAGTTGGAACGTGAAATCCAAGTTGAAGATATGGAAAAAGAGTTGGAAACGTTGAGAGCTAAGCAACTTGAACAACTTAAGGTCAAGGCGACAGCTACAAATGACGATGAGGATGACGCATGATTGGATTCCTTGTCTTAGCTATCGTGGCTTGGAATTTCTACATTGGCTACCGTCGAGGCCTCTTTATGCAAGCTTATTACGTGGTTTCAGTCATTATTGCCATGTGTGTGGCGGCCTACTTTTACCGGTCGCTAGGAGAGGCTATCAATCTTTGGGTACCTTATACCAATCCAACCAAAGATGCTAGTATAGCTTTCTTTAAAGATCAGAACATCTTCTCACTTGACCGTGTCTATTATGCAGGTGTTGCCTATTTTGCCATTTACTGTGTGGCTTATTATGGTTTGCGCTTTCTTGGGATTTTCTTCCATTTTGTGAGAATTGAGCGCCTTGACCAGAGGCGATTTCAAGTGGTAGGTGGTGTTTTGGCTTCCTTGGTAAGTCTTGTGCCTTTGACTATGTTGGGGAATATTCTTGCGACTGTTCCCATGAATAACCTTCAAACGGTCTTGTCATCTAGCTGGGTTTTGCGCCTTTTGATTAATTGGAATTTTCCAGTTAGTCAGATTATCCAGCACTTGTGGACAAGTGTGATATAGAAAATAGAAGTCTTCCTTGATTAAGGGAGGCTTTTTTGTTCTTTGTTTTGGTAACATATGAAAAAAGACTGAACACAAGGTCTCAGTCTTTCTTATCTATTTTTATCCTAAGGTTGCAATGGTACATCCGGAACCACCAGCACTTTGTGGGGCATATTCAAAACTTTTAACATGGCGATGACGGCGGAGATATTTGGTAACAGCATCACGGATGACACCTGTACCAATACCGTGGATGATGTCCACCTGACTCATGTTATTAAGTAGGGCTTGGTCAATAAAGGCATCAAGCTCTTGCATAGCTTCTTCGTAACGTTTCCCACGAAGGTCTAGACGGGCACGAGGACCGCCAGATGCCTTCTTGGCTTTTTTAACCACGTTAATCTGTTTCTTCTTAGGTTGTTGGGCTTCAGCTTGGGCACGAACCAGAGTGAATTCGTCTGCCTTAAGGGTCATCTTGATGAGACCGACCTGAGCTTCCCAGTTACCATTTTTGGCTTGACTGGTAAGGGTACCACGTTGCCCATAGGCGGTAACGATGATATCATCTCCGACACGAGGGGCACGCGCAGCCTTTTCTTTCTTAGCCTTACGAAGGACCTTATTTTTAGAGAGGTCCACTTGTGGGGCAAGTTTCTTGAGTTTTCCTTTGGCGTCGATAACTTCATGAGGTTTGAGTTGACTCTTATCGTGGAGATTTTTGAGAATACTATCGCTCTCAGCCAAAGCGGTATCAACTATCTCTTGAATTTCTTTTTGAGCCTTTTCGAGTTCCTTGTCGTATTCATGGGAGAATTCGTTATAGAGTTTCTTGACCGCACGGTTGAATTTAAGGTTCTCTTGCTCCACGTCCTTGATGTGTTCCAGACGTTTTTGTGTTTCCACAGTTTGGGCCTCAAGTTGCTCGATGATACGGTTGACATCACTATCAGTATCCGTGAGGTTTTCTGCCTCCTTGACAATAATCTCATTCAAACCGAGGCGTCGAGCAATTTCAAAGGCATTAGAACGACCAGGAACCCCTTGCATAAAACGATAGGTAGGGCTTAAAGTCGCTGTGTCAAACTCCATGCTGGCATTTTCCACATGTTGCGTCTCAATCCCATAGGCCTTAAGCTCAGGATAGTGAGTGGTGGCCATGGTCTTAATCTGGCTTAAACGGAGGTGCTCTAAGATTGCCATGGCTAGACTAGCCCCTTCCTGAGGGTCGGTACCAGCCCCAAGCTCATCGACCAAGACCAGACTGTTACTGTCGGCAGCATTCAGAATCTCAACAATGTGGGTCATGTGACTAGAGAAGGTTGACAAACTTTGTTCGATAGACTGTTCGTCTCCGATGTCCGCAAAAATCTCTTGGAAAATGGCGACACGGCTGCCCTTATCAGCCAAAATTGGCAGACCAGATTGAGCCATTAGTTGTGCTAGTCCTAGCGTTTTAAGCATGACCGTTTTACCACCAGTATTGGGACCTGTGACGACAATGGCGGTGAGGTCCTCATCAAAGCGCAAATCGTTGGCTACTGGATTGACCAAGAGAGGGTGACGGACGTTAAGCAGTTGGAGTGTTTGGTTGTCACTAATCTTTGGAATAACCGCCTTTTTATCATGGAGATAGAGGTATTTTCCTCGAATGAAGTCCATGTGGCCCAAAATCCAAGCGTTGTTAGCGATAGCAGCAGCTTGTGGGCGCAGTTGATTAGACAATTCATGCAGGATACGGGCCATCTCGTGGCGTTCGTCTGCACGTAATTGTGTAATTTCTTCGTTAAGCTGGATAACGGCACGTGGCTCGATATATACTGTGTTTCCAGAGCTTGAGATGTCATGCACAACCCCTGCGATACGGTTACGGTAGGTATTTTTGACAGGAAGCACTGAACGACCGTTACGACTAGCAATCAAACTCTCAGCCAACATGTGGCCAGATTTCTTGAGAATGTCTTGCAAGGTCTGGCGAATGGCATCATCACAAGATTTAAGTTGACGACGGATATTTTGCAACTCTGGGCTAGCAAAATGCTCAATAAAACCACCGTCATTGATACTTTGAAGACTGCCTTGTAGACTTGGAAAGGCTTCAATCTTTTCGAAAAGACGTTTAAGGGCGATGAGCTCTACATTTTCAAGGTCAGCGTAGAAGCGACCAAGGTCAGCAGAAGCTTGCAACACCTTCTTGATGGCAATGAGCTCCTGGATGTTGAGGTCAGCATCCAGTTCCAAGCGACGCAAGGGCTCAGAAATATCTCGCAAGCTACCAATGGCAAAGCCATGGTGCTCTACGAAAATCTCAGCCATTTCTTGAATTTCTGTAAATTGATTTTGAATTCTTTCTGGATTGGTCATAGGCACCAAGTCACGCAATTCCGCCTGAGCCTGTTCAGTCTGCAGGTATTCTGTGAACTGGTCCTTGACCTTGTTAAATTCTAATTGGTCTAAAATCTTTGTGTTCATAGCTCCTATTATAACACATTTGACTATAGGGGGGGGTGGAGGTGGGAAATGCTTGGAACAATACTGTTGACTGATTTTGTCTAAAGTTTGTTGATGGACAGTTTTGTCTGTAGCCTTTTTATTTTTTAGCTAGTTTTATGTAAACTAGTTTCCTTAAAATAAGAGATTTTCAATTAAAACCAATGCTCCCATCTATGCTATAATAAACCTATGACTAATCAGAAAAAATTACTATTAATCGACGGTTCATCTGTTGCCTTTCGTGCCTTTTTCGCACTCTATAATCAAATTGACCGTTTTCGTAACAATAACGGCCTTCATACCAATGCCATCTACGGTTTCCACCTCATGTTGGACAACCTGCTTGAGCGTATCCAACCGACCCATGTTTTGGTAGCCTTTGATGCGGGTAAAACAACTTTCCGTACAGAGATGTTTGCGGACTATAAGGCTGGTCGTGCCAAGACTCCAGAGGAATTCCGTGAGCAGTTCCCTTATATCCGTGAGATGTTGGCTGCACGTGGCATCGCCTATTATGACTTGGCTCAGTACGAGGCAGATGACATTATCGGTACCTTAGCTAAGATGGCTGAAAATACCAGTGAGGACTACCAAATCACAGTTGTTTCTGGGGATAAAGACTTGATTCAGCTGACTGACGAAAATACAGTCGTTGAGATTTCGAAAAAAGGTGTAGCCGAGTTTGAAGCCTTCACACCTGACTACCTCATGGAGAAAATGGGGATTACTCCAGCGCAATTCATCGACCTCAAGGCCCTCATGGGTGATAAGTCCGATAATATTCCAGGGGTTACTAAGATTGGTGAAAAGACTGGCCTTAAGCTCCTCTTGGAACACGGTTCCCTTGAAGGTATCTATGACCATATTGATGAGATGAAGAAGTCCAAAATGAAGGAAAATCTCATCAATGACAAGGAACAAGCCTTTCTTTCTAAGACCCTGGCGACTATTGATACCCAGTCACCTATTGAAATTGGTCTCGATGACACGGCCTTTACGGGACCTGACCTTGAAAAATTGGCAGCCTTTTATGACGAGATGGGCTTTGTTCAGTTCAAAAATGCCCTTGGTGGAGAGGCTGTGCCACAAGATTTTGATGTAGCCTATACAGAGCCAAGCCAAGTGACAGAAGATCACTTCAGCCCTGATGATTTCTTTTATTTTGAAATCCTTGGTGAGAATTATCACACTGCGCCTATCATCGGTTTTGCATGGGGTAACGACAAGCAGATTTATGCGTCTACAGATACTGATCTACTCAAATCAGACGCCTTCCAGGCAGCTCTTTCTAAAGCTGTTAATATCTACGATATCAAGCGTAGTAAGGTCCTTTTGAGTCATCTAGGTATTGACTTGCCTACGGCTAATTTTGATGCCCGTCTGGCCAAGTATCTCCTCTCAACTGTTGAAGACAATGAATTGTCAACCATTGCCCGTCTCTATACGGACCTACCGTTGGAAACAGATGAAGTGGTCTATGGCAAGGGAGCTAAGCGTGCGGTTCCTGAAAAAGAAGTCTTGCTCAGCCACCTGGCTAAGAAAGTAAAAGTCCTTCAGGTTGCCAAACCGGTCATGCTCGAAAAATTGGCTGAACACTTCCAATCAGAGCTCCTCTTTGATATGGAGTTACCACTGGCAAATGTGCTAGCTAAGATGGAAATCGCTGGTATTAAGGTTAAGGGACAAACCCTTAACGAGATGGCAGTGGAAAACCAAGTAGTCATCGATAAATTGACCCAAGAAATCTATGAAATGGCGGGTGAAGAGTTTAATATCAACTCGCCTAAACAGTTGGGTGTCATCCTCTTCGAAAAGATGGGACTACCTTTGGAATACACTAAGAAAACCAAGACCGGTTACTCGACAGCTGTGGATGTCCTTGAACGTTTGGCACCAATTGCTCCAATCGTAGCTAAGATTTTGGAGTACCGCCAAATCACCAAGCTTCAGTCTACCTATGTCTTGGGGCTTCAGGATTATATTCTTGAGGATGGTAAGATCCATACCCGTTACATGCAAGATTTAACACAGACAGGTCGACTCTCATCAGTGGATCCAAACTTGCAAAATATCCCTGTTCGCTTGGAGCAAGGTCGTCTCATCCGTAAGGCTTTTGTCCCATCGACTGAGGACGCAGTGCTTTTAAGCTCGGATTACTCACAGATTGAGTTGCGCGTGCTTGCCCACATTTCGGGAGATGAGCATTTGATTGCTGCTTTTAAAGAGGGGGCAGATATCCATACCTCTACAGCCATGCGTGTTTTTGGTATTGAAAAGCCAGAGGATGTCACACCTAACGACCGTCGTAACGCCAAGGCTGTTAACTTCGGTATCGTTTATGGCATTTCTGACTTCGGCCTTTCTAACAACCTTGGCATTAGCCGTAAGAAGGCCAAGGAGTATATCGACACCTACTTTGAGCGCTATCCAGGCATTAAGGCCTATATGGATAATGTGGTTCGTGAGGCCAAGGATAAAGGTTATGTAGAAACCCTCTTCCATCGCCGTCGTGAGTTGCCAGATATCAATTCTCGTAACTTTAATGTTCGCAACTTCGCAGAGCGTACAGCCATCAACTCGCCTATCCAAGGAAGTGCTGCTGATATCCTCAAGATTGCTATGATTAACTTAGACAAGGCTTTGGTAGAAGGTGGCTATAAAACTAAGATGCTCCTCCAAGTGCACGATGAAATCGTCCTTGAGGTGCCAAACGATGAACTTGTAGCGATGAAAGTCTTGGTTAAAGAAACCATGGAAGCTGCAGTCGAACTCGCTGTCCCACTCATTGCAGATGAGAATGACGGTCGCACATGGTATGAGGCAAAGTAAAACATGAAAGAAAATTTTCCATTTACCTACTTTCTCTTGCGTTACATGCTAGGATTCCTGGCCGTTGTCCTAGCTATCGTAGCAGTATTGGTGATTATCACCTACTTTATGACCAAGTAGAAATAGACAGATGACAGCTGGACTGAAGTCCGGCTTTTTTTGTCTCTTGAATATACAATATAAGTGCACAATAAAAACTCATAAGATTTTCTAGTAAAATAGAATTGAACGAACTAGTTACGAAAGGAAATCTTATGAGCTACCATCATTTTACTATAGACGAGCGTGGAAGTATTCTCGTTTACCGTACGCAAGGCCTAAATTTTTTTCAAATTGCTAAGTCACTTCATCGTCATCCGTCTAGTATTAGTCGTGAGGGGAAACGACATCTAAATTAAATTGATTAATCGTTAACCTTTAGTTTATAATTAGATAAACAAATTTGAATTTCTGGAGGAGTGGTGCAATGAAAAAGGATAAATATAAGAATTTGATTTTCGCATATACGGTATTATATACATTTGTAACTGTGCTAAACAGCATTTTGTATTTATATAACGGAATTTATGAGGATCCGAGCGGCAACTGGCACGAAATAGACAGAGCAATCATAGTTTTAATAGGTGTAGTGGCATATGCTCTTGTTACAGATCTAATCATAAAGCCTATGGTTTTAAGATATGCAGTTTCGTACATACTGACAGTTTTGCTTGCATTTTTTTATGTATGGTCTACGAGTTTTAGAGAAAATTTAGCTCAGTCCGCATATATGGATATCTGGATAAATTTCACGGCTATGTTTGTTATATTTTGTATTGCCCATTTTATTGTGTACAAATGTAGGAAAAAGAAAGAGATAATGAAGTAAATTAATTCCAATTTATAGGATTGTATACGACAAAAGTATCAGTTGAACCTGCAGAAATTACTAATGGTTTTCTTAAAGCGAGTACACGACCAAAAGGAGTGGGTCCTGGAGGTGGGATGGTCGCATTCTTACCTAAAGGAGTATCGTTGACTGGATCAGTGTTTGGTTCGTATGGCGAACAAGCTAATGACCAATCTGATAAGGCCAAGGATCGTCTTTGGATGGGACAACAATTAAATGGCACCACTGACGACAGTTACTTCTTCTACAAAGTAGATTAATAATTCTCAAGCTGAAACTTGCACGTTTCGGCTTTTTGTCCCCCATAGTGACATTTATGTCACTATTTTTTATTGGTCATTTTACCTATAATAGAAGCATAGCTGAAAACAGCGACAGGAGTTCTTAATAAAAAGGAGTGTCGTATTATGATTGAATTTTTGATGTCAAAAAATGTAACTTATTTGGAATTGTTTTATATCTTTTTGGGAGTAGTTCTTTCAAAAGTATACCTTGCTTTGCGAGGCCGTAAGCACGATAAACTTGATGTATAAGAAAAAGGGTAGCACTCAATGCTATCCTTTTTTACTGTCTTCATAAGTTTTAATCATCTTCTTCTGTGGTGTGGCCATTGGGAACTGGTCAAAGTCTTGACTAGACACCCAGCGTAGCTCCTTATCGGAAGTAGGTTTATCGTTCTTAACGCTACCTTCTACCATCTCTATAGTCCATTTTTGATGGCTGAAGGTATGCTTTACGGGTGCAAAATTATTGCTAGACCACTCTGGTCTGAGGGCATAATTTTCCTCAAAAATAGCCTTTTGAGAGACTGTCTCGAGAATACTATCATCCTTTTCAAAAAGGCTGAGTTGTTGGCTAATAAAGTCTGTTTCCATGATAGGGAAGGACCAGAAACCACCTAGCAGACGTCCCTCGATATTTTTTTCGAGCAGAAATTCGCCCTTTGTATTTCTGATAATAAAAGCCTGAATTTGCATAGGTTTAGGCTTTTTCTTTGGCAATTTGATGGGGTATTTGTCATAGGTTCCATTGAGATAGGCTGCACAGAAAAAGCGAATAGGGCTTTCGTCGGGTCTTGGATTTTTAGCTGATTCGATATCAGTCCCAAGGTCCATAAGCGCCTGGTTAAAGTCACCTGGACGGTCAGGGTCAATCAAAATGTCCATAATCGCTTGGAAAATCTTACGATTTTTGGCGTCTCCGATATCGTAGTTAACCTCAAAGAGACGAGCCATAACCCGCATAACATTACCATCAACAGCAGGTTCTGGGAGCCCAAAAGCAATGCTAGAAATAGCACCAGCAGTATAGGGTCCGATGCCCTTGAGTTTGGCAATGTTTTCATATGTATCTGGAAACTGACCATAAAAGTCATCCATGATTTGTTGCGCAGCCTTTTGCATGTTTCGGACACGTGAATAGTAACCTAGTCCCTCCCAAGCTTTGAGAAGCTTCTCTTCTGGAGCTTCGGCCAAATCCTTAACTGTTGGGAACCAGTCTAAAAAGCGCTCGTAATAGGGAATAACAGTCTGAACCTGGGTTTGTTGTAGCATGATTTCACTGACCCAGATATAGTATGGGTTTCTAGTCCTACGCCAGGGGAGGTCTCGTTTCTCTCGATCGTACCAGTCCAGGAGGGTGCGACGAAAAGACGCGATTTTCTCAGCATCCCACATGACAATGCCGTATTCTTTTAAATCTAACATGTCTCTATTGTAGCAAAGAAATCTTTTTTCAAAAAATTATGCGTTTTCCCGACAAAAGGATTGACAAAAGTAAGCGTTTACATTATACTAAAAGTGTAAAGAAGATAAGGATTCATCAAGGAGGTAAAAGCCATGGTGAGAGTAAATATTTCAAGGTACAAAAACGGAGACTAAGATCTCTAAACAAAACAGTAGGCAAAACAAATAACTTTACCAATCATCTCTGAGGAGCGTGACTGCGTGACAGTAGGGCGTTACAAGAACGGAGATTAATTCAGTCGCATAAAATAGCTACAAGGGAGTGATACCACCAGAAGTCGAAAGCCAAACTCAAATCTGTTAACTTAAGAAAAGTGAGGTAAAGCTCATGAGAAATGTTAGTAGGTATAAAAATGGAGACACATAGGTTGTTGTGTAAAATAGCCTAAGGAGTGATACCCATGCCACACGAAACGTAAATCCTATATTCTTAAGATGAACGAGGTGAGTTCATGAAAAATATGAGTAGGTATAGAAACGGCGATTAATAATGTTGCATAAAATAGCTACAAGGGAGTGATACCACCAGAAATCGAAAGCTAAACTCAAGATTAACGTCAAAAAGTGAGGTAAAGCTCATGAGAAATGTTAGTAGGTATAAAAATGGAGACACTTAAGCTGTTGCGTAAAATAGCTTAAGGAGTGATACCAATGCCAAATGAGTAATCTATCGACAAAAGTTAAATGCTTAAATCTTGTAACAAAGTACCGAGGTGACGCTTATGTTGATGTTTGATGTAAGTCGTTATAAGAACGGCGACAAGTAGGTCTCATTGAGTGGTCAGTGGGGAGATAGGTCTCAAATCATATGAATCAGAGGTGATTACTATGATGATGAATTTAGGACGATATAAAAATGGAGACACTTCAAGTTATTGCATAAAATAGCTTAGGGAGTGATACCGATGTAATAGAAAATTTACAGTGCTTGAAAGTTATTTGTAAGTTGATGGAGGTAATCTATGATTGCTAGGTATAAAAATGGTGACACACAATGACTCCTCCTTATGAAAATATTTTTTACAAAATTCCAAAAGGATGTTCTAATGACAATTGAAGAATCTTAAAAGCTCATTCTAGCGTGTAAGAATGAGCTTTTTGATATGTTGAATATTAGTGGGTTTTAGTGAGAGACTCTTAGTCCTTTTTGTTCAACCGAACCTTCCGTAAGAGAGCAAGCCTTTTTTGTTCTTTTACTAGAGTCGTAAAGATTTGGTATTGATTTTTAAGATGCGGTAGGAAACTCTTAGGAATTTTACTATCGAAGTTTAGGTTGTTCAGAAATATGGGGGCACTACTGTCTCTATAGATTTGTCCTTGGAAGAAGTAGTTGTCGGTCACGATATCAACTGAGATACGTGATGAGCGCCATCGACGTTTGCGCATGTACTTGGGTTTCCAACGAATCTTAAGTTGCTGGTCCTTGATATACCACCCCATGATATCTATTTTGGCGGTCTGTTTCGTTTTGTCATCAAAGTAGGTTACTGGTACGCTTAAAACCTGCTGGTTTCTTGGTGAGGTTAAGAAGGGGTGAAAATCAGGAATGAAGTCGTAGTCCTTGCTAGACACTTCCGATAGACCGTCTTCTTCTCGTATTTTGCCACGGCTGACGTACTTGAAGAAGTCAAAACTCTTACCTTGTCTTTCTAGTCGTTCAGCCTCTAATTGATATCTTGTCACCTGATCACCGGTATTTTTAGTTGTCTTGAGGTAACGCATGATTTCTGCATCCTTGTAGTAAAGAGCAACGAGATTTTTTAGACGTTGACTAGGGTTCAGAGAGTGTAACTTGTCTGGAAAGGACAAGATTTGTATGTTTTGGACAGCGGCTAAAGGAACAGCAGCGATACCAGATAAGAGCTTGTCTAGTTCAAAGAGGGAGACGGTATCAAAATGACTGGTATGACCAAGCTGATGTGTTATGTCAACAACAAAGAGGTTATTGTCCTGTTTGAAAGTGATAATGTAGACGTCACTTGGACCTAAGTTTTTTAAATCATATTCTAGGGAAGTAATAGGAATATTATAGTAGTGGTTAAAGGTTGGAAGCCCTAGTTTTTCTCCTAATTTCTTTTTATGATAAAGCATTCTCTTATTTTAGCATGAAGTTTGGCCGGAGAAAAGACGACTCATAAGGCTTAATTTTTTTCTTAGCGATTCAAATTTCTATCTATTCACTTTTCCCTTGCATTATCCTTCAAACTTTGGTAGAATTATATCTTGTGAGTGCACCTCACTTACTCGTGGCGAAAGACCATGAGTCATTAGACCAAAAGAGGAGGAAAATATCAATGGCTAAATACGAAATTCTTTATATCATTCGTCCAAACATTGAAGAAGAAGCTAAAAACGCTTTGGTAGCACGTTTCGATTCTATCTTGACTGACAACGGTGCAACTGTTGTTGAATCAAAAGATTGGGAAAAACGTCGTCTTGCATACGAAATCCAAGATTTCCGTGAAGGACTTTACCACGTTGTTAACGTTGAAGCAAACGACGATGTAGCTCTTAACGAGTTCGACCGTCTTTCAAAAATCAACGGTGACATTCTTCGTCACATGATCGTTAAACTTGACGCGTAAGAAGGTAAATTATGATTAATAATGTCGTACTCGTTGGTCGCATGACCCGTGATGCGGAACTTCGTTATACACCAAGTAACGTTGCTGTTGCAACATTCAGCCTTGCGGTTAACCGTAACTTCAAGGGTGCTAACGGTGAACGTGAAACAGACTTTATTAACTGTGTTATCTGGCGCCAGCAAGCTGAAAATTTGGCTAACTGGGCTAAGAAAGGCGCATTGATTGGAATTACAGGTCGTATTCAGACTCGTAACTATGAAAATCAACAAGGTCAACGTGTTTACGTAACTGAAGTTATCGCTGATAATTTCCAAATGTTGGAAAGCCGTGCGGCACGTGAAGGTCACAGTGGTGGTTCTTACAACGCTGGAGGATTTGAAAATTCAAATTCATTCGGTGGTGGAGCTTCAACTGGTGGTTCATTTGGTGGATCACAACCTGCGCAATCTACACCAAACTTCGGTCGTGATGAGAGTCCATTTGGTAATTCAAATCCAATGGATATTTCAGATGACGATCTCCCATTCTAAGAATGGACAAAACGAATTAAATATATAAAGGAGAAATAAACATGGCTCAACAACGTCGTGGCGGATTCAAACGCCGTAAAAAAGTTGATTACATCGCAGCTAACAAAATCGAATATGTTGATTACAAAGATACTGAGCTTCTTAGCCGTTTCGTTTCAGAACGTGGTAAAATTCTTCCACGTCGTGTAACAGGAACTTCAGCTAAAAACCAACGTAAAGTAACAACAGCGATTAAACGCGCTCGCGTTATGGCACTTATGCCTTACGTAAACGAAGACTAAAAATAATACCCTCGACTGAGGGTGTTTTTTTCTGCCTTGATTATGTAGGCTTTTGTCCTTTCTAGGACTGACAGAGGAGGGTTTTGTTTTATATTTTAGGGAAAAAAGAACAACCAACTGGTCTTCTCATTTATCTTGAGGAGCTAGTTGGTTGTTTTGTGGTATATAGAGTGTGTTTTCTAAGAAATCATCAAATTTTTGATCGTTAACGAGGATATCGACATTGTCTTTGAAGACCTTGAAGCGGTTGGATAACCAGTGTGTTTTGATGTCTGCCCAATTGTTGAAGCGACTCCACCTGTAAGGAAGTGTAGGGTCCTGTTTTTCAAAGACATAGATACTGCCGTCTTTTTCGTAAGCTATAGCCGTGTGGAAATTGCTGACATCACCAGGGCTATTTTGAAAGACCGATAGGAGTTTAACCTTCTCTGGAAACTTGAGCCCAGCTTTTTTCCAAGCTTTAAGGAGATCGTCTGTAGACTGATAGCTGATATTATCACCAAAAAGGAGACTGTAGAGAGCTTGATCCTTGGCAGTTAACTCTTTGTGGTGTGACTTAAGATCTATAAATTCGTTTTGAAGGGGGAGGTCTAATTTGGTAAGGTCCTCTGAGCTTGTAATAAGGTTATGAAGGAGCAGGAATGATGTTCGTCGGCAGTTTAAATCATCAGTAAAGTGTGATTTGTTATCTTCAAAAGTTTTTTCATTAAGGAAGGTGACGAATTGGTTTTGGTCCTTGCTGATTTTACTTTTGGTCCATTTTTTGACAACTGGCTGAAGGTTTGTATTTTCCTGATTGTAACGAGTAATATAAGGGGCTAGATTGTCCCAGTCTTTGGTCGGTATGCCTTTGCTTTTTAAGGCTTTGGCTAGCTGTTTTTCCTGAGTGGGAGTCGTCACGTTGTTGAAACTATAGTAAGCTTGATAGTTTTTCTGAGTATTCTTGTGGCTGCATGCCATAAGTAATAGGCAGCAAGTAATGATTAGTAGAGGGAATTTGATACGCATCTATTGGATTTCTTTCTTTTGTCTATTAACTTTAACATTTTAGTATAGAACAACCAACTGTGTCAAGATTTCTGACGTAAAAAAGCACCCTTCTGGGTGCTTGGGGTTGAGATAGATTAAGATGCAGGTGCGTAAGTACTTTGAACGTTGTAGTGACGTTTGAAGAAGTATTTGGCAACACCAGCGATGACACCAATGATAAGGATTACAATTGGTGAAAGACCAGGGTTGAGGTAGCTTGGAAGAAGGGCTGTAAGACTAAAGAGAGCAAACCATGCAATAAAAGAGAGAGTGATGATGGTCATGCTGAACCACCATTTTGGACGTTCTTCTTTTGGTTTGTTATTGTGACGGTAGATGTAGTGGTAAGGGGTATACATAGCAAGACCGCCAATGAATGACACTGAAAGAAGGGTTGTGAGGCCGTAACTAGTTTGTGTACCTGAGAAACCAAAGATTGCGTTCATGATTGCAACGATGGCTAGAAGGAAGAGTGAGGTATCAAGCCACATTTTCCAAGGTGTTTTATCTGTTTCTGGTACTTCTTTGTTAGGTTTACCAGTTTCAGGTTGTTGGTGTTTTTCAGGGGAGAAGCTAGCTGCCCAAACAGTTGGAGCACCAAGGAGTCCACGTCCTGTGATTCCTTTTTTCTGGTTTTCGATAAGTTCAGGAATAATATCGCCAAGGATATCTTTGATTTCTTGGTCTGATTTACCATCTTTGATGAGTTGGTTGGTTGCGATGTGGATAAATTCTTGGTTTTTCTTGGTGAGTTTTTGGATGTCCATGAGATGACCTTTCGATAAATAATATTATTTTTAGTGTTGAAGTTTAGGGAAAAGAAGAGGCCCTATGTTAGAACCATTTTTTTCTGATAAAGTAGATAACAACGCAAGATGACCCGAGAGCCGCGATGAAGAAAATGACCCAAAAGGCGTTATCTAAATCGTTTAGGGGCATAGAATTGTTTTTAAAGTTCATACCGTAAGCGGAGAAGATAACGGTTGGGATGTCCAGAGCCATAGTCATGAGAGCCAGTGTTTTCATGATAGTGTTCTGGTTATTACCGATGATAGAGGCCGAGGTTTCAGCCATAGCGTTCAAGACATTTTCATAGATGCCTGCCATCTCAATGGCCTGTTGGGTTTCGACCAGGGTATCTTCCAAGAGATCCTCGTCCTCGATATATTTCTTCAAGCTTGAGGCGTTACCTGTTAGCTTTTTGACAATTCGCTCATTCATCTTAAGTGAGGCTTTTAGATAGACAATGGATTTTTCCAATTCCATCATGTCGATTAATTGCTCGTTCTTTGTCGCATTTTCCAACTGAGCTTCCAATTTATCGCTCTGACGGTCGATAGAACGTAGGGCGGTTAGGTAAAGTTGAGCATTGCGATAGAGAATTTGGAAGACAAAGCGTGTCTTCATGAAGGTATAGAAGTTACGTACACGGTGGTTGAGGAAGTTGTCCATAAGGCTGATGTCCTCAAGACAAGTAGTAACAACTACCTCATCGGTAACGATGATACCTAATGGAATGGTAACGTAGTAACTTTTGTTATTACGCTCTTCTTGGGTTGGGACGTCGACCAGAATCAGGGTGTAGTCATCTTCGACATCGATACGTGATGTTTCTTCCACGTCCAGAGGGGCGCGGAGGTCTTGAATATCAATGTTAAAACGTTCTGCAACCTTCATGGCTTCTTCTTGGGAAGGGTTCACTAAATGAATCCAAGCACCAGGCTCGAATGTTTCAATTTCTTTGAATTCTTTTCCGGTGGATAAGAACATTTGTTTCAATGGGAACCCCTCCTTTGTCATTAGGTAAGCGCTAGCGCCTTGATTATAAAAGGATTTTTACAATCGCTTTTAAGTAAAATAAACACCGCTCTTAGCTTTTTTTAGTGATGTCAAATGAGGCTTGGGACGATGTTCCTTGCCTTTTTCAGACACTCCAATATTATACTACATTTGAAACATTTTTGGGCTGGATAAATTGAAATTTTGTTATAATATGAGAGAAAGTCGGGATGGATTTTCCATCCGTCTGTAGAAAGGAGTGGCCGTAGCTTCTGGGTTAGGGTCTCTTAAAATATGCAAGATAAGTTAGTGATTCATGGAGCAAGAGCTCACAATTTAAAAAATATCGATGTGGAGATTCCACGTGATAAACTGGTAGTGGTTACGGGTTTGTCAGGTTCTGGGAAGTCTTCCTTGGCCTTTGATACCATCTATGCAGAGGGGCAACGTCGTTATGTTGAAAGTCTCTCGGCTTATGCTCGTCAGTTTTTGGGTAATATGGAGAAACCTGATGTGGACTCGATTGATGGTTTGAGTCCTGCCATCTCCATTGATCAGAAAACAACAAGCAAAAACCCTCGTTCGACTGTAGGGACAGCAACGGAGATTAATGACTATCTTCGTCTCCTTTATGCGCGTGTGGGTGTTCCCTATTGTCCTAATGGTCATGGAGCCATTCAGTCGTCCTCTGTGGAACAGATTGTTGACGAGGTTCTAGCCCTTCCAGAGCGTACACGTATGCAAATTTTGGCACCAATTGTTCGTCGTAGGAAAGGGCAACACAAGGCTATTTTTGAGCGTGTACAGAAAGACGGTTATGTTCGTGTTCGTGTAGATGGTGAGATTTACGATGTCACAGAAGTGCCAGAGTTGTCCAAGTCTAAGATGCATAATATCGAAGTGGTTGTAGACCGCTTGGTAAATAAGGAGGGTATCCGTAGTCGTCTCTTTGATTCGGTGGAGGCGGCCCTTCGTTTAGCAGATGGCTACTTGATTGTGGATACTATGGATGATAATGAGTTGCTTTACTCAGAGCATTATTCTTGTCCAGTTTGTGGCTTCACAGTGCCAGAGTTGGAGCCGCGTCTCTTTTCATTCAATGCACCGTTTGGCTCTTGTCCGACCTGTGACGGTTTGGGTAATAAACTGGAAGTTGATATGGATTTGGTTATCCCTGATGCTAGTAAAACCTTGCGTGAAGGTGCTCTGGCGCCTTGGAATCCTATATCATCCAACTATTATCCAGCTATGCTTGAGCAGGCCATGGAGCAGTTCGGCGTGGATATGGATACACCATTTGAAAATCTGAAAAAAGAAGAACAGGATTTGATCCTCTATGGATCTGGGGACCGCGAATTCCACTTCCATTATGTCAATGATTTTGGTGGGGTGCGTGATATTGACATTCCTTTTGAAGGGGTTGTGACTAATATTAATCGTCGCTACCACGAGACCAATAGTGATTTCACTCGCAATGTCATGCGGGGTTATATGAATGAGCTGTCATGTCCAACTTGTCATGGCTATCGTCTTAACGAAGCGGCACTCTCGGTTCGTGTTGGTGGTGAGAATGGCCTCAATATTGGTCAAATCTCTGATTTGTCTATTTCAGATCATCTTCAGGAAATCGATAGCCTTGAATTGGGTGAGAATGAAGGAGTGATCGCTCGTCCAATTGTTAAGGAAATCAAGGATCGCTTGACTTTCCTAAATAATGTAGGCCTTAATTATTTGACCCTCTCTCGTATGGCTGGAACCCTTTCAGGTGGTGAGAGTCAGCGTATCCGTTTGGCGACACAGATTGGCTCTAACCTTTCTGGAGTCTTATATGTTTTGGATGAGCCTTCTATAGGGCTTCATCAGCGTGACAATGATCGCTTGATATCAAGTCTTAAAAAGATGCGTGACTTGGGGAATACCCTGATTGTGGTGGAGCATGATGAAGATACTATGCGTGAGGCTGACTGGCTTATCGATGTGGGACCTGGTGCTGGTGCTTTTGGTGGTCAAATCATGGCCTCAGGAACCCCAGAGGAAGTTGCTAAGAACAAGAATTCAATCACCGGGCAATATCTGTCAGGTGCAAAATCAATTCCTGTTCCTCTGGAACGTCGTGTAGGTAATGGTCGTTTTATCGAGGTTAAAGGTGCTAGCGAGAATAACCTGAAGAATGTATCTGTCAAGTTTCCACTTGGAAAGTTGATTGCAGTCACAGGTGTTTCTGGTTCAGGAAAATCGACTTTGGTTAACGGGATTCTCAAGAAAAAAATTGCCCAAGAGCTCAATCGCAATAGTGAGAAACCTGGTAAACACAAATCAGTGACAGGCATTGAGCATATCGAGCGTTTGATTGATATTGACCAAAGTCCAATTGGGCGTACACCTCGTTCTAATCCAGCGACTTATACAGGCGTTTTTGACGATATTCGTGATCTTTTTGCCCAAACCAATGAGGCCAAGATTCGAGGTTATAAGAAGGGGCGTTTCTCTTTCAATGTCAAGGGTGGCCGTTGTGAAGCCTGCTCTGGTGACGGTATTATCAAGATTGAGATGCATTTCTTGCCTGACGTCTATGTCCCTTGTGAGGTTTGCCATGGAACACGCTATAATTCTGAGACCTTAGAAGTTCGTTATAAGGGCAAGAATATTGCTGAAATTCTGGATATGACAGTTGATGACGCAGTTGACTTCTTTGCGGCTATTCCTAAGATTGCTCGTAAGGTGCAAACGATCAAGGATGTGGGGCTTGGGTATGTGACCTTGGGACAGCCAGCAACAACCCTCTCAGGTGGTGAAGCACAACGTATGAAACTGGCTAGTGAGTTGCACAAACGCTCTACTGGGAAGTCCTTCTACATTCTGGATGAACCGACGACGGGTCTCCATACAGATGACATTGCACGTCTCTTGAAGGTGCTTCAGCGTTTTGCGGATGATGGCAACACTGTTCTCGTGATTGAGCACAATCTGGATGTTATCAAGACCGCAGACCATATCATCGATTTGGGTCCTGAAGGCGGTGTCGGTGGAGGTACCATCGTAGCAACAGGGACTCCAGAGGAAGTAGCAGCTGTTCCAGAAAGCTACACTGGACAATATTTGAAAGAAAAATTGACATAAAGGAAAAAGGGCTCTCTGAGTCTTTTTTTGCTTTAGGCTGGTTTAAGTTGAGTTTGCTATTCTATGGTTAAGAAAAAAGATACAGGAGTCAGACTATGGTTAAAAAGCGTTTTTTTATAGGATTTAATAGTATTCTTCTAGCCTTATTTCTAGATATTTGTCTTTTAATTAGCATTCGTACAGTGGATCATCACGGCCATTTTCAATCAGCAACAGATAAATGGGAAACTTTGCTTTACGTTTTAGGAATTTATTTTAGTTTTCTCCTTTTTGAGGTTATTTTTTATCTTATTCTGAAACACCGTAGAAATAAACAAGTTTTGGAACAGGTCTTATAGAGGGCTGGATTTTTGTGTTCAGAGATAGTGACATTTATGTCACTATTTTTTTGAAAAGAGAGAACCTATAATGACCTTATACCCAAATCCACTAGGTTTCCAAGACGACTAAATCTTTGAATAGTCCAAGTGGTTATTGCTGTATTTATTTTTGAAAAGAAAGGAGAAATAAGAATGCGAACTAAGGTATATGGTGAAGAGCTCAATGCTGAAACCTTAGAAAATGTTACAGGGGGTGGTTTTGTATCTAAACCTCAAACCTTACCTGAACGATTGGGTTGGAACAAATGGTGGTTGAAAAGAAAACCTCCTTATGGCGATTAGAAGTTACCATGAGCACCAGATATGGGAAAGAGGAGTATGGATAAACAGAAGAATAATCTTATTAGAAGTTTAAGCATTGTTATCGTGATTGTCTGGCTATTTATTGTGATCATAAATGCTACGCTAAGTTTCACCGAAGGCGTTGCCTTTATTGACCATTGTCTCGTCTGGTCAACTTTTTCACTAGCTTTTTCTTTGTTTGCGCTTAGAGTAGCGGGTAAGGATAAGGAGAAATGATTTTCTCTGCTGATTACTATAGCCTCAGGTTGAGCTTGCTTAGCCTTTTCTTTTTGTCTTTAATCTTATGGAATGGTGACATTTATGTCACTATTTTTTATTTCGTTAAGCTCTTATAATGAAGACATAGCTTGGACTTAGTGGCTAAGAGCTGCTGAGAGAGCTAACCTTAGAATTTTATTTAGAAAGGAGCTTTGTAATGTTAGAAGAAAAACAATTATTTACGGTGTTGTCCAATGATGATTTAGAGCAAATCAGTGGTGGTTTCAACCCAGTTAAATATGGTAAGTACGTTATTAACGAATTTGTAAAAGGTTTTCGTCAAGCGTGGTAGGTAGTCGAAGTCAATGAAATAAAGAATAGGAGAGAACATGAAAAATACATTTCAAAAAATTGATATTAAAGATTTAGCAATTGTAGTTGGTGGAAGTATTTACTCATCTGTAGGATATGGAGTCGGAGTAGTTACTCACACGGTTTATGATTTTGGTCGTGGATTTGTAGATGGATTTAGAGGTTAAGGGAAAATGTATATGGATACAATGATGATGGATAAATTTGATTCTTTAACCTTTGATAAGCTTTCTGAAATTGTTGGGGGAAATGTAGCATATGACATTGGTTATGGAGTTGGACAAGTAAGTTATATTGCAGTTGAGATTTTAAAACTGAGAAAAATAAGATAGCAGGTTAGAAAATAACTCTTATTTTCATGAGAGCCAAAAAGAAGAAAGTTATAAGTTTTCATCGTCCAAGTGAACTATTCACTTGGATGTTAAAGATTTATATTAGAAATATATTTAAACAAAGAAAGGTAAATACATGACAGTACTAGCGGTGAAAGGCTTAACCTATAGTTTTGGAAAGCAAACCGTCTTGGATAATATCTCGTTCACGTTAGAGAAGGGGGATATTGCTGGTTTGATTGGTAATAATGGTGCAGGAAAGACGACCCTGATGAAACTAGTTTCAGGTATCTTGGCAGGACCCAAGGATATTATTGACTTAAAAACAAAAACAGTAGGAGCCTTGATTGAAGCTCCAGCCCTATATCCCAATATGACTGTTGAAGCTAACCTTAAATTTTATTGTAAATTGTACAGTAAAGATTACGCGTTGATTGACCGTTATAAAGACGAGTTGGAGGTGGCGGCCTATCTTAAACGCAAAGCTTCCAAATTGTCTTTGGGAATGAAGCAACGTGTGGGTTTGTTTATCGCCTTAATTGCTTCAGATGAACTCATCCTTCTTGATGAGCCTACAAATGGTTTGGATCCTAATGGAATCAACAGTCTCCTCACATTAATTAAAAAGTTAGCTAAAAACCATGGTCTAACCTTTATTATCTCAAGTCATATCCTGTCTAATCTTGAACAGGTTTGTACGAAAAACTATTTGTTGAAGAATCATAAGCTAATTTACTTAGATGATAGTGATAATATCAAATATAAGATTTATACTGAGGATTTAAGTTTGAAGTCATTAATGACCCTACTCAAATTAAATGGTCTCATTTTTGAACGACAAAAGCATGACATCTTAGTCAAAGGGTTGGCAGCTGTTAAGCAGGTTATGGATCGGGAGGGGATTCCTTTTACTTATGAAAAAGAAGGATTAAGTGAGGTGCTATTCAATGAAAAGTAAATTGAGAACGGTATTTTTAAAGCAGGAATGTGTGACAAGGAGTGTCTTTATTTGTCTTGGATTGGTGGCATTGATTGGTGCAATTGTAATCTTATGTGATGGCTATAAGGGAGATTACCTTGGGCCATCAGCGATTATTGCCAGTTATTCCTTTATCGTGGATATCGTCTTTGCTTATCTAGCAGTGTCTAGTCTTGGACGAGAATTTCAGAATCGAACAATTAATATGATTCGGGTGTCTTCCTTATCTGGACGCGAGGTTATTCTTCGAAAACTTTTAAGTTTCCTTGTGTTATCGATAGTTGCTGCTACTATTTTGGTTTTGGAGTTGGCCTTCTACAAGTATTCTGTGCAACATGTCGATTTTCCTTTGTGGGATTATATCAGAGGCATCTATATTGATTTTCTACTCTATGGAGCCTTTATTTATATGATTTCCTCTTTGCTTGTCTTGTTTGTGAAGAATACCTTAACGGCCTTTGTAACGGCTTATTTTGGAGTAACAGGAATGACTTTCTTCACGCTCTATTTGGCTAGTTTAGGGGATACCATGACTAAGCTGATGACTTATGTGCCATTTAGTTTTATGCGAGCAGTCTTTACTAGCGGTCAAGAGTTCTTTAATCTTCGCGAAGCCCTTGTTTTGTTTGTTTGGACTTTGGTTTTGCTCCTTTTTATGCCAACTATCTACGAAAAGCGAGCCTTTGTGTAATGCTAATAAAGTCAGAGTTTGATCTGGCTTTTTCTTTATGATCTCAAAAAAACAATCTAAAATGTCAATTTAATCCTTTAAAATCTGAAAATTTGGTATAATTAACCTAAAATACCAAAGGAGTAATTCATAATGCAACGTAGACTTGAACGATTTGATGCCAAACTTGCCCAATCAGGCCTTGATGCCTTGTTGGTGACAGGACAAAACAATATTTATTATTTGACAGATTTCTGGGGGACAAATGCGACTGTCTTCATCACTAAGAATCGTCGCCTCTTCTTAACTGATTCACGTTATACCCTCATTGCCAAACAATCCGTGCATGGCTTTGATATTATCGAAAGTAAGGACCCACTTAAGGATATTGTTAAAATTATCGAGGCTGATAAACTGGAAACAATCGGATTTGATAATCAGGTATCATTTGCTTACTATCAAGGTCTTCAAGCGATTTTTGAAGGCTTCACTTTATCACCACAAAGCAACTTCATGGAAGAGTTGCGTATGATCAAGGACGAAAAAGAATTGGCAACTATCCGTAAGGCTTGTTCTATCTCAGACCGTGCCTTTACAGATGTACTTGATTTTATTAAACCAGGTCAAACAACAGAACTACAAGTGGCAAACTTCCTAGATTTCCGTATGCGTGAGTACGGAGCTTCAGGGGTTTCCTTTGAGTCTATCATTGCTTCAGGTTACCGTTCTGCTATGCCTCATGGGGTTGCTTCAGAAAAGGTTATCCAATCTGGTGAAACCTTAACGATGGACTTTGGTTGCTACTACAACCACTACGTTAGCGATATGACTCGTACTATCCATATTGGTGACACCACTGATGAGGAGCGTGAAATTTATGATATTGTTCTACGTTCTAACCAGGCCTTGATTGACGCAGCTAAGGCTGGTATGACACGTCGTGACTATGATAAGGTTGCGCGTGATGTTATTGTCGAAGCGGGGTACGGTGACTACTTTACACATGGTATTGGACATGGTATCGGTCTTGACATTCACGAGATTCCTTACTTTGGTAACTCTGATGAGACTATCGAAGCTGGTATGGTCTTGACGGACGAGCCAGGTGTTTATTTGGCTGATAAATACGGTGTTCGTATCGAAGATGACATCATTATCACAGAAAATGGTTGTGAATTGATTACCCTTGCGCCTAAGGAATTGATTGTTCTCTAAGATTTGGAGGAATACTTTATGCCAAACCGTTTATCTTGGCAAGATTATTTTATGGCTAATGCAGAGCTGATTTCTAAGCGTTCTACGTGTGATCGTGCCTTTGTTGGGGCTGTTTTAGTCAAGGACAAGCGTATTATCGCTACAGGTTATAACGGCGGAGTTTCTGAGACTGATAACTGTAACGAAGTAGGCCACTATATGGAAGATGGTCATTGTATTCGTACGGTACACGCAGAGATGAATGCCCTTATCCAATGTGCCAAAGAGGGGATTTCTACCAAAAATACAGAGATTTATGTGACTCATTTTCCTTGTATCAACTGCACCAAAGCCCTCTTGCAAGCTGGTATTGTTAAGATTACATACAAGGCCAATTATAGGCCCCATCCCTTTGCGATTGAATTGATGGAACAAAAAGGCGTTTCTTATTTGCAGCATGATGTTCCAGAGGTTCACTTAGGAATGGATGACTAGTTTGTTCTTTGAAAAAAGCCTGAGGATTGGGCTTGAATCTATAAAACATTTGAGCCATGCTATCATTTATGGTAGAATAAACTGATAATAATTTTTTACAAAGAGGTATTTAATAATGATTGAAGCAAGTAAACTCCGTGCGGGTATGACTTTTGTAACTAACGATGGCAAATTGATCAAAGTTCTTGAAGCTAGCCACCACAAACCTGGTAAAGGTAACACAATCATGCGTATGAAATTGCGTGATGTTCGTTCAGGTTCAACTTTTGATACTAGCTATCGTCCAGAAGAAAAATTTGAACAAGCAATCATCGAAACAGTACCAGCACAATACTTGTACCAAATGGATGATACTGCATACTTCATGAACACTGAAACATATGACCAATATGAAATCCCAGTAGCCAACGTTCAAGAAGAATTGAAATTTATCCTTGAAAACTCAGACGTAAAAATCCAATTCTACGGAACAGAAGTTATTGGTGTTCAAGTGCCAACAACTGTTGAATTGACTGTTACTGAAACACAACCATCAATCAAAGGTGCAACAGTTACAGGTTCAGGTAAACCTGCAACACTTGAAACTGGTCTTGTGGTTAACGTTCCAGACTTTATCGAAGCTGGTCAAAAATTGGTTATCAACACAGCTGAAGGTACTTACGTATCACGTGCCTAAGCCCAACTAAGTCTTTCAAACCACTGGTTTGAAGGCTTTATTTTCCAAACTAACGGAAAGGAAACATGCGATGACTACAGAAAATATCGGTGAAATTGTAATTGCCCCTCGCGTGCTCGAAGTGATTACAGGTATCGCTGCAACTAAAGTGGAAGGTGTTTACGCCCTTCAAAATAAAAATGTTACGGATAGTCTCAGCAAAACAAGCTTGGGACGTGGTGTTTACCTCCGAACAGAAGAAGATGGTACTGTAAATGCTGATATCTACGTCTCACTTCAGTATGGGGTTAACGTACCAGCGGTTTCAATCGAAATTCAAAAGGCTGTTAAAGCAGCTGTCTATGATATGGCAGAAGTGGCAATTTCAGAAGTCAATGTTCACGTTGAATCTATTGTTACTGAAAAGTCACAAAAACCAGACTTGGCTGAATTGTTTAACGAGGATTTTTTGAATGACTAATATCTTTAAAGATTCACGTCGTGACCTTCGTGAGCGTGCTTTTCAAACGCTTTTTGCCCTTGAATTTGGTGGAGAAGCTCTGGAACAAGCACATTTCGCTTACACTTATGACAAGCCAATTGGCGAAGAAACTGAAGTTGATGTACCAGCCTTTCTCCTTAGCCTAGTAACAGGTGTCCGTGAAGAGTTGGCCCAACTTGATAGTCAAATTGAAGAAAAGTTGAAAGAGGGTTGGAGCCTCTCACGTTTGATTGTGACAGATCGTACTCTCCTTCGTTTGGGACTTTATGAAATCACGTCATTTGAAGAAACACCAGGACGTGTAGCTATTAACGAAATCATTGAAATCGCTAAAAAATATTCTGATGAAACATCTGCTAAGTTCATTAATGGTGTACTTAGTCAGTTTGTGACAGATGAAGCATAAGCAAAAGAAGTTGAGTGTTGTTTCAACTTCTTTTTTTCTACAAATGTAACAAGAAAAAAGTCGCAAGCGGAGATTTCTTGCGACTTTCATTTATATACTGCCACCAGCAATCAGACTCACTGGAAGTACATAATCACGATTAACTGTTTTGCCTTTAATTTTCTTGAGAAGAATTTCGACACAAAGCTTAGCAATTTCATCCAAAGGTTGTTGGATAGTTGCTAACTCTGGGTAGAAGTGACGGATAAAGGCGGTACCGTCATAACCGATGATTTTTAGGTCATCTGGGATAGAAAGTCCCAATTGTCTAGCTATCTTCATAACCAAGATAGCTGTTAAATCGTCCGAAACAAAGATGCCATCTGGTTTTTCACGAGCGATAATAGATTTGATTTCTAATTCTCGTCGCATGAGAGACAAATCGTTTGGAACAGGACAAATAATACCTTTCTTGTCCAATTCATAATTAAAACCTAGTTGACGAAGTCCTGTTGGAGAATCCGAATTATCATAGCCTGTAATCATGACAATGCGTTGACATCCAGCCTTGACCATAGCTCTTGCGGCTAACTTGCCACCTTCAAAGTTGTCAGACGAAACAATAGGAATCTTTGGGGCGAGATTACGGTCGAAGGCAACGATGGGAGCTTCAACCTTCTCATAATCCTCAATACCAAGATTGTGACTAGACGAGATGATGCCGTCACATTGGTTGGCGGCGAGCATCTCCAAATAGTCTCTTTCCTTGTTAGGATCATGCTCACTATTACAAATAATGGTTTTATAGCCTTGCTTAAAGAGTTCATCCTCAAGACGTTCAATAAGTTCGGCATAAAATACATTGGAAATATTTGGGAAAATCAAGCCAACGAGTTTGGCCGACTTTCCTTGAAGACCTCGAGCTAAATTATTAGGTTTATAGTTGAGTTCTTGCATAGCAGCGTGAACTTTGTCAATGGTCTTCTGTGAGAGGTAGCCCTTTTTGTTTATGACGCGAGAAACTGTGGTTGGGCTCACACCAGCCAGTTCGGCAACGTCAGTAAGCTTTGCGACCATAAATCACCTTAGTATTTCAAGTCGAAGTAGTGTCCAGAAACGTTTCCTGATGTTACTTTGATACCAGTTTGTTCTGTACTTGGGAAAACACGACTAGTGAAGACTTTCTCACCTTTGTTGAAGAAAATTTCAACGATTGAGTTATCTACAAAGATGTTTGCTGTTGCAGCTTGACCGGCCTCAAGAGCGCATTCACGGCTTGTGCCAAAGTCAGTAGCATATTGTTCACCAGCTTTAGAACGGTCAAGGATAACTTTTCCGTTTTCAGTATCAACAGTAAGTGACAAGCCATTTCCTTCTTGGTCTGCGAAGAGGACAAGTTCTGTTTGAGTGTTAGCCTCAAAGTTAAGTTCAAGCTCGTAAGTGTTAGTTGTTGCCGTTTTTTCAGAGAAATCTTCTTGGCTAGCACGTAAGCTTGTAATAGCTTCTACTGGGTATTGGTAGAGTTTGCCATCTTTGATAGATAATTCTTTAACCAAGCTCATAGCACCTTGGTAGTCGTATTTGTCAGTTGGATAGTCCACGTCTGGAAGTCCAATCCAGCTAACAATAAGGGCACGACCATCAGGAGTGTTGAATCCTTGAGTAGCATAAGCTTCGAACCCGTAGTCCAAGTTTATGATTGGTGTGCCATCAACAAGGGCAGGTTTCTCAGGGTCGAAATCTTGGAAAATCTTATAAGTATTAGGATAAATATTGCCATAGTCAAGTTCAGCTTTATCAAGACCTTGTGGGCTATAAAGAAGAACAGGTTTGCCATCTACAAAGACAAGGTTTGGACACTCAATCATGTATTCTGAGCCAGTGCCACCAAAGTCGAGGTCACCAACTTCAACCCAGTTTTCGACATCATTATCAACTGCTTTGTAAAGTTTGATGAAACCTTGTTTATCATGGTTTTGAGCACCTACGATAGCATAAAATTGTCCCTTGTAATCGAAGATTTGAGGGTCACGGAAGTGCTCAGTTACGTCAGCAGGTTGTTTGATAAGAACCTTGTCGAATTTTTCGATTTTGCCGTTTTTATCCATCCAGGCACCGATTTGACGTGGATCACGAACCCAGTTTTCATCACGGACATTACCTGTATAGAAGATAAAAAGTTTATCGCCAATTTCATAAGCAGAACCTGAGTAGGCACCGTGGCTGTCATTTTCATGATCTGGCAAGAGTTTGACACCAGTTTCTGTAAAGTGAACCAAATCTTCAGATTCAGTATGCACCCATTGTTTCAAACCATGAGCGGCTCCAAATGGCCAACTTTGATAGAAAAGTTGGAACTTACCATTAAAGTAAGAAAAGCCGTTTGGGTCATTTAGAAGTCCTGTTTCTGGTTCAATATGGTAGCTTGCACGCCAAGGTGATTTGCTAACATTTTCTTTAATTTTTGTTTTTTCTTCGTCTGTCCAATCTGTGTATGGACGGTAACGAACTTCTGTTGGTAGATTCATATTTAGTAATCTCCTAATCTATTTGTTAGTAATATAGTAAACGTTTTACCTAGAAAAATCAACGATTTATCACAAAAAATAAAAAAATATGCTAAACGGTTGACATATGGCGAAAAGATGCTAAAATAGTTATCGTAAAGAAAAGCTAAACGCTTTCATACCAAATTTTATTAAGGAGAATTTTGCAAATGGATAACAAACAAATTGCAAAAGAAGTCATCGAAGCCCTCGGTGGACGTGAAAATGTTAACAGTGTTGCTCACTGTGCGACTCGTCTACGTGTTATGGTTAAAGATGAAAACAAAATCAATAAAGAAAAAGCTGAGAACATTGAAAAAGTTCAAGGTGCTTTCTTTAACTCAGGTCAATATCAAATGATCTTTGGTACAGGTACTGTTAACAAGATTTACGACGAAGTCGTTGCTCAAGGTCTTCCAACAGCATCTAAAGACGAACAAAAAGCAGAAGCTGCTAAACAAGGTAACTGGTTCCAACGTGCTATCCGTTCATTCGGTGACGTTTTCGTTCCATTGCTTCCAGCTATCGTAGCGACTGGTCTTTTCATGGGTATCCGTGGAGCAATCAATAACGATACAGTTCTTGGTTTGTTCGGTACAACATCAAAAGCTTTTGCTGCTACTGATTTCTATACTTACACAGTTGTATTGACAGATACAGCCTTCGCCTTCTTCCCAGCCTTGATTTGTTGGTCAGCCTTTAACGTATTTGGTGGTTCACCACTTCTTGGTTTGGTTCTTGGTTTGATGATGGTTAACAACGCCCTTCCTAACGCTTGGGATGTTGCATCAGGTGCTGCTAAACCAATCTACTTCTTTGATTTTATTCCAGTAGTAGGTTACCAAAACTCAGTGCTTCCAGCCTTCTTCGTAGGTTTGCTTGGTGCTAAGTTCGAGCAATGGGTTCGTAAATGGGTTCCAGATGTTCTTGACCTTCTCTTGCGTCCCCTTATCGTCTTCGCAGTAATGTCAGCTTTGGCCCTCTTTATCATTGGCCCTGTCTTCCATACTGTTGAAAGCTATGTTCTTGCTGCTACAGAATGGATTCTTAACTTGCCATTTGGTCTTGCTGGTCTTGTCCTTGGTGGAGTTCACCAAGTTATCGTCGTTACAGGGGTTCACCATGTCTTTAACTTGCTTGAAGCTAACCTCATTGCTAATACTGGTAAAGACCCACTTAACGCTATCATCACAGCTGCTATGACTGCCCAAGCTGGTGCGACACTTGCAGTGGGTGTTAAAACTAAAGATGCTAAATTGAAAGCACTTGCTTTCCCTGCAACTCTTTCAGCGGTACTTGGTATCACTGAACCAGCTATCTTCGGGGTTAACCTTCGTTTCGGTAAACCATTTATCATGGGTCTTATCGCCGGTGCTGCTGGTGGTTGGGTGGCATCAATCCTTAACCTTGCTGGTACAGGATTTGGTGTAACAATCGTTCCTGGTACTCTTCTTTACCTTAACGGTCAAGTGCTTAAGTATGTGATCATGGTGCTTGTTACCCTTGCTCTTGGTTTTGCTCTTACTTGGATCTTCGGTTACAAAGAGGAAGAAGTTGAAGCTCAAAAAGAAGTTGTTGCTGAAGATATTGCATCTGCAGAATCAGCTCCAGTTGCATTGCAAGCTGAAACAATCGCTGCTCCACTTAAAGGTGAAGTTGTAGCTTTGGAAAATGTTAATGACCCAGTCTTCTCATCAGGGGCTATGGGTAAAGGTGCTGCTATCAAACCTTCAGGTAACCAAGTAGTTGCACCATTTGATGGTGAAGTGCAAATCGCCTTCCCAACAGGTCACGCTTACGGACTTAAATCTGATAAAGGTGCTGAAGTGCTTATCCACATCGGTATCGACACAGTCTCACTTGACGGTAAAGGATTTGATGCTAAAGTTCAAGCAAATCAACGTGTTAAAAAAGGTGATGTCTTGGCTACCTTCGATAGCTCAGTTATCACAGGTGCAGGACTTGACGATACAACTATGGTAATCGTTACAAATACTGCAGACTTCGAAGATGTTTCATCAGTAGCAACTGGTTCGGTTGCTGAAGGTGCGGACTTCATCGCAGTTAAATAATAATCTAGGAAAGTCGAAACCATTTCGGCTTTTTTAGTTAAATGTCAGGTAAAGAAAAGAGATGAGTTCCAATGTCTATGGCTGGTGAATCGAACGGAATATAGATTGTCTTTTACGCCACTTTTCTTTATAATTAAGATAGTAATTTATAGATCACAAAAGGAGATAGCTTGCATATGGCTAAACTTTACGGAAGCTTGGAAGCTGGTGGTACAAAATTCGTTTGTGCTGTTGGTGATGAAAATTTCCAAGTCGTTGAAAAAACTCAATTCCCAACAACTACACCTTACGAAACAATTGACCGTACGATTGAATTTTTTAAACGTTATGAAGATCAATTGGCTGGAATTGCAATTGGTTCATTTGGACCAATTGATGTTGATCCAAACTCTGAAACATATGGTTTTGTGACTTCAACACCGAAACCACATTGGTCAAATGTCGATCTTCTTGGTTTGATTGCTAAAGAGTTTAATATTCCTTTCTACTTTACGACTGATGTTAACTCATCTGCTTATGGTGAGACACTTGTTCGTAAAGGTGTTAAGAGTCTTGTTTACTACACTATCGGAACTGGTATTGGAGCCGGTGCTATTCAAAATGGTGAGTTCATTGGTGGTATGGGTCACACTGAAGCTGGTCACGTATATGTACCTCTTCACCCAAATGATGTTTCCAATGAATTTAACGGAACTTGTCCATTCCACCGCGGATGTTTGGAAGGTTTGGCTGCTGGTCCATCACTTGAAGCCCGTACAGGTATTCGTGGCGAATTGATTGAGCAAAATTCTGAGGTTTGGGATGTTCAAGCTTACTACATTGCTCAAGCTGCTGTCCAGGCAACTGTGCTCTACCGTCCAGAAGTTATCGTCTTTGGGGGTGGTGTTATGGGGCAAGAACACATGCTTCGTCGTGTCCGTGAAAAATTCACAGCTCTTTTGAATGGTTACCTTCCAGTGCCAGACGTGACTGAGTATATTGTGACACCTGCTGTTTCAGGTAATGGCTCTGCGACACTTGGTAACTTTGCACTTGCCAAAGATGTAGCTGACAAACACTCACGCAAATAAGCAAAATATGTAAAATCGCTTTAAGACATGATCTTAAGGCGTTTTGCTCTATACAGGAGGATGTAATGGAACCTTTATTTTTAGATTCGCCAATGCATGAAAAAATCTGGGGAGGTGATCGCCTTAAGACAGAGTTTGGTTACGATATTCCCAGTGAACACACTGGTGAATACTGGGCAATTTCTGCCCATCCTAATGGTGTATCCTATGTCAAAAACGGAAAGTATGCTGGTTTTCATCTGGCAGAACTTTACAAGGATAAACCAGAACTTTTTGGAAATCCCAAGACTAGTGTTTTTCCTTTGTTGACAAAGATTTTGGACGCTAATGACTGGCTCTCAGTACAAGTACACCCTGATGATGCTTATGGACTAGAGCATGAAGGTGAGCTAGGAAAGACAGAATGTTGGTATATTATTGATGCTGAAGAGGGTGCAGAGATTATTTATGGTCACAAGGCTAAGACAAAGGAAGAATTGGCGTCCTTAATTGAAGCAGGTGATTGGGACGGACTTTTGTCGAAAACTCCTGTTAAAAAAGGTGACTTTTTCTTTGTACCAAGTGGTACCATGCATGCTATTGGTCCAGGTATCCTAATCTTAGAGACTCAACAATCTAGCGATACCACTTACCGTGTCTATGATTTTGATCGTAGGGATGATCAGGGCAATAAACGTGAGCTTCATATTCAACAGTCTCTTGATGTCTTGAATCTAGGGGAGCCAAAAAATAGCGTCCCAGCAACTGTTAAGACCTTGCAATTAGAGTCGACTTGTTTGACATCAAACTCCTTCTTCACCGTATATAAATGGAAACTCAGTGGCTTGGTTGACTTCAAGCAATCAGCTCCTTATTTGCTTTGTTCGGTACTTTCTGGCAATGGGACTATGACTATCGATTCACGTATTTATTGTCTAAAAAAAGGTGATCACTTCATTCTTCCAAATGATGTGACAGATTGGGAAATTGATGGACAATTGGAGATGATTGTCAGTCACCCTAACGAGGCTTAAGTATGAGTAATGAAAAAGTTTTAGCTGCACTATTTGAGCGTATTGAGATCGGCAAATCCTATTATTTTGAGGGAGCTTACTATCGTCTGAAAGACTATGGAGATCACATTTATGGTTTACAACGGGCCATTCCGGGGATGTGCGGTGAAAAAACGGCCTCCCCTAGCATCAAATTTTACTGGAAAAATGGTGTCTTGGACTATCAATTCTACGTTGATTTTGAAGCTAGCCCTATGATAATGAAGGCCTATAACGGCACCGACCATGCCTTCTTTGAGCAGGCTTTTGAAAATCTCTTGCATGATTTTGAGGATATCCTAGAGAGCCAAGAGAACTCTAAGAAGTAGTTTTAAAGCATTATTGTCGATATTTTCAGTGAATCTAATAAAAAAGTTTTCGTTTATTTGCAAATCCATTGTGAAAGCCCTTAAACTAGGGCTTTTTTCTTTGTCAATCCTTGAGTGATTTCTTGTTTAAAGGGGGCTTTTGTGGTAAAATATGGGGATAAAGACTGTCGAAAGGAAAAAAAGATGGCAAATATATTACGCAAAATCATTGAAAATGATAAAGGCGAAATTAAGAAACTAGAAAAAACTGCCAAGAAAGTCGAGAGCTATGCTGATGCAATGGCGGCTCTTTCAGATGAAGAACTTCAGGCAAAAACAGAAGAATTTAAAAAACGATATCAAAACGGAGAAAGTCTAGACCAACTCTTGCCAGAGGCATTTGCAGTTGTTCGTGAAGGGGCAAAACGTGTTCTTGGACTTTTCCCATATCGTGTGCAAATCATGGGTGGTATTGTTCTTCACCATGGTGACGTCCCAGAGATGCGTACAGGGGAAGGGAAAACCCTGACTGCGACAATGCCAGTTTACCTAAATGCTATTTCAGGTGAAGGTGTGCACGTTATCACCGTTAACGAATACCTTTCAGAGCGTGATGCGACTGAAATGGGTGAGCTTTATAGTTGGCTTGGTTTGTCAGTAGGGATTAACCTTTCAGCCAAATCACCAGCTGAAAAACGTGAAGCTTATAACTGTGACATCACTTACTCAACCAACTCAGAGGTAGGTTTCGACTATCTTCGTGATAACATGGTTGTTCGTAAGGAAAACATGGTACAACGTCCATTGAACTATGCCTTGGTCGATGAGGTTGACTCAGTTCTTATCGACGAAGCTCGTACACCATTGATTGTATCAGGTCCTGTAAGTTCAGAAACTAATCAGTTATATCACCGTGCGGATGCCTTTGTTAAGACCTTGACAGAGGATGATTATGCCATTGATATTCCAACAAAAACGATTGGTTTGAATGACTCAGGTATTGACAAGGCTGAAGAATTCTTCAACTTGGACAACTTGTACGATATTGACAATGTTGCCTTGACTCACTATATTGATAACGCCCTTCGTGCCAACTACATCATGTTGCATGATATCGACTATGTGGTCAGTCCTGAGCAAGAAATTCTTATCGTTGACCAATTTACAGGTCGTACCATGGAAGGACGTCGTTTCTCAGATGGGCTCCACCAAGCCATTGAGGCAAAAGAAGGTGTGCCAGTTCAAGAAGAAACGAAGACATCTGCCTCAATCACTTACCAAAATATGTTCCGTATGTACAAGAAATTGTCAGGGATGACTGGTACTGGTAAAACTGAGGAAGATGAATTCCGTGAAATTTACAACATGCGAATCATTCCGATTCCAACTAACCGTCCAATTCAACGTATTGACCACGATGACCTTCTTTACCCTACCTTGGACGCTAAATTCCGCGCTGTGGTACAAGATGTTAAACGTCGTTATGAAAAGGGGCAACCAGTCCTTGTTGGTACGGTTGCCGTTGAAACATCTGACTTAATTTCTAAGATGTTGGTTGAAGCAGGTATTCCTCATGAAGTGCTTAATGCCAAGAACCACGAAAAAGAAGCGCATATTATCATGAATGCGGGTCAACGTGGTGCCGTTACGATTGCGACCAACATGGCCGGTCGTGGTACCGACATCAAACTTGGTGAAGGGGTTCTTGACCTTGGTGGACTCTGTGTCATTGGTACAGAGCGTCACGAAAGCCGTCGTATCGATAACCAGTTGCGTGGTCGTGCGGGACGTCAAGGGGACCCAGGGGAATCTCAATTCTACCTTTCACTTGAAGACGAATTGATGCGTCGTTTCGGTTCTGATCGTATCAAACAAGTCTTGGAACGTTTGAATGCTGATGATGAAGATATTGTTATCAAATCACGTATGTTGACACGCCAAGTGGAAGCGGCTCAAAAACGTGTCGAAGGAAATAACTACGATACTCGTAAACAAGTCCTTCAGTACGATGACGTTATGCGTGAACAACGTGAAATCATCTACGCTGAGCGTTATGATGTTATCACAGCAGAACGTGACCTTGAACCTGAAATCAAGGCTATGATTAAACGTACTATTAACCGTACGGTTGATGGGCACAGTCGCAACGATCAAGAAGAAGCTCTTAAAGGTATCTTGAACTTTGCTCGTCAGGCCTTGGTTCCTGAGAATGCCATCTCACTTGAAGATCTAAAAGAAGTGGGAGAGGTGACTAAACGTAGTGTTAATTATGATGCTATCAAGGTTTATCTGACTGAGTTAGCAGACGACGTTTATGATCGTCAAATTAAGAAGTTGCGTTCAGAGGAAGCTATCCGCGAATTCCAAAAAGTCTTGATTTTGATGGTTGTTGATAATAAGTGGACAGACCACATTGATGCCCTTGATCAATTACGTAACGCTGTTGGTTTGCGTGGTTATGCGCAAAACAACCCAATCGTTGAGTATCAATCTGAAGGGTTCAAGATGTTCCAAGATATGATTGGTGCTATCGAATATGATGTGACACGTACAATGATGAAAGCACAAATTCATGAGCAATCTCGTGAAAATGTGAATGAGCGTGTTTCGACAACAGCAACAGGCAATATCCAGGCCCACCAAGCGGATGCTAATGGTCAAGAAATTGACTTTAGTAAGGTTGGTCGTAATGACTTCTGTCCATGTGGCTCTGGTAAGAAATTTAAAAATTGTCACGGTCGTAAACAATTTTAGGAAAAAAATAGGTAATTATTATGGTTTTTAAAGCAGTAAGTGAAAAAATTGATTTTGATGCAGTTAAAGAATCAACTACATTAACAGGTGAAGCCCTTGCCAAGAAACAAGCTCGTGATAAAGAGCTTGAAGCAATCATCAAGGGTGAAGATGACCGTACGCTTTTGGTTATCGGTCCATGTTCATCTGATAATGAAGAAGCTGTTCTTGATTATGCTCATCGTTTGGCTAAACTTCAAGAAGAAGTTAAAGATAAAGTCTTTATGGTTATGCGTGTCTATACAGCTAAACCTCGTACAAATGGTGATGGCTATAAAGGACTTGTACACCAACCTGATGCTGAAGGGAAACCAAACCTAATTAACGGTATCAAGGCTGTGCGTAACCTTCACTACCGTGTTATCACTGAAACTGGTATCACAACTGCTGACGAAATGCTTTACCCAGAAAATCTTCCTTTGGTAGATGACCTTGTGTCATACATTGCCGTTGGTGCACGTTCTGTAGAAGACCAACAACACCGTTTTGTTGCGTCAGGTATTGATGTTCCAACTGGTATGAAGAATCCAACATCAGGGAACCTTAACGTGATGTTTAACGGTATCTACGCCGCACAAAACAAACAAAACTTCCTCTTTAACGGTGAAGAAGTTGAAACTCCAGGGAACCCATTGGCACACGTTATTCTTCGTGGTTCAACGAATGAATATGGTAAAAACGTACCTAACTTCTACTATGATGATGTGCTTGAAACAATTGAACACTATGAACAAATGGGCCTTGAGAATCCATTCATCGTTATTGATACAAACCATGATAACTCAGGTAAACGTTACTTGGAACAAATCCGTATCGTTCGCCAAACTTTGATTAACCGTGACTGGAATGAAAAAATCAACAAAGTTGCACGTGGTTTCATGATTGAATCTTACCTTGAAGATGGCCGTCAAGATGCGCCAGATGTCTATGGTAAATCAATCACTGACCCATGTCTTGGTTGGGATAAGACAGAAGAATTGATTCGTGAAATCCACGATACTTTGTCAAAATAATAAGGTAACAGAAACCATATATGGGGAGTGAACCGTTTGGATGACCAAGCGGTTCGCTCTCTTTTCACAAAGAGAGGAAAATAAATGGGAATTCATCAAAATAGTCCGCTGATTGATGTAGCGGAAGTAAGGAAATTACACGCTCTTACGGGAGACGCTCTAGTAACTAAACAAGCTAATGATGAGGCCTTGGCAAAAATTATCAAGGGTGAGGACAAACGTATTCTCTTGGTTATTGGTCCATGTTCATCTGATAATGAAGAGGCCGTTCTTGACTATGCTCACCGTTTGGCCAAACTTCAGGAAGAAGTGAAGGACAAAATCTTTATTGTTATGCGTGTTTATACAGCTAAACCACGTACTAATGGGGACGGTTATAAGGGGCTTATCCACCAGCCAGATGCAGAGGGTGATGTAGACCTTCTTGCTGGGGTTAAGGCGGTTCGCCACCTTCAGTCACGTATTATTACTGAAACAGGCCTCCCAATCGCTGACGAGATGCTTTATCCGTCAAATCTTTCCTTCTTTGATGATTTGCTTAGCTATCATGCTGTTGGAGCCCGTTCTGTTGAGGACCAAGAGCACCGCTTTGTAGCTTCAGGTATTGATGTGCCAATTGGCTTGAAGAACCCAACGTCAGGGAATTTGAATGTCATGTTTAATGGTATCTATGCTGCGCAGAATCAACAGCATTTCCTTTACAATGGCGCTGAAGTTAAAACAGATGGTAACCCACTCGCTCACGCTATCTTGCGTGGTGCCAACAATGAAAATGGACAGAACATTGTCAACTACCATTACGAGGACTTGGTTAAGGCTTTGGACAAGTATAGTGCATTTAATTTGGAAAATCCATTTATCCTTGTCGATACAAACCATGATAACTCTGGTAAAAACTTCATGGAACAAGTTCGCATTGTGCGTGAAGTCCTTCTTAACCGTGAGTGGGATGAGCGTATCGCAGATACCGTGCGTGGCTTTATGATTGAATCTTACCTTGAGGATGGTCGTCAAGACACACCTGAAGTTTATGGTAAATCAATCACAGATCCATGTCTAGGTTGGGATAAGACAGATAGCCTTATTCGTGAAATCCACAATCGACTTTCGTTATAATTATGATTTTTGGACATGGTATAGACTTGCAGGAAATTTCAGCTGTAAAAAAGGCTTATGACCGCAATCCACGCTTTGCAAAAAAGGTATTGACACCAAAAGAGTGGGAGCGTTTTGAATCCCTTTCTGGTAATCGTCAGATGTCCTATTTAGCAGGGCGTTGGGCCGGTAAGGAAGCATTTTCAAAGGCTTGGGGTACTGGTATTGGAGCAGTAGGATTTAAGGATATTGAAATATTGACCAATGACAAGGGAGCTCCAGTGGTGACCCAATCACCTTTTGAAGGCAAGGTTTTTATCTCGATTTCCCATAGCGGTGATTTTGTTCAGGCAAGTGTCATTTTAGAAAAAACTAAGAGATAGATGTTGGAAGAGGATAGCTTATGATTTCAAGTTTACATCGACCAACCTTGGCAAAGGTTGATCTATCAGCAATTTCAGAAAATATTGAACAAGTGGTTAGTCACATCCCTAAACAGGTAAAGACTTTTGCAGTTGTTAAGGCCAATGCTTATGGTCATGGCGCTGTCGAAGTGGCCAAGCATGTATCTAAGCAGGTGGATGGTTTTTGTGTTTCCAACCTAGACGAGGCGCTTGAACTTCGTCAAGCTGGTTTGGAACAATCGATACTTATTTTAGGAGTAGTCTTGCCAGACGAGGTTCCTTTGACTATTCAAGAAAACATCACGCTGACGGTAGCTTCGCTAGAGTGGTTGGAAATGGTTAAGGATCAAGGGCTTGATTTAACTGGTTTGACCTGTCATATTAAGGTTGATTCAGGTATGGGCCGTATTGGGGTGCGTAGCCAAGAGGATGCGGATAGCTTGATTGCCGGTCTTAAATCACTTGGTGCGGATGTCGAAGGTATTTTTACCCATTTTGCAACGGCTGATGAGGCAGATGATAGTAAATTCAAGTGTCAATTGGCCTTCTTCACGGACTTAGTTAATAACTTGGTGGACCGTCCTCGCTTGGTACACGCTAGCAACTCTGCGACAAGCATCTGGCATGCAGAAACAGTCTTTAATGCGGTACGTCTAGGTGTTGTTATCTATGGTCTCAATCCTAGTGGCAGTGCTTTAGACCTTCCATATAGGATTCGTCCTGCTTTAAGTTTGGAGACTGCACTTGTTCATGTTAAGACCCTGCCAGCAGGTCAAGATGTGGGTTATGGTGCAACCTATACGACGACAGCTGATGAGGTTATTGGAACCATTCCGATTGGCTATGCGGATGGTTGGACCAGGGATTTACAAGGTTTCCACGTTATTGTGGATGGACAGTTTTGTCCTATTGTTGGGCGTGTGTCTATGGACCAGATTACCGTTCGCCTTCCCAAGGTTTATCCACTAGGAACTCCTGTTACTCTTATGGGTGAAAATGGGGGAGCAAGCATCACTGCGACAGAGGTGGCTGAAAAACGTGGCACTATCAACTACGAAGTTCTTTGTTTACTTAGTGACCGCGTACCTCGTAGCTATGATTAATATCAATAAAAAGAGAAATCCAGTTTGATGCTGGATTTTTTGGTTTTAGTGAAGACCATTTTCATGTGTTATAATAGCTGATAAGGCTTCCTTTTTCACGGGAAGAAGAACACGATAGAAATGATAGAGGATATGATTCAACTAGATTCACCAATTGCGGATTTGAAAGGCTTTGGCCCTAAGTCCGCTGAAAAATTTACCAAATTAGATTTATACACGGTTGGGGACCTCTTGCTTTATTTTCCTTTCCGATATGAGGATTTTAAGAGTAAGTCTATCTTTGAACTGATGGATGGCGAAAAGGCTGTTATTACGGGAACAGTGGTGACGCCTGCCAATGTGCAGTATTACGGCTTTAAACGGAATCGTCTGAGTTTTAAAATCAAGCAAGGAGAGGCTGTGATTGCCATTAGTTTCTTCAACCAACCTTATCTTGTGGATAAGATTGAGATGGGGGCAGAAGTGGCTATTTTTGGCAAATGGGACCAGAAGAAGTCTGCTGTGACTGGTATGAAAGTCCTGGCTCAAGTTGAGGACGATATGCAGCCAGTCTACCATGTGGCCCAGGGTGTTAGTCAGGCCCAACTGATAAAGGCCATAAAGGCAGCTTTTGATAGTGGGGCCCTTAATTTGTTGGAGGAAAATCTCCCTCAGGTCCTGCTGGACAAGTACCGTCTCATGGGACGTCAAGAGGCTGTGCGTGCCATGCATTTTCCGAAAGATTTGGCTGAATATAAGCAGGCTCTACGTAGGACCAAGTTTGAGGAGCTCTTTTATTTCCAGATGAATTTACAGGTGCTGAAGGCTGAAAATAAGTCCGAAACCAATGGTCTAGCAATTGCTTACGATGAAGCCAAAATCAAAGCCAAAATTGCAGCATTACCATTCCCCTTAACTGAGGCCCAACAGCGTAGTTTATCGGAAATCCTAGCTGATATGAAATCTGGGGCTCATATGAACCGTCTCTTGCAAGGAGATGTGGGCTCAGGGAAAACAGTTATCGCTAGCCTGGCTATGTATGGGGCTTATACGGCAGGATTTCAGTCTGCCCTCATGGTACCGACGGAAATCTTAGCAGAGCAGCATTATCAGAGTTTACAGGGGCTTTTTCCTGAGTTAGAGGTAGTGCTCCTAACTTCTGGAATGAAGGCGGCGGATAAGAAAGTAGCCCTTTCCAAAATCGAGTCTGGGGAGGCTCATATGATTGTGGGAACCCACTCGTTGATTCAAGATGCAGTGACTTATCATAGTCTTGGGCTAGTCATTACTGATGAACAGCACCGATTTGGAGTTAATCAACGTCGTATTTTCCGTGAGAAGGGTGACAATCCTGATGTCCTCATGATGACGGCAACACCCATTCCTAGGACTTTGGCGATCACTGCCTTTGGGGAGATGGATGTGTCAATCATTGACCAGATGCCAGCCGGACGTAAGCCAATTATTACCCGTTGGGTTAAACATGAGCAGTTAGATACCGTACTGACTTGGTTTAAGGGGGAGTTGGAAAAAGATGCTCAGGTCTATTTTATTTCTCCTCTGATTGAAGAGTCTGAGGCTCTTGATTTGAAAAATGCAGTGGCTCTTCATCAGGAACTCACAGAGTTCTTTGGGGATTCAGCTACAGTAGCTCTGATGCACGGTCGTATGAAAAATGATGAAAAAGACCAAATTATGCAAGATTTCAAGGACAGAAAATCTCAGATTTTAGTATCAACTACAGTTATCGAAGTAGGTGTTAACGTGCCAAATGCTACAGTTATGGTTATTATGGATGCGGATCGTTTTGGACTTAGCCAGCTTCACCAGCTTCGAGGGCGTGTAGGTCGTGGCGATAAGCAGTCCTACTGTGTTTTGGTGGCTAATCCTAAAAATGATACTGGTAAAAAACGCATGCAGGCCATGTGTGAGACCACGGATGGCTTTGTTCTAGCTGAGGAAGATCTTAAAATGCGTGGTTCAGGTGAAATCTTTGGGACACGTCAGTCAGGTATTCCTGAATTTCAGGTGGCCGATATTGTGGAAGACTACAATATCTTAGAGGAAGCCAGACGGGTGGCTAGCCAAATTGTATCTGACCCTAACTGGCGAGAGAATCCTGAATGGCAGGTACTAGGAGCACATTTGAGAAGCCAAGGCGAGTTTGATTGAGGAGGAAACTAATGAACAAAAGACGGTTAAAACTCGATTTTTTTGCTATCTTGCATCCCTTGTTTCTTATGATGTTAGGTCTTATATTTTATTTTTTCGCCTTCATCTTGATTTGGTTTATTACCGAATTGACAAAGCTGATAGAAGGAAAGACAGACTTTCATACCCTATATCTTTATTCACTTCTTATCTCTCTACTATGTTCAGTACTATTCATTATGTATGTAGCTGGTTTCATAGCTCAACTGATTATCCATATACAGCATCAAAAGGAAAGAACGCTTTTGCCAGTCTGGTGCATGCTTACAGCTGTACTGATGCTTGTGCCACTATTCGAAGATTTTAGTATCTTAGGCTCGGCCTGGAATTTTAAAGGGTATTTTCTTTCCATAGTTGCCTACATTGCCTATCTCTTTACAAAGCTACCAAAGGTTATTGAAAGTTACCGCTATCATGCGACAATTCGTTATGCTGTCTGGGTGGCTTTGGTCTTGGGAATTATTTTATCCATGCTTTAGACAGAAAAACTCTCAGTAAACTCACTGAGAGTTTTAAGTTTCCTTCAAGCTTATTACAAGCTTTCTTTAAGTTAGGCAACCTATAATAAAACCATCAAAACGAGATAGGTTTTGATAATAAAACGTTTTGGCTAGGCCAAACCATTCCTAAAAAGGAGGACAAAACAATGACAGTAAAAATTAAAGTAACCTACAACCGAAATTTCCAGAAGCATCCTCAAGACTTTAAGGTTTATCAAAACTAGTATTGATGCTAGGAAGAGGCTAAATTTGCCCATATTCTACAACTTTCATCCCTCATTTTCCAAAATCCCTTTTTCCTTTTTTTTCATAACGTAGAATCCCTCTTCTTAAACTCATAAAAAGTCTAGACGGAAGCTTGACCAGTCTAGGCGATTAACATAAGTAAGCTAACCAGTTGAGATTTTCTTGACTGGTTTTTATTTTTTGAAATTTAGATAAAAAATATCGAAAAACGATAAAAATGTGTTGACAAGGAGAAATAAAGAGTGTAATATATAATTATCGATAAACGATAATAAGTTTTCGATAAAGATAATCTTATTCGCGAAAAAGAGAAATTATATACTAAAAACTATTTAATAAAGGAAATACTTATTACGAAAACACTTAAACTAATCATCAACGCTCTTCTTATTCTTCTTATGGCAATCTACGGTCTTGCAATGCTTGCTTTACTTATCCTTCCTTTTGTGGATGTGACTAATCTTTTCCCAGGTGCTGAGGTTCATTACCTTTCTGGATGGGGTTACTGGCTAGTATCAGAGTTACAATTTGCCTTCTATCTTGCCTTGATTTGTCTTCTTCGTAAAGAGCTTAAAGACTTTACTTGGAAGGCACTTTGGACAGAAGATTTCTCTCTCTTCTTGAAAAAGGCTGCTCTCTTAACCTTTGTGCCATCAGCATTGAATATCTTCTTGCAGTTGGGAACGACTAATCACCTTGTAGTGGACTTCAGCACATCAGTTTGGCTTCTCTTGGTCTCTCTAGCTTGTGATGCTGTCCGTCTTCGTAAGGGACAAACAGCTGTCAAATAATTGAATGTATCTTAGTTGAAAAGTAATAAAATCTTACCTATAAACTAGTATTTTATATTGATATTCGATATAATTGATACTGTTAATAGTTAGCTACTGATTTAGTATGAGGTCAAGGGCTCCTAGAGGCACCTTGGCTTTTTCTAGTCTATGCTCAAAGAAATCAAATGAATTTACAATCGAGGTAACACATGACAACTATCTTATTTTATTTTTTAATCATCCTAGCCTTGGCTGGCTCTAGTTATTATGGTTGGAGATCTGCCAAAAGTGCTAAAAATCGTCAAGAAACGCAAGAACAAAAACGTCTGCGTAGTGTTCTCCTGTTCGTTAATGTCCTCCTTTTTGCTGGCTTTTTAAGTCTTGTTATTACCATTCTTAATGACGCCTTTATTCTGACTGGTCATGAAGGACTCTTACAACAAGGTTTGCGTATGCTTCTTGGGTCGGGAGTTACCGTGAAAAGCAAGGGTCCTAGTCTGACGCTTTTTGCAGCAACCATTGATTTCCTTCGTATGGTAGTCAACATAGGTTTCTTGTTGTGCCTACGTGCCTTTCTGATTAACCTTTATCGTTCTGATATTTTCATCGCTAAAAATGCTAAGTTGGTTCGTTGGTCAGCGCATTTGCTAGTTCTTGGGGCTTTTATCAATAATGGTATCTTTACATTTGGAACTGGCAACCAGAGTTATAGTTTCTTTAACATCAGTTATTTGCTAGTTAGCTTTGTCCTCTATGCTGTTGCTATGATTTTGACTAAGGCTAATGCCATTGCTGAGGAAAATGAGTATACGATTTAGGAGGGGCTTATGATTATTGTCAATTTGGACGTTGAACTTGCCAAGAAGAAGATGCGCTCGGGTGAGCTGGCAGAACGGATTGGTATTACCCCAGCCAATCTCTCGGTTCTTAAGACAGGCAAGGCCAAGGCAATCCGTTTTACAACTCTAGATGCTATTTGTAAGGAGTTAGATTGTCAACCAGGAGATATTCTTGAATATAGACCAGACGAAGAAAACTAAAAGCCTGAAGCAGTTCAGTCACTTCTATAGTGACCATGCTTCAAGCTTTTTATTTTTTCTTCAACCATGCGACTAGGGCTAGACTGGCTAGCACGGTACCACAGACCATGGCGATATGTGTTTTTGAGATGGTTAGTTCATAGTGGAAATCTTTATTTTCCAATTTATCGGTTGCTTCAATGCTAAGTTTCATGTCTTATCCCTCGATATAATCTTTCAATTCTTGACCTTTGAGTCCGGCACTGAGTGCGATGAGGAGTTTGAGGCGAGCTTTTGGTGCATTGAGTTCTTTAACAAACATAACACCAGCTTCTTGGAGTTTGACCCCACCCCCTTCATAGGCGTAGACAGGTTCGGCGATACCGTTGAAACAGCGGGAAACGAGCACAACAGGGACTCCTTTGTCCATAAGCTTTGTGATTTCTCCTGCTGCTAGTGGTGGGAGGTTTCCAGCACCTAGTGCCTCGATAACTACCCCATCAATCTTTTCAGGGTCCAGGAGACTGATGATACCATCTCCAATCCCCATCCCTGCATAGGCTTTTATGATTGGTACTGTTCCTGTAATTTGTTCCAAGTCAAAGCGAACACGAGGCTCAGCAGTTTTGAACCAGAGGATATCATGCTTCATGATGATACCTAGTGGACCATGGGTTGGTGTGTGGAAGGTTGCCACGTTTGTGGTATGGGTCTTAGTCACATACTTGGCTGCATGGATTTCATCATTCATCACGACCAGGATTCCTTTGTCAGCGGCCTTGTCATCACTGGCAACACGTAGGGCTGATAGATAGTTGTAGACCCCGTCGCTTCCTAGCTCGTTTGACGAACGCATGGCACCAGTTAGAACGATTGGAATCTCAGGGACGGCCATGGTATCTAGGAAGTAGGCTGTTTCTTCCAGGGTATCTGTCCCATGAGTGATGACCACACCATCATATTGACCAGCTGTTTCCTTGATTTTTTTGTAAATATCCAGCATGTGGTAGGGTGTGATATGTGGGCTAGGGATATTAAGAAAATCGAGAACGGTTAGTTCTAAATTATCTAAATCAAGTCCCACATGGTTCATGGGATTATCAGCGTTTTGGCTGACCTTGCCATCATTATCCGCTGACATGGAAATGGTCCCTCCAGTGTGAAGGACTAGGATTTTTTTTATCATTTATACTACTCACTATCATATTTATGTTATAATTTATTTTAGCATAAAATGTTAGAAGGAGGGGAGCTCTGTGGCCATTAAAGCAGTCTTTTTTGATATTGATGGGACTTTTCTAAATGACCGAAAACGCGTGTCTAGTTCAACCAAAAAAGCCATCAGTCAAATGAAGGAAGATGGTATCTTAGTTGGTTTGGCAACTGGTCGTGGTCCAGGATTTGTTCAGCCTTTCATGGACAATCTGGGTCTGGATTTTGCAGTGACTTATAATGGTCAGTATATCTTGACCCACGACAAGGTTCTCTATCAAAACCAGCTCCCTAAATCAACTATCTACAACTTGATCCGCTATGCTACCAAGCACCGTAGAGAGATTTCTCTGGGGACTAGCACAGGACTGGTTGGTTCCAATATCATCAGTATGGGGACTAGCAAGTTTGGGCAAATGGTAAGCCGTATTGTACCAAAGTCTTGGGCTAAGATGGTGGAACGTAGTTTCAAATCCTTAATTCGTCGTTTCAAGCCACAAAGCATGGAGACCCTTAAAACTATCATGCGCGAGCCAGTTTATCAGGTGGTTATGGTAGCGACAGTGGGTGAAACCCAGGCTATCGAGGAAAAATTTCCACACGTGAAGATTACACGTTCGAGCCCTTATTCAGCTGATATCATTTCAGCTGGACAGTCTAAACTTAAAGGAATTGCCCATCTAGGTGAGGTTTTTGGTTTCGAACTCAGCGAGGTTATGGCCTTCGGAGATTCGGAAAATGACCTAGAAATGCTATCTGGTGTTGGTATTGGTGTTGCCATGGGAAATGGTGAAGACGAACTGAAAGACCAAGCTACCCATGTCACTGATACCAATAACCAAAACGGGATTGCAAAAGCCTTGTCCCATTATGGTTTGATTCACTTTGAAACAGAGAATTCATTCACCAGTGATGATGACAACTTTAACAAGGTTAAGGATTTCCACCATTTGATGGATGGCTCTACCAATGATATGCCTCGTGTCTATAGTATAGAAGAAGCTAGTCATCGTTCGGACTTCAAGTTGGAAGAAATCGTCGAATTCCTTTATGCTTCATCAGGTGGGGACAAGCGTGTCTTTGGACAATCTGTTTTGGATCTACATGCCGCTCTTGATAAGGCTGCGCTCAAGGTTAGTTCTAAGGAGCACCCAGAGTCAACTATGGTTGGCCAAGTGGATGCTTTGACAGATTTGCTTTATTTGACCTATGGTTCATTTGTTCTTATGGGGGTGGATCCTAAGCCTTTCTTTGATACCGTTCATGAGGCTAATATGGGTAAAATTTTCCCAGATGGCAAAGCTCATTTTGATCCTGTGACTCACAAAATTCTTAAACCAAGTGATTGGGAAGCGCGATTTGCACCAGAACCACACATTAAACGTGAGCTAGATCGTCAGATTCAAAAATCTCTACAAAGAAGTAAATAAGAAGTTATAAAGGTTTGGACAGTTTGCTCCGAACCTTTTTCTAATAACAATGACATTTATTAATGACTTTATTTGTGATAAAATAAAGTCATTCTATGTATTTTTAAGGAGATTATTATGACTAAAGCAGATTGGTTAGATTTTTTTGAAGCCATCAATGGTCGTTCAGCGACTGAAGAAGAAATTGCAGCAGCACTTGCAGCTGGTGAGTTCCAAGATGACGCCCCAGCAGTAGAAACTGCCCCAACACAAGAAGCGCCAGCGCAACCAGCTTTCGCTAGTGCCCAAGAAACACCAGTACAAGAGGCGCAGCCACAGCCAACTTTCGCTGGTGCACAAGAGGCGCAGCCACAACCAACTTTCGCTGGTGCACAAGAGGCGCAACAACAACCGACTTTCGCTGGTGCACAAGAAGCACAACCGCAAGCTCCTTTTGCAAATGCTCAGGCTGCTCAAGCACAACCAAGCTTTGCAGGGGCTCAAACTGCTCCAGTACAAGGAGTGCCAAATCAAGCAGTGCAACCACAAGGTGGTTTTGCGAATGCTCAAGTTGGTCAACAACCAGCTTTTGCTAACGGTCAACCGCTTCAACCAGGTCAAAATGTTCAATTTATCAATGGCCAAGCTGTAGTTGTTCCAGCACAACCATCAGCATTTGCGACAACTTTCAAAAATTACTGGACATGGTTGCTTAATGCATGGCGTCGTCCAGCTGACATGACAGACTATGGTAAACACAATGGTTGGCTTAACTATATCTTCTTGTCACTCTTCACTGGACTTGCCTTCTTTGCAATCTTGAGCGCTGTGGCACGTAAATTTATTAGCCCAGTTGTATCAACAACAAATGCATTGTCTAGTATGTTTGGTTCTTATGGAACAGATAGTTACTCATCTTCAATTTCAAGTCATACATCTAGCATTGGTTTTGGAGCCTTCTTCGCAAGTATCCTAGCTGCCTTCCTCTTTATCTTTGCTTTTATCTTGGCAGGATTTGTGACACGTAAGGCCATCTTCCGTGACCCTGAGACTACTTTCTTGAATAGCTTTGACCGTTTTGGTCGTTTGACATCATTAGCCTTGCCAATCTTGCTTGTAACAATCTTGTTGGGAGCTATTGGACTTGTTGCCTTCCCAGGATTCTTGTTCTATGTTGTTTACTTCTTATTTGCAATTGCTAATCTATTTACAATTGTTCCTGTAACAACAGCGTGGAAGGCTGATAAATTCTATCAAATGATTTTGGCAGCACTTTTGAATGGTGTCATTTTGTCAATCTTGTTTGCAATCGTATTTGCTATCATATCATCATTTACAGTAGGTCTTCTATTCTAAGTAAACCTCTGACGATTTTTGAAAAAGCAAGTTTATAGGAGTCTTTATGGCAACAAAAGAAAAGTGGATTGATTTATTTGAAAAGGCAGTTGGTCGTCCGCCCCATGCTTTGGAGATTGAAGAAGGCCAGAAAGCAGACTTTGACTTAAAGGCTATAAAAGGCATTGCGGCAATGGGCTTGGACCAAGAGGCCACTCCTTCTGAACCAACAGAAGAAGTTGATGAGTATGACGTTGCCGAGGAAGTGTTTGAAGATGTACCGCTTGGTGATGAAGAGGAAACGACTCCTTTAGAAACTGAGGAGCTTTCACCAGTACCTCAAGCAGATCAAGGTCAAGCTGAAGAAAATTCAGAGGCCGCTTCTAAAGAAGCACAAGCCATCTGGATGAAGGCTTTTAAAACCTATGTTGGACGTCAACCTCTTCCTGAGGAATTCCTACTTGGTAAGTCTTCAGGTTATGATGTGTCAACCATCCATCAGTTTATCTCAGATGGTAAGGCAGCGAAACCAGCCAAGCCAGCCATGGCTAAAGGAAAGAAAATCCTGATTATTGCTGGTGTTGTTGCAGCAGTCTTAGCGCTAGCTGGTTACGGCTTTGGTTCTTATTACTACTCACGTGGTCAAGTAGCAGAGCGTTATGAAGCAGCAGCTAAGAAGAGTTTTAAAGATAGCTTGGAATACCAAGTATGGTCTGATACTAAAAAGGAAATTAAAACATCCGAAGTCAAGTATACAGACATTAAAAGTACACAAGCCTATAGCAAGAGCCAACTCATGTCTGGTGAACGTATGCAAAAGGTTGGACGTCAGTTCCTTATTTTTCCTAAGTGGCGAGTCGTGGTAGATCCTGGAACGGTTGATTTGACTGTTAATACAGCTGATTTGAATGTGACTATTAACGGGGTTTCTTATGCGACTACAGATGGCAATAACTACACGGCTAAATTGAACCATCTCTATCCAGGAACTTACAATTTTGTGGCTTCTGGTAAGGTCAATGACCAAGATATCACGGTCTCATCTGAGGAAAATGTGACCTCTAAAACAGAAGTCAACCTTTCTGTAGAGTATCTTAGCTTTACTGTTAAGTCTAATCTTAAGGATGGAGACCTCTACGTTGGTGGTACCAAAGTTGGAACCCTTAACTCAGGGAAACTAGATGTTAACAAGGTAGCAGTAGCAGGTTCATCAGCTGTTTATGTTAAGAAGAATTTCGAAGATGGTAGCTCTATTAAAACAGAGACATTGTCTATTAAGAAAATCTCTGAAGGCCAAACGGTTACTCTTGATGCTGATGGTGTTCTTGACCGTGATACGGCAGACCGTCTCTTGACCGCTGCCTACGGTAAATTTGGTAGCTACGCTTCTAATCACAACACGACACCAGATGGTGTATCCGACATTTTCCTTAATGGTACTGATGATACCATGTACAAGGATGTAACGGCTGACATTGACAAAAATACTACAGGTGCTAAAAACCGTGCCGCTGATAGTATTACTTTCTCAGACGTTGACGTCACAGAAGTCGTTCAGACTGGTGAGAAGACCTTCAAGGTGACCTTCACAGCCGTTTATGATTTCTATTATGGTTATGATTCGAAATTCAAGTCATCAGGAGATATCAAAGATAAAATCTCTTGGTCTTGTAATGTGGAATACGTTGGAGACGATGATAGCGATTCTAGCAGTAGCAGTTCTGACTACAGCAACTATCGTATCAACGGCAAGGCTGGCGAATCACAAAATGTGAGTCGTGAAAATACTGTGAAATAACAGTTGCTTGCTCAGTTAGTTAGCGTTGAACGGATTACAAATAGGAGGTTAGTCCTCCAGACTAAAAAATGAAGAACTTGGCAATTGCCAGGTTCTTTTGTTTGTCTGTTATTACCTCTTAGGGGCTAAACCGTGCCTCTTACCTAAAAGGCCTTGTTTTGTGTAAAGCAGTTGTTATAATGGAAGCATCAAAAGAACAGGAAAGGAGTATTATGAAAGTTAGAATCGAATTGGACCCATCCATGGATGAGCCTGAAATCTTGATTCGAGCTCCTCGGTTAACACAGGAATTGGCCCAGCTCCAAGAATCTATTCTAAGGCAAAAGTTAGTTCCTTTAGCCTTTTACAAGGATCGAAGCGAATATTTTCTGGATTTGGCAAATATTCTCTTTTTTGAAACAGACGGGGAAAAGATTTTTGGACATACCAAGGATGAGGCCTATGAGGTGAAGCAAAAGCTCTACGAATTAGAAGAGTTGCTCCCGATTGCCTTTTGTCGGATTTCCAAATCGACGATTGTTAATGCTAAGCAGATTTATTCTTTAGAGAAGTCTTTTTCGGGGACTAGTACGGTGAATTTCTATCAGACCCACAAGCAGGTCCATGTATCAAGACGTTACTATCCAGTTTTAAAAGAACGATTAAACGAAACGAGGTAATATGATGAGAAAAAAATTAATTGGGATCCTCTTGATCCTTTTGGCAGCTTTGGTAATTGTACAAGACTATTTTGTAAAATGGGAAATTAGTATTTGGATGTTGGCCTGGGTGGTCTTGTTGGCCGTTCTTTCCCTTTCTAGTTTTTTGAAACGCTACTTTGGTTGGGGGTTCATCTATGGTGTTTTGGCTCTCTTTTCACTCAATGGCCAGTTTCACTTTCTTCCAGTATCCAATTCTGTCGTTATCCTTTCTTCCATTCTTGCAGTTATTGGCTTGAATATTCTCTTCAAACCTTCAGGTAAAGCGAAAAACCGTTTTGGTTTTAATGCTGGCGGGTCAGATGCTCAAAATGGTGGTAATGATATTGATGTGACTTTTTCCACAGTGACCAAATATCTCAATGACCAACACTTTACTCATGGAAGTGCGGATGTAAGTCTGGGAGAAGCGTCGGTTTATTTTGATAACTGCCGTATTGAGGGGCCGTCTGCCCAGTTTGATGTGGATGTTTCTCTAGGAAGTCTGAGTCTCTATGTGCCCAGTGATTGGCGGGTACATGTGAATGTGGATAACTCTCTTTCAGCTGTACAGCATGAGGAAAATCCTAGTAACTTGACTAGCAAGGATTTCTACATTAAAGGGGATGTTTCCTTGGGGAATTTAGAAATTATTTATGTTGGTGAGAATGTGATTGATTAAGTTAGTGGAGGGAACCTCTGATTAATATAATACCTATTGTTTTATCTCAACCCCTGTGATAAGATAGGCTCAATCTATTTTCAGGAGGGACAAAGTATGATTTCTACTATTGGTATTGTGAGCTTATCTAGTGGAATTATCGGTGAAGATATTGTCAAGCACGAGGTGGACTTGGGTGTCCAACGTCTAAAGAATCTGGGCCTCAACCCTGTCTTTTTGCCCCATTCACTAAAAGGATTAGACTTTATTAAGGAGCATCCTGAGGCACGTGCAGAGGATTTGATTCAGGCATTTTCTGATGATAGCATCGACATGATCCTATGTGCTATCGGTGGAGATGATACTTATCGTTTGCTTCCTTATCTTTTTGAAAATAACCAGCTCAAAAAGGTGATCAAACCAAAGATTTTTCTTGGCTTTTCAGATACAACTATGAACCATCTCATGTTACATAAACTAGGTGTCAAGACTTTTTATGGCCAATCATTTCTAGCAGATATTTGTGAGTTAGACAAAGAAATGTTGCCATATAGCCTCCACTATTTTAAAGAATTGATTGAGACTGGAAAAATCTCAGAAATTCGCCCTAGTAACGTTTGGTATGAGGAACGGACTGATTTTAGTCCCAAGGCTCTGGGAACACCTCGTATCAGCTATACAAATACAGGTTTTGACTTGTTGCAAGGAAATGCCCAATTTGAGGGAGAGATCCTTGGTGGTTGTCTCGAGTCTCTCTATGATATTTTTGACAACTCTCGATACGCCGATAGCACTGACCTCTGCCAAAAATACAAGCTTTTCCCCGACTTGTCAGACTGGGAAGGAAAAATCCTCTTGCTAGAAACAAGCGAAGAAAAGCCTGAACCGGAAGACTTCAAAAAGATGTTGCGGACTTTAAAAGAAACTGGGATATTTGAAGTCATCAGTGGACTCTTGGTCGGAAAACCTATGGATGAAACCTTCTATGACGACTATAAGGAGGCTTTAATGGACACCATTGATAGCAATATCCCGATTGTCTATAATCTAAACGTTGGCCATGCCACACCAAGAGCCATTGTTCCCTTTGGAGTCCACGCGTATGTAGACGCCACGGAGCAAGTCATTCGCTTCGACTATAACAAAGAAAGCTGAGATGAGTTTCTCAGCTTTTTTCAGAAAGTGGGACTGTCTTAGTTGATATAAGGCATGACAATTTAGGAGGGACAATAGCTCTGGGATTTCTAAGTTCATCCAGTCTATCAGATTGATTGACACTCAAGGGAGTGGGACAAGGAACAATTTTTAAAAAGTTGTTCGGTCCTACTCCCTTTTTTCCTATTTTATAGTCTCTTTATTTGTGATAATATAGTATAGTGAAAAAAACTAGACTGGAATAACTTTACTCTTTTGGAGTTTTATGTGACAGCGATGAATGGAGACAATCTAAGCGGATGCCTGCTTGGAGCTATAGTCAAGAAAACTCAAAATGAGGAATGAGGCTAGAAGGGAAATTGTTATGAGAAAGAAAGCGATTGGTATTGATTTAGGAACAACCAACTCCGTCATGGCTGTTGTTCGTGAAGATGTGCCAGAGATTATTCCGATGGGAACGAATGACGATCAGGTCTTGCGTTCAGCGGTCTACTTCTCAAATATCGGTGGTAAAAACCATGTAGCTTTTGGTAAGGAAGCTATCGAGCGTGGAACAGAAATCGGAAGCACAGAAAATTTTAAATTTGACTTCAAGCGTGATATTGGTCGTCCGATTGCCAGTGACACACCAGATCATACACGTGTCAATTCTATTATTCTCTCTGCCTTGGTTTTGAACGAATTCCGTAAACGTGCTTATGTAGTTGGTCAGGAGATGGGCCAAGCAGATGGGATCAAGGATGCTGTCATCACGGTTCCTGCCTACTTTACGTCAGATCAACGTGCAGCAACGAAGACTGCTGGTCGTATCGCAGGATTTAACGTCTTGCGTATTATCAATGAGCCTACGGCTGCAGCTATCGCCTATGCCCACACTAAAAATGCTCAAGGAAATGTCTTGGTTTTCGACCTTGGTGGGGGAACTTTTGACGTTACTATCATGCGAGTGGCTGATCATGCTTATGATATTTTGGCAACTGACGGGAATTCACGTCTTGGTGGGATTGATTTTGACAAACGTCTTGTGGGCTACATTATGCAAGAGTTGGAAAAACAAGGTGTCAATATGACTAACCTTTCTGAGAAGGAAAAAATTCAACTCCAATACAAGGCTGAACAGATTAAGACAAGTTTATCTGTGAATGATCAAGCTCTCTATGAGCACTATGTTAATGGTCAAGGATATGGTGTTTTGATTACCCAGGCGATTTTCAATGAAATTACCTTGGATCTCCTCAAAGATACTGAAATCAAGGTACAGTCTACCCTGCAAGCATCTGGTTTGAAGTGGGAAGAGATTGACCATATTCTCCTTGTGGGTGGGTCTACACGCATGCCAATGATTCGTCAGATGATTCGCTTGATGAGTGGTTTGGAGCCTAAATTTGACCTCAATCCAGACACCATTGTGGCACAGGGGGCATCTATTTTGGCCGACCTTATTATCAACAATGAGGTTAGTTTCTCTGAGCATCAGGATGGTAAGACGACAGAAACTGACAAAGTGGTTGTCAAGGATGTGACCTCTCAGGGAATCGGTCTTCTCTTCAAGAAAAATCCAAACAAAAACTATAGCTTTGTGGGGGATTACTACAATAGTGTCGTGGTTCCACGTAATTCGGTCTTGCCTTTGGCCGTTACCAAGGATCTCTTTGCGGTTGTGGATGGACAGAGTAAGTTTAAGCTTCGTATCACAGAAGGAAATTACGAAAATCCATTTGCTGTGAAGATTTTGGGGCAAGTGGAAGGACAAGTGGCACAAGCACGTCATAAAGGCGAGCTCTTGGCGCAAGTTACCTATGCTTTTGACTCAGAACAAATTGTTAAGGTGACAGTTTCAGATCCTCGAAGCAATACTGTTGTGGCACGTTTTTCTGTTAACGCACAAGTCAATCAAACCCAAGAAGTGGTTAAGGAAGATTTGTCAGAACTTCAAGCTATTTTTGCTAAATTCATCTCATGATAGACTATTACAAAGCAATCGATACAGAGACAGGACAACAAGTGTCTTATTTAAGAGAGGTCAGCAACCGTATTTCTCCAGAGATGTCGGCTAAAGACTGTTTTACGGCTCTCTCCTTTTTACGTGAGGAGCTAGAGGACCTTTGGACTAACGGTACCTTGGATCAGGAAGGTGAGCGTCTGCGCAGTGAGCTTTATACGATTCGCTCTATCTTTTTCTCAGACCATGAAAAGCTACAATACGACCGAAAACTCAGACAGGCTCAGAGGAAGGCTCTGGAAACTGAGAGAGCAACGGCCACTCATACTACCAATCTATCAGGTAAAAAGGAAATTCCTTTTGAACCTGTTGCGGTGACTGATACCAAAGAGTCATCTCTTAAAAATTACGTATTCGCGGCCTTGGCCTTTGTGATTCTATTAAGCTTGATTCTCTTCTTAAATATCAATGTTATCGTTCTTATTATAGGCGCCATCCTTATTGTGGCCTTGATGTTACTTATGTCCTAGGAGATATTAATGGAAACCAATCAATTAACATTTGAACATATCTGTTTTAAATATAAGGGAAATACTAACCAGCTCTTTACGGATTTGGATGTTACTATGGAGACTGGTCAAGTTGTCGGTATTTTGGGTGCCTCTGGTTCAGGAAAAACAACTCTGACAGAGATTCTCCTTGGTCAGCTTAAACCAACTTGCCAACAATTTCGTATTTTGGAAAATGGAAAACCTGTGACTGCAGGCTCACGCTCTTGGTCTTATGTGCCCCAACAAAATCTCCTACGTGAGTACCTCAAGGTATCTGAGACCTTTGATTTTTATGCGGACCACCATCTTAAAGGAAGTGGTAAGCTGACTAAAAAGCATCGCATTGCAGGAATTATGGATGATTTAGGGTTGACGGAATTTGCCAACAAGAAAATTTCAGAGCTTTCTGGTGGGCAAAAACGCCGTGTCTCCATTGGTATCGAGCTTCTTAGCCCTAGTCCCTACTTTATCCTTGATGAGCCGTCTTCAGGCTTGGATGCTCTTAGTGACCGTAATCTCTTACGTACCTTGAAAATCTTGGCTAAATCAGCTGACAAGTCTATTGTGGTTATTACCCACAACACAGAAAATTTGGCTATTTTTGACAAGATTATCTTCTTGTCTAAGGGACGTCCGACATTTGCAGGGACTTATGAAGAGTTGCTTTTGGAATACAAGACTAGCGATCCTTATATGATTCGTAAATATATGGATATGAATATCGCAGATGTCTACCAAGAGCTCAATGCTTCAACACGTATTTACAAGATTTAGGGAGACTTATGAACGCAGCATTACGATTAAGTTGGTATAAATTTAAACATCACTACATGGATTTTGTTAAGGTTCTTCTGGGCATTGTCGCTTTCGAAGGCTTAATCCTCTATATTCAGGACAAGGGATTTTTGAAAGATTTCGAAACAACTCGAATGACCCTCTTTCTCTTGCTTTTCTCGACCAGTCTCTTGATTGTGGTTCAAAACAGTATTTATATTTCTAAAGAACGCTCAGTTCTCAATCGTGACTTTTTCTCAGGCTTGAGCCGTTCGGCCTTTGCCTTGGCTAGTATGGGGATTCACGCTTTCTTTGCCGTTTTGGAAACCATAGTCTTTATTCTATCTTACTCTGTCTTTAGTAAGTTCTTTGACAAGGATTTTCCAGATGCTGGTCATATTTTTGGTTCCTACCGTTGGGAAGTTGGGATTACAGTGCTTCTGGTTTTTCTGGCATCGCATTTCATTGCCCTCTTTATTTCAGCTTTGGTTGGAAAATCTGAGATTACCTCTGTTATCCTAGCAGTAGTTGTGGGTATCATGCAATTTTCATTGTCAGGAACTATCCTATCTTTGCCAAAAGCGATTGATTGGGTACAAAAATTTGTCTATCTAGGTTATGGCCACAAGCTTTTTGGGATTTCTAGTGACTTGTCAGACTTGCCATCTAGTTTGGCTAAGTACCATGTTCCTGTCCCTAAGAGCCAGTTGGAGGCCTTTCAAGGGTCTACAGGCGAATTCTGGGGACAATTGTGGGCCTTGGTGCTTCATTGCCTAGTTTATGCCCTACTCTTTTTCGTTACACTTCAGAAGAAGGAGAAATAAATGCAACAATATGATGAATGGCTGATTGACTTCCAAGTGCAGTATGGTCGTAAGCCGAGCGATAAGGAAGTTGCTGAAGCTGCTAAGACTGGTTTTGCTCTTTCTAGTGGCTTAAGCAGACAGAAAAATTCTAAATTCAGACAAGTCTTGTCTAAGGTTGGTTTGGGAGATCTCAAGTTTAGCTGGTTTTTAGTTTTGGAAATTTTGCTCTTGATTTGTATCGCCCTCTTTGGCTATGTTGTTGGCTATCTATTTATCTAGGAGGACCTCATGAAACAGTTTAAACATAAAAAGTTTATCGGTTTGGCCTTGATTGTCTTTTTGGTCTTCATGGTACTTGGAAAATACACTCAGAGCACGGCTTTTACATCGTCTTCAAGAGTTTATGCCACAACCGTTGTCGATAAGAATACCGGGAACAAGGTGCGTTTTGAAGTTCGTAAAATCAAGGGAGACAAATACGAAGTCAAAAATACGGAGACTGGGGATACCTATCAGGCCAATGCCCAAGCCGGTGAAGACCGTTCTTTGAGCTTTAAGTTGGCTGGAACTGACGGCAACTCAGACGGTACTATCCGTATCACACCAAGTATGGTACCTGGGGGAGATGCAAAGGTTGAAATGACTGACTCAAACACCTATACTCAGGTTGAGGGAGGTTCTGAAGTCGTTGAGTCTAGCGAGGCTTCGTCTAGTTCTTCAAGTAGCCAAGTTAAAAGCATTATTAAGGATATTTTGGAATCAAGTAGTTCATCCTCTGGTAGCGATGCAAGCTCAGAGTCGTCTTCTAACGATCCAAATAAGCCAAATGCAGATATCAAGACTAAGACCGATGTCAATGGAGATAAGGAAACCACTTATATTGCAGACTATTCGACTGAGGACATTAAGTCTATCACGGAAGCTTTTGGGAAATGGCTCTATCAGTCTGATTATGCCAAGGATGCTGTTTTAGTTCAAAGTAGCTTTGACAGTATTACCAAGGTCAATGATGGTAGTCCAACCTTCCTTTCATTTAAGGCACCTAAGGAAAAAGATAGCAGCCAAACGATTACCATCCTTGCTAATCTCATCAATGCGGATGGCTATGAACATATTACTGGTGTTCCGAGTGGTATCATCAATGGTAAGGAAGTCTCAAACTATGATTTCAAGGACTATAAAAACACGGTTGATTCCTTTGCTTTAGGGATTAATGACAATAGTGGTAAGACCGCAGACTATAGCCCAACATCATCCTTCCGTCTTTATACCTTGAAGGATAAGAAACATGCTATGTATGAAGACGATGCTGCTGAACAAAAAGCCCTCTTTAAGGACTTTTCAGCTGATGATAAAACTGGTGGCAATTATAATGGCTATAACAAGCTTTATAAGGATTTGGTTGACCAAGATAAGGATTCTTACCAAATCGTTCTAGGCTCTAATGGTACTGTTTATTATGTGACGAACTACTGGAAGGGCAATTACGATAAGAAGGCTGTTCAGACCTATAAGGTAGCACCAGATGACATGCAAGAGGCCTACCAAGAGTTGCTCAAGCATTACTCTAGTGCTGGCACGTCTGATAGCTCAGAATCTTCAAGTTCTTCACAAACATCAGAGTCATCGTCAAGCTCATCAGAGGCCAAAACAGAATCGAAAACTGAAACTAAGACCGATCAAACAGGCATGGATGTTAATGCTATCAAGGATAATAACTTCCAAAGCCTTGAAGGAACTTGGAAGAATGGGAATGGTAGTAGTTTGACATTTTCTAAGGATCAAATAACTGCACCAACAGATTATGAGGTTCAAAATGCTAATTCTAGTCTTGAAAATGGCTACCTGAGAGCGAGCCTAAGAACAGGAATGTATGGCGCAATAATCTTTTTCATCCCTAAAGGTACGACATTACCGAATGTGTCAGGAAATAATCCTGATGCTTCAGATAATACCAAAGACCGTATCCTAGTGACCCAATCAGGGGATGCACAATCTGACGCTAAACAATTCTACTATAAGGCTGATTAGACCTGACAAGGGTGAAAGTCTTAAAAAAGTAATGTTATAACCTAAAAGTTGAGATAAAATTATCTCAACTTTTTATGTTACATTTGTAACTTTAATTTAATAGTAAGTCCATCTTCTATAAATAAATGGATTCTTAGAGGTATTATAGACTTTATTAGAAAATTAATTATTGTGAAAACTTACAAAAAGCTATATAATGAGTAGTGTTGTAAAAAGGGCTTCCTAGGGGATTTTTGAGGAAGTTTCTTAAATCAGATTAAAGGGAGAGGGGGAAAAGAATGACTTTTATTATTGAATCGCTATTTGCTGTTTTTAAAGATTTTCATTGGCTAGTATCTATAGACACACTCTTGATTTTCTTTGTCAATTATCTGATGTTTCATGCAGCTGGTAGGGTCAAGATTTCTTGGAGGCTACTTTTATTAGGTGGTCTTTTGTCAGTTGTTTTGACTCCCCTTCTTCCTATGGGATTCAAATTTTTACTTAATCCTCTCATATTATTTTGTTTTAGTTATTACAAACGTCCAGACTTGCCATGGATAGAGCCGGTATTTAATAGCTTTTATGCCTGGGGAACAACTAATATCATTATACGGGGCTTGTCATTAATCGTCTTTCCTTTACTCTTGGGAGCCGACTTGACTAGCCGTATTCCAGAATCTTTAACGGAGTTTATCTGTGTGGTAGTTACCTATCCTATTTACCTCTTGGTTCACCGTTTTATTGGTTATGAATATTTGCAGGTTGAGGAAAAGGAGCGCTTGCGCATACACTTCACCCCTATTGTTATTGGGGTTAGCTTTGCCTTTCTTTCATATGGGCTTTTAAATGAATTCATGCCTTACTTTACTAGTATCTGGCCTGTGGAAGTGGTTAACAATTATGCTAAGTTGGTCGTTCTATTGGCAACAGGAGCCTTCTTTATCGTTGTTTCCTATGCCAACCAGTGGATAAAGGATGAACTTTTTCTGGAGTTGAAAGAGGAGCAGGAACGTCATTTCCAGAGCTTACAGGAATCTAGTAGGCATATTCTCCATCTTTATCAGGAGTTATACCGTGATGGAGTGCCTAAGGTAGTTGTACCTAAGAAGGCTAAGACTGTTCTGGCCACTAGTCAAGAGGGAGACAGTCAAAACCTATCTGAGGAAGAAGTTCCCTTCAGCAAGGTTATGCCAGATATTTCCAACCTGCTTTCTCAATTGTTACGTTCCGTCATTGAGAGTAAGTATATGGAGTTTCATGCTGTCGGCATTGATTTTATCATGGAGGTTCCAGACCCTATATCCCCATCCCATATTGATATAGTGGATTTATCAGCTGTCCTAACGACCTTCTTGGACAATGCCTTATTGAGAGCTCATGGTCAAGAAAATAGCTTAGTTCGTCTGTCTTATTACCAAAGTGGTGAGGTTCAGGTCCTCTCTGTAGAGACAATCCTTTCGCAAGACAGTGCTGAGGCACCTCACAAGGCGTACGAGAATCATCTGTCAATCAATGAACAGCTCGAAGATATTATGGAGCGTTACCCTCAGTCTAAACTTAGCTTTAAGAATGAAAAGTTCATCTATAGACAGCAATTTGAATACTAAACAACTTGTAAAAAATATATAGAAAGGAGATTCGATGTTTGAATCGTTTTTGGGAATAAATTTTTTAAATCTCTATGATACAGATGCCTTTATAGCCATTCAGATTATCTTAACGCTGACGATAAACTGTGCTATTTTCAAACGAATGACAGATATTCGTATCTCCTGGACGGTATTTTTGACCTTAGCCCTGTTAGATGTAGTCATTCAGTATAATATTACTAACATGATTATGGTTTTTGATGTCTTTATCCTGATGATTTTGGCCTTTCTTGCTAAAGGGAAGACCTGGTCAGTGACTCAGTATGCTTTTCATACCTTGTTTCCAGTGGTGACGTCAGATTTACTTTATCGTTTATTGGGACTCTTCTTTATCCCGCTTCTCTTAAATCTCCCTGTCGCTGAGGTAGGGTCTAATGCCCTTTTCTATCTCTTATCTTACGGTTTGATTCTGCCACTTTATTTTGTATTTGACCGTTTCTTGGGCTTGGATTTGAAGCGTTGGAAGGTCTATAGTGATGACTCTTTCCATAATCTCCAGATTTCTAGAAAAGTTTCCCTGGCCATGGCCATTTATTTATTGGGAATCTTTCTCAGTGTGAATTTAGACAGTTGGTTTCCTGGCTACTCTTCAGAGGTGGAGTTGAGACTTCGTATGTTATGGGTTCTCTTATCTGCAGTAGCCTTTATTTTTCTAATTGCCCGTCTTAATCAACTGTCTCGGCAGTATTTGGAAGAAAGTTTGGCCATGGAGGAAAAGAGGCATTTGAATAGTTTGACCAAGGCCAACCAAAAGATTGATCTTCTTTATAATGAGTTGTTACAATACAGACAGTCTTATCAGACGGTTGTGGAACAATTTTCAGAGGAAGTACGTGACCAGGAAGAAGCTCTTGCTGAACAGGTGTATCAGAATGTTCTTAGGGAGAGTGCCAAAGAGTTTGAACGTTTCCGTGTCGTTGATAATCCTAAGCTGGAAAATATTCAGTCCCTACCCTTACGTAGTCTTCTTTCGGCTCGTATGATGGAGGCTAAACGTAGTAATATTCCAGTGACTTGTGATATTCCTGAGGAGATTTCAGGCTTTACCATGAACGTAGTTGACTTGACCTTGCTGGTGTCCATTTTCTTTAGTAATGCGATTGATGAGAGTAAGCAGGTGCCTGCCAGTCAAATCAATTTTAGTTTTCATCGACATGATAAGGATGGGAGCTACCATTTCGTCATGGAAAATAGGACGCAGGAAGAAAAAGTTGACCTTGATGCCATTATGCAGGAAGAAAATCAGAAGAAGACCTCTGGTCTTAACCTTCACTCAGCCAAGGATATTCTTAGGAAGTATAGTGATGCCAATCTGATTACAAGCAGTGGTGATTACCTCTTCAAACAGGAATTGATTTTTAAATAAATATATGGAGCTAAATCAAAGGATTTGGCTCTTTTTTTCGTTACAAATCCATAAAGTAGGGCTCTTTGCTGTTGAGCTTATGCTTATGTCCGAAGCTTAGTACATCGGAGGAGGAAGGGGTGAGGGAGGAGTCTGATTGTTGCTTCATTCTGTGTTATAATAGCAAGGATTAGTGGTTCTTAGAGCTAGGTGAATGGCGATTGCTTAGCTTAACGACTGGTGTAGAGACAAGAAAGGGACGTCTTATGAAATTACTTTATACGGATATGTCTCAGGATTTAACTGAAATTCTGACGGAGCAGGCGACTAGCTATGCTCAAAAGGGAAAGAGGGTCTTTTATATTGCCCCTAATGCCCTATCATTTGAGAAGGAGCGTAAGGTCTTGGAATACCTGCCTCAGTCAGCGTCCTTTGAGATTACGGTGACTCGTTTTACTCAGATGGCTAGGTACTTTATTCTCAATACGAGTAACCCGAAAACTCAGCTGGATGATACTGGTCTGGCCATGATTTTTTATAAGGTCTTGTCACATATGGGCGATGATGAGCTCAAGGTTTATGGTCGTTTACGCAAGGATAGTAACTTTATTAATCAATTGGTGGACCTTTACAAAGAGTTGCAGCAGGCTAATATGACAGTTCTGGATTTGCAGCATTTGGATCAGGCGGAGAAACAAGAGGATTTGGTAAGGATTTTCAGTGCGGCTCAGGATCTCTTGTTGGCGGGAGATTTCGACAATCAATCAAAACTCAGTGCCTTCTTCAAGGAGATTACCTCAGGCCACCTAGATAAGGCCTTGAGTAACACGGTTTTGGTCATTGATGGCTTTACGCGTTTCTCTGCCGAGGAGGAAGCACTGGTTGCACTCTTGAATGATAAGTGCCACCAGATTGTCATTGGGACTTATGCTAGTCAAAAGGCTTATAAGGCTAACTTTGTTTATGGCAATGTTTATCAGGCCTCAGTGGATTTTTTGAGGACTTTGGCTCAGACCTATAAGGTGACACCTGACTACGTGACGACAGACAAAGAGGGCAATCCTTCTTTTGCACGTATTAGTCGTCTTTTGGAGAGCCGTCATGATTTTAGTACGGTAGATGAGAAGGTTACTGATCAAGACAAGCAAGCCTTGCAGGTCTGGGAAGTGGTCAACCAAAAGGAAGAAGTGGCTCAGGTTGCCAAGAGTATTCGTCAGTTGCTGGCGGATGGCAAGCGCTACAAGGATATCTTGGTCCTGCTTGGTGATGAGGAGAGTTATAAGCTTCAGGTGGGTCAGATTTTCCGAAAATTTGATATTCCCTATTATTTCGGTAAGGAAGAAACCATGTCTAGCCATCCTTTGGTGCAGTTTGTGGATTCGCTAGAGCGTATCAAGCGCTATAATTATCGTGCCGAGGATTTGCTTAATCTCGTAAAATCAGGTCTCTATGGCGGTTTTACTCAAGAGGACTTAGACCTTTTTGAGTATTATGTCAATTTTGCAGATATCAAGGGGCGTCACAAGTTCTTGTCTGATTTTACAGCCAATAGTCGTGATAAGTATGATTTAGACCAGCTTAATGCCTTGCGGTCACAACTGGTAGAGCCTTTGGACAAGTTGCTTAACAGTCGCAAACAAAAGGGTTCTAGTCTACTTAAGAAACTTGCGGTCTTTTTAGGGGCTGTACAAGTGCCAAATCAGATGGCTGCTTTGACTGTCAAGGCCAGTGAAGCTGAAAAAGAGCAGAATGAACAGGTCTGGAAGGCTTTCACCCAACTCTTGGTGCAGGTTGAGACTATTTTTGGAGAAGAAACGCTGTCAGTGGACGACTTTTTGTCCATTTTGCGTTCGGGAATGTTGGCCTGTGATTACCGTACGGTTCCAGCCACTGTTGATGTGGTCAATGTGAAGAAATACGATTTGATTCAACCACATTCAGCTCCTTATGTTTTTGCCTTAGGCATGACTCAGTCGCATTTTCCAAAGGTTGGGCAAAATAAGAGTCTCCTGTCTGATGAGGAGCGTAGTCGTATCAATGAGGCGACGGATGAGCATAGGAGTTTGGATATTGTTACGCAGAGTAATAGTCAGCGGGGGCATTTTGTGGCTATGTCGCTTTTCAATGCGGCTAGTGAACAATTGGTGCTTAGTCAGCCACAAATTCTCAATGAGACGCAGGATGACATGTCGGTTTATTTGAAGGAACTTCTTGACCTTGGTCTTCCTTTGGTTGAAAAGGGACGTAATCGTTTCGAGGCTAAGGGTGACCAGATTGGGAACTACAAGGACCTCCTATCGACTGTCATTGCCCTTAACAGCAGCCATCTAGATGCTGATTTGGACAAGGAAACGCAGACGTTCTGGTCAGTTGCTGTGCGTTATCTCCGTAAGCGACTTGATAAGGACCAAGTCTTGATTCCAAATGTGATTGACGATGTGACGACGACCAAGGTGGATGATCAGGTCATGCAGCTGGTCTTTCCGGGGGAAGAACCACTAAAATTATCAGCTTCGGCTCTGACGACCTTCTATAACAACCAATATCTTTATTTCTTGCGTTATGTTTTGGGACTTGAAGAGTTGGAGTCCATCCATCCAGATGCCCGACACCACGGGACTTATTTACACCGTGTCTTTGAGCGTGTGATGGGTGATTCTTCGTCAGAAAACTTCGATGATAAATTGGAAAAGGCTATTGCTCAGACCAATCAGGAACAACCCTTTGAAATTCTCTATACCGAGGACCAAGAGAGTCGCTTGTCTCGTCAGATCTTGGAAGATATCGCCCGTTCAACTGCCAGTGTTTTGCGTGACAATGCGGCCGTTAAGGTTGAGCGTGAGGAAGCCAAGTTTGACTTGCTTTTAGCAAATAGCATCAGGATTACAGGGATTATTGACCGAGTGGACCGTTTAACAGATGGGGCTCTGGGTGTCGTTGACTACAAATCAGGTAAAAATGTCTTTGACATTCAGAAATTCTACAATGGCCTCAGTCCGCAATTGGTGACCTATCTGGAGGCCCTTCGACAAACCTATAAGGTCGATGCTGACCAGCTTTTTGGTGCCATGTATCTTCACATGCAGGACCCACAGCTTAACCTGGCTCAGTTTGGTCTGGATAAGCTAGCAGCTCAGGCTCATAAGGAATTGACCTATAAGGGGCTCTTTGTGGCTTCAGAAACAGAGCATCTGGCTGGTGGAAACTATGATTTACAAAAGACTGTCACCTATGACAAGGAGGACCTAGAAACCTTGTTAGACTACAATATTAAGCTCTTTACAGATGCTGCTGAGATTATTCGAAGTGGGAATTTTGCGGTCAATCCTTATACCGAGGATGGCAAGTCTGTTCAAGGGGATCAAATCAAGTCTATTACTCATTTTGAGGCCGACCGCCACATGGGACAGGCTCGTAAACTCTTGCGTTTACCAAGTAAGGGCAAGAAAGAAGCCTATTTGGAGCTGATGGCAAAAGACGAGGACAAGAATCAGATGCAAGTTGCTGAAAATATCATCCCCTTTCCAGTCACTGATCAAGCTGTAAAAGCAGACAAAAAAGACCAGGAGGACAACCATGTTGACTAAAGCTTTTTTAAGTCCAACAGAGATTAAGGAACGCATTGCCCAAGAAGCAGCTTCTGACAAGGAACGCAAGTTAACACCTGAGCAGATTGAAGCCATTTACAGTAATGGTAGCAATATTCTTGTGTCAGCTTCGGCCGGATCAGGAAAAACCTTTGTCATGGTTGAGCGTATCCTTGATATGATTGGACGTGGCGTTGGTATTGACCAACTCTTTATCTCAACCTTTACGGTAAAGGCTGCAGGTGAGTTGAAAGAGCGTCTGGAAAAGCGTCTGACAGAGCAGTTGGGACAGGTTGAGACGGATGAAGAGCGTGCCTTTCTTTCAGACCAGATTGCCAAAATTGGGACGGCTGATATTGGAACCATGGATGCCTTCACCCAGAAATTGGTCAATCAGTATGGCTATCTCCTGGGTGTGTCACCTATTTTTCGCATCATGACAGATCCTGCTGAGCAGACACTCATGAAAAATGAGGTTTATGCCGATCTTTTCAACGATTACATGCAAGCCAAGAATGCCCAGCTTTTCCAAAAATTGGTCCGCAACTTCGCTGGAAATGGTAAGACTAGTAAGGCCTTTCGTGATCTAGTTTACGATGTCTATAACTTTTCTCAGGCTACTGCAGGTCCTGAAAAATGGCTACGTCAGAATCTCTTAAAAGGGCAGACGGATGCCAAGCCAGACAAGGCTAAAGTTGAGCTTTTAGAGGGTCTCAAAGATGGCTTGTTGGCTGATTTCTTAGCCTTCTTAAGAGACCATTTAGGCCTAGCTCAGCGTGAATTTGCCAAGGCCAAGTATCTGAATAATGTGTCAGATGCCATTAGCCTTCTGGAGGGAGCTTTGGCCAATGACCAAACCGATATGGAGGACTTGCTCAAACAACTCTTGACTCTGTCAGGAGGGACTGGCTTGACAAATATGACTCGTCCTAAAGATGAGGAGCTCAAGGCCTACAAGGAAGCTTACAACAAGACCAAAAATGAGTTTGTGGCCCAGTTGCGAGAGCTTGATACCCAACTAACAGTTCTCGAGGTTTTGACCAAGCATAATGATGATATCCTACCTCTATTGGAGTTGCTCCAGTCCTTTGTGCTTGATTTTTCAGACCAGTATTTACAGGCCAAGATTCAGGAAAATGCCTTTGAATTCTCAGATATTGCCCACTTTGCCATCCGTATTTTGGAAGAAAATCCAGAGGTGGCGACCAACTACCGTGACCGTTACCATGAAGTGATGGTGGACGAGTATCAGGACAATAGCCATACCCAAGAACGCATGTTGGAGCTCCTCTCTAACGGTCACAACCGATTCATGGTGGGAGATATCAAGCAATCCATCTATCGTTTCCGTCAGGCGGATCCTCAAATTTTTAATGGCAAGTTCCAGCTCTTCCTTGAAAATCCAGATGCAGGTAAGCTGATTCTCCTTAAAGAGAACTTCCGTAGCCAATCTGAGGTTCTTGATGCGACCAATGGTGTTTTCAGCCACCTCATGGACCAGGAAATCGGGGACATTCTCTATGACAAGACACACATGTTGGTAGCAGGTAGCGAGAAGCAAAAAGAACCCCATCCTGAAAATGAGACAGAGGTTCTGATTTACAATAGTGATGAAACAAGTGTGACTCCTGACGAGGAAGGTTCTGATCAACCTATCAGTAGTGGTGAGATTTCCCTGGTTATCAAAGAAATTATCAAACTTCATAAGCAGGGTGTACGTTTTGAGGACATTACCCTCCTAGCACCAACCCGCAACACCTATCTGGACTTGATGGCAAGCTTCGAGGAGCACGGAATTCCTTTGGTTCCTGACGAGTACAAGTCAAGCTACCTAGAGTCACTAGAAGTTATGATTATGTTGGATACCCTTCGTACCATCAATAATCCTCTTAATGACTATGCCCTCGTTGCCCTCCTTCGTTCACCGATGTTTAATTTCAACGAGGATGATTTGGCTCGTATTGCTGTCCAGGCTGACGAAGGACAATTCTATGACAAGCTTCTTGTAGCTTGCACTAAAACAGGGCTTCATCCGGAAGTTGTCACACAAGGACTTGATGCCAAGTTGACTCTTTTCACTGAGACTCTGGCAGATTGGCGTGATTACAGTAAGTGGCACTCGCTCTACGACCTCATTTGGAAGATTTACGACGATCGTTTCTATTATGATTATGTTGGCAGTCTTCCACGAGCCGATCAACGTCAGGCTAATCTCTACGCTCTTGCCTTGCGTGCCAATGCCTATGAAAAGACAGGCTTTAAGGGACTTTCTCGTTTTATTGGTATGATTGATAAGATCATTTCTAGCGGTAACGACCTAGAGGAAGTGACAGACTTGGTTCCTAAAAATGCCGTTAGCCTTATGACGATTCACAAGTCCAAGGGGCTAGAATTCAAGTATGTTTTTGTCTTGCAGATGAATCGCAAGTTCATTGGTCACAGCAAGGATGGACTAAGTGGTAAGTATATTATCAATCGTGAAAAAGGGCTTGGAATTAAGTACCTAGCTGACCTCAAAGATCAGATAAACACCAATTTGCCCAAGTTAAATGTTGTTCTTGAAACCTTAACCTTCCAGGAAAATCGTAGGGAAGAGCGCAGGGCAAGTATCTCAGAAGAGATGCGTCTGCTCTATGTTGCAATGACTCGTGCAGAGAAAAAACTCTACCTAGTTGGTAAGGGTAGTAAGGAAAAATTAACCCAGCAATTTGGTACGGATGTTGAAAATAATCGCCTACCAGTAGCTCTACGTGACCAAATCGCTACTTATCAGGATTGGGTCATGGCTTTGGATACCGCCTTTATGAGAAAGGATCTCAAGTTTACTGTTCGCTTTGTTGAGGCTGAGGAGTTGACGCCAGAGGCTATTGGTCAGGTTGAAGTTCAAGCGGTAGTAAATGCTGATGATTTATCTAACAATCGTCAGACGGAAGACATTAAGCGTGCTCTAACTGTCTTAGAAAGTGTTGAAAAACTCAACCAGCTTTATGCACCAGCGATTGACCTACCATCTGTGCGTACGCCGAGCCAGCTCAAAGCCTTCTACGAACCTGTTATGGATACCGAAGGGGTGGATATTATGGATAAGAAAGAGGAAGTGCAACCTCTTGAGACTACCACTACCTTTGAGCTTCCAGACTTTGGGCAAAAAACTAAGGTCACTGGAGCTGCAGTTGGTTCAGCCACCCATGAACTCATGCAACGCTTGATTCTTTCCGATACAGTGACTCTCCAAGATTTGACTCAGGCACTGAGTCGGGTATCGGCAGATGATCAAGTTAAGGCGCGTGTGCAGTTAGAAAAGCTACTAGGCTTCTTTGACACCGAACTTGGGAAACTCATTCTAGCTAACCGTGGTAAGTTGCGTCGTGAAGCACCATTTGCTATGTTGGCAGAAGATCCCGCTAGTAAAGAAGATTTTGTCGTCCGTGGTATCATCGATGGCTACCTTCTTCTTGAAGACCGTATTGTCCTCTTTGACTATAAGACGGACCGCTTCACTCATCCTAGTGAACTTAAGGAACGTTACAAAGGGCAAATGAGCCTCTATGCTAAAGCACTCAGCCAAGCCTATCAAATAGATAAGATTGATAAATACCTTATTCTCCTAGGTGGAAAAGACTTGGAAGTCGTAGAAGTATAAGCTATAGACTAACCATTCTTTCATAGTGAAAGAGTGGTTTTTTGTGTCTTAATCCCATCAAAAAAGACCGGTGTGCACACACCAGTCTTTTCGATAGATTTCCATCAGTATTGTAAGTTCGTTAAACTATTAGAGGATGGAAATAGTTATGAAAAAAAGTATCTTGTAGGTTGCTTAGGCCTACAAGGGCTATTATAACAAACTCATCTTAGTCTAAACAAGGTTAGAAAAATTAGAATTAACCGTTACAAACATTACTAGTTTTTAATAGTTAGGATCCATAATAGCAATAAATAGAGATAAAAACCGTCAGCATGAGACTAACGATTTTAGTTTATTTTTATCCTAATATCAACTAATCAAAGGAACCACCCAATTAACCCAGGCCCAGGAAATAGGCATAACCAGAATCATGGCTGGAATCATATCTGCTGTTGGGAATTGACGCAGTTTCATAATACGAAAACCGGTCGCAATCATGAGGAAGCCCCCGCAAGCCTTAAAGTCTCCAATCATGGCTTTTGTTGTTAGAGGGAGAATGAAACCAGCACTCACAAAGAGGAGGAAGAAAACGATAAATTGTGGAATGGCAATCATGGAGACGATGTAGCCTAGACTACAAGAGAAAATCATAGCTGTAAAGAAATCTAGGATAGATTTAGAAATTAAGATAGAAGCATCGCCTGTCATCCCAGACTCAAGACTCCCGTAAATTCCTGTACCACTCGCACAAAAAAGGACGATAACTGTCAAGAGCTGCGCATAAAATTCATCGTGAGCTAACCCTGTTTGCTTGCTTGGTGTAATCTTGGACAAGCCTTTTTCCATAAGCCCAGCTCCCTTGTTGATGAGGTTTCCAAACTTTAGGGTCAGCCCAATGATGGTACCGATAACTACCGCAAAGATAACGGCAGGCATGTTAACCATATTCATAATAGCGCTAATCCCCATTACCATAGAGGCTAGGCCAAAGATAAGGTTAAGATTTTCCTTGAAATCGTCTCTGAGATAGTCCCCGAAGAGCCCTCCAGCGATTCCTCCTAGTATAATGGATAGCGAGTTGATGGTAATTCCAGTTGGCATCAGTGATTTTCCTCCTATTTAGTCTAAATACTATAAGTTTAGCATTATCAAAGACCGAATGCAAAACTGTCTTTTTTTACAAACGTTTTCTTGAAATTGTACCTTTGAAATGATACAATAAATGAGAAGGTAAGGAAATAGCCTTATCTAAAACGATTGCCGATATTATTAGAGTATTGTTCATAAAAAAACAAGGCAACAACTCTAATTTATAATCTAATATAAAGTGTAAAATGAGGATATTCTTAAATAGATTCTCAAGAAAGGATAAAAGATGATTCGTTTTGAACACGTAACGAAACGTTATGAAGATAAGGATGCTCTCTCAGATCTTAACCTCGAGATTCGAGATGGGGAGATTTTTGGTCTGATTGGTCACAATGGGGCTGGTAAGACCACGACTATTTCCATTTTGACGTCTATCATTGAAGCTAGCTACGGTGAAGTTTACGTCGATGATATGGCCCTCAGCCAACATCGTGATGCTATCAAGAAAAAAATCGCTTATGTGCCAGATTCACCAGACTTATTCTTAAATTTAACTGCTAATGACTATTGGTACTTTTTGACACGTATCTATGATTTGGAAGCTAGTCAGGTTGAGGAACGTTTGATTGATCTCATGGCTACCTTTGACTTGACGGAAAGTCGCTATAACCTCATTTCTTCCTTCTCTCACGGTATGCGTCAGAAGGTTGTCGTTATCGGTGCTCTTCTGGTTAATCCGCAGATTTGGGTTTTGGATGAGCCTTTGACTGGTCTGGATCCACAGGCATCTTATGATTTGAAAGAAGCCATGCGTAACCATGCTAAGGAGGGTAATAGTGTGCTCTTTTCAACCCACGTTCTAAGTGTAGCTGAGCAGCTCTGTGATCGTATTGCTATTTTGAAGAAAGGAAAACTCATCTTCCAAGGGTCTCTAGCTGAACTTAAGTCTCAGTACCCTGACAAGGATTTGGAAACCATTTATCTGGAAATGGCTGGACGTAAGATCGAGGAGGTGTAGTCATGAACTGGAACCATGTTTGGGAGCTTTTTAAAATTAATCTCCTCTATGCAAATCCTCAAGCAGTAACTAACCTACAGAAACGTCAGGAGAAAAAGAAAAAGGCTAATTTCTCCATCGTTAATGCCATGCTTAGACAACAACTCTTGATTTTAATTATTTTTACGGTTGTATATAGCTATCTTTTTGTAGGTGTCGATTATAAGGCCAATCCTGGAGTCTTAACCCTATATCTTTTGACATTTTCAATCATGGGGCTTCTCCAGACTTTTACGGCTCTCTATAGTACCTTTTACGATAGTAAGGATAGCAAGGCTTATCTGCCTCTTCCCTTAAAGCCATCAGAAGTCTTTTTGGCCAAGACCTTGTCAGGTTCTATGGTTGGGATGACCTTCATGGTACCTATCCTTAGTCTTCTCATTCTAGCTTACTGGCAATTTATTGGCCCGCTGGGGATAGTCGTGGGGTTTCTATCCTTTATCGTTTCTCTCTTTATCAATCTCGTTTTTTCAGTGATTCTGTCTAATAGTGTTGGAACGCTGATTGTTCGCAGTTCTCGTCAAAAGCTCTATTCGACTATTTTGATGACCCTGTCAACCCTATTGATTATGTTCCCTATCATGATGGTTGGTTTTCTTAATGGTTATGTTAAGGGTGCTGGACATATCGATTTTCCTTTGTTGCCTTATCTAAGAGGTTACTATGATGTGGTAGCTGCTCCTCTATCTCCGGAGGCTCTACTAAATTTTTATCTTCCTCTTATCTCAGTGCTTATCTTGGGTTTTTGGTTTTATAAAGTCAGAATGCCTCGTTATTTCCACGAAGCCATTTATAACAAAAAGGCTAGAAAGACTCAGGTAAAAGTTGTTACTCGAAGTCAAAGACAGGTCTTGGTTCGCCATCATTTATCTACTTTGGGAAACTCAACCCTCATTATCAATACCTATGTGGTACCAGTATTATATATGATCATGCTGGGCGGAGGTGCGTTCTTTTTGAAAGATTTAGGTCCAGACTATTTCGGGCTCATGCTTTTAGTTGGAATTGCCTTTGGTTTCTTTTCAGCGCAACCAACAAGTTTTCTTGGGGTGGCAACTTCCTTAGAGGGAACAAACTTTGACTTTATCCGTAGCCTGCCAATCAATACGGGTGACTATCTTCGTCAAAAGTTTTGGATTTTCTATGGCTTGCAAGTCGGTGTATCCCTCTTACTAGGAGGACTTGGTTTAATATTCCTTGCACATCTCCATCCTATTTTGGTGGCAAGTTTCGCTCTTGGTTTTCTTGTAACAACCTATCTTGTAGGTGGCTATTTCTTTGAACGTGACCTTAAATTATTGGAAGTGAATTGGCAGGAAGTCACTCAACTCTTCAATCGGGGTGGCGGACAGTGGCTCTATATGGGTATCTTTATTCTTACAATTTTCATCGCTGCCTTGCTAGGAGGTATTGTCTTCTTTGCAAGTAAGTTCTGGATTGCCCTAGTAGTTAACGCTATAGTATCTGGGCTTATAGCTTTAATTGCCCTAATCGTTTATCTCTTTGTTGATCGCAGACGTTGGAAACGTATTAGAGCCATGTTTTTTGCCTAGAACAAACTGTTTAAAGAGTCTCTCCGATTGGAGGGATTCTTTTTTACTGAAAATCTTTAATATGTAAACTTATGCATTATATATGTTAAAATACCTGAATTTAGTGTATAATCATAAACATGAAACGAAATTTTGACTCAGTAAAACGCCTGGTTATCAAAATCGGGACTAGCTCTCTGGTTTTACCATCAGGAAAAATTAATCTTGAAAAAATCGATCAATTAGCTTTTGTCATTTCTAGCCTGCATAATAAAGGGATTGAGGTTGTCCTCGTATCCTCTGGTGCCATGGGCTTCGGGCTCAATGTCTTAGACCTAGACAAGCGACCGGCTGAAGTCGGTAAGCAACAAGCCGTCTCAAGTGTAGGGCAGGTAGCCATGATGAGCCTCTATTCTCAGGTCTTTTCACATTACCAAACTAAGGTATCTCAGTTGCTTTTGACCCGTGATGTGGTCGAGTATCCTGAGAGTTTGGCCAATGCCATCAATGCCTTCGAGAGCCTCTTCAAGCTTGGAGTTGTTCCAGTTGTTAATGAAAATGATGCTGTCAGCGTAGATGAAATGGACCATGCGACTAAGTTTGGGGACAACGACCGCTTGTCAGCTATCGTAGCTAAGATTGTTGGTGCTGACCTACTCATTATGTTGTCAGATATTGATGGGCTCTTCGATAAGAACCCAAATGTCTATGAGGATGCCACCCTTCGTAGTTATGTCCCAGAGATTACCGAGGAAATTCTAGCCTCAGCTGGTGGTGCTGGTAGTAAATTTGGTACAGGTGGTATGATGAGCAAGATTAAGTCAGCTCAGATGGTTTTTGAAAACCATAGTCAAATGATTTTAATGAATGGTGAAAATCCACGTGACATTCTTCGTGTCCTAGAAGGAGCCAAAATCGGCACACTCTTTAAACAGGAGAACTAATATGACATATATTGATACATTGGGCCAGCAGGCCAAAGTGGCGGGTCGTCAGATTGCTAAATTATCAACAGCAGCTAAAAATGACCTTCTAAATCAAGTAGCTAAAGCACTAGTAGCTGAGAGTGACTATATTATCACTGAAAATGCTAAAGATATGACCAATGCCAAGGAAAATGGTATTTCAGAGATTATGCAAGATCGCTTGCTCTTAACGGAAGACCGTATCGCAGGGATAGCCGAAGGTGTCCGTCAGGTCGCAGATCTCCAAGATCCCATCGGTCAAGTGGTTCGTGGCTATACGAATCTGGATGGTCTCAAAATCGTTCAAAAGCGTGTCCCTATGGGTGTTATCGCTATGATTTTTGAGAGCCGTCCCAATGTCTCAATCGATGCCTTTAGCCTTGCCTTTAAAACCAATAATGCTATCATTCTTCGTGGAGGACGTGATGCCATCAATTCCAACAAGGCCTTGGTTACGGTAGCTCGTAAGGCTTTGGAAAATGCGGGTATCACAGCAGATGCCGTTCAGCTGGTTGAAGATACCTCTCATGAGGTAGCAGAAGAACTTATGGCGGCGACTAAGTATGTAGACTTGCTCATCCCTCGTGGCGGAGCCCGTCTCATTCAAACGGTTAAAGAAAAAGCCAAAGTTCCAGTCATTGAAACGGGTGTTGGTAACTGTCATATTTATGTGGATAAATATGCTAACTTAGATATGGCGACACAGATTGTCATCAATGCCAAAACCCAACGACCAAGTGTTTGTAATGCTGCAGAATCTCTCGTTGTTCATGCTGATATTGCGGAAGACTTCTTGCCTAACTTGGAAAAAGCTATTTCAAAAGTTCAGGCTGTTGAGTTCCGTGCGGATGAAAAGGCTTTGAAACTTATGGAAAAATCCGTACCCGCTTCACCAGAAGATTTTGCGACAGAGTTTCTTGACTATATTATGTCTGTTAAAGTGGTAGATAGCCTTGATGAGGCTATTAAATGGATTAATACTTACACGACATCGCATTCAGAGGCTATTGTGACTCAGGATATCAGTCGTGCGGAGCAATTCCAAGATGATGTTGACGCTGCAGCTGTCTATGTTAATGCCTCAACCCGCTTTACAGATGGATTCGTCTTTGGACTGGGTGCTGAAATCGGAATCTCAACCCAAAAAATGCACGCCCGTGGTCCAATGGGACTGGAGGCCCTAACGTCAACCAAGTTCTATATTAACGGACAAGGACAAATTAGAGAATAACCCATAAAGCTCCATGAAGGAGCTTTTTTAGTTGGTTTGCTAGACGACAGGTCTTCTGATATACTGGTAGTATCAAGGATGAGGAGATTTTGCCATGTTTAAAGCTTATAAAAAGTATTGGATGGGCTATGTCGATTTTACAGGACGTTCAACTCGCTCAGACTATTGGTTGGCAGTTTTAGCGAATACTATTGTAGGTATCATTTTATTTAGCATAGTTATAGTTGTAACTGTTTTTGATAGTCCGAATAGTCATTATCATGTTATTCTCAGCTTACTGTATGGGTTTGCAATGCTATATTGTTTTGCTAACTATATTCCATCTATTGCCCTTCAGGTGCGTCGCTTACGTGATGCCGGTTTTCACTGGGCATTGATTTTCTTACGCTATGCGCCTGTTATAGGTGATATCGTACTGTTGGTTTTGTTTTGTCAACCCACAAAAGTAGAATTTCCTTTCAACAATTTTAATAATCTTCAGCAATGATAGTTACTTAACAGCCTCCTTAGGCTGTTTTTAAGTCAATTTGCCAGAAGACCGGACTTTTGGTATAGTAGAAGTATCAAAAAATGAGGAGATTTTATTATGATCGAAGCTTATAAGAAGTTTTGGAAGGGCTATGTAGATTTTGAAGGCCGTTCAACACGTTCAGATTATTGGTTTGTATATTTGGTAAATGTATTGATTACCTTTGCTTATTTTTTGCTCCAAGCAGTATTTGGAGGACTTGTAGCTGTAACTGAATCAAGCTTTTTGGCTGTTATTTCACTTATCCTACTACTTATCTTTTTTGCCTACGGTATTGCTGCGTTTTTACCTAGTATTGCTCTAACGGTTCGTCGTTTGCGTGATGCTGGCTACAATTGGCCGTATATTTTTGTTACATTTATCCCATTTGTAGGTTGGATTATCCTAATTGTTTTGCTATGTAAGCCAACTAAAGTGGAATACCCATTCAATAACTTCAATAATCCACAGCAATAATAATGACTTAACAGCCTCGCTAGGCTGTTTTTTAGTTGATTTGTCAAGCTTCTCTTCTCTTGTTATATTGGAAGTAACATAAAAAAAGGAGGATTTTATTATGATTGAAGCCTACAAAAAATTTTGGAAGGGCTATGTTGATTTTACGGGCCGTTCAACACCTTCAGATTACTGGTTTGCATTTTCGGCACATGTATTGATTTTCTTTGCTTATTTATTGCTCGATGGAGTGTTTGAAAGAATACTATCTACAACAGGATCAAGAGCGGTATTTACTATTTCACTTTACCTCCTACTTATCTTTTTTGCCTATGGTGTGGCTGCGATTTTACCTGGTATTGCTATAACGGTTCGTCGTTTGCGTGATGCTGGCTGTAATTGGCTGTATATTTTTATTCCTTTAATTCCATTTGTCGGTATTTTTATCTTAATTTTTCTACTATGTCAACCAACAGAAGTATAAGTGCCATTCAACACCTTCAATAATCCACAGCAATAATGACAATCACCCAACTCTTTGAGTTGGTTTTTCTAATGTCAAAAAAGTTTTATGTCAATGTTGCACATTTTAATATTTCTGATATAATCTTATCTAAGACTAATTGATACTAAAATTATATTTAAGAAATGTGAATACTCTATGAAACTACTTCGTCATTTAAAAGAAAAACGTTACCTTATTTTGGCATTTACCCTACCAGCTATCCTTTTGGCTTTGGCAATCGTCTTTTTGCAGCCCGCGCACAATCATGCCAAGGTCCAAGTCAAGGTAGCCACTAAGCAGTCATCATCAAGCAAACCCAAGGCTTCATCCAAGTCATCGAGTTCAAGTTCTTCGTCATCTTCTTCAACTTCAAGTGAGTCTTCAAGCGAATCGTCGTCATCAAGCTCAACGGTAGAAGCAGCTAGTCAGACAGAAGCAAGCTCAACTCCTGCGGTAGCATCAACGCCTACACCATCACCATCTTCAGCACAAGAGACTTATCAAGCGCCCCAGTATAGCTATGTGCCACCAACAACTTATACAGAGTCACATAGTGATGCTTCAAGCTATACAGTACCTGCCTACAGCGCAGATGTTAGCTCTGGGACAACAGAATAAGGGTTAGAGAAAAGGAATTTAGGATTAGAAATGAAAAATAAAGTTTTAGCATTAGTAACAGGATTATCTAGTTTAGTCCTATTAGCCGCTTGTTCAAACCAGCAAAATGGCTTGACTTCGACGACTTCATCTTCATCAGTAGAACAGTCACAATCAAGTAGTAGTGAAAGCTCTAGTCAAGAGAAAAAGGTAGATACCTCTGCTTATGATAGCATCATTAGTAAGTACCAAACAGCTGTGGCCAACAACCAAACGGATGCCTCGCTTAATTCTCTCGTTGTTACCTATGCTAATTCTCAAACAAGTCCTGCCTCAACGGCCTATACTTACCGTGATCTGGATGGTAATGGTGTTGATGAGTTGATTCTTGCTTTTAAGCCGGGGAAACTCTTTAAAGAGCATATGATTACGGATATTTATACTATCTCTAAGGATAGTGGTCAGGTCATTCGTCTGACAGAAGGTTCACAACTGGGCATGTTGGGTGAGCGCATGACTTTGGCCTACCTCAAGGATAACACCTTTAGCTACTATGGTAGTGCTGGTGCTATGGCTGGTGGAGGTTCTGGCTACCACTTTAGTAGTGATGGTCAATCTCTTGTAAAAGATGACAGTGATTCGGGTGCAGAGAAGGCTGATCTTTCGAATTGGGATTGGAAGGATCTGAGCAGTGCCTCTACTAATAGTAGTTCTAGCGCAGCGTCACAAACTCAAACAAGTTCAACATCTCTTAAGCCTGATGAACTCAAAAATGGCAATTACAAATCAGCTGTAGGAACATGGAAGTCTTCAAATGGAAAGACCATCACCATTACTTCGGATGGGCAGTTGGATTTCTGGGGCTATACTTATCCTATCGACAAAGTCTCACCCAATCAATATGTGTCTGGTATATATACCTTAACTTATGTTGATTCTAGTCCAGTAGGGAATACTCCAATTCAGCTTTGTCCTAAGGGCGTTAGCGATGCAAGTGATGCGGGAGATAACAGTAAGGACCGTATCTTAGCGACGAATGGAGTGCCATCTGAGGAAAGTTATTTTTACAGAGTGGATTAATCTCATCAGACTAATAGATCAAAAAGTCAGGCCACAGGTCTGGCTTTTTTACTATCCTGTCAACTTACAGAACGAGACAATTTCTCTATTCTTGTGCTATAATAAAAGTTATGACTAATGAATTTCACCATGTAACCGTTCTTTTACACGAAACTGTTGATATGCTTGATATCAAGCCCGATGGCATCTATGTTGATGCGACCTTGGGTGGCGCAGGACATTCGTCTTATCTTTTGTCGCAATTATCTGAAAAGGGTCATTTGTACTGTTTTGATCAGGACCAAAAGGCTATTGATAATGCTCAAGTGCGTCTCAAGGACTATATTGATAAGGGTATGGTGACTTTCATCAAGGATAATTTCCGTAATCTCAAGTCCAATCTTGAAGCCTTGGGGGTGTCTGAAATTGATGGCATTCTCTATGACTTGGGTGTCTCTAGCCCACAGTTGGATGAGCGTGAGCGTGGTTTCTCCTATAAACAGGATGCTAAGCTGGATATGCGCATGAATGAGGAGGCGAGCTTGACCGCTTATGATGTGGTCAATACCTATCCTTACAACGATTTGGTGCGTATTTTCTTCAAGTATGGTGAGGACAAGTTCTCTAAACAGATTGCACGTAAGATTGAACAGGCTCGTCAGGTTAAACCAATTGAGACCACGACGGAACTGGCGGAAATCATTAAATCAGCTAAGCCTGCTAAGGAATTGAAGAAGAAGGGTCATCCAGCCAAGCAAATTTTCCAGGCTATTCGTATCGAAGTGAACGATGAGCTTGGTGCTGCGGATGAGTCTATTCAAGAGGCCTTGGATTTACTTGCTGTAGATGGTCGTATTTCGGTCATTACCTTCCATTCTTTGGAGGATCGATTGACTAAACAGCTTTTCAAGGAAGCCAGTACGGTAGATGTGCCTAAAGGTCTACCTTTTATTCCTGAAGACCTCCAACCTAAGGTAGCCTTAGTTAATCGTAAGCCAATCCTACCTAGTCAGGAAGAATTAGAAGCTAATAACCGCTCGCATTCTGCTAAATTGCGTGTGGCTAAAAAAATCAGGAAATAATTATGGAAAATAAGGAACATCAGATTGTTAATAGAGCCATTAGAAACCATATTCGTTTTATGACGCGTATGGAAAAGGCCTTCTATTCGGCAATTGTTTTGACAGCTATTGTGATGAGTATCGCTGTTGTATTTTTACAAGGGCGTAATCAGGCTATCAAGCAACAAATCACAGACCTTAATAGTAAGATTAGTGATGAAAAAACAGAGCTTAACAATGCTAAGCAGGCGGTTAATGAGTTGACTAACTCTGACCGTATTAAAGAGATTGCTAATAAGGCAGGCCTGTCTATTAATAACGATAGTATTAAGAGTGTGAAATAGCCAATGAACAGATTAAGAAAACTTAAACATTTATTTCTAAACTATGTCGTTAGGGATAGGCGAAAGCCAGCCCAGAACCGACAGCACGTTGGTCAGAACCTTATGGTTCTCAGCATCTTTATCTTTTTTGTCTTTATTATCAACTTTGTCGTGATTATTGGGACAGACAGTAAGTTTGGTGTCGATTTGTCAACCCAGGCTGCTAAGTCTTATAACACTAAGACCACAGTGGCTGCCAAGCGTGGAACGATTTACGATCGAAATGGAAATGTTTTGGCTGAGGATTCAACCAGTTATGCCATTTACGCAATCGTGTCGACCAGCTATGTGTCAGCGACTCAAGAAAAACTCTATGTCCAAGATAGTCAGTTTGACAAGGTTGCTGATATTTTAAAGGATAAGCTAGGAATTGAAAAGAGTGATTCCTTGGCTCAATTGCGTACTAAGGGTGCCTATCAGGTTTCCTTTGGACTAAAGGGGAAGGGAATTACCTACTCTGTTAAAGAAGAACTAGAGAAAGCCTTTAAAGATGCGGGAATTAAGGGGATGGCCTTTGAGGCGACCACGTCACGTATGTACCCTAATGGGACCTTCGCGTCAGAGTTTCTTGGTCGTGCCGAAGCTGTTGAAAATAAAAAAGACGGCTCTTATTCTTTGATTGGTCAAACTGGTTTGGAGCGCTCGCTCAATAGCCTCTTGACTGGGACAGATGGTGAGGCCATCTATGAGAAGGATAAAAACGGTAACACGCTTCTAGGTACGGAAACCATTACCAAGGAAGCTATTGATGGTAAGAACATCTATACAACCTTGTCAGCACCTCTTCAAACCTTCCTAGAAACGCAGATGGATACCTTTATGGAGCAGACGCAAGGGGTAAATGCTTCAGCGACAGTTGTTAATGCTAAGACAGGTGAGATTCTTGCGACGACACAACGTCCGACTTATAATTCTGATACCCTTGAGGGACAGGCTAAGAAGAACTATGACTGGGTTAACCGTCTTTACGAAGCCCAGTATGAGCCTGGTTCAACCATGAAGGTTATGCTCTTGTCAGCTGCTATTAACAATGGAAGCTTCAACCCGAATGCGACCTACAGTAATGCTAATGGTATTAAGGTTGACGACGTTGAAATTAATGACTGGTCAATCAATGAAGGTATCTCAACAGGTCGTACCATGTCATTTGCTCAAGGATTCTCTTACTCAAGTAACGTTGGTATGACCATGCTGGAACAAGAGATGGGAGATAAAGTTTGGTCTAACTACTTATCTCTTTTCAAATTTGGTCTTCCAACCCGTTTTGGGATGGTTGGTGAGTCTTCAGGGGTTGTCTCTCGAAACTCTGTTAATATAGCTCAATCATCCTTTGGACAAGGGATTTCGGTGACTCAGGTCCAAATGCTTCGAGCCTTTACCGCTATTTCAAACAACGGTATAATGTTGGAACCTCAATTTATCAAACAAGTTGCCGATGTTAACCAAGGCACAGCTCGTACAGCGAAGAAGGAAGTTATCGGTAAGCCAGTTTCTAAGCAGGCTGCCTCTGAAACTCGTAACTATATGATTTCCGTTGGTACGGATCCAGAGTTCGGTACCCTTTACAATAAATCTGAAGGGTCACCTATTATCAAGGTTGGTAACTATGACGTAGCGGTTAAGTCTGGTACTGCCCAAGTTGCCGATGAGAAGACTGGAACGTATAAGGTTGGTTCCAATGAAACCCTCAACTCAGTTGTTGCCATGGTGCCTTCAGATGATCCAGAATACATCATGTATGTGACTGTTCTGGAGCCTAAGACTTGGGATAATAATTTTTATGCAACTGTGGTTAACCCGGTTTTGGAAGAAGCCATGTCTATGGGAGACACCCTAGATACTTCTGTGTCTGAAGGTAGTGAAAAGACTGAGGAAACGAGCTATCAAACCGGCGATATTATCGGTAAGAGTCCTGGTGAGACAGCTAACACCCTTCGTCAAAACCTGATTCATCCAATTGTTCTAGGAGTTGGTGACAAGATTGAAAAGGTTTCTGTGAATGCTAAAGATAATATCAAAGCTAACGAGCAGATCCTTATCATGACCAATGATTTCACAGAACTTCCAGACATGTATGGTTGGACCAAGAAGAACGTTGAAACCTTTGCCAAATGGAAAGGCATTAAAATTACTTATAAGGGTGGCAAGTCAGGGACTGTTACCAAACAAAGTGTTGCGGCAGGAAAAGCCCTGTCTAAAACCAAGAAGATTACCATTACTTTAGGAGACTAAGATGACTATGAGTCTGATAGCAGGTGTGGCCGCCTTTGTGTTGACGGTGCTCGCCATGCCTCACTTTATTACTTACTACAAAATCAAGAAAATCGGTGGCCAACAAATGCATGAAGATGTGAAGCAGCATTTGGCTAAGGCTGGAACACCAACTATGGGAGGGACAGTCTTCCTAGTGGTTGCCATCTTGGTTAGCTTGATTTTTAACTTCCACGTCTTTAGCGAGGGCCACCAAGCCTATGGTGCTACAGTAGGGATTCTCTTTGTAATTTTGATTTATGGAATTATAGGCTTCCTTGATGATTTCCTTAAGATTTTCCGTCAAATCAATGAGGGGCTTAAACCTTGGCAAAAGATGGCCTTGCAGATTATTGCGGGTTTGCTTTTCTACTTTATCCACGTACTCCCTAGTGGGACAGATAGCCTAGCTATTGGTGGATTAACCATTCATCTCGGTGTCTTTTATGTTCTATTTGTTTTATTCTGGATTGTCGGTTTCTCAAATGCTGTGAACTTGACAGACGGTATTGATGGTTTAGCTTCCATCTCTGTGGTTATCAGCTTGATTGCCTATGGAATCATCGCTTTTGTCAAGGGTGAGTTCGCTATCTTGACTATCATTATCACTATGATTGGGGCACTTCTTGGCTTCTTCGTCTTTAACCACAAGCCAGCCAAGGTCTTTATGGGAGATGTCGGTTCCTTGTCACTTGGTGCCATGCTTGCAGTCATCTCCATCGCCCTACGTGTGGAGTGGACACTACTCTTGATTGGTGTGGTTTATGTCTTTGAGACAGCTTCTGTTATGCTGCAGGTCAGCTACTTCAAATATACTAAGCGTAAGTATGGTGAAGGTCGTCGTATTTTCCGTATGACACCATTCCACCATCACCTCGAGTTGGGTGGTCTTTCAGGTAAGGGTGACAAATGGTCAGAGTGGAAGGTTGATGCTTTCCTTTGGACAGTTGGGGCACTTGCAAGTGCCATTACCCTTTGGATAGTTCTTGGAAACGTTATGAAATAAATGAAAAGAGCAGAAATGCTCTTTTTCTGTTATAATGATAGGGATAGACTAGATAGAAAAGAAGAAGTAAACATGTCATTTAAAGATTTTAATTTTAAAACATTTATTCAGGAGGCTCTTGACGAGATTAAGTTTAAGGAGCCAACACCTGTTCAACAGAAATTGATTCCTGTAGTCCGTTCAGGTCGTGATTTGGTTGGTGAATCAAAGACGGGTTCAGGGAAGACGCATACCTTCCTCTTGCCAATTTTTGAGAAACTAAATCCAAAGAGTGGTGATGTTCAGGTTGTTATTACAGCACCATCACGTGAATTGGCGACACAAATTTACCAAGCAACAAAACAAATTGCCAAACACTCTGAGACTGAAATTCGTGTGGTCAACTATGTGGGTGGTACAGACAAGCAACGTCAGATTGAGAAACTTAAGGTAGCACAACCTCATATTGTTATCGGGACACCAGGTCGTATTTATGACCTAGTTAAGTCTGGGGACTTGGCTATTCACAAGGCCCATACCTTTGTTGTTGACGAAGCTGATATGACTATGGATATGGGATTCTTGGATACTGTAGACAAGATTGCGGCAAGTCTGCCTAAGGAAGTTCAAATTTTGGTCTTCTCAGCAACCATTCCTCAAAAATTGCAACCATTCTTGAAGAAGTATTTGACTAATCCAGTCATGGAACAAATCAAAACTTCAACAGTTATTGCGGATACAATTGATAACTGGTTGGTATCTACTAAGGGTCGCAACAAGAATGAGCAGATTCTTGAGATGCTTAAGGGAATGCAGCCATATTTGGCAATGATTTTCGTTAATACCAAGGAACGTGCTGACGATTTGCACAGCTACCTAGTGTCAAATGGTCTTAAGGTTGCCAAAATTCATGGAGGTATTCCACCACGTGAACGTAAGCGTATCATGAATCAAGTTAAGAAGCTTGAGTTTGAGTATATAGTAGCGACTGACCTTGCAGCGCGTGGGATTGATATTGAAGGTGTTAGCCATGTTATCAATGACGCTATTCCTCAAGATCTGTCCTTCTTTGTCCACCGTGTAGGACGTACTGGACGTAATGGCTTGTCAGGAACTGCCATCACTCTCTATCAACCAAGCGACGACTCTGATATTCGTGAGCTTGAAAAGATGGGGATTACCTTTGAACCTAAAGTCTATAAGGACGGTGAGTTTCAAGATACCTATGACCGTGACCGTCGTGCCAACCGAGAAAAAGCCTATCAAAAACTTGATACGGAAATGATTGGTTTGGTTAAGAAGAAAAAGAAAAAAATCAAGCCTGGCTACAAGAAGAAAATTCAGTGGAAGGTTGATGAAAAACGCAAACGTGAACGCCGTGCGGCTAACCGTGCTAAGGGACGTGCTGAACGTAAAGCTAAGAAGCAAAGTTTCTAAGCCGTGGCTTTTAGCTGAAAGAAAATTTTAATTTAAAAATTCAAGAGGTTGAAACCAAAGTGTTTCAGCTTTTTTGATTATTATCAAACTTTTTGGAAAGTCTCAGTATATGCTGGAAAAAAATTAAGTATTTCTTAAAAACTGAAACTATGATAGATTTTAAATAGTTTTATCACAGCTATTTTTAAGAAGCTTTCCATTTAAAGTAAAATAATTTGTAAGTTTGAGGTTATTAGTTGAGTTAACTCTCAAAATCAGGTAGTGACATAAATGTCACTACTTTTTTGTTGGCTTTCTATCTATAATACAATCATAGCTTTTGAGAAAAGGCTAAAAAATATTTTAAAGGAGGTTGTTACTATGACAACACAAATCATTAACAATTTTTATTCACTTAATTCCGAAGATCTTTCTATTATTAAGGGTGGAGCATGTAGTTTTTTGGGAGCCACAGCTGCCGTAGGTGTCGGGGCTGTTGGAGGAGCCGTTAAAGGTGGTATTCAAACAGGTACTTGGCAAGGTGCAGCCTTAAAGGGTATTGGTTATGGTATTAAAGGTGGGATTACTTATGGCCTTACTTGTCGTTATTAGGCGATTACTGAGTCAATTTTTTGGCCAAATAGTACTTGCGCTCCTGATTTATGGGCTTATCTTCCTTGCTTGGCAACACTTTAGAGGAGAAGTTTTCTCAATTGTGTGCATCTATGTCAGTATATCCCTAGCAGATGACGTTTATCATCTCGCAGAAGAATATGTTAAAAAGAAAGTTAACTAGGAATACCTTCCTGTTTGAAAAATAGTTAAAGGCTTGGCAAAATGATTGTCAAGTTTTTTTATGGCAAAAGTGCTACAATAGGAGTCATGAAAGACACGATTCGAATTCTTCATATTAATGATTTACACTCTCATTTTGAACAGTATCCACAACTCAAGCGAGCTGTGGATGATTTGAGTCAGACGGATAGGGAGTTGATTAAGGTAGATCTTGGGGATAATGTGGATAAGTCCCATCCCCTATCTGATGCGACAGCTGGGCGTTTTAATGTAGCCTTGATGAATGAGTTGGGGATAGACTATGCGACTATTGGAAATAATGAGGGGATTGGTCTAGCTAAGGATGAGCTAGACTGTCTTTATGAGCAGGCCAAGTTTCAGCCTATCATAGGAAATCTCAAGGATAAGGGGAGACAGCCTGAATGGGCCAAGCCCTATCTTATCCACAAAACTAAAGCAGGTACAAACATTGCTTTCTTGGCCTATACCTTCCCATATTACATCACCTATGCTCCCAACGGTTGGGAGGTTTTGAATCCACTCACGCAGTTGGAAGAGGATTTGGCTCGCCCTGAGGTAAAGGATGCAGACATAGTCGTCGTTCTTAGTCATCTAGGTGTTCGTTATGATGAGCAGATTGCAGAGACTTACCCTCAGGTGAATCTTATTATCGGGAGTCACACGCATCACCTTTTTGAAGAGGGCAAGTTGATTAATGAGACTTATTTGGCAGCTGCTGACAGATATGGCTATTATCTTGGTTGTATTGATCTTACTGTGAAAAATGGACAATTGGTAAAGTGTCAGATTGAGGCTATCCCTACCAAGTCCTATATCTTGGATTTAGACAAGGAGGACGAAACCTTTATTAAGGCCATGCGTGAGGAAGGCCATCGTCGTTTAGCTCAGAAAAAAGTAGCTAATCTAGGTCGAGAACTAGATTTTGATGAGACCTGTCAATTGGTTTTACAAGCTGTTTGTCAGGAGACAGATAGCCAGTTAACGCTTTTAAATACTGGACTTATCATGAAAACATTGGGTCCTCAAGTGACCATGGCGGACCTGCAAGAAGCCCTTCCTCATCAGATGCGGATGGCTCGTCTAGTCGTGACTGGACAAGAACTCAAAGAAATCTGTCAGGAAGTTTTTACTAAGGCTGAACTCCTTAAAAATCAAGCTATTAAAGGTATGGGATTTAGAGGAAAGACATTTGGTGAAGTAATCACGGGGAATTTTGCTTACAAAAACGGTAATTTGTTGTATAATAGAAGGGTTGTAGATTCCAATGAGAAGTTTAGTTTGGTCCTTGTGGACCAGTACTACTTTGCTTCTTACTTCCCTACTATTAAGGAAAAGGAAGTTACTCTTCTTTTTCCAGATTTGTTAAGGGAACTTGTGGCCAAGTATTTAGGAAAAAATGGTGCCAATTGGGATAAGATATAGAGACATTATTACAGCATCAGGATAGAAAATAAGAGAGAGCAGAAAGGATGGCACATGCGTAAAGAAATCTTGCCAGAAATGTTTAATTATAATAAATATCCAGGGCCAGACTTTGTGTATGTGGCTGACCTTCTGAAATCAGATGCCTGTCAGTTTACGGTTCTTGAAAATCACAAGGATGCTTTAGACGCTACCCGCTTTGGGCAACGTTTTTCTGAAATCATGCTCAAGTATGATTATATCGTTGGGGACTGGTCTAATGATCAGCTTCGCCTTAAGGGATTTTACGAGGACGAGCGACCTAATACGCGTAAGACAGACCGCATTAGCCGATTGTCAGAGTATTTACGTGAATACTGTGCCTTTGGTTGTGCCTACTTTATTTTGAAAAATGAAGAGCCGCAATTAATCGTCTTTGAAGAGGAGACTGAGCCTCGTCGCAAGCGCCGTCGTTCTAATAATCGTCGTCATTCTTCTCAGGAATCTAGAGATAGAGAGCACAATGCTTCTCAAAAGAATAAGGGGCAAAAAGCTTCTGCTAAGCAAAAGCCAGACAAGTCCAAACGAAGAGATAGGGATCAAGAGGGCCCAAACTTTGAGAAAATCAAGCGTCGTCCTAAGTTTAAATCTAGATCCGAGGACGGTGGCCGTGAGCGTAAGTCTAACTTCAAGAAGAGTCAGAAGCAAGCTCCAAAATCTAAAGGTCAAAACACCCCATCGAAGAAACAAAGCCAGACCAAGTCAGATGGTCAGCATTTTACAATCAGAAAAAAGGAAATTAAACTATGTCAGAAGTAACAACACAAGCAAAACCAGAACGCCGTAAACGTCAGAAGTTAGAGGATATGGAAGGCTACAAACCTTCTATTTATGGTCTTACTCGTGATGAGTTGATTGACTGGGCTATGGAACACGGTGAAAAGAAATTCCGTGCGACTCAAATTTGGGATTGGCTCTACAAGAAGCGTGTGCAGTCTTTCGAAGAAATGACCAACATTTCTAAAGATTTCATTTCCAAGTTGAATGAGAATTTCTGCGTAAATCCATTGAAACAACGTATCGTTCAAGAATCTAAAGATGGTACAGTTAAGTATCTTTTTGAATTGCCGGACGGTATGTTGATTGAGACGGTTTTGATGCGTCAACACTATGGTTTGTCTGTCTGTGTGACAACTCAGGTTGGATGTAACATCGGTTGTACTTTCTGTGCCAGTGGTTTGATTAAGAAACAACGTGACTTGACTGCTGGTGAGATTGTTGCTCAAATCATGTTGGTACAAAAGTACTTTGATGACCGTGGCGATGGTGAACGTGTCAGCCACGTGGTTGTTATGGGTATCGGTGAGCCATTTGATAACTATGACAATGTGCTTCGTTTCTTGCGTACTATTAACAATGACAATGGTCTTGCTATCGGAGCGCGTCACATTACAGTGTCAACATCTGGTTTGGCACCAAAAATTAAGGAATTTGCTAACGAAGGTGTTCAAGTTAACCTCGCCGTATCACTTCACGCGCCTAACAATGACCTTCGTTCAAGCATCATGCGTATCAACCGCTCGTTCCCACTTGAAAAACTCTTTGAAGCAATCGAGTACTACATCCAGACAACCAACCGTCGTGTAACTTTTGAGTATATCATGCTTAATGAAGTCAATGACCACCCTGAAAATGCTCAAGAGTTGGCTGATTTGACTAAGAAAATCCGTAAGTTGTCATATATCAACTTGATTCCTTACAACCCAGTATCAGAGCACGACCAATATAGTCGTTCAACTAAGGAACGTGTGGCGGCCTTCTACGATGTGCTCAAGAAAAACGGGGTTAACTGCGTGGTTCGTCAAGAGCACGGTACAGATATCGATGCTGCTTGTGGACAATTGCGTTCAAACACTATGAAACGTGACCGTCAAAAGGCTGTAGCAGAAGCTTCTGGTAAATCAGAAGGTAAGTAAGATGTTTCAGCTTAAGACTTGGGTAGATAAGGACGGAGAATTAACACCAAAAGGAAGAAAGCTAAGCCAAGTTTTGGTCTGTGCTTATCTCCTTTGTTTAGTGCTCCTATGTTGGACACCCCAGTACGGGCTAGTTGAAGGTGTTGAAACCCCTGGTATTCAACATTTTGGTCGTGTAGTGGTCCTATTGACCCCATTTAATAGTTTGACCAACTTTTATCAGCTGGATAGTCTTAAAGAGATTGTCTTTGTGCTTGGGCAAAATGTGACCAACATTTTCTTGCTGAGTCCGCTGATTTTAGGACTTTTAGCCTTGTACCCAAGATTTAGGTCTTGGAAAAAGGTTCTTGTAGCGACGCTTGCCATGTCTTTGACGATTGAAATCGGGCAGGTGATTCTTGACCTTCTCATTGATGCTAATCGTGTCTTTGAGTTAGATGATTTATGGACCAACACTTTGGGTGGTTTGGTGGCACTAGGTGCCTACCGCCTCCTTGTGAAACTGATTCAAACGCATTTTAATGAGTAAAAAACCTGGGACACTTTGCGTCTCAGGTTTCACTTATTTTCTATCATACAAATACAACACATTCAAAAGAGGGAAAAATGAATAAATACTTTTGGAGAAATAATGAAACACTTAATGATGACAATAGTCACCGTATTGACACTAGGAGCAACAATGACAACGGTTAAAGCAGATACTTATCAAAGTGGCCGTGATGCCGATATTATGCGAGAAAGAGGGCAGGTTTGGAACTATTCTGAGGTTAAGAGAGAGCCTCAATTAGCTAACTACAACACCGATGGTCGCTATCTCAGTGAGGCAACTAACTTCGAATTGTACAATTTTGTCAGAGAGTATAAGACATCTGATGAAATCAGACGTATTTGGAACCCTAAGAAGGATGCGTCAGTCATTCATGACAAGGAGAGATACTCTATTGATGATGGGCACAAGGTCTATAATTTTGACTCCTTTGCTTATCAATTGCCAGAGTCTACTGATTTTGGGAAATTGACTTATATTGGTCACTTTCAGTTAGAAGATGGGACGATTTACCGTTATTGGAAGTAAGCTTTCGTTAGATTTATAATCACCCATTTGTAGGGATAGGGGGAATAACTTGTTTTTTAAAGAATCAATCATTGCAAAACTTTGGTGGTTTTTCAAGTTAGAAAAACGCCATTATATTGTCGGGATATTGGCACTGAGTTTGGTTTCGGTACTCAATCTGATTCCTCCTATGGTTATGGGGCGAGTCATTGATGCTATCACATCGGGAAAATTGACCAATCAGATCTTGCTTTTGAATCTTGTGTATTTGCTTTTGGCAGCTTTAGGAATGTACTATTTGCGCTATGTTTGGCGGATGTATATCTTGGCGACCTCTTATCGCTTGGGTCAGATTATGAGGTCACGCCTTTTTGAGCATTTTACCAAGATGTCGCCTTCTTTTTATCAAAAGTACCGAACAGGGGACCTCATGGCTCATGCAACTAATGATATCAACTCCTTAACCCGCTTGGCTGGTGGGGGTGTCATGTCAGCCGTAGATGCGTCTATCACAGCCTTGGTAACCTTAATCACCATGTTCTTCAGCATTTCCTGGCAGATGACCCTGGTGGCTGTCTTACCCCTACCCTTCATGGCTTTTGCGACTAGTCGTTTGGGACGCAAGACCCATAAAGCTTTTGGAGAATCCCAGGCAGCCTTTTCAGAACTTAATAATAAGGTTCAGGAGTCGGTATCAGGGATCAAGGTAACAAAGTCTTTTGGCTATCAGGAGGCGGAGCTTCAGTCCTTCCAAGAAACCAATAAGATGACTTTTAAAAAGAATATGCATACCATGAAGTATGACAGCCTTTTTGATCCTTTGGTCTTACTCTTTGTTGGCTCATCTTATGTTTTGACCCTCCTTGTCGGGGCCTTTATGATTCAGGACGGTCAGATAACGGTCGGAAATTTGGTTACCTTCATTACCTATTTGGACATGCTGGTTTGGCCTTTGATGGCCATTGGTTTCCTCTTTAATATCACACAGCGGGGAAATGTATCCTACCAACGTATTGAAAATCTTCTGGAGCAGGAATCAGATGTTCAAGATCCTGCGCATCCTCTCTCAAGTATCGAAAATGGTCGCTTAGAGTATGCGATTGACCGCTTTGCTTTTGAGGATGAGGATACTTTGAGAGATATTCATTTCACCTTGGACAAGGGCCAAACCCTTGGTTTGGTTGGACAGACTGGCTCAGGAAAGACGGCCCTTGTCAAGTTACTCTTGCGGGAGCACGATGTCAATCAGGGAGCCATCTATTTAAATGGACATGACATCCGAGACTATCGCCTATCAGACTTGCGTAGCTTGATGGGGTATGTTCCTCAAGACCAGTTTCTCTTTGCCAGTTCCATTTTAGACAATGTTCGTTTTGGTAATCCTGACCTCGCCTTTGAAAAGGTGGAAGAAGCGACTAAGTTGGCTCAAGTTTATGATGATATCAAGGCTATGCCTGAAGGCTTTGAAACAATCATTGGTGAAAAGGGTGTCAGCCTATCAGGTGGTCAAAAACAACGTCTGGCTATGAGTCGTGCCATGATTTTGGATCCAGATATTTTGATTTTGGACGACTCCTTATCTGCGGTTGATGCCAAGACAGAACATGCCATTATTGACAATCTTAAACATACCCGCAAGGACAAGACGACCATCATTACTGCCCATCGTCTTAGTGCGGTGGTGCACGCTGATCTCGTCTTAGTCATGCAAAATGGTCGTATCATTGAACGGGGCCGTCATGAGGACTTACTAGCTCAGGGTGGTTGGTATGCCAAGACCTATGAGTCTCAACAGTTAGAAATGGAAGGAGGAGAAGTTGATGCCTAATCAAAACCAATGGTCTGTGTTTAAGCGTCTCTTGACCTATCTCAAGCCTTACAAATTCTTGACCTTTCTAGCTTTGACCTTCCTCTTGTCCACAACGATTATTAAGAGTATCATTCCCCTTGTGGCCTCCTATTTTATCGACCACTATCTGCATGATATGAATCAGGCGGCAAGCTTGATTCTGATTGGTTACTATGGTCTTTATCTCTTGCAGACGCTAGTCCAGTATTTGGGAAATCTTTTTTTTGCGCGTGTGTCCTACAGTATTGTCAGGGATATTCGCCGAGATGCCTTTGCCAATATGGAAAAACTGGGTATGTCTTACTTTGACAAAACTCCAGCAGGCTCTATCGTTTCCCGCTTGACCAATGATACAGAGACTATTAGCGAGATGTTCTCAGGGATTCTGTCTAGCTTTATTTCGGCTATCTTTATATTTGTTACCACCCTTTACACCATGATGATTTTGGACATTCGTCTGACCGGGCTTATTGTGCTCTTTCTTCCTCTGATTGTTCTTTTGGTTAATCTCTACCGCAAAAAATCAGTGGTCATCATTGAAAAGACCAGAGCCTTGCTTTCAGATATAAATGCCAAACTGTCAGAGAGTATCGAAGGGATTCGCATCATTCAGGCCTTTAACCAAGAGAAACGTCTCAAAAAAGAGTTTGATGCCATTAATGAGGAACACCTAATTTACGCTAGCCGTTCCATGTCACTGGATTCTCTCTTTCTACGCCCAGCCATGAGTTTACTGAAGCTTCTGGGCTATGCTGTTCTCATGGCCTACTTTGGCTACCGAGGTATCTATTTGGGCATCACAGCAGGGACCATGTATGCCTTTATCCAGTACATTAACCGCCTCTTTGATCCTTTGATTGAGGTGACACAAAACTTCTCAACCTTACAAACTTCTATGGTCTCAGCAGGTCGGGTCTTTGCCTTGATTGACGAGCGTACCTATGAGCCTGAACAGAGAGACACAGACGCCAAGGTTACCGAGGGGAACATTCGCTTTGAAAATGTCTCTTTCTCGTATGATGGTAAACACCAGATTTTAGATAACATATCCTTCTCTGTCAATAAAGGTGAGACCATCGCCTTTGTCGGTTCTACAGGTTCCGGAAAATCCTCTATTATCAACGTATTCATGCGTTTTTATGAGTTCCAATCAGGACGAGTTCTTCTTGACGGTGTAGATATTCGCGATTATAGTCAGGCAGAGCTGCGTAAGAACATTGGTCTTGTCCTTCAGGAACCCTTTCTCTATCATGGTACAATCAAATCCAATATTGCCATGTATCAAGATTTAACTGATGAAGAGATCAAAGCCGCTGCTGAGTTTGTGGATGCCAACCACTTTATCGACAAACTTCCAGAAGGTTATGATGCTCCAGTTTCCGAACGAGGTTCAAGTTTTTCAACCGGTCAACGTCAGCTTCTAGCCTTTGCTAGGACCGTTGCTAGCCAGCCTAAAATCTTGATTTTGGATGAAGCGACAGCTAATATTGATTCGGAGACAGAGGCTATTGTCCAAAACTCTCTAGCAAAAATGCGTCAAGGACGCACAACCATTGCCATTGCCCACCGCCTATCGACAATCCAAGATGCCAACTGCATCTATGTCTTAGACAAAGGCCGCATCATCGAACATGGTAGCCATGAGGAGCTCCTAGCCCTCGGTGGCACCTACCACAAGATGTACAGCCTACAAGCAGGTGCAATGGAAGGAGAGTAAGATAATCTAGACCATAGCTTCTATATTCGAAAAGATTTCTTAAAAATCAAAATCGAGTGGTGACATACATGTCACTACTTTTTTGTTGGCCTACAACCTATAATAAAACCATAGCTTGAGAGAAAAAGCTAAAAAATAATATTTTAGGAGGTTGTTAGAATGACAACACAAACAATGAACAATTTTGAAACACTCGATCTTGAGGCACTTGCAAACGTTGAAGGTGGCGGATGGGTTAAGTGTTATGCCGGCACAATTGGATCTGCTCTAGTAGGATCAGCAGGAGGCCCAGTAGGTTACTGGGGAGGAGCTTTAGTTGGTTATGCCACATTCTGCTAATATTTAGGTGACCCTATGCTTAAAGATAAAAAAATGTATTTACTAGCCATTTTCCTTTTAGGATTTGGCATTGCTAACCTTTTCAGAAATTTAGATTTTGTGCATCATATCATTAATTTGGTAGGGTTGGCATTAATCACTTATAGTTTGATTTTTAGCAAATGGGAGCGACTCAAAAAATAGGTGGATTCCTAGGAGTAGTTACCTAGGAACTGAATTAGTTGTGTCAATTGAGGAATAATATTTTGTGATATTGCTTCTCTGACATAAATCAGAAGCATTTAAAATGTAGAGTTCTTAAAACACAAAATCGAGTGGTGACATTTATGTCACTACTTTTTTGTTGGCTACCACCCTATAATAAAATCATAGCTTGAAATAAAGAGCTAAAAATATTTTAGGAGGTTATTAGAATGCCTACACAAACAATTGACACTTTTGAGACACTCAACCTTGAGTCATTTGTAACCGTTGAAGGTGGTGATGGATTATGTTTGATTTGAAAAGTTATATTTTAGGGATGTTTTTCATGGCTGTGATGAGTTTTTTAGATAAGCCTATTATGTCATTTCTTGAAAAACACAAAGTTACCAATTCCGCTAAAAAGAAATTCTAATTGAGATACCTTGTCAATTGCTAGTCTGTGAATAGCTTTGCACAGAAAGCTAAAAACACTTTAAGGAGAAAAGTATGTTCAAAAACTCAAAACCGTATTTACTGGCCACCATTCTCATAGGAATGGGCCTCGCTAATCTATTTAGAAGTTTGGATGCAGTCCACCATACCATTAACTTGTTGGGGCTAACCTTGCTTCTTTATAGTCTGCTTTTTAAAAAATGGGCACAGTTTAAAAAGTAACCTTTTGCCCCTTTGAACGTGAGGTGCTTGCAAATGCTTATTTCTGATGTTCCCGAAGTAAAATTATTCTTGCTAATGATAGCGGAGATTGTATTATATTTGATTGCTTTTCTTTGTAATAGAAAAGACAAAGATATGTATATTCGTTTATTTAAAATATCAGTGCTAATGGCGCTATTGTATTACATCTCCAGTAGAATTTAATCGTTAAGGGCTTACTTGAGATCTTACAGCAGTATAAAAAAATACAGAAAGGAATAGAGTTAAATGTAATAGCTTATTCAGTTTACAAGACTGACTGAGGTTATTCATAGCTTAAGTGTTTTATCATGAAGTTAAAGAGTATTAGTTCGAGAGTATTGCGATTTTTTAGGACCATCACTGCTGTATTGGCAGTCTTCCTTATAAGTACCAGTATTTCTCTTTACAAAAGTAAGGCTTCGCCAGAGATTTGGTTAGCAGTCGGAGCACTAGCTTTAGTAGTCATTTTTGTAAATGGTCTGCTCTGCCGTATGCTTAAGAAACGTCCAGATTCAGTGAATCCGTTAACAATACGGCAGTCCTTCATTGTCTTTCTTGTCATCTCATTGCTAGTGCTTTGTGTAGAGTTTTACACATTACTAACATTCAGTGATACCACAGACCGTATAGTACTAG
>ENA-OWPP01000095-OWPP01000095.1-human-gut-metagenome-genome-assembly--contig:-NODE-95-length-106673-cov-9.659795_pt1 | contig 106673 bp, 83 predicted proteins | sample MGYA00248265_ERZ651848 | MGnify/ENA primary metagenome ERZ651848 (study PRJEB26924, sample SAMEA4378233) | human gut metagenome | biome: human gut; feature: human-associated habitat; material: faeces...
TAAAGTGGCACGCGAGCTGGGTTCAGAACGTCGTGAGACAGTTCGGTCTCTATCTGTTGCGGGCGTAGGAAATTTGAGGGGTCCTGACCTTAGTACGAGAGGACCGGGTTGGACGAACCTCTGGTGTATCAGTTATGCCGCCAGGTGTACTGCTGAGTAGCCATGTTCGGATTGGATAAGTGCTGAAAGCATCTAAGCACGAAGCCTTCCCCAAGATGAGATTTCCCTTGAGGGTCGTAGGAGACTACTACGTTGATAGGCCACAGGTGTATAGGCAGTGATGTCACAGCCGAGTGGTACTAATTGCCCGAAAGGCTTTCTTCCAAGAGGGCCCTTTTCTCATCCTGAATCGTCAAATACCGTTAGCGGTATTTGAGTCAGGAACTTTACGATAAATCAGAGTAATCTGGTATAGATTTAGGTGGTTATAGCAATGGGGTTCCACCTCTTCCCATTCCGAACAGAGAAGTTAAGCCCATTCACGCCGATGGTACTGCAGTTTTTGTGGGAGAGTAGGTAACCGCCACTTTAAGGAGCGATTCGAAAGAATCGCTCCTTTTTTGTTTTAGAAGGCGGCCGATGTGGCGGCAACATTCCCGGCTTGTACCTTTTATGTTTTTTAATCGATTTATCCGCGAATTTTATTGCGAATTGCAGCATTTCACTTAGAAAATCGTACCTTTGCGTCGTTTTCCTTATGGTTTAAGGGCCGTTTATTTTAACTTTTCGTACAGCCGATGTCAGTTCCGCAGTTTGTACCCACAGCCGATAATTTGTATGTAATCTCCTATCCTGAGCGCACGGCGAAGGAGTACGATTTTCAGAGCTTATTATCCCAGTCAAAGACATGTGAACGCAACGGTGAGGTGGAAAGAGCCTGCAACCTCCGTTATGATGGTGTTAAAAGGCTGATAGATCTGTTGCCAGACGAGGATGAGATTGTACTCGATTGGGAAGTCGAGGAAAATCAGGACATTTTGAAATTATTGCGCGGTTCGGCAATCGATCATTTTCTGGTAGGGGATTTCGATATGGCGGCAGGGCTGATGGAGATGACCCTCGACATGGACCCCGAAGATCATTTGGAAACAACCAAACTGTTGGCCTACTGTTATGTGGCATTGGCTGAATATGAGCTTTTCGACGAGATCGTCAATGATATCAGCGATAAATATCCGGAAAAAGAGATTCTGAAAATGTGGAGTGAATATCGTCAGACGAATGTTATTCCCGCTGGCGAGTTGATTCATTTCAAACGTAACTTCCCCGTTTTTTATGCCGAGTTTACCGCTGAAGAACATCTTGTGTCTGACGAATATCTGAATGATATCGAAAGCGAGCATCCGAGCCGCGAATCTCAGGCCCGTGAGCTGTGGTTGCAAACCGAACATTTATGGACCCAATTCCCCGGCTTTATCGAAGCCCTGCAAAGTAATTGATCATGTATCCGTGGGGTGACGAGCGGCGTTACAACAGCTATTCGGGTTATTTCCGCCGTACGTTCGGCTCGCGTATCCAGAAATTGTCGGTCAATGCCGGCTTTAGCTGTCCCAATCGGGACGGAACGCTCAGTTACGGCGGCTGTACTTTTTGCAGTAATGAAGCCTTTACCCCTTCCTATTGCCGGCCTGGCAAAAGTGTCCGGCAGCAGTTGCAGGAGGGTATTGAATTTCACAGGAACCGTTACCGGCAGGCTGATCGTTATCTTGCCTATTTCCAGTCTTTTTCCAATACCTATGCACCGCTTGATCGGCTGAAAACTGTTTTTGCGGAAGCCTTTGAATTGCCCGAAGTGGCAGGGATTATTGTCGGCACCCGTCCCGATTGCATTGACGGGCGGAAGTTGGATTATCTCGCTGAGTTGGCGCAGCGGTACTATGTGACGATCGAGTACGGGATCGAATCGTGCTATGATAAGACATTGCAGGAGATAAACCGGGGACATGATTTCGATTGCGCACTGCGGGCCGTCGAAGCGACAGCTGCCCGGGGCATTCCGGTCGGTGCGCATTTTATTCTGGGATTACCCGGCGAAACCCGTGCGATGATGCAGGACCAAGTCGGACGGATCAATGCCTTGCCGTTGACGACGGTAAAATTCCACCAGCTTCAGATTTTTAAAGGAACCCGGATGGCCGAAATGTATCGGGAACATCCGGCTGATTTTCAATTCTTCGGGGTAGATGAATATATCGATTTTGTAATCGACCTGTTGGAACGGATAAGGCCCGATCTGGTGTTGGAACGTTTTGCCAGCGAGGCTCCGCCACGTTATCAGGCCGGACCGACCTGGGGGTTGATCCGTAACGAGCAGTTGTGGAGCCGGTTCGAGTGTCGGCTCCGGGAACGCGATACTTTTCAGGGCGCTTTGTTTCGTTAAAGTCGATTCTTGCTTCGTTGCGACTGCGGCTTCTCTCATGAGTGGGTATCGGCCGGTCTTGCGGTTGCCGTGTAATATCGTATCTTTTAAGGATTTTTTTATCCCGATTCACAACCTATGTTTGGAATATTTTACGGTTGTGAAATTTTTCGGATATAGTTTTTTTTGATATATTTGTAATTCTTGTATAAGAAAAAGCTGGTTTATGACGATAATTCAACTGGAGTACCTGTTGGCAGTAGCCAATCACGGCAGTTTTTCACAGGCCGCCGAGAAATGCTTTGTAACCCAGCCTTCACTGAGTATGCAGGTCAAAAACCTGGAAGAGGAACTTGGGGTTATCCTGCTGGACCGAAGTAAAAAACCGGTCATTCCGACCGAAGCGGGAACGCTCGTGTTGAATCAGGCCCGCGAGGCTGTGATGGCATTCCGCAGGGTTACCGAAGCGGTCAATGACCTGAAAGGCGAAGTTTCCGGGCTACTGCGTTTGGGAGTGATTCCGACCATTGCCCCCTACCTGCTGCACCGTTTTGTCCCTGAGTTTACCCGTAAGTACCCCAAGGTCGAGTTACAGATCAAAGAGATGGTAACGGCCGATATCGTTGCCGCGCTGAACCGGGATATGCTCGATGCCGCGATTCTGGCAGGAGGTACCTCCCCCGGCGAAATTATCGAGGAGGAGTTGTTCGACGACCGGTTTTACGCCTATGTCTCGCCGATGCATCCGTTGTACGAGCGCAGTAACATTCGCATCGAGGACATCGATGTGAAACATTTGTTGTTGCTTTCCGAAGGCAATTGCCTCCGCGATCAGGTGCTCGAACTGTGCCAGGCCCGGCGGCGGGTCCCGGCCCAGTATGCTTTTGAGAGCGGCTCCCTGGATACGCTGATGCGTATTGTGGATAATACGGCCAATATGACGATCATACCCGAGTTGGCACTGGATTTCATTCCCAAGGAGAAGCATTCGCAGATCAAGACGCTGGCCAAAGGCGCCACTTCGCGTAAGATCACGATCGCCGTGCGCCGGACGTACGTCAAACGTTCGCTGATATCCGCACTCAAGGAATCGATTATCGGAGCTTCGAAATAGTAATATTTGCAGGATATTTGCACTAAAGGGGCTGCTGCCCCGCAGGATTCATATCTTTTTAGTATCTTTATCGCCTTAAAACGGACAACAATTTATGAGTGAACTGATCGAAACGATTGCACGAGCTATACAGGATAAGAAAGCCAAAAATATCGTATCGCTGGACCTGAGTGCGTTTGACGGCGCTGTTTGTCCGGCGTTCGTCATTTGCAATGCCGACTCCACGACACAGGTCGAGGCGATTGCCCGGGGGGTTGAAGAGCAGGTGCTCGAGAAGCTCGGGGAGAAAGTATGGCGGGTCGAAGGGCTGAACAATGGCGTTTGGGTCGTGATGGATTACGGAAATGTGCTGGTGCATATCTTTCAGACCGAATTGCGCGATTTTTACAAACTCGATGAGCTGTGGGCCGACGCTCCTGCTACGCATTATGCTTCGGAAGAGTAGGACGATTCCGGATAGTGTGGCTCAGAATGTAATATAGGTGAACGGTTTATCGTTGTAAAAAGGTAAAACTGAACCGCAAAAGAGAAAAACATGAAATTAAATTCCAATAACAATATCTCCCCCAATTTGGGCGGCAAACGTCCCCGCTTCAATATCTATTGGGTGTGGGCCCTGATTGCCGTCCTTCTGGTTGGATGGAGCCTGATGGGGAGTAGCGATGTAGCCCAGAAGACCAACTGGGATAATGTCAAAGTGATGATCGAGAAGGGCGATGTCCAGAAGATCGATATCATCAACAAGGAGAGCGCCGAAGTCTTTCTCAAGCCGGACAAGGTGGATGCCTATGCCGAGCAGAAAGAGTACAAAGGTTTGCCCAAGCAGGGACCGCAGTTCGTGTTCAACATCGGTTCGCTGGACTATTTCCAGAGCGATTTCGAAAGCACGCTGACCCAATACAAGCAAAATGTACCGCTCAGTTTCGAATCGCGGCGCAATATGTGGACCGACCTGTTGACCGGGATTCTTCCCTGGATCCTGATCATCGGCGTCTGGATCTTCATCATGCGCAGTATGTCGCGCGGCCAGGGCGGCGGTCAGGGCGGGATTTTCAACGTCGGGAAAGCCAAAGCCCAGGTGTTCGACAAGGATTCGTCCGTTAATATCACTTTTAAGGATGTTGCCGGTTTGGAAGAGGCCAAAGTCGAAATCATGGAGATCGTCGATTTTCTGAAAAACCCGAATAAATATAAGGAACTGGGCGGTAAGATTCCGAAAGGGGCTTTGCTCGTCGGCCCTCCGGGAACCGGTAAGACCATGTTGGCCAAGGCTGTTGCCGGTGAAGCGAACGTGCCGTTCTTTTCGATCAGCGGTTCCGACTTCGTCGAGATGTTCGTCGGCGTCGGGGCTTCGCGTGTACGCGACCTGTTCCGCCAGGCCAAGGAAAAAGCCCCTTGCATCGTCTTTATCGACGAGATCGATGCGATCGGCCGTGCCCGGGGTAAAAACGTGGGTTTTTCGTCGAACGACGAGCGGGAAAATACCCTGAACCAGTTGCTTACCGAGATGGACGGTTTCGGAACGAATGCAGGGGTGATCGTGCTCGCTGCGACGAACCGGGCCGATATCCTCGACAAAGCGTTGATGCGTGCCGGACGTTTCGACCGGCAGATCAATGTCGAATTGCCCGACCTGAAAGAGCGCGCTGAAATTTTCGACGTGCACCTGAAGAACCTGAAGCTCGATCCGAACCTTGACCGCGAGTTCCTGGCCAAGCAGACCCCGGGCTTTTCCGGAGCCGATATAGCTAATGTCTGCAACGAAGCGGCGTTGATCGCTGCGCGCAATAACAAGAAACAGATCGAGAAAGATGATTTCCTCAGTGCGATCGACCGCATCGTGGGCGGTCTCGAACGCCGCAACAAAATCATTACTCCGACCGAGAAACGCACGATCGCTTACCATGAGGCGGGCCATGCGACGGTCAGCTGGGTGCTCGAGCATGCCAATCCGCTGATCAAAGTGACGATTATTCCGCGCGGTAAAGCGTTGGGAGCTGCCTGGTACCTGCCCGAAGAGCGGCAGATTACGACCAAAGAGCAGCTGCTTGATGAGATGGCCTCCATTTTGGGCGGCCGTGCTTCCGAGCAGATGAATTTCGGCAAAGTCTCGACCGGTGCGCTGAACGATCTGGAGCGGGTGACCAAGCAGGCCTACGCTATGGTTGCATACTACGGTATGAGCGACCACATCGGCAACCTGAGTTTTTACGACTCCTCGGGCCAGAGCGATATGACGCTGACCAAACCTTACAGCGAGCGCACAGCCCAGGAAATCGACACGGAGGCGAAGGCTTTGGTGGACAGTGCTTACCAGCGTGCGCTCGACACGTTGCAGGCCCATCGGGAGGGATTGACCCGGCTGGCCGAATTGTTGCTCGAACGCGAAGTGATTTTCGCCGAGGATTTGGAAAAGATTTTCGGCAAACGCAAAGGCGAATTGCGCAAAGAGATGGAGATCGAAGTCGATGAGTCGTTTGACGAAACCGAACAGTAACCGAAAGAAAGCGTGGACAGAAATCTCCTGATTCGGACGCTCAGCGGGGCGGTGATGCTGGCAGTGGTGCTGGGGGCGGTGCTCGCTTCCCCGTACTCGATGGCCCTTTTGTTCATCGCAGTTGCTGCCGGATCGATGCTTGAATTTTATAAAATCGCGCGTTTGACCGGTGCGGCTCCTTTGCAGGTTTATCCCACCGTAATCGGCGTGTTGTTGGTTGCTGCGGCATTTGCCGTAGCCGCCGGATTGATCGGCACAGCGGCGCTGTTATACGTGTTGCCGTTGGTATGCGGACTGTTTATCGCCGAATTGTATCGCAAAAGCACAACGCCCCTGACTAATGTCGCGTGGGCGGTGGCCGGTATCGTTTATGTGGCGGTGCCGCTCGCATTACTTGTGGTTTTACCTTGTGTCGGTGTTCCTGGCGGCGGTTTCGTTTACCGGCCGCTCGTCGTGCTGAGCGTGATATTTATCGTTTGGGCCAACGATGTAGGGGCCTATTTGGTCGGCCGCGTGTTCGGCCGGCACAGGCTTTTCGAGCGCATTTCCCCGAAAAAATCCTGGGAAGGATTCTTCGGAGGCGTGGTCTCTGCGGTTGCTGTCGGAGCCTTGATGGGTTTGTGGCAGGATGCTTCGCCGGTGCTGTGGGCCGGTGCCGGACTGGTCATCTCGGTTAGCGGCGTGTACGGCGATCTGGTCGAGTCGATGCTGAAACGCTCGGTGAACCTGAAGGATTCGGGTCACATCATTCCGGGCCACGGCGGGTTGCTCGACCGCTTCGATGCGTTGTTGCTGGCGGTGCCGTTTGCATTTGTATATTTGGTTATATTCGCTTGATAAAGAACACTACACCCAATACTCTGTACGGATGAAAATTCATAAGGAGGGATATTCCATCATTTTGGTTACAATGGCGTTGGCAGTTTTCATTACGACTGTCTGCGCATGGCTCCTGCCGCCGCTTGCCGCATGGATCGTGGCCGGTGCCGCTGCGTTGTTCGTCCTGTTCGTCACTTCGTTTTTCCGTTCTCCTTCCCGCATACGAATCGAGGATCCTGAGACCGTATTCGCTCCGGCCGACGGTACGGTCGTCGTGGTCGAAGAGGTGACCGAAAACGAATATTTCAACGACCGGCGCCTGCTCGTGTCCGTGTTCATGTCGTTGAGCAACGTGCACATCAACTGGTTTCCGGTGGGCGGCCGGATCGAATATTTCCGTCATCATCAGGGACGTTTCCTGGTGGCCTGGCATCCCAAATCCTCGGAGGAGAACGAACGTACCACGACTGTCGTGGATATGGGCGGTTGCAAGGTGCTTTTCCGCCAGATTGCGGGACTGATTGCACGCCGTATCGTCTCTTATGCGCGTGTAGGCGAGGTCGCCGGGCAGAATACGCAGTGCGGATTTATCAAGTTCGGCTCGCGCGTGGATGTGTATCTGCCTTTGGGTACAGAAGTGCTGGTAAAACTCGGCGACAAGGTGACCGGTTCCCAAACCCCGATCGCCCGGCTGAAATAATCCGTTTGTATCTGCCGCGATATTTTAACGTTCCCTGAAGAGGGAACGTTTTTTTTCGTACATTTGAACATGTCCAAATTGCAGCGTTATATCGTGGCAGCGGTGATCACGGCGGTGGTCGTGTTCCTGGTTTGGTATTTCAGCAATGTCGTCACGTACATCCTGATCGCTGCCGTATTGGCGATCATCGGAAAACCGTTGACCGACCTGTTGACGGGCCTGCACCTGGGCCGTTCGAAAATCAGGATTCCCAAGGCTGTCGCGGCACTGCTGACACTGATTGTCATTTGGCTGGTTGTCGTGGGCCTCTTCTGGCTCTTTGTTCCGATCCTGTTCCAGAAGCTCAATCAGTTTTCGTCGTTGAACATATCCCAGATCGTCGCTTCGTTCCAGGGGCCGCTGGTATCGCTGGAGCACATGATCGAAAAGGTTTTTTCGATTCCGGACAACGAGTTCTCGCTGGCCGACGCGATTGCCGGACAGATCCGGCCGTTGCTGAACATCAATCTGATCAACAACCTCCTTTCGTCGATCGTCGGAACTATCGGAAGTCTGCTGATCGCGATTTTTTCTATTTCGTTCATCACCTTTTTCTTCCTCAAGGAGAGCACTCTCTTTTACGACATGGTGATCATCATGTTTCCGAAAAAATACGAACAAAACATCTCCCGTGCGCTCGATTCGGTGACCAACCTGCTGATTCGTTACTTTACAGGAATCGTCTCCGAGTCCGGAATCATGACGGTGCTGGTGACGGTCGGCCTGCTGATTTTCGGCTTTTCGTGGCATGATGCGCTGATTATCGCGATGTTTGTCGGCGTGTTGAACGTGATTCCCTACCTCGGTCCGATCATCGGCATTGCGATCGGCATTTTCATCGGTGTGGTCGGTTCGACCTCCGACCTGAGCGTTTTCGCCCTGATGCTGCGTATCGCGGGAACGATTCTTTTCGCGCAGGGAGTGGATAACTTTATCCTGCAGCCGTTGCTCTATTCGAACCGGGCGAAGGCCCATCCGCTCGAGATTTTCCTCGTCATCCTGATTGCGGGGAGCATGGCCGGTGTCCTCGGCATGTTGTTGGCGATTCCCGCCTACAATGTGATTCGTGTCTTTGCAAAGGAGTTTTTCTACAACTTCCGGGTGGTGCAGAAACTTACCGAGAAAATCTGACAAAGATTTTAACCGATTACGATACCTAAACTATGAAGAAACTTGTGCAAACTCTTTGGGCCTGCAGCCTGCTGGCATGTGTCCCGGCGGTTTTCGCCGGTGAAGTGAAGACCACCAGTCCGGACGGCCGTCTCTCGGTTGTTGTTCAATATGGCGAAGGCGCGCCGCTGACCTGGCAGGTGCAGCGCGACGGGAGGCCCGTCGTCGGTGTGTCGCCCCTCGGATTGGTAATCGGCGGTAAAAATATCGCCGCAGGCGTCCGGTCCGCCGGAACCCCGGTACAGATGCGGATCGATGAGAGTTATCCGGTTTACGGTGTCCATGCCCAGGCTCGTAACCGCTGTAACGAGACGGTTATTCCCCTTCGTGGGGCCGGGATCGGCTATGAACTGATCGTTCGCAGTTATGACGATGGGGCGGCGGTTCGTTACCGGATCGCTTCGAAGCGGAAACTTCGCCTCGATCGAGAGCTGACTGCATGGAATCTGCCTGCCACGGCTCACTGTTTCTGGGCGCCTTATTCGATCGACTACGAAAGCCTGCATCAGGAGTCTGTGCTTCAGAATATTCCCGCAGGCGAAGCATTGGTCAATCCGCTGACGGCGGTTGTAGGCAACGGTTATGTGGCTGTCGGCGAAGCCGACTGCCGGACTTTTGCCGATATGGGCCTTGTGCGCGAAGGGAACCTGATCCGGGTCTGTTTCCCGGCCAGTCCCGAAGGCTGGACCGTCGAAGGGGAATTGCTCTCCCCGTGGCGTGCGGCTATCGTGGCAGACGATCTGAACGGATTGGTCAACAGCGACCTGTTGACCAATCTTTGCCCGGCGCCCGATCCTTCCCGCAATTTTGACTGGGTGAAACCGGGCCGCGTGCTTTGGCAGTGGTGGAGCAGCGAGGCCCCGAAGTTTGAAGAGCAGCAGGTTTGGTACGATGCCGCTGCACGCCTGGGCTGGGAGTATTACCTGATCGACGACGGTTGGCGTTTCTGGAAAGAGGGAGATAAAGATCAGTGGCAATGTTTGAAAGAGGTGATCGATTACGGCAAGTCGAAAGGCGTACAGAGCGTCATTTGGGTTGATTCGAAAGAGATGCGGACACGCGCCGAAATCCACGACTATCTGGCTAAGGTTAAGGAAGCCGGTGCGGTCGGGATCAAGATCGACTTTATCCCGGCGCCTACTCCCGAAATTATGCGCTGGTATCAGGATGCGTTGGAGGAGACTTACGATTTGCAGTTGCTGTGCAATTTTCATGGTTGCGTAAAGCCTTCGGGTCTGCGGCGCACATGGCCCCATGAATTGACTCGTGAAGCGGTCCGGGGGCACGAATTCCACATCAGCCGTTATGACCGCGTGATGCCGATGAATCAGGAGGCGATTAAGCCGTTTACGCGCTTGCTGGCCGGCCCGGCCGACTTTACACCGACGGCGTTCGTACCGTCCGAATTGCTCGGTTATACATGGCCGCACGAACTGGCGCAGGCGATTGTTTATACCTCGCCGCTGACGCATTTTGCCGATAGTTACAAATGGTATCTCAACTCTCCGGTCGAGGATTTGTTGCGCGATATGCCGGTGGTATGGGACGAGACGATTGTGCTGCCTTTTTCCGAGATCGGCCGGGTGGCGGGTTTTGTGCGTCGTCATGGCAATGAATACTGGATTGGCGTGGTCAACGGCGAGGATGCCCGGACGGTTAGTTTCGACCTCGGTTTTTTACAGGGCCGTGCATTGGCTACGGTGATTTCCGATCGTCCGGAAGCCGACGATGCACTCGTCCGCGAGGAGAAAATCGTGGACCGGGGAGAAACGATCACCGTTTCGTTGCGCAAAGGAGGCGGTTATGTGATGCGGCTGAGGAGTATCGATTAGTTTATTTCATTTCATGAATTGTAATAGTATCTGTGTATTTGGCCGTAGGTGCCGATCTCTGGAATACCGGGCATGAGCGGCTTTCCCACTGACACCGCAAGAGCCCATAATGTATAGAATATATAGAATAAGCGGGACAGCTGTATCAGTTGTCCCGCTTATCGTTATGGATGATTTTGATCGCTTTCCCGTTTCCCAATTTGTTCCTTTTACTCCCTGTTTGTTTTGTATGTCCCCGGTTTTCTGCTTTCGGTTCCCAGTTCCGGGATAACATTCCAGTATACCCCTCCGGATGCCTTCAATCCGTCTTGTTTTGCCTAAATATCGCTTAATTCCAGCCAACGCATCGATGCCTCGTCGATTTGTTCGATCAGTTCCGATATACGCAGTGATTTTGCGGTCAGTTCGTCAATCGGCAATGTGCCGCTGCTCATTTCGGTTTCGAGTGCGGCTTTTTCGGCTTCCAGTTCCGGGATCTGCCTTTCGAGTTGTTCCAGCTCGCGTTTTTCGTTGAACGAGAGTTTTCTTTTTTGCACATTCCTGTTGCCTGTGGCGGGAGAGCCTGACGGAGTTCCTGGCGATGACGCTGGAGATGCATGCGCTACGGGGGCATTGGCACCGCCGGTGTTTCCATGACCCGGTCTTTGTCCGGATACTTTGCCTTTCGCAGTACCAGGTCCCGCTTGTGCGGTTTGTCCCTGCTCTTCCGACTCTTTGAGCTCTTTCCATTCGAGGTAGCGGCTGTAACCTGCCGGGAAATCCTTGAGTTTGCCGTCGCCTTCGAAGACGAACAGGTGATCGGCAACCTTATCCATGAAGTAGCGGTCGTGCGACACGACGATCAGACAGCCCGAGTAGGATTGCAGGTACTCTTCAAGCACCTGCAGCGTCAGGATGTCGAGGTCGTTGGTCGGCTCGTCGAGCACCAGGAAATTCGGATTGCGCATCAGGATCGTACAGAGGTAGAGCCTGCGCCGCTCACCGCCGCTGAGTTTCGCAACGAAGTTGTATTGGGTTTGCGGCGTGAATAGGAAATATTGCAGGAATTGCGATGCACTCATCTTCCGTCCGTCGCTCAGTTCGATGTTTTCGGCAATCTCGTTCACAACGTCGATTACTTTGGCTTTTTCATCGAAAGCGATACCCTCCTGCGAATAGTAGCCGAACCGGACCGTCTCGCCTATGTCGATCGTGCCGCTGTCCGGCTGTACGAGTCCCATCAGCATCTTGATAAAGGTCGATTTCCCGGTGCCGTTGCCCCCGACGATCCCCATCTTTTCGTAGCGCGAAAAGGTGTACTCGAAGTTGTCGAGAATTACTTTCTCCCCGAATCGTTTCGAAAGTCCGCGCACTTCGAAAATTTTCTTGCCGATGTAAGAAGCTTTCACATCGAGCCGGACATCACCGGTTTCGCGCTCTTTGCGCAGCCGTTCTTCCAGTTCGTAAAACGATTCGATCCGGGCGCGCGCTTTCGTCGCGCGGGCCTGTGGCTGGCGGCGCATCCAATCGAGCTCCTTGCGGTAGAGGTTTCGGTCGCTTTCGCGCTGTGCTTCCGCGGCGTCGAGCCGCTCCTGCCGCTTTTCGAGGTAATAGCTGTAGTTGCCCTTGTACGAATAGCTTTGGCGGTGGTCGATCTCGATAATCTCCGTGCAGACCCGGTCGAGAAAGTAACGGTCGTGCGTGACCATCAGCAGCGTCAGTTTCGTCCGCGAGAGATACTCTTCCAGCCAGCGTGTCATCTCCAGGTCGAGATGGTTTGTCGGCTCGTCGAGGATCAGCAGGTCAGGTTCCGTAATCAGCGCATTGGCCAGCGCGATCCGTTTGGTCTGGCCGCCCGAGAGATTTTCTGTCTGTTGGTCGAAAGCGGTGATGTTCAGCCGCGTGAGAATCTGCTTGACCCGTGATTCATAGGTCCAGGCATCGAGCCGGTCCATTTGTGCGATCGCCTCTTGCAATGTATGGTCGTCGTCGTTCTGCAGCCCGCTCCGCTGCACGGCCCGTTCATAATCGGCAATGGCGCGGATGACCGGCGAGTCGCTCAGGAAACAGGCTTCGAGAACGGTCGTTCCGGCCGGGAACTTCGGATCCTGCTCCAGATAGGCCACTTTCAGGTCCCGGCGAAAGGTGATCGTTCCCGAATCGTAGTCTTCCTCTCCTGCCAGAATATTCAGCAGGGTAGTTTTTCCCGTGCCGTTTTTTGCGATCAGCCCTACGCGCTGTCCCTCGCCGATGCCTAGCGAAAAATTTTCGAACAGCACCAGGTCGCCGAATGATTTGGTCAGCGATTCGATTTGCAGGCAAGGCGTCATAGGTCGGGATTTAGAAATTATAGGGGACAGGAATCTGTTTTAAGTCGGGCTATTATGCGGCCCGTTCGCCGGTAGCATCCATTCGGACTCTTCCTCGGATACATGTTGTTGCTGCGCGTGCCGATGCGTTCGATCCATCCCTGTTCTGTTCCGGCTCTCTGCCGTTGATTCAGTGCTGAATCAGATCTCGGCGTACTAGTGTGATAGTACACTGGTATACTACAACACTAATACGCGAATACCAAAAGCAGAAAGTTAAGGTGTTCGGATGCTCTGGTTTTCACTGCCTTGGTTTTGTGGGTTTTGTATTTCCCTGGAGGGTTCTTTCCGCATCTTCGCCGTTTCCGTATCTTGGGAGCGGGGTCAATACCGGTAAAAATCCGCTTTGTAAGGGCCTTCCACCGGCACGCCGATGTAGTCGGCCTGCTCCTGTGTCAGGCGCGTCAGGTGCACACCGAGGTATTCGAGGTGCAGACGCGCCACCTCTTCGTCGAGTTGCTTCGGCAGGCGGTATACCGCTGTATCCAGTTTTTTTGTCCACAATTCGATCTGCGCGAGGGTTTGGTTGCAGAACGAATTGCTCATCACGAACGACGGATGGCCGGTCGCACAGCCGAGGTTTACGAGGCGGCCTTCGGCCAGCACGAAGATCGCATGTCCGTCGGGGAAACTGTACTTGTCCACCTGCGGTTTGATTTCGGTTTTTACAATGCCCGGATAGGCTTCGAGGCCTGCCATCTGGATTTCGTCGTCGAAGTGGCCGATGTTGCAGACGATCGCCTGGTCGCGCATCCGCTCCATGTGCTCGACTCGGATGATGTCCCGGTTGCCGGTGGTCGTCACGTAGATATTGCCTTCCGGCAGTGCTTCTTCGACCGTTTTCACTTCGAAACCTTCCATCGAGGCTTGCAGCGCGCAGATCGGGTCGATTTCGGTGACGATCACCCGGGCTCCGTACGACCGCATACTCATTGCGCATCCTTTGCCCACGTCGCCGTAGCCGCAAACCACAACTACTTTTCCGGCGATCATTACATCCGTCGCGCGTTTGATACCGTCGGCCAACGATTCGCGGCAGCCGTACAGGTTGTCGAATTTACTTTTGGTCACCGAGTCGTTCACATTGATCGCGGGTACGAGCAGTTCGCCGCGCGCCTGCATCTGGTAAAGCCGGTGTACGCCGGTGGTGGTCTCCTCCGAAACCCCTTTCCATTCGGCTACGGTGCGGTGCCATTTGTCCGGGTCTTCTTTCAGCAGCGTGCGCAGCGTGTCGATAATGACCCGCTCTTCTTGGCTGCCAGGGGTTCCGTCGAGCGTCGAAGCGTCGTTCTCGGCTTTGTATCCTTTGTGGATCAGCAGGGTCGCGTCGCCGCCGTCGTCGACGATCAGGTTCGGGCCCTTGCCGCCGGGAAACGAAAGCGCCATCGCCGTGCACCACCAGTACTCTTCCAGCGATTCGCCCTTCCATGCGAATACCGGCACTCCGGTTGCGGCAATCGCTGCTGCGGCATGGTCCTGTGTCGAGAAGATGTTGCAACTGCACCAGCGGACGTCTGCACCCAACTCGACGAGCGTTTCGATCAGCACGGCGGTTTGGATGGTCATGTGCAGCGAGCCTGAGATCCGGGCGCCTTTGAGCGGCTTTTGCGCGCTGTACTTGCGGCGGATCGACATCAGTCCCGGCATCTCCTTTTCAGCCATTTCGATCTCCTTGCGGCCCCAGTCGGCCAGGCTGATGTCGGCGATTTTGTAGGGAATGTTCTGGTTGGTCAGCATGTTTCCAGTATTTTGATGATTTCTGTTTTATCCTGTTCGATCCGTTCGCGCAGTTCGTCGAGCGAAGCAAATTTCTGTTCCGGGCGCAGGAAAACGACCAGCTCCACCGAGATAGTCCGTCCGTAGAGGTCGCCTGAAAAATCCAGCAGGTGCGCTTCCAGCAAGCGCTTTCCTCCGGTGGGAACCGTCGGGTTGTAGCCGATATTGACCAGTGCGCCGTAAGGCTTGCCGGTGAGGGCGACCCTTCCGGCGTACACGCCGTTAGCGATTTCCAACGATGGGTCGATAAGCAGGTTGGCGGTGGGGAACCCGAGGCTCCGGCCCAATTTTTTACCGTGGATGACGGTGCCGGTGATGATGCACTCCATGCGATTTGCCTTTGCAGAGAGCAAATGTAGCAAGAATTATCCACTTGTGAAAACGGTTTGTTTTTTGTACCTTGCTTCCCGTTTTCAACCCCCTGGATGCAATGAGCGCGGCCGAGCGAAAAAGCAAAAAAATCTATTATACGATGGGCGAGGTGTCGGAGATGTTCGACGTCAATCCGTCGTTGATCCGCTTTTGGGAGCAGAAGTTCGATATCCTCAAACCGGACAAGAACAAAAAAGGCAACCGGCTCTTTACACCCGCCGATATCGAGAACCTGAAACTGATTTACCACCTGGTCAAGGAGAACGGCATGACCCTCGCGGGGGCCCAAAAACGCATCAAACAGAACCGCGAGGGCCTCGGACGCGATTTGGAGATTGTAGACAGGTTGCAGCGTATTCGCGCGATGCTGCTCGAAGTGCGGCAGGAGTTGAAGGGGGCGGATGAGAATGTCGTCGAAATTTTCGTCGATCATCCGTCCGTGCCGGCTGAGGAACACGAGGCAGGGGGATTCCCGCTGTCCGGGATTTTGTCCGAAACGGGCGTAGCGGCCGGAGACCGGAACCGGGAAGAGGCCGGGACGGAGGGGAGTCGGGCAAGTGCTGCAGTTGCCGCCGGTTGCGCGGTTTCGGAATGGTCGGATACGCCCGGACCGTCTGTACCTTTCCGGTTGCAGGAGTTGTGGCCTGAAAATGAATATCCCAAATCGGAGTGTGCCCTCCTGGCGGAAACCGGGCCGGCTGCCGGGGGTGAGGCCGATGATGCGGATGCCGTGGCAGGATCGCTGGAGATGGCGGATGCCGTGGTCGAAACGGAGGTTGAGATGTCCGGGAAACCGGAAGCCGGTGCTGTGGATGCCGTTCATGAGACGCCCCCTGCGGAACCGGTGCGTCCGCAAGTTGTCGAGCAGACGCTTTTTTAATCAGAAGACTTTTTAATCCAGAATGCTATGCCGGTAAAAGTGAAAGATGTCGCTGCGGCGATCGAAGCGTTCGCTCCGTTGTCGTTGCAGGAAGAGTACGATAACAGCGGACTGAATGTCGGTGATTACGAAGCCGGGGTGACGGGCGTACTGTTGTGCGTCGATGTGACTGAAAGTGTGATCGACGAGGCGCTTTCGCTGGATGCGAACCTGGTCGTTTCCCATCATCCGTTACTATTCCATCCGCTTCGGCAGTTGGTCGATGCCGATTTTACGCAGCGGATCGTGAGGCGGGCACTGCTCGCGGGAATTTCGCTGTATGCCGCGCACACCAATCTGGACAGTGCCGCCGGGGGCATGAGTTTCCGGCTCGGGAAACTGCTGGGGCTGACCGGTATGCGGGTGCTTTCGCCGCACCGAGACGGCGCGGAAACGGGCTTCGGTGTGGTCGGGGATTTACCGGAGGCGATACCTGTGAGCGGTTTTTTACAACAGGTTAAGTCGGTGCTCCGCTGTGGGGCGATCCGTCATTCCGAGCTGTGCCGGGAGCAGGTGCGGCGGGTGGCGTTGGTGACCGGCGCCGGAGCTTCGATGCTCGGGGATGCCGTTGCGGCAGGTGCCGACATCTACCTGACGGCCGATATGAAATACAATGATTTTTATGCTCCCGACGGCCGTATCGTCGCTGTCGATGTGGGCCATTTCGAGAGTGAATATTGTGCAATCGGGTTGTTGCATGATATAATTACGAAAAAAATAGCTACTTTTGCAGTTCACGAGAGTGTGCATTCGGTTAATCCTGTAAATTATTTCATTTAAGCATATGGCAGTTTCAAGCAGAAAGAGCAGCGATGCCAACGATTTCTCGATGGAAGAGAAGATCGTCGCGCTGTACGAGCTTCAGAAAATCGATTCGAAGATCGACGAGATCAACAAACTGAAAGGCGAGCTTCCGTTGGAGGTTCAGGACCTGGAAGACGAGATCGCCGGCCTCGATACACGTATTGCCAACATTACGGCCGAAGTGGATGAGCTGAACAAAGCCACCAAGCAGTACAAGGATGCTATCGATCAGTCCAAAACGCTGATTGCCAAATACGAAGGACAGCAGGATAACGTCCGCAACAACCGGGAATTCGATGCCCTGTCCAAAGAGATCGAGTATCAGAAGCTCGAAATCGAACTGAGCGAGAAGCGCATTAAGGAGGCCGGGGTCGACGTCAAATTGAAAAAGAAGGCGATTGAGGATGCTCAGGAAGTGTTGGCCGAGCGCAAGGTTGATCTGGAGGCCAAACAGAAAGAGTTGGAAGGTATCGACCAGGAAACCTCCAAGGAGATGGAGGCGTTGACAGCCCAGTCCCAGAGAGCTGCTGCGAAGATCGACGACCGCCTGTTGGCAGCTTATAAGCGTATCCGCCATAATGTCCGAAATGGGTTGGCTGTCGTGACAGTCAAACGTGACGCCTGCGGCGGCTGCTACAACCGTATCCCGCCCCAGCGGCAGATGGATATCCGCATGAGCAAAAAGGTAATCGTTTGTGAATATTGCGGCCGTATTCTGGTTTCCAACCTGTTAGACGATGAAGAGCAGCAGTAGGGGCCTTTGAGGAGGTACCAATCGTTGTGGAAAATTACACAAAGGGGTGCTGAGATGTGAAATTCGGCATCCCTTTTGATTTGGTGCTATATTGGAGGAATATGTCAGCATACTGGTGATTCCGCGAGTGATCAAACCGAAAAAAATACCGCCGGCCTTTGGAAATTAGAGAAATGTGTGTATCTTGCCGTTCGGAAAGAAAAAGTAGAACTGAAAAAACTCATTTGCCTATCGACGAAATATCTACTCAAACCAATTAGAGGAGTAAGATATGAATCTGAAGAAATTAAGTGATCACGAATTGCTTAATACCTATATCTCAGGCAATGAGGATTCTATAAATGTACTGTTGAACCGTCACCGCAAACGGATTCTCGACTATATTTACATGATGGTCAAGAATCGGGATGTGGCCGATGATATCTTCCAGGAGACGCTTATCAAAGTGGTGCGTTTCGTGCAGGAGGGACGTTACACCGAGAACGGCAAGTTTCTTTCCTGGGTGCTGCGCATCGCGCACAACCAGGTGATCGATTATTTCCGCCGGAAAAAACAGCGGAACAACGTGTCGGAAGGGGATGCGGGTTACGATATCCTGAATAACCAGAAATTTTCCGATCACACGGTCGAGGAGAAGTTGATCACGAATCAAATCGAGACCGACGTGCGTAAGTTGATCGATTTTCTGCCGCCGGAGCAGAAGGAGGTAGTATTGATGCGGTACTATATGGGGTTGAGCTTTAAAGAGATCGCGGAACAGACCGATGTGAGCATCAATACGGCTTTGGGCCGGATGCGCTATGCGCTGATCAACCTGCGTAAACTGATCGATGAAAAACAGCTGATATTGAGTTGACGCACAATATCGCGGTAATCATCGGCGTTATATTGGCAAACACTATCGAAACCTTTGCCTATGGATGATTACTACAATGAAGAGATGGCCGATGAGGTGACCCGGGAAGATGAGGATTTGTTCGACCGGGAAGTCGTCCAGGGAGACGATGACCTGATGCTGACCGATGCCTTCCTGAAAGAGGTATTCCGTAAACAATGAGTCCGGCCGATGAAACAAAAGAAGGGGAGTTAGCATATACTCCCCTTCTTTTGTTGTGGCCCCAGGCGGTATGTTTTGCAAAGGGATGTATGTCCGATTTGCGGAACAACGGCCTGAACCGGATCAATGTTCGTCCTGCACGGCTTTGTACAGACCGATGTCATCGACGCAGCAGCAGCCGATGTAGGTCGCCGCAGCGGCATTCTGCGCTTCGCCGTACTTGGCATAGATCTCCGCAGAGTTGCGGTACTCTTCGTCGATAGAGGCCTGTTGCAGCAGCAGGTGGCTTAGGATAATGTGCCCAGCCATTTCGACCATGCGGCGTGCATGGAAGTCAATCACTTCGTTGTCGCCGGTAGCGGTCACTTTTTCAACGGCCTTTTCATACTGTTCGCGCATGGAAACCAGCTTCTTATAGGTGTTTTCCAGCTCCGGGGCATAGTCCAGCGTCTCGTATTCCTTCATCTTGGCGAGGTAGGTGCCGGTGGTGACGTGGCGAATCGCCGCTACGACCTGCAATTGCGAGGTGCCTTCGTAGATATTCGTGATACGTGCGTCGCGGTAGATACGTTCGATCGGGTAGTCTTTCATGTAGCCCGAGCCGCCGAAAATCTGGATCGCGTCGTAAGCGAGCTGGTTGCAGTATTCGCTCGACATCAGTTTCAGCAGCGGGGTGAAAGCGTCGGCCAGACGCGTGTATTCCTTCATTTCGGCGCGTTCTTCCGGTTCGAGTTTACGCTCCTTGCTGATATGTGTGTACTCTTTGTAAATGCTGACGAAGCGTGTCGTTTCGTACAGCATCGCACGCGAAGCGTAGAGCTTCGCTTTCATGACCGACAGTATTTCGAAAATAGCCGGGAATTCGATGATCGGCTTGCCGAATTGCTGGCGTTCGTGCGCATATTTGAGCGCTTCGCGGTAAGCCGCTTCCGACAGGCCGGTCGACTGTGCGCCGATCCCCAAACGGGCGGCGTTCATCAACGACATCACATATTTGATCAGGCCCATTTTGCGGTCGCCGACCAGCTCGGCCGGCGCGTTCGTGAAGACCAGTTCACAGGTGGGCGATCCTTTGATACCCAATTTGTTCTCGATGCGGCGAACCTTGACAGCCATGTGCGCGCGGTCATAGACGAACATCGACAGGCCGCGGGCATCGCTCGTCCCCTCCTCGGAGCGGGCCAGTACCAGCGAGATATGACCGTCGCCGTTGGTGATGAAACGCTTCACCCCGTTCAGCAGCCAGGTCTGTTTCTCCTCGTCCCAGTGCGCTTTGAGCATCACAGCCTGCAGGTCGCTGCCGGCATCGGGTTCGGTGAGGTCCATCGCGCAGGTTTCTCCGGCGCAAACGCGGGGAAGGTATCGGGCTTTGATCTCTTCCGAAGCGAATTCGTTGAGGGTTTCGGCGCAGTCCTGCAAGCCCCAGATGTTTTCGAATCCGGCGTCGGCACGCGCGACCATTTCATTGGCCATCGCGAAAAGCGGCAGCGGGAAATTCAGTCCGCCGTATTGGCGCGGAATGGTCATGCCGAACAGTCCGGCCTGGTTCAGCGCTTCGATATTCTGTGCCGTGCCCGGGGCGTACACCACATGGTCGTCTACAACCCGGGGACCGTCGTGGTCGACGCCTTCGGCATTCGGAGCCAGTACGTCGCCGCAGATTTCGCCGCAGATTTCCATCACGCGACGGTAGCTGTCCATGGCATCCTCGAAGTCCACGGGGGCGTAATCGTATTTGCCTTTGTCGGCGTAACCTCTCTCCCGGAGTTCCACGATTTTTTTCATCAACGGATGATTCAGGTGGAACTGGAGGTCTTTATTATCTAAAAAGAAATTAGCCATGATCGCTGTTATTTCGAGTTTTGTTTGTAATACTTAATCATCTTGGGTACCACTTCCATTACGTCGCCCATGATCGCGTAGTCGGCGATTTTGTTGATCGGCGCTTCCGGGTCCGTATTGATCGAGATGATCATCGACGAGCCGTCCATGCCGGCGGTGTGCTGGATCTGTCCCGAGATGCCGCAGGCGATATAGAGTTTCGGACGTACCGTCACGCCGGTCTGTCCGATCTGGCGGGCATGGTCGGCCATGCCTGCATCCACCGCTGCGCGGGATGCTCCCACCTCGCCGCCGAGCACTTCGGCCAGTTCGTGCAGCAGCGCGAAGTTCTCCTTGCAACCCATGCCATAACCTCCGGCAATGATCACCGGCGCTCCCTTGATGTTGATCTTGCGCTCTTCCATTTCGCGTTCGATGATGCGTACGACGAAATCGGCGTCCGAAGTGTATTTCTTGTGATCCACCTTTTTGACGACTCCTTTGCCCGGGGTCTTGGCGACCTCTTTTTTCATCACGCCCTCGCGTACGGTAGCCATCTGCGGACGGCAGTCCGGGTTGATGATCGTTGCGATGATGTTGCCGCCGAAAGCCGGACGAATCTGGTAGAGCAGGTTTTCATAGACTTTGCCGCTCTTGTTATCGGTGTGCGGGCCGATTTCGAGGCTCGTACAGTCGGCCGTCAGGCCGCTGTGCAGTGCCGACGAAACACGGGGACCCAAATCGCGGCCCACCGGCGAAGCGCCGAACAGTGCGATCTGCGGTTGTTCTTCTTTGAAAATGCCGCAGATGATTGCGGCGTGGGGCAGGGTCCGGTACGGGTTGAGGCACTCGGCATCAGCGATATGGATCGTGTCGGCACCGTACTGGGCCAGTTCTTTTTCGATGCCGTCGAGTTTGGATCCGATGGCGAGCGCTTCGAGCTCACAGCCGAGCGTGTCAGCCAATACCCGGCCTTTGGTCAGCAGCTCCAGCGACACATCGGCCACTTTGCCGTCCTCTATCTCACAATATACGAATATGTTGTTCATCTGTTTTGATTTTTAGCGGTTGGGGTTAGCCTATCCCAGCGTGTGGCTGGCGATCAGTTCCTGCATCAGCGAGTCGATGTCGCGGTCGTCGGCGGTGAGCCTCTTCGCCTCCTTGGCGGCAAATACCACGTTGTCGATCTTCTTGACCTTCGTCGGCGAGCCGGTGAGTCCCAATTGCTGGTCGTCGGCATCGATGTCGGCTACGCTCCATTCGTTGATGTTGAGGTAGGGCCGTTCCGAACGCAGGTCGGTGTAGTCTTCCTGAGCTTCCTGCATCTCGCTCGCGGTTTTGGCGTATTTGCATTTCATCACCAGTTTGGCGTGGCGCGGACGGCATTCGGGAGCCGATCCGTTGACGGTCATCACCAGCGGCAACGGGCAGGCTACGGTTTCGACACCGTGTTCCAGCCGGCGCTTGATAACCAGTTCGTCGCCTTCGGTGCCCACGATCTCTTCGGCGTAGGTGATTTGCGGCCAACCCAGTTTTTCAGCCACCTGCGGACCGACCTGTGCGGTATCGCCGTCGATGGCCTGCCGGCCTGCGACGATGATGTCGGGTTTCATGTTGAGGATGGCCCGTGACAGGGCGTATGAGGTGGCCAGCGTGTCCGAGCCTGCGAATTTGCGGTCGGAAAGCAGTACGCCACCGTCGGCTCCGCGGTACATGCCTTCGCGAATGATTTCGGCGGCGCGGCCCGGGCCCATCGTCAGGATCTCCACCGTGCTGCCGGGGAACATGTCCTTCAGCACGAGGGCTTGCTCCAGTGCGTTGAGGTCTTCGGGGTTGAAGATAGCCGGAAGCGCGGCGCGGTTCACCGTGCCGTCGGCCTTCATGGCGTCTTTCCCCACGTTGCGGGTGTCTGGCACCTGTTTGGCCAGGACGACGATTTTCAACGTTTTCTTCATTATGGATCGTATTTAGTTGTTAGATTTTGTTTAGATTCCGCTCCGGAGGTGCGCCGGACAAAACTTTACAAAATTATGATTTTTATCGGAAAAACCGCCGGTTTCGGACGAAAATGAAACGTATCCCCATATTCTTTTGTCTGCGGGACAAAATGAGGGAACCGCCTCCGGAAGGCGGTTCCCTCATTTTTGGATTCGCTTTCTGTCAGCGCGAAGCGCCGGTTACGGGAATCATAACGGTCGAATCGATCAGCCAGCCTGAGCGTGTTTTGGGTTGGCCCGTTAGTCCGCGCAGCAGGGTGAACCCCGGATCGGCGGATTTCGTTTCGATCCGGGTTGGGGTGCTGTGTCCGGTGATGGCCGCGATGGCTTTCGCGATAAACGGATCGAGGGGATCGCCCAACGGCAGTTTCAGTTCGGGTAAAGTCAGCGAAGAGGTCCAAATGTCCGGATAGAGGCCCGATGAGGAGATCGATTTGCCGTTTGCATCGGCGGTTTTGAAGGTCATCAGGTAAAGCACCCAATTGCCGATCTCCGGATCCGGAACGAGTTGTCCGCCTTGTTGCACTGCGGGCTGGAAAAGGCTGCCGCCGCAATATTTTCCCGCGGTGGACGAGCCGACCTGCTTAACGGTCATATAAGGTTTCAGGCATAGAATCAAGGATTCCGATGCAGAGGCGGTACTGCTTTCCGTCAGGGTATACAACGGCAGTCCGTTGAGGTTCACGGCAACGGACGGATCGAAGTAGTCGTTCACGTCGGTCCCCGTCTGTCGCAGGTATTCCGTGTACTCTTTGTTGTAAATCCGGGTCTGGAGGACCGAGTGACTCTCTACAGCGGATTTCGGGGCCAGCATGCTGCTCAGTTTGGCCATGGCCGAAACTTCCCCGCCGGGGTTGTAGCGGAGGTCGAGTATGATCTCGGTGACCTGTTGCTGTTGAAACGTCGAAAAGACCTCTTCCAGCCTGCCGATCGATTTGGAGACGAAATCGCTATAACAAAGGTAACCTATTTTGTGGCCTGCCCGGTCGATTACCGAGTAGGTGATCACGGGATCCAGATACATCTCCGTTCCGGTGAGAGTCGTTGTTTGGGTCGCCGGGTAGATCGTGTTTCCTTCGAGGTGTCCGTATTGGAGGGATACGTTGGGGAACCTGAAAAGATTCATGTACGTGTTCATCGTGATCTCCATGTCGTTCACACGGATGAAAATATCCCCGCGTTTGATGCCCGCTTTGGCAGCCGGGGAGTCCGGATAGGTAAACAGGACGACCGCGAACATGTTCTCCGAATTGTTGAACTTGCCGAAAGTGAGTTCGTAGCCGTACGAGCGGGTTTCATTGGTAAATTCGCCTTGGGTTTGCTGGATATTGTCGCTTAGGACCGACCAGGAATCCTGCGGATTTCTGAGCCGCTTGAAGAGTGCCGCCGGATCGCTTTCAGAAGTGATGTCGATCTCCGAAGGCAGGCCTGAATTCCATAAATAACGATTCCGCATGGCTTCGACGATGAACCGGTTGATTCGTTGTGTCTTGAGCGGGACTTCGGTAGGCGTTCCGGGATCGGGAGAAGGGGGAGTCGGGGTCGGGGCGGGGTTGTCTTTACCGCAGGAAGCGATGAGACTGCTGACGAGCAGCACGGGTATGAGCAAGCGTTGCCAGGTCGAATAACGCATGGTTGGGTAGTTTTTTAATGTTCGACATCACAGCTGGCACTCTAAAGGTATAAAATTTTCAGGGAGTTATCCAAAAAAAGACAACCATTTTTCAAATGGTTGTCTTTTGTGGAATAGAACAATCGGTCGTGTTTATCGCACGATCGTCTCTTCGCGGTCTGGGCCTACTGAAACGATCTTGACGGGAACGCCGGTCTCCTGTTCGATGAATTCGATGTAGTTTTTCAGTTCGGCGGGGAATTCGTCGTAGCGGCGCAGCTTGTTGATGTCGCAGTTCCACCCCTTGAACTCCTTGTAAACTGGGACGATCTTTTCGCTCGCCTCGTACGGAAATTCGGAAGTCTCCTTGCCGTTTACGTTGTAGGCTACGGCCACTTTCAGCGTGTCGAAGTCGTTGAGCACGTCGGCTTTCATCATGATCAGCTCCGTGACGCCGTTCATCATTACCGAATATTTGAGGGCCACCATGTCGAGCCAGCCGCAGCGGCGCGGGCGACCGGTGGTCGCGCCGAACTCCTGTCCGATCTGGCGCATTTTCTCCCCGTCCTCGTCGAACAGCTCGGTGGGGAAAGGACCGCTGCCCACGCGGGTGCAGTAAGCTTTGAAGATGCCGTAGACGTTGCCGATCCGCGACGGTGCGACACCCAGACCGGTGCAGACCCCTGCGCAGAGCGTATTGGACGAGGTGACGAACGGGTAGGTGCCGAAGTCGATGTCGAGCATCGAGCCTTGCGCGCCTTCGGCGAGGATCGCTTTACCCTCTTGGAGCAGCGAGTTCACCACGTGTTCGCTGTCGATGAAGCGGAAACGCTTGAGGTTTTCGATCCCGGCAAGCCACTCTTTTTCGTAGTCGCAGATGTCGTACGGGAAATCGTATTGTTTGAGCAGTTCGATGTGTTTCTCCTTGAGGCGCCCGTAACGTTCCTCGAATTCGCCCGAGACGATGTCCCCGACGCGCAGGCCGTTGCGGCCCGTTTTATCCATATAGGTCGGGCCGATGCCTTTGAGCGTCGAACCGATTTTCGTCTTGCCTTTCGAGGCTTCCGACGCCGCATCGATGATGCGGTGAGTAGGCAGGATCAGGTGCGCTTTTTTCGAGATCAGCAGCTTGCCCTGTACGTCGACGCCGTCTTTCTCCAGTTTGGCGATCTCTTCGGAGAGAATCACCGGATCGATCACCACGCCGTTGCCGATGATATTGATCGAGCCTTCGCGGAAAATACCCGACGGGATCGTGTGCAATACGTATTTTTTGCCTTCAAAATGGAGTGAGTGGCCTGCATTGGGTCCCCCCTGGAAGCGGGCGATCACCTGATAAGCCGGTGTGAGCACGTCGACGACCTTGCCTTTGCCTTCGTCGCCCCATTGTAAGCCTAAAACAACATCTACTTTTTTCATTTGTTATTCAGTAGCAGGATTTCAGCGCAAAATTGCTTTCAAAGGTACGTAACTTTTCTGTAATGTGGATCATTCGGTTTAAATTTTATCTTTAGCGGCTTCCTGTGCCCCAAATTATACTAATCATCGGCTTATGCCGTTCCTTGTAAAACGAATTGGGGGTGTTTGTTCGCTGTATTCTGGCGTAGAATGATTATCTTGCACCCCGTATACTACGGCCGCATGCGTAAATCTCTCCTCATTCTCCTGTTTTTCGTGTCGCTGGGAGGCGTCCATAAGGCGTCGGCCCAACTCGATAAGCATTACTTTTTCTATGTGGGCAGGAGCTACATTATAGATAACAAATTCCGCGATGCGATCGAGACGCTGAACGTATTGCTGAAGGTGGATGAGAAGGCTTACGAGGGCTATTTCCTGCGCGGCATCGCCAAATACAACCTCGACGACCTGCTCGGGGCGGAACAGGATTTTTCCTATGCAATCGAGAACAACCCCGTTTTTACGGCCGCGTACCAGTACCGGGCGATTACCCGTTCGCGGCTGGGTAATTACGACGATGCGCTGAAAGATTTCCAGGTGGCGATCGACCTGCGCCCGGACCGGCCCGACCCCTATTTTAGCCGGGGGGTGACCTTCCTGCTCAGCCAGCAGTTCGAAAAAGCGGTGGAGGACTTCACCACCTTTATCCGTTTCGATAACAAGGTGGTCGACGCCTATGTCAACCGGGGCACCTCCTACCTGATGATGAAGGACACGACGCGCGCTTACGAGGATTATAACACCGCGATCCGGACCAACCGGGAGAGTCCTTTGGCTTACAGCCGCCGCGGGATGCTCTACATGGCCCAGAAAAAATACGATGAGGCGCTGGCCGATTTCGACAAGTCGATCGAATGCGACTCCACGTATATCCCTTCTTACTTCAACCGGGCACTCGTCTATTCGACGATCAACCGTCCGGTGCAGGCAATCGAGGATTTCAGCCGGGTGTTGGCACTCGATTCGACCAGCTCGCTGACTTATTTCAACCGGGCGATTTTGCGCAATCAGATCGGAGACTACAACAACGCCCTCGCGGACTATGACAAAGTGGCGTTTTACAGCCCGAACAACGTGCTGCTCTATTACAACCGCGCGGCGTTGTACCGGCAACTGGGCGACTACTATGCCGCGATCAACGACTATACGCGGGCGATCGAGCTTTATCCCGATTTCGCCAACGCCTATCTTGGCCGCTCTGCATTGCGTTACATGCTCAACGACATGCAGGGATCCCGCAGCGACAAGGAGACGGCCGACAAGAAAATAGCCGAATACCGCTCGAAGCTGACCGACAGTAGTTTCTCTGTTTATGCCGATACGAGCAAGCGTTTCAACCAGCTGCTTTCGTTCGATGCCAGCATGGGCGGCAGCGAAGGGATGCAGCGGATGACTGCGCGAAGTTCCAACATCGCGCTGCTTCCGATGTTCAAATTCTCGATGGTTCGTCCCGATACGGTTCCCGTGCGGACTGTCTATTTCGTGCCGCGTGTCGAACAGTTCCGCACGGAGGTGGCTGATCCGTACGTGAAACTGGTGAACCGGGACAGCGATTTCCCGACCGATTCGCTCTTCGCCTTCGACCGGGCGATCGAAGATTCGCTGCGCTACAACCGGCCCAGCTGGCAGTTGTTGTTCAAACGGGGGATCACCCAGTCGCTGATCCGGCAGTACACCGGTTCGATCTCCAATTACACGGCGGCCATCGACCTGGATCCGTCCAATCCGTTCCTGTACATCAACCGCAGTACGACGCAGAGCGAAATGGTCGATTTTATCTCGTCGATCGACAACGGCTACCAGCGGATTACGGTAGACAACGATCCGGCCAGCCAGCTTAAAAGCAACTCGTCGCGGTCCTATAATTACGACGATGCGATCGCCGACCTGAACAAGGCCGCCCGGCTCTTCCCCGAATTTGCCTATATCTATTATAACCGGGCGAACCTGCTCTGCCGCTCGGGACGGATCCCGGAAGCGCTGGAGGACTATACGAAGGCCATCGAACTGAATCCGTCGTTCGCCGAGGCCTATTACAACCGGGGATTGGTACAGATTTTCCTCAAGGATACCCGTAAAGGCTGCCTCGATATGAGCAAGGCCGGGGAGCTGGGGTTGCAGGATGCCTACCGGGTGTTGAAGCTCTACGGGAATATGCTGCAGGAGGAGTAGGGCGGCGGAGGTACGGAGGCCTCCGCGTACGGCGCACATAGGCGGCGGATTCCTGCGAACAGATAAAGCGAGTTTTACGGTATGCGCGATGCGTGCCGAACGGATAATAAACCCAAACGGAAAATAAATGGTAGCAGCTTTACAAAAGAAGATCAGCGAGTCGGCTACGGCCCGTTGGATCGTGTTGGCGCTGGTCGCCTTCACGATGTTGTGCGGATATTTCATCACCGACGTGATGGCTCCGCTCAAGCCGATGCTCGAACAGCAAATGGGCTGGAGCAGCAGCGATTACGGATTTTTTACCAGTGCCTACGGTTGGTTCAACGTCTTCCTGCTGATGCTCATCTTCGGCGGGATGATCCTTGACAAGATGGGCGTCCGCTTCACCGGGCTGATGTCCACGGTGATCATGGTGATCGGCGTAGGTATCAAGTATTGGGCGATCGCAAGCGATTTCGGCGGTGCGAGCGTGACCATTTTCGGTTCCGTTATTTCGTCGCAGGTGCTTTGGGCGGCTATCGGCTACGCCATCTTCGGCGTCGGGATCGAGATCGCCGGAATCACCGTCTCGAAAATTATCGTCAAATGGTTCAAAGGTAAGGAATTGGCGTTGGCGATGGGCCTCGAGATGGCCTGCGCCCGCATCGGTACGGCGCTCGCCCTGAGCATTACGCCGCTGCTGGCGGAAGAATTCGGCTCGGTGAGTATGCCGATCCTGTTGGGGTTGCTGCTGCTGTGTATCGGCATGATCTCGTTCGTGGTGTTCGTGGTGATGGACACCAAACGGGACCGGGAGCTGAAAGATTCCGCCGAACTCGAAGAGCCGTTCCGCTTCCGCGATATTTTCGAGATTGTCCGGATCAAAGGATTCTGGTACATTGCGATCTTGTGCGTGCTGTTCTATTCGGCGGTTTTCCCGTTTTTAAAATATGCGCCGGATCTGATGTTCAATAAATTCGGTATTTCCGAAAAACTTTCGGGCATTATCCCTGCATTGTTGCCGTTCGGGACGATCCTGCTCACGCCTTTCTTCGGAAACCTCTACGACCGTAGGGGTAAAGGGGCGACGATTATGCTGGTGGGTTCGTTCATGATCGTGGCGGTGCACCTGCTCTTTGCCGTTCCGGCTTTCACGAACTGGCTGCTGGCGCTCGTACTGATCATCACGTTGGGGATCGCCTTCTCGCTGGTGCCTTCGGCCATGTGGCCTTCGGTGCCCAAGATCATTCCCGAGAATAAGCTGGGTACCGCGTATGCGCTGATCTTCTGGATTCAGAACTGGGGCCTGATGGGTGTGCCTTACTTGATCGGCAAGGTACTCGACAATTATTGCGTGGTGGACAATGCAACGACAGTGGCCGAAGAGATTACCGGAGTGGTAGCTCCTGAAACGGTTACGCGGGTAGCGTACGATTATACGGTGCCGATGCTGATTTTTGCGGGACTCGGCGTGCTGTCGATCCTGTTCGCCTTCCTGTTGTTGCGCGAAAATAAGAAAATGGGTTACGGTTTGCAGCAGCCCAATATCCGGAAATAGGGTTTGCCGGAAGCCGGTAAACGACCGTATAAAAACAGCGGGGGAGTCTTGAAAAACTCCCCCGCTGTTTTGTGGTGCGGGTTGACGGCATTCCGGCAGCGCCGTGTGATTTTAATATTGTGGCCCGGGGTGCTGGGACCAAATGTTTCCTAATGGCCCCGGCCTGTTAAATGTCGTCGGAATTGAATTTGTAACCGAGGCGTTTGCCGGTCTGCATCTTCGAGTTCTCGATTTTCGTGTTGAGCTGATCGACTGTAACGACCTTTACCGTATCGTACGGGGGAACCAGCAGGTCGAAGTCCACCGCATAGTCCATCGCTGTTTCGATGATGTTGATCAGTGACTCCTTGCTGATGGTTTGCGTGCCGAAGTTGTTGTGGCGCATGCTGATTTGCCGCTTTCCCTCGACGAAATATTGCTTCTCGCGGTTCACGAACAGCCTTCCGATCAGGTAGCCCTCGTCGGCGCTGCGGTTGTACTTGAACGAGTCGGAGAGGAAATTGTAGATGTTGATCATTCCGCAATAGGAGTTCGCCTTGTTGTCGCGCACGTACGAATTTTGCCAGATGATATGCTCGCGGTTGAATTCGAATACGTTGGAATGCATGCTGAAGATCAGGATGTCGTCGGCTACCTGAAGCTGGGCTTCGAATTTGCCGCGGTCGCGGTATTCGATTTTCACTTCGTGCCCCATCTCTTCGAGTCGGTCGTCCAGTTCCGAGGACATTTCGTGAAGCGTCTCTTTGAGCGCGTTGAATACGGAGAACGTGTTGTCGAATACCTGTTGGTTGAGGGCGGACTTGCCGCTGATTTTGCTGAGGATGGCGGCGTTCACCGCCGCACCAGGATCACCGTCCATAGGTTTTGATTGATCGTATTTAAAGGTTTGTAATGAGGTTAATTCCGGTGTTTTGAGTTGTCAGGGTATTGTAACGGCGTTGCCAATGGTGTCGAGGGCTGAATAAGGTTACATCAACCGGATCTGCTGGCCCGCTTTTACTTCGCTGTCGGGCGTGCGCCGGTTCATGTTGCAAAGGTTCTTCAGGCGGATGCCGTACGTTTGCGAAATGCTGTGCAGCGTTTCGCCCTCTTTGGCCACGTGAATCAGCTTGCCGTTTTCACTGCGCTTGCCCTTCGGGCGCAAGTAGACCATCTCGCCGGGACGCAGAGCAGGTACGGTGGTTTCGTCGTTGTATTTGAGCAGTTTCTTGACCGTGAGCCCGAATTCCGAAGCGATGGTTGCATAGGTATCGCCCGGACGCGCGGTGGTAAATTCGCTGCCGTTGTTGTGGTAGACGGTGTGCTGTCCCCCCTGGCCGGTCACTGCTACGCTGTAATTGTCCACATCGACCACCTCTTTGGGTTTTTGTTCGGTATCGGCTACCAATTGCTGCGGTTCTTCGGTCACAGGCGTACCCATGATCGGCGGGGCGATCTCTTCGCCCCGGTCGAGGTGGTAGAGCTGGTTGTCTTCGATAATTTTGATGAGCAATTCGGCATAAGCCGGATTGGTCGCATAGCCAGCCTGTTTGAGTCCGTAAGCCCACCCTTTGTAATCCATCGGGTCCAGTTTGAACAGGTCCTGGTAACGGGCCGATTTGTCGAGGAATTCCGAATGGTCGTTGAACGAGGCCTCGACGGACGGGTATTTGCGGAAACATTCGCCTTTCGCATCGTCGTCGTGCGAGATCGTGGCACCGGTCCAGGTGCTTTTGCATTTGATGCCGAAGTGGTTGTTGCCTTCGCGCGCCAAGCGCCCGTTGCCGTTGTCCGATTCGAGCAACGCCTGGGCCATCGTGATGCTGGCGGGGATGCCGTATACTTCCATCTCTTCGACGGCCAGCGACTTATATTTCTGGATGTATTCTTCGCGGGTGAGGCGGTCCTGTCCGTTTGCGGAGAGGGCGAGCAGCGACACGCCCAGCGTCAGCAAGGCAATGGAATTCGGTTTCATACGGGTACCTTTATGAGGTTTGGCAGGCATAGCGACAAAAATAATATTTTATTGGAATTTGAGCAAAATTCTTTAGCTTTGTAAAATAACGTTTGACTCTCTTTCCAAATTTCAACCCTATGAGTTTTACTGCCCTTTGTCACCAGATTTTTCCGGCCGTGATCGACGAGTATCACCGCTATGACGATGTGGACCATCCCATTGCCAACCCTTACCGGGAGGGCTCTATCGAGCACCTGCTGTACCTGAAGAACTGGATCGACACGGTGCAGTGGCATCTGGAGGACCTGATCCGCGATCCGCAAATCGACCCCGTCGAAGCGCTCGTGCTCAAACGCCGGATCGACCGCTCGAATCAGGAGCGCACGGATATGGTGGAATATATCGACAGCTATTTTCTCGATAAGTTCAAGGATGTGGCGATCGAGTCCGGTGCGAAAATCAATACCGAGAGCCCGGCCTGGGCGATCGACCGGCTTTCGATTCTCGCGCTGAAAATTTACCACATGGCCCAGGAGGTGAAGCGGACCGACGTGTCCGCGAAACACGTCGAAGAGTGCCGGCGTAAGCTCGATATCCTGCTGCAGCAGCGGACAGACCTGACCACTGCGATCGAGGAGTTGCTCGCGGATATGGCTGCCGGGCACAAATACATGAAGGTGTACAAGCAGATGAAGATGTACAACGATCCCGAACTGAATCCCGTTCTCTACGCGGCAAAATAGATTTATGGCTTCCCGTTCCGTGTCCGCACCGATGCGTATTCTGGTCATTCGCCTTTCTGCAATGGGGGATGTCGCGATGAGTGTGCCCGTGGTGGGCGCATTGCGCAAACAGTATCCCGAAGCGCAGATCGTAGTGCTGACGCCGGCTTTTTTACAGCCTTTCTTCAGGGGAATTGAGGCTTTGGAGTTCGTTTCTCCCGATTTTACGGGCCGGCATAAAGGGCTGAAAGGCGTGCTGAAACTCAGCTCGGAGCTCGGCCGTTTCGATATGGTGGCCGACCTGCACGATGTGATTCGCACGAAGATGCTGAGGCGCATCCTGCGGCTGCGCGGCGCAAAGGTAGCTTATATCGATAAAGGCCGGGAAGAGAAAAAGGCGCTCGTTGCGTTGGAGAATAAAAAACTGGTACAACTCAAAACGACGGTCGAACGCTACCGCGAAGTTTTCCTCGCATTGGGGTTCGACCTGCCGCCGATAGCCGTTCCGCCGCGCGTGAGGTACTCGTTGGATGCAGAAACCGAAGCGCTTGCAGGGGCGCACGAAGGGAAAAAATGGATCGGGATCGCGCCGTTCGCGCAGCATCAGGGCAAAATCTATCCGCTCGAACAGATGGAGCGGGTGATCGCGATGCTTTCGCAGATGCCCGGTGTGCGGCTGTTCGTTTTCGGCGGCGGCGCCGCCGAACGCGAATACGGAGAACGGATGGAGGAAAAGTACGGCTCCGTGGTGTCGGTCATCGGCCGGATCAAACTGGCCCGCGAGATGGAGCTCATTTCCCACCTCGACCTGATGCTGAGCATGGACTCCTCGGCGATGCATATGGCTTCGCTGGTCGGTGTGCCGGTCGTGTCGGTGTGGGGGGCGACGCATCCCTATGCCGGTTTTTACGGGATCGGGCAGGATCCGCAAAATGCCGTACAGCTCGATATGGCCTGCCGCCCCTGTTCGATTTACGGCAACCGACCTTGCGCCTATGGCGACTATCCCTGTATGCGGGGCATTGCTCCCGAACGGATCGTCGGGCAGGTGTGCAAGGCTGCGGGACTCCCTTCGGTCGCCGTATCCGAATCCTGACGCAGTATCAACCCCGATATAATAAAGATGAGAAAGTACCGCAGGTTCCGTGCCGTGACGGTGCGGATCGTCGTCCCGCTGGTGGTGGTGGCGGCGGTTTTTTTCGGGATTTCCTGGCTCGCGGAGTTTCGTCCCGCGCCGGTTGAGGAGGTGTACCGATGCCAGCAGCCCGATTCGCTTCCGGACACACTGACCCTGGTCAGTTGGAATATCGGTTATGCCGGGCTGGGCGACAACATGGACTTTTTCTACGACGGCGGCAGGCGCGTACGCGACACCCGTGCACGGACTGCGGCTAACCTGGCGCAGATCGTCCTGACGCTGCAAAAGATCGATGCGGACATCATGCTGTTGCAGGAGGTGGACCGCTCGTCTCACCGTACCTACCGCATCGACGAAGCGGGATTGATCGGTGCCGCTTTCCCGGGTTATGCGGCGGCGTTCGGCTTCAATTATAAGGCGTGGTTCGTACCGATTCCGTTACGCGATCCGATCGGGCGTGTGGCCAGCGGACTGCTGACCTTGTCGCGGTACAGGCCGCTCGATGCGGTGCGGTATCAGTACCCGTCCCGCTTCCCGTTCCCGGAACGGATGTTCAACCTCAAACGCGGGCTGCTTTCAGCCCGGTTTCTGACCGCTGCGGGCGATACGGTGATGATCGACAATACGCACAATACCGCTTACGATACGGGTAACATGCGGTTTGAAGAGTGCGTTTTCCTCGCGGAACTGATTGCACGGGCCGATTCGGCCGGGGTCCGTTCGGTAACCGGCGGTGACTGGAACCAATATCCGCCCGATTACATTCCTTCTGCGGCGGAGCTTTCGAATCCTTATTTCGTGCCGCAGCAGATCGACGGCAGGTTGTTCCGCCGGGCCGGCCGTTTCGTCTACGACGCGCAGCATCCTTCGCTGCGCTATCTGGACCGGCCTTTCCGGGCCGATTCGTCGGTGCGGACGTTGACCGATTTCTTTTTCGTTTCGCCCGGTATCGAAGTACTTTCCATCGAAACGCTCCCACTGGATTTCCACTCCAGCGACCACAATCCGGTGGTGATGAAAATCGTATTCTCGCGATGAATTTAAGTGTGAAAAAAATCACAGTTAAATTTTATAATCCCTGAAAAACGACTACCTTTGAGCGTCCGAAAACGGAGGGCACCCGGTTCCGACCGGGAAGATATCCCCGGAGTCCGTTCCGCTTTCCGAACATCCGGTACAGACGATCATACAAACTCAATAAAATACACTACAGATGAATATTCCGGCTAACTTGAAGTATTCGAAGGATCACGAATGGATCCGGGTCGAAGGGGATGAGGCCTATGTGGGCATTACCGATTTTGCACAGAGCCAACTCGGCGATATCGTTTTTGTCGATGTGACCACTGAGGGCGAGACACTTGTCCAGAACGAAATTTTCGGCACGATCGAGGCCGTGAAGACGGTTTCGGATGCTTTCCTGCCTGTGGGCGGCGAGGTGCTCGAGTTCAATGCATCGCTCAACGACGCTCCCGACAAGGTCAATAAAGATCCTTACGGCGAGGGTTGGATGGTGAAAATTAAAATGACGAATCCCGCAGAGCTCGATTCACTGCTCTCCGCTGAGGATTATGCCAAACTGATAGGTTAATTTTAAAAAATACGAAATTATGAGTAAAGTTACTGTCGTGGGTGCGGGCAACGTAGGCGCTACCTGTGCAAATGTGATCGCCACCCGCGAGATCGCCGATGAAGTGGTGCTGCTGGATATTAAAGAAGGGGTAGCCGAAGGTAAAATGCTGGATATTTTCCAGACCGCCACGCTGATGGATTTCGATACGAAACTGACCGGCGTGACCAACGATTATGCCGCGACCGCCGGTTCGGACGTAGTGGTGATCACCTCAGGTATGCCCCGCAAACCGGGTATGACCCGCGAAGAGTTGATCGGCGTGAATGCCGGTATCGTGAGCTCGGTGGTTGAGAACGTACTGAAATACTCGCCGAAGGCCATTATCCTGATCATCAGCAACCCGATGGATACGATGACCTACCTGGCCCTCAAAAAAAGCGGTCTTCCGAAGAACCAGATTTTCGGTATGGGCGGCGCACTGGATACGGCCCGCTTCAAATGCTACCTGAGCAAGGCCCTGAATGCCAACTCGAACGAGATTGAAGGCATGGTAATCGGCGGGCACGGCGATACCACGATGATTCCGCTGGCCGGCAAAGCCGCCTACAAGGGCATTCCCGTTACCGAACTGCTGAGCAAAGAGGAACTCGACAAGGTGGTTGCCGACACGATGGTGGGCGGTGCAACGCTGACCAAGCTGCTCGGAACGTCGGCTTGGTATGCGCCCGGTGCAGCGGCAGCTTATGTCGTTGAATCGATTATCCGCGACCAGAAGAAGGTGATTGTTTCCTGCACGGCTCTCGACGGCGAATACGGCCAGAAGGATATCTGCATCGGTGTTCCGGCCGTGATCGGCAAGAACGGTGTGGAGAAGATTCTGTCGCTGAACCTCACTGCAGACGAGAAAGCCCTCTTCGAGAAGAGCGCCGAGGCTGTCCGCAAAACCAACGCTGTCCTCAAAGAGATCAACGCGCTCTAAGCACCGGATTCTTTGAATATAAGAAGCTGAAAGGATCCTTTTGGAACCGCCGCTTTTGGTATGGTATGTGTTGCACTTATACGGGTATAAAATATTTGAATTGCTAATTATAAACTATTTGCCCGGTTTGTCCCGATTATTTGCTAGATTTGTTCTATAAGGAGTGTTGATCTGAATGCCGTTCCCGATAAATATTAACGATGATTGCCTTATGACGACGAAAAAGACAATGACGACGAATGCTGGTACTCCCGTGGCGGAGAACCAGAACGTCCAGACCGCCGGGCCGCACGGTCCGATGCTGATGCAAAATGTCTGGTACATGGAAAAACTGGCCCATTTTACGCGCGAACGCATTCCGGAGCGGGTCGTGCATGCGAAAGGTTCGGCCGCTTACGGGACCTTTACCGTGACGAAAGACATCACGAAGTACACGAAAGCGTCGATTTTTTCGGAAGTGGGCAAACAGACCGATTTATTCGTACGCTTTTCGACCGTTGCCGGCGAGCGCGGCGCTGCCGATACCGAGCGCGATGTGCGCGGTTTTGCGATCAAATTTTACACCGACGAAGGTAACTGGGATTTGGTGGGGAACAATACACCGGTCTTTTTTATCCGGGATCCGCTCAAATTTCCCGATTTTATCCACACGCAGAAGCGCGACCCGAAAACCAACCTGCGCAGCGCAACGGCGGCGTGGGATTTTTGGAGTCTCTCTCCGGAGACCCTCCATCAGGTGATGATCCTGATGAGCGACCGCGGGATTCCGGCGAGCCTGCGTCAGATGCACGGCTTCGGAAGCCATACGTTCAGCTTTATCAATGCGGCGAATGAACGGTTCTGGGTCAAATTTCATTTCAAAACCCAGCAGGGAATCAAAAACCTGACCAATGCCGAAGCGGAGGCGGTCGTCGCCAAAGACCGCGAGGCATCGCAAAAGGATCTGTTCGGTCACATTGCGCAGGGCGATTTTCCGCGCTGGACGCTTTACGTGCAGATTATGCCGGAGGCCGATGCGGCGACCTACCGGATCAATCCGTTCGACCTGACGAAGGTATGGCCGCATGCCGATTATCCGTTGCAGGAGGTGGGGGTGATGGAGCTGAACCGTAATCCCGAAAATTACTTCGCAGAAGTGGAACAGGCTGCTTTCAACCCGGCCAATATCGTTCCCGGAATCGGCTTCTCGCCTGATAAAATGCTCCAGGGGCGTCTGTTCGCATATGGCGATGCGCACCGCTACCGGCTCGGAGCCAACTTCGAAAGCCTGCCGGTGAACGCTTCACGCTGCCCGGCTCACAATTATCAGCGGGACGGGCTGATGCGTTTCGATGCGAACGGCGGCGGCAGCGTCAACTATGAACCGAACAGTTTCGGAGGCCCGACCGAAGATCGTTCCTACCTCGAGCCGCCTTTAAAGGTAGAGGGGGATGCGATGGCGTACGACGCCCGTGTGGACAGCGATTACTATTCGCAGCCGGGCGAGTTGTTCCGCCTGCAGTCGCCCGATGCGCAACAACGACTGATTTCGAATGCGGCCGAGGCGATGGCGGGTGTTCCGGTCAATATCCAGACGCGTGCGGTGGCCCGTTTCTATCAGGCCGATGAACGGTGCGGACAAGGTATTGCCGAAAAACTCGGGATAGACCTGCAATCGGTGCTCGACGAAGTGAAGCGCCAGCAGGTGGCTGACAAGACCCTTTAGCCGATTCGTCGGGACGCTGTCGGAAAACTTAATTTTGTCGGCATGCCGACTGTTTGAGACTGATATTTTGGCCCGCGGATAAACCTCGGGAGATATCCCGGTAATCGGAATAAGCCCTGCCTTGCGAGGCAGGGCTTTGTCGTTCGGATACCGTTTGAAAACAGGGACGGTTTTGACCCGGTAATTTCTGATGAAGATTGGGCTGTTCTTGCCTGACTTTTCAGTCAGCTTTTCAAGGAGGGCATACTTTTCACGATAGGAATAGAAAAGCGTTGTAGAGATATGTCCTTCGCCGATAGATCTGTTTTTTCGAGATTTTTCTTGGATGTTATTTTTGTGAACCTTGCCGGATGCGGCGTTGGATGCGCTCCAGTCCGCAGCGGGCCAGCGGCGTGTCGCCGAAACGGTTTTGGAAATCGGTTCCGGAGAGCTGCAGCCAATCGGTTTCGGTCATCTGTCCGATATCTCCGGCCGGGGCGAAGCAGGTATGGGCGGATACCGGTGCATGGCGGTTGTGGGGGCAGGCCAGTTGGCAAATGTCGCAGCCGAATATCCACCCGTGCAGGTCGCCTTCGTCGCCCGCTTCCGCCTCGATCGTGCGGCGCGAGATACAAAGCGAAGCGTCGATCGTCCGGTCGTTTCCGATCGCACCGACGGGGCAGGCTTCGATACAGGCGCGGCAGGAACCGCACGGGTCCGGTGCCAGGAAAGGCGGATCGGGTTCGAGTTCGGCATCCGTCACGATCAGCCCCAGCACAACGAACGATCCCAGACCGGGTACGATCAGTAGCGAGTGGCGTCCGATGCGTCCTACTCCCGCTTCGGCGGCCCAACTTTTTTCGAGGATCGGGGCCGTATCGACGAAGACGCGTCCCGAAGTTCCGGGATGCAGGTCGCGAATGTAGGCGAGCAGTTCGTGCAATTTCTCTTTCAATACCGGATGGTAGTCGCGTCCCCGGGCATACGAGGCGATCCGTGAGGCGACTCCGGCAGCGGGAGGACGGTTGTAGCTGATGGCACAAACCACTACCGACCGGGCTCCTTCGACCAGCAGGGCCGGGTCGATCCGCTTGTCGAGATTGCGTTCCATATAGGTCAGGCCGCCGTGCCGTCCCTGTGCGAGCCATCGCTCCAACAGTCCGCGACGCTCTTCGAGCGGGCGGCAACGGGCTATACCGCAGCGGTCGAAGCCGAGAATTTCGGCACGGGAGTGTATCGAATGGTCCTGATTCATTGCTCAAACGTCTTCAAAAGTAATGATTTTATAATAATAAAACTTATCTTTGCGTTCGATTGGCAAATGTCCCGACATTCCTAACTTTCCATTTGCAATGAGATTCGAAACCCTTCGGGAATTGTATCTGCACAGCATTGATTCCTTCGGCCCGCGGCCTTGTTTCTCGATGTACGGGGGAGAGTCGCTCACCTACGCCGAGTTCTCCGAACGCGTCAACACCCTGATCGATATATTCGTCCATGCCGGGCTGAGCAGCGGCGACAAAATCGCATTATTGAGCAACAACATGCCTAACTGGGGCGTCGCTTATTTTGCCGCGACCGTGTCGGGCATGGTGATCGTACCCATCCTGCCTGATTTTTCGGGCCCCGAACTCGACAAGATCATCCTGCATTCCGAGGCCAAAGCGCTCGTCGTTTCCGATAAACTGTTCACGAAGGTCTCGAAGGAGGTCATCTCCGGGCTGAACCTCGTGGTGCGCAGCATGAACCTCGGGGTGATCCACCAGACTTCCGATACGCTTGGCTCCGTAACCATACCGAACGGGGATGATCTCGCGGCGATCATTTACACTTCGGGTACCACCTCTTCGCCCAAAGGCGTGATGCTTTCGCACCGCAACTTGTGCAGCGAGCTGGAGATGGTGAGCATCCTGCAACCGGTTTATCCCGATGACGTATTCCTGTCTATCCTGCCGCTGTCCCACACTTACGAATGTTCGCTGGGCATGCTGCTGCCGGTGATGTGGGGCGCATCGGTGGTCTATCTCGACAAAGCCCCGACCGCTTCGGTATTGCTCCCCGTGCTCAAGAAGGTGCGTCCTACGATCATGCTGACCGTGCCGCTGATTATCGAGAAAATTTACAAAAACAAAATCTTACCGCAGGTAGCCGGCAACCGGCTGATGGCAGCACTTTACAAAACCGATTGGGGACGCAGGTTCCTGCACCGGATTGCCGGCAGGCGCCTTGCACAGTTGTTCGGCGGCCGTATCCGCTTCTTCGGTATCGGCGGGGCGAAACTCGATCCGACCGTCGAACTGTTCCTGTTGGAGGGACGGTTCCCTTATGCGATCGGGTACGGCCTCACCGAGACGGCTCCCGTATTGGCCGGGGTTAATCCGTCGATGGTGCGGCATCAGTCCACGGGGCCGATGCTGGAGGGGGTCGAAGCCCGTCTCGACAATGTGAATCCGCGCTCGGGCGAAGGAGAGATCGTCGTAAAAGGCCCTAATGTGATGATGGGGTATTACAAAAATCCCGAAGCGACGGCCGACTCGTTTACCGAGGACGGTTGGTTTCGCACAAAAGACCTGGGGGTGTTCGACAGGGACGGTTACCTCTATATCAAAGGGCGCCTTACGAATATGATCCTCGGCCCGAGCGGTGAAAATATCTACCCCGAGGAGATCGAGAACGTGATCAACGGCCATGCGCTGGTTGCCGATTCTCTGGTCAAAGAGGACATGGGAAAGCTGGTGGCTATCGTGCACTTCAACCGAGAGGCGCTCGAGCAAAAATACCATACCGTGCGCGAAAACCTCGGGCAAAAGATGGAAAACATCAAGCAGGACCTGATGCATTACGTCAATTCGAAGGTGAATAAATTTTCGCGTATTTCGGTGGTGGTCGAGAATGAGGACGGTTTTGAAAAGACGCCGACCCAGAAGATCAAACGGTTCCTGTATACCAAAAAGAAATAGAAGGTTTTATCCCCGGTAGGAGATGTCCGGATGATCCCGGATAAGAAATTCCGCCGGATGCTCCGGTGGAAGGAGCGATGAAAATCCTGCCGTTATTCGGTGGGATTTTTTATCTTTGTCGTGTCAGCAAACAGCCGTATGGAACTATCCGCAGCACAAAGAGAACGTTACGAACGCAACCTGTTGGTCGAGGGTTTTACCGACCGGATGCAGCAGGCGCTTATTGCCGCGCGCGTGGCGGTTGTCGGTGCCGGGGGGCTCGGTTCTGCGGCGCTGAATTATCTGGTAGCGGCCGGTGTCGGCCACCTGACGCTGATCGAGAATGATACGGTGTCGTTGAGTAATTTGCAACGGCAGGTACTCTATACGACTGCAGATATGGGCCGGCCGAAAGCCGAAGTGGCCGCGATGCGCCTGTCACGACTCAATCCCGGGTGCGATATCCGTGTCGTGACCGACCGGCTGACTGCAGCGAATGCCGCCGGATTGCTCGGCGGACATGATGCAGTGGTCGATTGTACCGATAACTATGACGCCCGTTACGTGATCGATGATTTTTGCCGGGAGGCGGAGGTGCCTATGATTTACGGTACCGCCGAGGCTGTCGGGGGGCAGGTGGCCGTTTTCCATGCCGGGGGCGCGGGCGGTTACCGGGATCTTTATCCCGAGAGGGCGTCGCAGAAACCGGTGGTGGGTGTCCTCTCGCCGATCGTGGGGGTAATCGGTTCGCTGCAGGCGCTCGAAACGGTCAAACTGCTGTGCGGAGTGGGCGAATCATTGGCCGGGAATCTGTTGGTCGTGGATGGCCGGACGATGCAGGTCAGTAAATTGGAACTGTGATGAGTACGGGCGATATCAAATACCTGATTCCGGCTGACGGCGACGAGTTGTGGGGACTGACGGTGACGGGCGTCGGCAGCCAGGTGATTACCGCTGACGAGGTTTATCCGCCCCAGAATCACCCGCAGGGTTATTTTTTCGATGTGGAAGAGGGACGCGTGCTCGACGAATTCCAGTTGCTTTATATTACCGACGGCGAAGGAATGTTTACCTATGGAGAGCCGAGGGTTTCACAGCGGATCGAGGAAGGCAAGATGTTTTTCCTTTTTCCCGGGGTGTGGCATACCTACCGTCCGTTCGAAAATTCGGGTTGGAAGGAGTATTGGATCGGTTTCAAGGGCGAGATGATCGACCGGCTGGTTGCGTCGGGTTACTTTTCGGCCTGTTCGCCGGTTTTCGACATCGGGCTCAACGAACGAATCATAGACCTCTATCTGAAGGCCCGCGACATTGCCAACGAGGACAGGATCGGCGCACAACCGGCCCTTTCGGGGATCGTGATGCACCTGCTCGGATTGATGTATTACCGCCAGAAAAGCAGTGTCCTGCACGATGAGGACATCATCGGGAAGGTCGATAAGGCGAAGGTGGTGATGCGCGAGAATGTGTACGAGAATCTCTCGCCGCAGGAGGTTGCCGAGCGGGTCGGGCTGGGCTATTCGGGATTCCGCAAGGCGTTTCGCGAATATGCGGGCACGTCTCCCGCCCAGTATATGAAAGAACTGAAGATCAACGAAGCGAAGTTGCTGCTTGCGACGACGAACACGACCATCAAGGAGATATCCTATCATCTCAAATACGACAATCCGGAATATTTCTCCATTTCATTTAAGAGAAGGACCGGCAAGACGCCGCTCGAGTACCGCAATTTCGCCCGGATAAAAAAAGGGGCGGAATAGGCAGCCGTGGTCTGCGGTTGCGGAACCATTGATTTGCATTGAGGTCGTTCGCACAGTATGCGCAGATCGGATGTTTCGCAGGCTCTTTTAGTTGAGGCCGATGATCGTTTAAAGACAGTTTAGCCGGGTACTTACCCCATTCCGTTCATTTGTTCGCATCTGTCGCATACGGTTTGGAATAGGCTTCCCTCGGAAGCCGGTCGAGTTCATCCAATTCAGCATTCATCTGCCACCGGTGATGTTCGAAAACATAGCGCCGGACGAACCATGTGATTTCGTCGGGATGGTACATGCCTGTCAGCGCCACGTCGTGCGTTTGTCCCTGCATCGTGAAAAATGCGTAGGGATAGCCAGCTTTGCGGAACCTGCGTGCAAGCGATTTCGACCCGAACAGACCTTTGCTGAACAGCTGGATTTTGTTGTACGGCACCACCTTATCCTTGTCGCCGTGCATAAAAAGCGTCGGCGCCGGAGTTTCGCGATAGCGGGGCCGTCCTTCGTGGCTGAAGATCGCGCCGGCGAACGACAGCACTCCTTTGTAGCGAAAATCCTGCGGTAACATCTCCGATAGCGGTAGTCTGTTGCACAGCGTATAGTCCGCGTGCAGTACCGTGACTGCACCCGCGCTCGATCCGCTCAGCATGATGCATGAGGTGTCGATGTTCAACGCAGCGGCGTGCCGGATTAGGTAATCGGTAGCGCTGAAGAGGTCTTCCACGGCCATTCGGATCGCCGTATCGGCGGGTTTGGTCTTGAATACCGAAATTTTACGGTCTTTCAGTCCCAGCCGGTAGTCTATCGAGACGGCGGTAATTCCTTGTGCCGCCAGCTCCCGGAAGTAGGGTATGTAATAGGGTTTGTCCCGTTCTCCTTTCATGAAAGCGCCCCCGAAAACGAAAAGCATGACCGGCTGAGCGGTTCGCTCCGTCTGTGCAGTCTCCGTGCGGTAGATGTCCATCCGCAGGTCGCAGGTGTCGCGGTGTGCGAACAGGATGGTTTGTTTGGACAGGCTGTCGGACAGTACAGCGGGTTCGGCCCCGTGCGACAGGTTCGTGCAGTACAGGAGTAAAGCTGCCGGGAGCAGGAGGAAACGGCTTGGAAATGGTTTCATGGAATCGTATGTCATGTATAAGATCGGAAAGGAAGCTGCAGTTACCGGTTGAATGGGAAGGATGCTATAGCTGGAAGAAAGATTCGCCTTTGCACAAGAATCTCCGGTCCGGATGCGGCAACTTTAGTGCCGCAGAGCATATTCGAACAAAAACGTGTACCGAATAGCCCGGTACACGTTTTTGATTCGATCAGATTTTCATACCAGCAAACGAGGTTCTATTTTCGCCTTGGGGACGGGTGGAGCGCTATTCCGCCCAAGCCACCCGCACTGGACCCAGCAGGCCTGACGGTAACAGCGGTGTGCCTTTTTTGTACGGATTGTAAGTCGTGAACGTCACCCGTTTCTCCTGGGGCAGTGCGTCGTCCCCGATCAGCCGGTTCGGCCATTCGTTGGCCACCGAAACCTTCAGTGTGTTTTGGCCCGCTTGCAGGTAAGGGGTGATGTCGCATGCAAAAGGAGTTTTCCACAGTTCGGTCACCGGTTTGCCGTTCAGTTCGATCCGTGCGATCACTTCGGTACGTCCCAGGTCGATATACCAGTTCCGGTGCGTGCTGAGTTTGCTTTCAGGTAAGTCGAACGAGGTCGTGTAATCGGCGATGCCGCTGAAATAACGGATGCCCGGGTCGGCATGCCTGCTCCAGTCCGTCAGGGTAGGGAACGTGGCTTCTGCCGGAGCGCCCCGTCCTTCCTGGAAATGCACCTGCCAGGGACCTTTCACTTCCAGTGCGGTTTCCAGTTTCGGCCACAGGGTCGTTGTGTTGACGATGTCGGCCGGGGGAACCGGTGAGAAAACGACGAATACAGATCCGCAGGCTTCCAGGGACAGCGTGATGCGGGAGCGTCCGTCGGCGGTGGTTTCCGCCGATACCGGCGCAATGCGGCCCTGTACGGCATCCCATAACGAACAGCCGGTATCGGTCGCGCGGAACGTGCAGGTTGCGTTTACGGCTTGGTTAGAAGGATTCGAGACCATGTAAATTTCCATGCCGTTCGAGGTGCGGTGTATATAGCGCAGCGGTACGTCGCTTTCGAAATCGGGTCGCACCCCCTGAGCAGCCAGCGCGGTCGCGATAGTTTCGTATTTGACATAAGGTGTCCGGTAGCCGCGCGAATCGAGCGCCATACCGGCCGTGTCGGCAGCCGTGCAGGTGAAAAGCGTGCCCTTTCCGATGGTGCGTTTGGCGGCGGTGGTTTTGCCGTCGCCCCACATTCTGCCTGCCAGTTCAGCCAGTTTCTTGTCGCAGGCGGGGTAGTCGGTGAGGCTCGGCGATTTTTCGGGAGCGAAGCCGATCACCGTTGCGCCGTCATGGATCAGCTTGTCCACTTTGGCAAGCAGTTCCGGCGTCATGCGGCCCGACGTGGGCAGAGCAAGGATGCTGTACTGCATGCCGCCCGGGAAGCATATTTTGCCGTCGCGGACGAAGGCCTTGTCCAATAGCGTTCCGGGATCGCATCCGTCGAAGTTGTAGCCTTTTTTATCTGGCAGTCGGTCGGAGCCTTCCATCGCGCTGACCGGCGGCGTGAAAGCGTGCGGGGCCCCTTCCGGGGTCAGGAACAGGATGTCGGCAACGCCCTGGCCTTGCCGCAGCAGGTACTGGCAGCGTGCGAGGTAGGTATGCCACGATTGCGAGAGTTCCCACCAGGTCTGGGTGCGTTCGTAGGTCAGTCCGTAAGCGCTCATGGTCATTCCGGGCCACTTGTCCGTCCACGGCTGGTGGGCATAACGGTGGAATACCAGGCGGTTGATGCCGATGCAGAACGACCAGTCTGTTTGGTTTTTCATGTTTCCGGGATGGAGTTTCCAGAATTTGCCCTTGTCGAAATGCGAACTGGTGAACGCTTCGACCCCGACGATCGGCCGGTTGTTGATCCGGGCCGCCGAAACCGCCTCGATACAGCTGAACGCAGTGTTGAACACATCGTCCACTTCCCAGGTTTCGCCCATCGGCACGTCGGCGATGCCGCCCAGTGCGATGTCGTTGTTCGGACTCATGTCGTACGGCTCGATCGACAGCCCGAAACCGTACCGGTGTGCGTAATCGCGCAGGTGGCGGGCGTGATTTTCGAGCACGAGTTCCTGTGACGTCAGGCGGAAATCCCACAGAAAGCGCTCGGAGACTTCACGGCTCTCCACGATCTGTCCCGAAAGCGTCGGCAGGTAGGGCGTCAGGTCGTAACCGCGGCGTGCTTTGAAAATCTCTTTGAAATGGTCTGTCCAGTTTTGGGTTCCCATTTCCCAACTGTCGATGTGCAGCATATTCCATCCGGCGGGCCGGTCGTGCGGTTTATATCCCACGGCAGCCATCAGCCGGCCTACGAAGTGGTCGAGGTGATGGTTGAGGGCCGTGGTGTCCATCTTGCTGCATTCGAAACCGACGCCCGGCAGCGGGGCGGGACGCGTGTTGGCTCCCGTGAGCGTGCGCCCGAAGCGGTAGATCACCCATTGACCGGCGGGGGCATCCCATTCGAGCCGTCCGTCCGGATCCAGCAGGCTGGTTACGTCCACGCACTGATCCGTGGCCAATACGGTGCCCTGCGGAGCGTCGGGCAAGTTGACCGGCATCGGCAGGAACGGATTTGTTTTCGGAGCCGACGAGTAAGGGTGGCGCAGGTAGATCGCCTTTTCTTCGATGTTGTCGATTCGGGTACTGCTGTCCGCAGCGACCGGTTTCGGATAGGCCAGCACGAAGAGGTCCTCGTAGTAGGCAGCCCGTTGCCGGCGCATCTCCGGGGTCAGGTTCTCGATGCCGAAATAAGGCTTTCGCGGTTGCGGGCGCGGAAGCTGTACCGAAACATGGCCGCCCCCGGTGACGGAGATCGTGTCGGCTACGATAAAGTGCATCGTATCTTCGGGTTTCACCCAGGGACCGCCGCTGCCGGTCCAGCCGGGCCCGGAAATCAGCGTGAGCTGGATACCGAGCCGTTCGCACTCTTCAGTCGCGTATTTGAACAGCTCGATCCACTCGTCGCTCATGAAATCTACCGGACCGCGCGGGACGCCGACATTTACTTCGAGGAAGATGACACCGCCGATTCCGGCGCGTTGCATCGCTTCGAGGTCGGCTTTGATTCCCTCGCGCGATAAATTGCCGTCCATCACGAACCAGTAAACCCAGGCGCGGTTTTCGGGAGCGGGATTCATGAAACCTGTCGCGAGTGATTGCAGGTCCGGAGCCGATTCGACGCGGCACTGCATCGGCATCGTGTCGTCGGAGCCGTTTCTGCCGCAACCGGATAGCAGCAGTGCGGAGCAAAGCAGCAGCAACGTTCTACGGGGCAAGTTTGTAACGTGCGTGAAAATGTACGGATGTACCGTATTCACGCATTGGGAGAGGACTTTTTTCACAGGATGAAGTTTTTTGTGCAATTAGGTCGGTTCTGGCGGTTCGGTCTCGTCTGTCGCAAAGTCTAGCTGGCCTTGTCGCCCTCTTCCTTGCGGCTTCTTGAACGAACCGGTTTTATAAAAGTAATAAAAATCTGCTAAGCTTTCCAGCCGGGAAACCGAAAAACCTTTTTCGGAGTGCGTTTAACCGCGGGAATCGGACGTTTCGTCCGTATTTTATGCGGGGTCGGCGGCAGGGAACGGCAATAGAAAAGAGCAGACGAATTCCGTCCGCTCTTTTCTATTGGGAATCCGCTTTGCGGAATGGCGCTATTTGATCATTTCGAAGCGCGTGTAGGGCACGAGCGCTTTCGGAATGCGGATGCCTTCGGGCGTCTGGTTGTTTTCGAGCAGGGCGGCAACGATGCGCGGCAGGGCCAGCGAACTGCCGTTGAGCGTATGGGCGAGCCGGGTCTTCTTGTTCGCATCGCGGTAACGCAATTTCAGGCGGTTGGCCTGGAACGATTCGAAGTTCGAAACCGACGAAACCTCCAGCCAGCGCTGCTGTGCGGCCGAGAAGACTTCGAAGTCGAACGTGAGCGCCGAAGTGAAACTCATATCCCCGCCGCACAAACGCAGGATGCGGTAGGGCAGTTCGAGCTTTTGCACGATGCTTTCGACATGTTTGACCATTCCCTCGAGAGCTTCGTAAGAGGTTTCGGGATGGGCGATCTGCACGATCTCGACCTTGTCGAACTGGTGCAGGCGGTTGAGTCCGCGCACATCCTTGCCGTACGAGCCGGCTTCGCGGCGAAAACAGGGCGTATAGGCCGTCAGTTTGATCGGGAAGTCCGATTCGTTGATGATTACGTCGCGGTAGATGTTCGTTACCGGCACCTCTGCGGTCGGAATCAGGTAGAAGTTATCCACGGTGGCGTGGTACATCTGTCCCTCCTTGTCGGGCAGCTGACCCGTGCCGAAACCGGATGCCTCGTTGACCATCAGCGGGGGCATCACTTCGGTATAACCGGCCGATGTGTTGTTGTCGAGGAAAAAAGCGATCAGTGCGCGTTGCAATGCGGCGCCCTGGCCTTTGTAAACCGGAAATCCGGCTCCGGTCAGCTTGACGCCTAGTTCGAAGTCGATGATGTCGTATTTCGAAGCCAGCTCCCAGTGCGGCAATGCCCCGGCACCCAGTTCGGGAGTCTCTCCGCCGGTGCGGACGATCACGTTGTCTGCGGCGGTTTTGCCTTGCGGTACCGAGCTGTGCGGGAAGTTGGGCAGCGTGACGATAATTTCGTTCAGTTCACCCTCGGTTTGCTTCAGTTTCTCTTCGAGCTGCTTGGAGACCTCCTTCAGCGCGGCGGTCTTTTCTTTTGCAGCGGCGGCTTCGGCCTGCTTGCCGGCCTTGAAGAGCTGACCGATCTCTTTGGCGTTGGCGTTTTGCTGGGCCAGATTGGCATCCAACTCGGCCTGAAGCGCCTTGCGGGAGTCGTCCAGCTGCTCGATGCGGTCGAGTGCGGCGGCGGCATCCACCCCTTTCACGGCCAGACGTTCGAGCGCGAAGGCCCTGTCGTCTCTGATTTGCTTAAGTGTCAGCATATTGTTTGGATTTGTATATTTCCGTCGGGATTTTTTAGACAGCGAAGCAAAGATACTAATTTTTTATACCTTTGTCACTATGGATCGTAATTTTGTCCGCACGGCCACGGGGGCCGTAGCGGTTGCCGTAGCGGCATTTTGCCTGATGAGCGCATGCGTCGGAAGCGGGGCTTCCCGGCCTGCCGGTACAGAGGGAACTTCAACTCCGGTTTCCGCCTCGCCGGCTCCGGTATTGCTGGAATCGGTCGCCCCGGTGTTCGGTGCGAAGTTTGCCCAGGGAGAGCGCGTCCCGATCCGTTATACGCTTAGCAAAGGGATGACTGCCGACAGTGTGGTCCTGTCGGTGGGTAACCGGAGGATCGGTCCGGTAGCGCCCGAAGGATTTACGTACAATCTGGGCCCGAAATATCCGGTGGGAAGGGTGGTGTATCGGCTGACCGCCTATCGCGGCGGTGAGAGCCAGAGCCGCTCGGGTGAATTTACGGTGCTGGCCGCCTCGGCTCCGGCCCTTTACGGACACCGCGTGAAACGAATTTATCCGCACGACCGGACGGCCTACACCCAGGGATTGCTGTTCCATGACGGTTCCCTGTACGAGAGCACGGGCCTTGAAGGACAATCCACCCTGCGGCAGGTGGAACTCTCCGGCGGCCGCGTATTGCGAAGCCGTAACCTGTCCGACCTGTATTTCGGCGAAGGGCTCGCACTGTTGGACGGAAAACTCTACCAGCTGACCTGGCAGAACAACAAAGCGTTGGTTTACGACCTGAATACGTTCGATAAAACGGGCGAGTTCGATTATGGCGGTGAAGGATGGGGGTTGGCTACCGACGGTGAGGTGCTTTACATGAGCGACGGGACGGAAAAAATACGCGTGCTCGATCCGGCCACGTTCCGTCCGCTGCGCACCATAGAGGTCTATACCGACCGGAATAAAGTGATGTACGTCAATGAAATGGAGTGGGTTCGCGGTGAATTGTGGGCCAACGTATATACTTCCGATAACGTTATTCGTATCGATCCGCAAAGCGGGGCGGTATTGGGGGTGATCGACCTGGGCGGCCTGCTGTCGCCGGCCGATATCGATGCGACGACCGATGTGCTCAACGGCATTGCGTTCGATCCTGCTACCGGACGCATTTTTGTCACCGGTAAGAACTGGAACAAGCTTTTCGAGATCGAGGTGGTGAAGCGGTAGCGATGCCCGTGCGGATAGAACGCTTTTACCCGAATATCTGCTGCCCGGATCCGTTTTGGAAGCGGTTGGGCAGGAACCTCTCTGGATATCCGACTGGACGCATCGCAATTGTTCCCGATTTGCATGCTGTCGTTCGGGTGATCCCGTAACATTAAGAATTGAAATTCCATGCTGAAATTTTCGCTACTTTCCGAGCTGTCCCGCCGTATCTTGGTGTTGGACGGCGGTTTGGGCACGATGGTGCAGGCCTATGGCCTGGGTGAGCAGGATTACCGAGGCGATATGTTCCGAGACTGGCCGGTGCCGCTCAAAGGGTGCAACGAGACGCTTGCGCTGACGCGGCCCGATGTCCTGACCGAAATCCATGAGGCTTACCTGCAGGCTGGCGCCGATATTATTTCGACCGATTCGTTCAATGCGAACGCACTTTCGCTGTCCGACCAGATGCTCGATTTTTACGTTTACGACATTTGCCGTGCAGCCGCTTCGTTGGCCCGTGCGGCGGCCGACCGTTTTACGCTCTCGAACCCCTCGAAGCCGCGGTTCGTTGCGGGATCCGTCGGACCGGGTAACCGTTCGGCGTCGATCTCGCCCGATGTAAACCGTCCGGGAGCCCGCGCGGTTACGTTCGACGAACTGAAGCAGGCTTATTACGATCAGGTGCGGGGACTGGTCGACGGGGGGGCCGACCTGATCCTGATCGAAACCTTTTTCGATACGCTGAATGCGAAGGCGGCGATCTTTGCCGTCGGGGAACTTTCGCGCGAGCGCAAGACCCGGATTCCGGTGATGGTTTCCGGTACGCTGACCGATGTGAGCGGCCGCACGCTTTCCGGGCAGACGGTCGAGGCGTTCTACACGTCCGTGCACCATGGAGATGTCATTTCGGTCGGATTGAATTGCGGCCTCGGCGCCGAGAAGATGCGACCTTATATCGAACGGCTCGCGGCTGTGGCCGCCTGTGCGGTTTCAGCGCACCCCAACGCCGGTTTGCCCGACAAAGAAGGGCATTACGATGAAACGCCGGAAATGATGGCCGAAACGGTAGAACAATATCTTTCTGCCGGGTTATTGAATATTGTGGGCGGTTGTTGCGGTACGACGCCGGTGCATATCGCTGCGATCGCTGCCGTGGCTGCCCGGACGACTCCGCGGACGATTCCGGAACCGGACGGCAGTTTATTATTGAGCGGACTCGAACCGCTGCGTATCGCGTCCGGACCGGAACCGCTGACGGTCGGATTGCAGGCCGATGCGACGGTATCGCCGGAATTTGCGGTTGCGATCCGGGATAAACGGTATGAAACCGCCGCTAATGCAATGCGTGCCGCGATTGAAACCGGCTCGCCGCTGGCGGCCGTTTGTGTCGATGACGCGATGGGTGCAGGACCCGCAGCCATACGCGATTTGCTTAATATTGCGATGGCGACGCCCGAAACGGCCCGTGTGCCGGTAGCGATTCTTTCGTCCGATTGGAAAACGTTGGAAGCCGGGATGCAATGCGTACAGGGAAAGCCGTTGATCGGTCCGCTGTCGCTTGCCGACGGGGACGAAGAGTTCGTGCGCCGCGTATCGCTGGCCGCACGTTATGGCGCGGCTGTGCTGGTCGCTTTGGCTGATGAGGAGGGCGATGCCCGCAGTTATCGGCGCAAGACCTCCGTAGCCGCCCGGGTAGCCGGGTTGTTGGAGCGGACCGGTTTCCCCTCTTGCGATGTGGCAGTCGATCCCGGGGTTTGTCCGGTACCGGCAAGCGGGATAGGGGAAGAGGATACTTCCGGCATGCCTTCGGACTTCTTCGATGCCTGCCGCGGGATCCGGCAACAGTATCCGCAATGGAAACTGTGCGGCAGGATCGGGGTTGTATCTGACCGGTATCGTCCCGATCCTGGCGTGTGCCGGGCTTTGAACGGAGTATGGTTGAGCCGTGCGGCTGAGGCCGGGCTCGATCTGGCTTTTGCCGATGAGGATGCATTGCGATCGGTCGAAGAGATTCCGGAGGAGTTGCTCGGATTGTGCGAAAAAGCGATTGCGGGAAGTGATGCCGCTTCGGTCGCGGCTTTGACCGATTATGTTTTGGGGCATAATCCCGAGGCGGAGCGGTTGCGGTCGCTGTTCCGGGATTTGAAAGATCGTACTGCTGTTACAGTGCCGGGTGAAGGGTCCGGGCAGGATGGTGGAACTGAAACTGGAGGTGCCGGTGATAGCATTGGTTATGCGAAGGAAACGGCTACGGGGCTTACTCCCCTCTGGTTGGAACCGCTTGCCGGCCTCGGGGAGTTGTACAGAGCGGGAACGATTCCGTTTGCATTGCTGGAACGAGGAATATCGGTGGTGACCGGAGCTTTGCCAGACGGAGTTGCAGCGTGTTCCGGAGGATGGGGGCGCGTTCTGATGGCGACCGTGGGCGATGACGGTTACGATCCCGGGCGCGCGGCGCTGAAAACCTTGCTGCTCGTTTCGGGGTGCCGGGTCGAAGATATGGGATTGGTGCGGGAGCCGCGTCGGATTATCGAACGTTGCCTGAATCTGCCGGAAACCGGTGCGGCAATGACCGGAAAGACGGCGGGAAGCACAGATAAATCCCCTGAAACGACTGTTCCTGGCGTCGTTGGCGATACGAACCGGTTTGACGCTGTGTTATTGCGCGGAGTGTCTGCCCGGGGAGTCGGGCAGATCGCTTTCCTGTTGGCTGTCGCGCAGAAACAGGGGTTGCAAATTCCGTTTCTGGTCGGCGGACCTGCCGCTTCGGCCCTGCAGACGGCAGTGGGGCTCGCTCCGCAGTATGGCGCCGGGGCGGTCCTGTACGGCGGAGAACCTGTTGCAACCTGGCGGGCTTTGCGGCGGATCGCATCGCCAGAGAAGGATATGTTTCTGATCGACGTGCAGATGGAGCAGATGGCATTGCGTGAGGAGTATGCCGACCGGGCCAAGAATAAGCCTTTCCGTACGTTGTCCGAAGCGCGTGCACATGCGCTGAAACCCGATTTTGGCACGGTACGGCTCCCTGCCAAAACAGGACGGGAGGTATTTGCCGATTACGACCTGAAACGGCTCGTGCCGTTGATCAACTGGAGTTATTTCTTCGGATTGGCCGGTCTGCCGGGCCGTTATCCCGATTTGCTGGACGATCCCGTGAAGGGAGTTCAGGCGCGGCAGCTTTATGACGACGCACGGCAATTGCTGGATGAAGTAACGGAAAGCGGGGTGCTGCATGCCCGCGGGATAGTGGCACTCTATCCGGCCCGGCGGGACGGCGACGATATCGTGCTGTATGAAGATACGGCATGCACCCGGGAGCTTCACCGCCTGCCGCAGTTGCGCAACCAACAGACCTCTCAGGCGGTCAATCTCTCGCTGGCCGATTTCGTAGCGCCGGTAGACGGCGATGCGCCCGATTGTGTCGGCTTGTATGCGTTGACACTCGGCGACGGATTGGCAACTTGGATAACCCGTTGCCGGGAAGAGGGCAGCGAATCCCGGGCCAAATTGGCCGAACTGCTCGCCGGCCGGCTGTGCGAGGCATTCGCGGAAGAGTTGCACCGTTACGCACGCATCCATTTGTGGGGGATCGAACAGGAAGGGCAACTGAGTACGGAGGAGTTATTGGCGGGCGACTATCCCGGCATCCGTCCAGCGTTCGGCATTCCGTCCTGCCCTGACCGTTCGTACCGGGAGACCGTCTTCAGGTTGCTCGGTGTGCCGGCCGCGATAGGTATGCGCCTGAACGAAAATTTCGACATGGAACCTGCTCCCGCTGCCTGCGGTTTGATCTTTGCATCCGCCGAAGCTCGGAATTTTTCCGTCGGACAGATCGATGCGGAGCAACTGGAAACGTACGCGCGGCGCAGGAACATGCCGGTCGAGCTGTTGCGCAAACTGATCCGTCAATATATTCAGTCCTGAGAAATAGATTGTAAAATCCGAAGATATGACCCGTCAGCAGTTCGAAGAGTTGAAAGCCGAGGCCCGGGAGTTACACGGGAGAACCGTTACATTCCGCCGGGCGATCCATGAACATCCCGAATTATCGTTCGCCGAGCATGAAACGGCCCGTTACGTGTCCGGGCAGCTTGCCGCCGAAGGGATTTCATTTCGTCCGATTGCCGGAACGGGTATCCTGGCTAAGATCGAAGGACGGGGAGATTTGTCGCGGTGCGTGGTATTGCGGGCCGATATGGATGCGCTCCCGATCCGCGAGCAGACCGGATTGCCGTTCGCTTCGCGTAACGAAGGGGTGATGCATGCCTGCGGGCATGATATGCATACAGCCTGCCTGCTGGGAGCTTTGATCCTGCTCAACCGTCGCCGGAGTGAAATCGACGGGACCGTATTCGGTCTTTTTCAGCCGGGCGAAGAGGTGGATCCCGGCGGGGCGAGCCTTGTGCTGGCCGAAGACCCTTTCCGTGATTACCGGGTGCAGGCTGTGGTGGGCGAGCATGTGGGCGCCGAGATTCCGCTCGGACAGCTCGGGTTCCGTCCGGGCAAATACATGGCTTCCGGCGATGAAGTGCGCATTACGGTACGCGGCCGTGGCGGGCACGGTGCACTGCCGCACAACCTGAACGATCCGGTGGTGGCCGCCGCAGCGCTGATTACCGCTTTGCAACAGGTGGTCAGCCGCAATATCGACAGCAGGGTTCCTTCGGTGCTGTCGTTCGGGCGAGTGATTGCCGACGGGGCGACGAATATCATTCCGTCGGAAGTACGTCTCGAAGGGACGTTCCGGACGATGGACGAGGTATGGCGTGCAGAGGGCAAGCGGCGCATCCGCGAAATTTCGGCGGGAGTTGCCGCCGCTTACGGGGTAGAGGCCGACGTGGATATTGCCGACGGTTATCCCTGTGTCGTGAATGATCCGGAGCTGACCCGCCGGGCGCAACGGATCGCAGCCGAAATGTGGGGCGACGAACGAATCATCCCGCTCGACCTGCGGATGACGGCCGAGGATTTCGGTTATTATACGGAGCGCTATCCGAGCCTCTTTTTCCGGCTCGGTACAGCCGGTCCCGACGGAACGTCGGGCGGAGGACTGCATACGGGAACATTCAATCCCGGGGAAGAAGCCCTCGACCAGGGGGCGGCGACCATGGCCGCGTTTGGTATAGCGTTGCTGGAGTAACGCCGTCGGCCACGATTCCCGGTTTCAGATGCAATTCGATTGATGGTTCATCCTGAGCGGATTGACTGTAATCCGGCGGGGTGAAACGCTTGTCAGGTACGGCTCCGACGGCGTGACCCCTTGGAATATGATAACCCTGCAATTTATGACTCACCTTGCTGGCATCGTCGGCGATCACCGATAATGAGAACGGGAGACCATTTACATGGCCTCCCGTTCCGGTGAATTAAATAAACTTACTGCATTTCTTTTATATTGCCCCGAAGGGAGAGGCCGGAGGAATGGGTCGGATATTTTATAAAGGTTATAACGTCCAGTACAGTTTGTCCTTAGCGCGGCTGTTTTATTGCTATAACGGGGTTCTGTCCCGAAAGTAACAACGGGGAAGGGGATGGACACTCCCGGAATATGTCGATCGTGGCCGGATAATCGTTGTCCGGCTTGGAGCGGTCAGCGTACGGCGCTAAATTTTCCGGCATTGATTTCGCGCAGCCAACGGGCCAGCGACGCAACCATTTCGTCGTGGTAGGGAAAATCCGTTTTCAACCCGAAACCGTGCGGGCCTTCCGGAAATATGTGCAATTCGGCAGGTATACGGTGTTTGTGCAATGCTTCGTAGTAGAGAACGCTGTTTACCGGCGAGACCGATCTGTCCTCGTTGCTCACTGCGATAAAGGCCGGCGGCGTTGCGTCCGTTACCTGCTTTTCCGCGCTGTACCGTTCTGTTGCCGATTCGGAGGGATTCGCTCCGAGCAGGTTTTTTCGGGAACCTCCGTGTGTCCATTGGGGATCCATCGTGATGACCGGGTAGAACAGGATTGTAAAATCGGGTCGCGTATCGGGATCGGTGAGCAGTGTCGATGCGGTTGCGGCGAGGTGTCCCCCTGCCGAAAAGCCCATGACGCCGATGCGTGACGGATTGACGCCCCATTCGGCAGCATGACTGCGCACCGTCCGCAGGGCCTGTTCCGCATCGGCCAGAGGAATCGAGCCGTGGCCGTTCGGTACGCGGTAGCGCAGCACTACCGCCAAAATACCTTGTTCGCGAAGCCACTCGGCCGGGCCGAGCCCTTCGTAACCGTAGCATGTGCAACCGTATCCGCCGCCCGGGCAAATCACGACAGCCATGCCGCTGGTTTTATCCGGATCGGGTTTCAGCAGGAAGTAGTCGGCATCGGCGGCTCCGGTCAGAATGTCTGCGGTCAGGGTCACGCCCTCGCGGGACATTCCATTGCTCTCCGCCGGTGTATTTTCGCCGTAAAGAGGTATCGGCTGTGGCCCGGTTTCGGGCGGGGAAGCGTGGGATGCAAGCGGCAATCCCGCCGCCAATAGTAAGAACAGCTGTTTTGTCAGTTTGTCGGTCATGTCCCGAAGATAATGATAATCTTTCGTATTTCGGTGTACGGAGCTTATTGCCGGACGGTATTTTGGTACAAAAAAGCAATCTTTGACACGAAATCCGACCTCCCGTCCAAATTCGGATGTTCCTTGTGCTTATTTATTTTCGCACATAGTCTGGCTCGGGTTTCGTTCGCGTTGCGAAATGCCGGTCTCTATTCCGATGGAAGTATGCGGGGCCGCGCCGAAAGTTTCCGGGTGCCCATAACGCGGGGCGGTTCAGGGAAACAGACCTGCAGGAAAGCAGGGCTCTTCTCGATTCGGATCCGGGATGCGTTTAGTTCTTGTCCGTCAGCCAGAGCAAGTCGTTAAGCATCGGGAGTATCAGGGCGGATGCCTGTTCTGCCGAGCGGGGTTCGCCCTGCTCGTTGAATTCCGATCCGGCATTGATGACGGTCGTAAGGTCCGGAGCCACCAGCGCACCGAGTTTGAGCAACAGTACCTGCAGTTGTTGTACGGTGGCAATGCCGGGTACTTTCCCCGAGGTGACCGATACGATGCCGACCGGTTTGTGCTTCCACTCTTTGTAGTAGAGGTCGATAACGTTTTTCAGCGCGGCGGGGTAGCTTGCGTTGTAAACCGGCGAGACGATGATCAGTCCGTCGGCGTCGTTGAAACGGTTGGTGAAGTCGATCAGCTTGTCCGAAGGGTGTTCCTGCATGGCCAGTCGTTCGTGGAAAAGCGGGAAATCGTAGGCTTTCAGGTCGAGCAGCTCGGTGTCGGCGAGTGCGTTTTGTCTGAAGTAGTTTTCCAGGTAGAGCGCAACCCGGTGGCTGAGCCGTCCGGTGCGAACGCTGGCGGAAAGGATGGCGATTCGTTTCATGTGTCAGGTGGTTTTGCCGGCATGCCGGTCGTCGTTTCCGAAAGAACGCCGGCAGGGCTCTTTTGATATTGGGTGCAAAGCACTTACCTGCCTTGTGTCCTGTGTCGGATTTGAATATGGATGCGCAAATTCCCTGCCGGATTCAATCGGTGCGGTCGGTACAGCATTCGGCGACCGTTTCCAGTTCCAGCGTGGCATGCGGGATATGTTCTTCGGACAAAATCTCTTTGATTCGGTTTTTTACCGCTTCTCCGTCCTCCAGCGACGCGACGACCACATGGGCGGTGAGGGCGTTCTGGGTCGTACTGAGCGCCCAGATATGGAGGTGGTGTATTTCCCGTACCCCGTCTACCTGCAACAGTAGTTTGCGTATCTTTTCCGCGGAGATGCCTGCGGGGACCCCGTCCAGTGACAAGCGCAGGCTGTCGCGCAGCAGGTTCCAGGTCGATACGAGGATGACGATGGCAATCGCAATGCCGATGATCGGATCGATGATGTACCAGTGCGTGTAGCTGATGATCACTCCCGAAATCACGACGCCGACCGATACCAGGGCGTCGGCCATCAGGTGAAGGTAAGCGCCCTTGATGTTCAGGTCACGCTCTTTATCCTTGAGGAACAGGAAGGCGGTGAACGCGTTGATCAGGATCCCCACGCCCGCGACCCAGGCGATTACCCCGCCGGCGATCGGCTGCGGATTGCGCAGCTTCTCGATGCTTTCGGCCAGGATGATCCCTACCGCTACGAGCAGGATGATGGCATTGAGCAGCGAAACGAGTACCGTGCTTTTCTTGTAGCCATAAGTGTAGCGGCTGTTGGGTTTCACCTTGGCCATCCGGAAAGCGAGCAGAGCCAGTACCAGGCTGATGACGTCGCTGAGGTTGTGTCCGGCGTCGGAAAGCAGCGCGAGCGAGTCGTACCAAAAGCCTGCGGCCGCTTCGACCAGTACGAAAATGAGATTGAGCGCGATGCCGATGATAAAGGCTTTGTTTACCTGTTCGGGCGCGGGAAGAGCGTGTCCGTGCGCATGTCCGTGCTCGTGTGTGTGTGCATGTCCGTGTGCCATCGTTGCGTTTTTTATCAGTTGCCGTATTGTCGCGGGCCCTGCCGGAGAATGCAAGGTACGAAATTAAACGGAAACACCTTGCAGGATACTGCAAGGTGTTTTGCCGCGACCGGGGCGGAATCATCCGATGCAGGGTTAGTCCGCGAAATAGTTATAGCTCGAAATGGTGCAGTTGTACTGGCTGCTCAGTGCCTCGAAACCTTTTTCGGTGTACTTCCCTTCGTGTTTGTCCTTGCGAAGCAGCCCGAGAAATTCATTGGCGTCGTCGAGGAAGCGTTTATACAGATCCATTTGGTGACCGCCTTCCTGTGCCGAAAGTGTCTTGGCCACCTCGATCTTCTGTTCGGGATCGGTATAGCCCGCTTCGGCCTGGTCGGCCAACGGTGAGATGATCGAATATATCTGGGTTCTGGCTTCTGCCATTTGGAGTATCAATTGTTTGTTCTCTTCCTGCAACATGTTGCTTTGGCCCAGTTGTCGTCCTGAAGTCTTCGGCTTTCAGATATTCTTTAGTAAGCGTCGTAATGGGCGAAGAATTTTTCGCCGGCGGTAAAATAGGCCGAGTAGCTGGTTTTCAAGCTGTCGCGCACGCCGGAAGAAAAGCAATCCCCGGGAGCCGTCATTTGGGCCGTATCCCGGACGCCGCCGATTTTGCTAACGATGACCGGGGCGAACAGGGTTTTGCCGTGTTTCTCCATGTACTCCAGAACGTTGTTCGTTTCCCGTTCGGAATAGAGCGACTTGAGGACTTCCAAAGAGGTGTTGTTGTACTCGATGATGGCATTGGCGTCTGCTGTACTGGGTTTGCCGTTCGCCCCGCCGCATGAGGAGAACAGTACCGTGCACGCTGCAACGGCGTAGAGAATCTTTTTATTCATAATCTTATTGGGTTAGTGTGAGATAGGCGGAGATTGCATAGCGCAAAGAAAGAAAAGAGCCGTCCCCCTTTTGAGGTAGGGTTCGATTTTGTCTTGCAGGCTTGGGAACATTGAAAATTTATGCGGGAAAAATATGTGGTTTACTTTTGGCGAAATCTTATCTAATATTGTCAAAACGATGAAGACAGGTAAAAACGCAAGTTTCCGAAATGTTGTAGAAAGACACCGGTCCGTAACACTTTTTTCTTTTCTCGATGTCCAGATTGCGTGGTTGCAGACGGTGGGGCGTGACGGTACGGCCCAGAACTATCAGCGGGCCCGCAACAGTTTTTCCCTTTACCGTTGCGGACGGGATATTCCCCTGCGGTCGGTTACGTCCGAACTCATTTGCGATTACGAGTCGTGGCTTAAACGGCGTTCCGTCACCCGCAATACCGTTTCGTTCTATATGCGCATTTTGCGCTCGGTATATAACAAGGCGGTCGAGAGAGGACTTGTATCTCCGTCCACTCCGTTCAAGTATGTGTATACAGGTATCGAGAAGACCCGGAAACGGGCGGTCGATGAAGGGACCGTGGTGCGGTTACAGCAACTCGATCTCTCAGGCCGCCCATCGCTCTGTTTTGCACGTGATCTTTTCCTGTTCAGTTTTTATTGCCGGGGAATGGCCTTTGTCGATATGGCCTATCTGCGTAAATCCGATGTCCACGGCGGCCTATTGACCTATGCCCGCCGGAAAACCGGGCAATTGCTGCATATCCGGGTGGAGGAATGCATGCAGCGGATTATTGCGCAGTATGCGCCACTGGCCTGCTCGGGATACCTGTTCCCGATTATTGGCTCTTTGGATCCGGGCCGTGCGTATCTTAGTTATCGCAGTGCACTGAGTTACTACAACAAACACTTGAAAGAGCTTTCCGCCCTGCTCGGCCTCGAATGCCATCTGTCTTCTTATGTCGCCCGCCATACCTGGGCGACCGTTGCCCGTAAGATGCAGATTCCCGTTACGATCATCAGCGAAGGGCTGGGTCACCGGTCGGAGCAGACCACCCAAATTTATCTGGCTTCACTGGAACAGAGCGTGATCGATAATGCGAACCGTCTGATTTTACAGGGATTGTATTTGTAGATCGTTGTCCCGGGAAGCAAAAATAAACGCTGCTGCAAATGTGCAGCAGCGTTCCTCTGGGCAGTGACTGCGTATGATCTACCGGTTGAATTGCTTTTGTAGAAATAAAACGATCCGGTCAGATATTGAATTCCGCTTTCTTGCATGATCTCTCCGAGTTTGGTTTCCGGTGCCAGTCGGTAATCGGCCGATACGATCGCTATGTTATTCGCCAGTAATTTTTCTTTAAGAACCTGCTCCAATCCTTGTTCGCGGTTCCCGAATGTAAACGACCCTCCGTGAAAATAGATCAAAACGGGGTATGCTCCTTGCGGTTCGGGAAGATAGAGGGTTGCGCGAATGTCGTGTCCGTCGACCGATTTGTAAATGAAATCCTGTTGTCGGGTTTTGCGAAAATGCGGCAGGAACGATGAGTAACCATCCTAATGCCGTGACCAGGCAGTGCCAAGGGGTGATGACAATGTTTTTGGACATACCGCTTCGTTTGTCAGTTGTTATTTTCTGTAATTGGCAGTGGAACACACTCCAATATACAATAATTTTTTGATTATCCCTGACGGAATGACCGATATAAGGATATCGGTTGCGTAAGGTCGTTGTTTAGTCGTTGTTTAATAGAATAGCAAAGAAGTCGGTTGCAGCTGACTGGGGGATTTGTTTGTGGGAACGATAGAGGCTTTACAATTGTTTGTTTGCCGTCATGAAGGGGAAATGGATAAAAGTAAAAAAGCCGCTCAAAAGCGGCTTTTTTTACTTTTATCCTGTGGGAGCTGAGGGATTCGAACCCCCGACCCTCTGCTTGTAAGGGGGTGTAATGGATTTAGACTAGACGTTAATATTTCTGTAAATCAGATCATTAAATGTTGTTTTAAAAGGCTTTATCTTACAGGTTACGCCTGAGTTTAAACGCGGTGTGCAGGATTAATTAATAGGTCATTGTAATGAAAATATACACACTTACTCCTAATATATTTATCCAAGTAAGTGTGTATTTCAGATAGGGTAAGCGCGGTAAGCAATTTTCGCAACTTCCCTGAACCTCCGGTAGTAGGTTATTCAATAAACCATCCATATCCTTCCTTTCCTTCCAGGGCTTCGCAGATTCCCCGGGTGAAGTCGGTGGCTCCTGCACTTCTGGATAGGAAAGTGTCTATGTAGCTGCACTTGTTGGCTTCGGTGAATAAGTTGAATACTTGCCACATATTAATATTTTTCTTAGCGGGACTATAAGAAAAGTTCTCATCCCTGTAAAAATTCCGTGCGATCAGATTCACATGGGTATCAGTAAACTCAAATTCAGGCAACAACTTCTTCTCTTTAGCCGGAAGATACTGGTATAGCCTTACCTTGCCAATCAGTTGTGCAAACTGGCTCTCTGTAAGGTTATAATTCTGTAATTTCCTCATCTGATTTAGATGGTTCTTTGCATTGTAACTGACAAATAGTTCGATGGTTTTAGTCATCAGCTCATTGACATTGGTCACCCTCACTTCATCACACAGTCCGTCGGTACTGACACAGAGGTTGCAGCAGACCATATTTTTAAATCCAATGAAGATTTTAAACTTCTCAATCCCTTTCTTACTGTACAGGTTCTCCTGATTATAGGCTCTTACACCTCCAACTGTTAGAGATAAGGTATTTCCCCCAACAATTTCAGTAATGGTCGGAATCTCCATACAAAAGGCCATTCTTTCGTAGTAGATGGTCTTGTCTGCATCAGTCAGTTCCTTGACAGGTTTATAGATAGCTTCGGGAGTTCTGCCCTTGATGATGTGGGATACCCTGATCTCAGGTTCTTTGATCTGTTCATTTTTAAATAGCTTTTGGGTGCATTCCCAGAGGGCTTCAATAAACCTGCTGTGGGATATGGTAATCTCATTGTCCTTACTGAATACAGGGATGATGCAGTCATTTTTGAGGTGATACAGGCTAACCTCTTTGGTATTGGCCTCAATGAAGTGTTTAGGTTTGTTCTCAGAGTTAACCACCTCGACAATAGGTGTATTTTTAGCCTCAATAAAAGGGTTTTCTTCTTCTGTTACAGGAGAATCCATGACGGAAGTTTCGACGCTTTCAACAGGCTGATTTTGGTTGTTAAAAAGCATAGTTGTGTTATTACGAAGCTGTCGGAGTTGCGGTTGAGTTTCCATAGTTTTGGATATTTTGTTGATAATTAGATTGTTTTGCTGAAAGTTGTGGAATTTGGTTACCCTGCTTACCCGCAGATGTGGTATTGCACCAATTCAGGATAAGTTTTCCTACCTGTGGAGTAATGACAAACTCAGGTCTATTCATAAATAATCCTGTCCTGTCTTTTGAGGCTACCGCATTGTGCTTAATGTCCAGATCGAATACAAGGGTAAATTCATAATCCACATTGTCCCTTTGAACAGCCTTTAACCCCACTTTCTCAGGAACCATTTTACCGTTGCGTTCACTCAGTACATAATCCTGCTTGCTCCGCATGGTGCAGATCACATGACACCTGCTGTTAAGGATTCTCTGGATAAAACAGTTCTGTCGAGGAGTTACTTTAGCCCAGTTGGCGAAGCTGTTTCCCTGTAGGTTCGCATGAAAGTCCAGCAGGTAATCCCAACAATGGGAGATGCTGTCGATGACAATCACCTCCATACCTGAAGCCTCGCACAGATCAATGGCCTGTATGTACTTCTCAGGGGTATAGGGAGCCTCTAATGTCAATACATTGTACTCTCCGAGGTGTGCATAGAGATCGGCTGATCCATTCTCTGTGTCGATGACAGCTATTTTGCTCCAGTCCGATACAATTCCATAGGCTATCAGCAGACTGCTATAGGTTTTGCCGGAACCGGATGATCCTTGCAGGGCCAGTTTCATTTTAGCTTCCCTGCGGGTTGATGGTCTAAGTTGCATACTAAGATGGTTTTAAAGGATAAACAATAGAAAGCATAGGGACTGCCTGATAAGACAGCCCCTATTGCGTTATTAAAGAAGAATCAAAAGCTACGACTACAATATTTCCAGTTTGGTAGCTCCGCCTTCACCTTCGTTGTGGAGCAGAAAGAAGGTTTCTCCCGTTTCGGTAGAGGCCACTTCGGAGACTACCGGATTGTTCAAAGGAGACTCAGGATACTTGGATGTTACCGCACCTGTCCCACAGCCATAGGAGAAGAAGCATTTGCCTGTCTGTTCGTTACGCAGGACTTTGATTTCATCGGTCTGTACGTTGGCTTTGAACTGAGCGACGCTCTGAGTGTTTAAAAATTTAAGATTTTCCATACCCACTAGATTTTAGGATTAAAAGATTCTGGCGGGGGGACTATCCCCTCGTCAAGAATTAGTGGGGGGTAATGGTGGAGTAGGGAGCGCTCAAATCCACTTAGTAAAATTTGAAAATTTACCCGCATAGAATTTTTAAACGAATAGTCCTCTTTTAACTTTTCCTATCATAATGGGGTAGTGCCGGTATAAAGTGGGGTGGTTATAGACTATATTGTATCGGTTTGTAAAGAGTGAATTGATCCTTTAGTCTATTGTCTAAGGATAAAATCTGCAAATTTATTTTGCCTTAAATTTTTGCAGAATACACACATATTCGCTGTTAATTCTAACGACTAAGTGTGTGTAACGTCTCCGGATTATTATTAAATGCAAAAAAAAATAGCTATCTTGTTGAGATAGATATAATTAGATGCCTGTATTGCCTATTCTGCGTCAGCATTTGCAGCAAATGCCATGATTTTATTGTATTTCTTTTCTATGTCACGTAGTCGTTTAATCTCTTCTTTGAGTAGAGTAGGATCATATTTTGCCAGTTTCAGATTGAGAGCTTTTAACTCCCGATTTTTAACCTTGAGAGTATATAACTCTTCGATAATTTTCTGAATAGGTTTTTGCAAATACATGGTTGTAAAATCTTGTAGATTGTCAGGCATTTTTTCTCGTGACATATGTGTAAATTTTTAGTTGAATGTTATATCATTGCGAATATAGAAATATTTGGAGTTATTTGCGTATTATACACACTTAGGTACTGTTAATTTTAATGACTATCGGTGTATTTTTCCCATCATAATGGGGTAGTGTAAGAGCTATATGTTGGTTGTTAATGGTATATATATTATGGGTTTGAGGATTATTCAAAATTTTTTCTCTAAATTTTTCGAGCATAAGCAGCAGAAAACACAAAATTTCTGCCTCGTCTTAGCAGAGAAAGGGCATCATGAGTTCATTCCGTTACCTATCAACCTTGATTTTGCCGCCCATTTATCCGAGTACAATCCTGATCGGTATGGTTTCGGCGTTGAACATCCCTTTGTTCAGGATAAAGCACTATTTTTCCTTGGTCTGTTGAGCAGTATTCCCGCCAGAAATGGGGATCTTATCGATGCTGACGGCTTCGTTCCTATCCATATGGCTACAGTCCGGGGTGGTATCAAGGACATTAAACTCTACGTGGATTACCTGATAAAAACAGGTATCCTTGTTTGCCGAAAAAGCTATATCCCCGGTGAAAAATCCAGAGGTTACAAGTGGGCAGCCAGGTATGAGGGGCAACCTTTTACTACCCGTTCGACTCCTTGCAAATATGCAGATAAGGTCACGCTTTACGATGATTCCAACGACAAAATAGCCTATCCCTATCTGTTCCATTGGTACGAGCAGCAGAAGTTATCCACTGACCCCCTTGCCGAGCAATATGCTTTTGCCATTAAAGAGATGAAAATGCAGGATAGCAGTAGGGCCAGTTGGGATAGAAATAGTGATACAGGCGGCCTGAAATTCCCCATTACACAATATCAGGCAGCCATCAGGAACATTGGCAAGATTAGATTTCATCACTATGAGCCTCACATAGACACGAATATTCATCGTCTGCATTCAGTATTAACCAATCTACAGAAGGATTACCGCAACTTTTTAAATTACGACGGACAGTCCCTTGTAAGCGTTGACATTAAGAACTGCCAGCCGTATTTGGCCTGTTTGATATTAAAGCCGGAGTTTTGGCAAGAAAATTCTCCTCTACCCCTATCCATACATACCTTACCATATAATATAACTACCACACTACATACACCCCCATCCTTACCCATTATGATAGGAAAATTCTTCGACGAGGTCAATCCTGAAAGTTTCGATGAGTTTTTCCGGTTGGTTTCCTACGGGGGTATGTACGAAAAGATAGCGGAGGTGGCAAATTCTCGGATAAAGGAACTTCCAGAGCCTATTTCACGTAAAGATGCTAAGACTCTGATGTTTCATTTACTTTTCTCTCGCAACCATGGCTCTCACAAAGATTTTGTCATTCGCCAAATGCGACAAATATTTGAAAAAGAGTTATTCCCTAAAGTGTCCGAGTTTTTCCGGTTGCTTAAGACGGAGTTTCCCGACGTGGCTATGGAGAAGCAACACAATCGCCTTTCCTGCCTGCTACAATCTATTGAGAGTTCTATCATATTACATAGGTGCTGTAAAAGGATTTGGGAAGAAATGAATCAGCAAGTACCCATCTTCACCATCCACGATTCCATCGTCACCATACCGAAGTATCAAAACTACATCGTTCATGTCATGATCGAGGAATTTTCACGCTGTATAGGAGTTGCACCGACCTTAAGCATAGAGAAATGGGAGCCAACCAACCTTAATCTCGACCTACTATCTAAAATTAAAGCTTCATAATGAATAATTAGGGCTGAAATTTTGCAAGATTCCCTTAAACGAATAGGAAATATTGCAGTTATATAGATAAATAGATTGATCCTGTTCTATTTCATTAGCTATTAGAGGGGGTAATAACAGTAATGATATTACTTATTTACGGGATTGATTGTCTGTTGGGTTAGTGATTTAGAGGGGGTGAAAGATGGAATACATACATAGTCTTATGAATAAGGCTAATTAAGTGTGTATCTCAGCATAAAACAGTCCAAAATCTTTCGGGCAGGTAGATGTTTTCTACATCGACAGCCTTTTTAAACAGAGGTGCTATCTGCTCGACGGTAAATCCTGCTATTCCACAACCTATCTCTGTGACGAAGAATGTTTTGTTAGGGTGTTGTTTTGCAAGTGATATAAACTCATCGACATGGGGCCGGATGGTATCTACACCCCCTTGCATAGTAGGAATAGCATAGGTTTGTCCTTGTAATCCTACTCCTTTTCCCCAGACGGCTCCCCATTGCATAGCTAATTTAGCTGCACCTCCTGCATGAAGTCCTTGTAGGTTACTACCGAATACAAAGACTTCATCAGGCTGTAATAAAGTGATCCATTGCGGGGTGATTCTTTGAATGGTCATATTGTTTTTCCTTAACATACACACTTCATTCTATAAATTAGATAGGACTAAGAGCGCAATTTATTTTGTTTGTATCCTTTGAGGAATATCTAAGAGTTAAAGATTGTGAATTAATTACTGAAATAACTCTGCCCTTAGAGTTCGTATATCTATTGCAGTAATATCATAGCTGTTAAAATCAGACCAGCATACCTGGTAGATTAATTGAAATTTTCCATTGGATTGCTTTTTCCATTTCTCCATCATCCCGCTATTAGCGGCTCCACATGCATTCTGTATAATTCTTGTCGTTAAATAAAATTTACTTTCAGAACCAAGGTCATCAAATGGAGGATAGTCCATTGGAATGACTTTTCCTTCGATTATTTTAAATATTCGCCACAGATTAACTCTATAAGGGCCAGCACCATATTTTACCACAATCAATTCTTTGTACCCATCAAAATCGACATCCCTAAAAAAGAATGTATTTTCAGGATCAGTGTAGTCAAGATTTAGTTCTTTCTTATTTCTTAGAGAATCTCTATCACAAAAGTTTGGGTCCCAATAATAATCTGTTTTAATGGTGAAGTTACTTTCACTATTTGAAAAGGTTAGGTGTGCGATTCCTCTTCTTAAAATCTCCTTATTAGGCGACCATTTCATTGTCACATTATATCCATTGACTAATTGGCGGTATCTAATAGTAATTATAGAATCGCCTAATGTAGTATCTTCATTATCCAGATATGTCTCTCTTGATAGTCTTGGATTGATTGCAATAACAATCTCTGGCTGAGGGTCAAATCTTGGATAAAATGAAGTGTCAAGTTGTATAGCATATATGACTTTCTTGGGGTGTTGTTGAACCAGATGCACTAGCTGTTTTCTGATGTATTTCAATTGTAAACTATCTTCCAGATGCTTATACCAGTTTGAATTGGGTTGTTTTGCCCAAACGGTATCTTGATCTATCTGAATGATTGTTACAGAGTCGCTAACAAACGTAGAAGAACTTTTAATTGATCTATTCCCACAGGCAAAACACAATGTAATGAGGGAAATGAATAGGAAAGTTTTCATAATTAAGTTTGATTTTTGTACACACTTAGTTCTATATGATCATTAGAACTAAGTGTGTATTTGTAAATTTTCAAAATCTATCTTCCATTGATGTTTTACCAAGAAATCAGTACCTAATATTCCATGCAGTTGGTAGCCTGTCTCTTTTTGAATCTGATTGAATCCTACGCTACACTCCATGCAGGTAAATGGTTCGGAGAATTTCAAGGTGTCCTCAATGATGAAATCAAATTGAGCAGTTAGGGTGGATGAAGTTTGTCCATTGGTTGTGATGATATTTTGGCCTTGTTCGGAGTTGGTGATTTTATCTTTAAAGTGGTTATATACGGTTATATCCATAATAGATCGGTCTGATCCTGTATCTACTAAGAGTAGAGAATGGTTCTCTGCATTGAAGAGTTTAACGGGGATTACTGGTAGCCCTAAGGTTTGGATGGAGAATGTGATGGGGATAGAGTGTGCTTTATTCTGATGCATTGGTTGTTTTCTTTTTGGGCTTGTATGAAAATATAAAACCACATACACTAATCATGACCACTCCTATTAATAGTAGTTTGATAAAGTCATTTGTCCGAGCTTCTTTGTTAAAAGAGAGTTGGTATTCTATACCCGTGATTTTGTAAAAGACTTTCCAATAATAGTTGGAAATATAATGAGGTGCTTCTCCCCAAGATAGAGTTCCGTATTCTATTAGTCTGTAGTAATCGTTTTGTAAGGAGGGGAATGAATTTATCTCATACCATTTATTGGGAGTATAGGCTCCTTTATATTGAGGCGCCTCTTCTAAAAAATATTCTAAAGCAGAATTGTAACATCCCTGAACACTCGGCCACATATCTATTCCATAATCATAGTGTTCATTACGATAACCTAATGAAGCAGACCTGATGTTGTGAATCTGATATACATCGTTTGTTTGTTTTAGAAGGATTGTTAATTGGAACCCACCATCATTTAGTAGATGAAATTGTTTAATATCTGAAAAGGATTCGTTTTTTTTAAGTATTTCAGGCATTGGAACTTTTTCGGTTTCAACGCTATAGTTTAATACATCCATGATGATGTTCTGCCCTGCTAGGATATTATCTATTTGACTGTAAATATCCTGCTTGAGCTTATCTTGCTTGCTGTCAAGATATAGGTTTATTCCAATACACCATATACCAATAGCAAGAGCACATCCAAGCAATGTTTTTATTATTCTTAGTGTCATAGGATTATTGCATTTCTGTTAATGATTCATGTTGCCAAATGATTTTGCCTTGTCGGTTTATATATCCCTCTATTTTTAATGTCCTGTGGTTTATTCCAAATGGGGCTAATCCTCTATTAAAATGACTCACGTAGTCATATTTACAAGGAATGACCTGTTTCCCGATGGTGTCAATATATCCCCATTGATCATTTTGCATTACGGCAGCCAGTCCTTCGTTAAAGGCTTGTACACTATCATATTGAGGTGGAATTACAATCTGAGCTTGCTCATTGATAAAGCCCCATTTCCCATTTAATCTGAATCCTCCTCTATCATAATTAAATGAGGTTAAACTATTATGAGGGAGCCATGGGGTAATTTTATCACCGACTTTATTGATATATTGGCATCCTAAAAGCATATGCGTATAAATGGCTACGCTTTCATAAAAAGGACTTAGATTACAAAAATCATATGGGCCAAGTTTGGTATTGCCTTGCCGGTCAATCCCCATACAGTAGTTCTCTATTTCGATGTGTCCATTCTTGCGATATTTGGTTTGGCGATACTTTACAGTTGCTACTCCATTATAGAATGATTGGGCACTATGGTATTTGGGCTGTATTACCATTTCTCCTTTGGGGTTAATGTAGCCCCATCGGATATCCGATCGTAAACGTTTCAATCCTGCTGTGCTGTCAACACAATTAACAGCTACTGGAGCTAAACCCTCACGAAATCTTTTTGCCCCCTCATATAAAGGAGCCAACACAACTTTCCCATGCGTATTGATGTAGCCAAATTTACCAGAGGTATCTTGGTACATAGCTAAACCTCTGCTAAAGCCAAGCTCGTTGAAATGATAAATAGCCGAGTCGGAGTGTTTTTCAAGCCATCCGCAAATGTGGCGGATAACTAACTTTGGCTCGATTTGGAATTGCCCTTTTTTATTAAGATAGCCGTATTTATAGGTAATGCGTTTAGAATAGAGAATGCTGGTGTCTTGTTGTATCTGTGCCGTAATTTGCAGGAATTTATCAGAGCGTTTAATACTGTCAATGTTATAGTCGGTTATTACTACTCCTAATCCATTGCGGAAAATATCAGCTTTTAAATATTTAGGCTCCACGATGACCTTTCCTGTACTGTCGATATATCCATATTTTCCATCTACACAGATTGGATATAATACGTCATCTGGTTGCGGAGTGTAAGAACATGATGTTGCAATGGTGTTTAAAGTGCATATAATAAATATTTTACAGATGATTTTGGGCATTGTGATTAATTTCTTCATGACGCGTTGTTATTAGTTAGTGAATCGATCCAAACTGTAAAGTTTTGAGGATACTGAGTGTCTTGCTTGATTTTCTTCCATGCAAATTGAAATGCAGGTTTTGAGCAAGCTGATTCTATTCCATGTTGCCAATTTTGCCAATTTTGTGCTCCTATGTCCTTTTTTAAAGAATACTCTTCGAGGCATAAATCAAAATAGACTCTCATATATCTTAAAGTAGCATCCCATTTTTCAGGTTGGTCAGGTGTAAAATTCTTGTCATTGATATTTTCCGGGAAATGTAAAATAATATCATGGTAGCGTTTTGTGTAATTAGCGAATAGATTGATTCTTTGCTGCCTATTGAATTGGCGAATAGCAATAATGAGACCGCAGGAGGGTATTATAATGGATGCCCATTGTAGCCAATAATTAAGACATGTGCACATGATGACAGTCATTTACTCCTGTCAAGCCCCTCACAGAATGTTAGTGATAGCATAAAGAAAGCGTGGGACTGATAGCCCATTTCAGCTAGTAGGCCCTAGGAAGCCCTGACAATGAAATAAGCAACAGCCCACGCCATAATAGATATGACATGAGAGAGATTTGCCTATTCTCTTGTCCGATGAATTTCCTAGGTTCACTAGCAAGAATAGAACTAAACACTTTCTTGTGTTCAAATATGTCTGCTATCTAATAGACAGCAAAACAAAGATATGAAATATTTGAAACAATCAAGTGCACATCTCCCTTTAGGGCTGTTGCCGGGATAAAATTAAGAGAAACTTTCCTGAAAATGACTATTTTACTTGCTGTTTATTCGTCGCAATTTCGGGGGGGTAGATATATGCAAAAGGATTTACCTACAATAGATAAATCCTTTAGGAAACTGTACGCATTTACTTTGTGGGTTTATGTAGAAGTAAGTGTGTAAAATAGATTATAAAGTTATGATGTCGGATATGGGCGTAGTCGCCGGAATCGTTTGAACGGGCGTTCCTGTTAACTTCAATGGATTAAATGATAGAATCCGATCTGTCACTTCTCCTTTTGAATTTTTACCTCTTTGAGTGTCACAAATTAATCGAATGAAAGGTCTTACTTCGGACTCTTTAATTTGTCGTCCTTTACCATAAACGGAGGCAATGATATTGGCTTTGATAAGCAACTCATCTCTCGTGTAAATCTTATTAAGTGCTAGATGTTTCGTAGCTAAAGTTTTAAACGGATGGTTTTCATCAAGAGCCCAAATGAGAGCCTTGCTTTTAAATCCTTTGTACCATTTCTCATTGGTTTGAACATTCTCCTGTAGTTGTCGGACAAGTTGAAGAAAAGGAATGTAGTGATACAACTCCTGAAATCTCTTCAAAAATACTTGCTCAACTTTGGATATGCCTTTTTGTCTTGCTAATGTTTTCAATTCCTTGCCAGTCAAAGATCTAGAGTTGTGTAAGGAGTGTAGTTGCTTAACTAAGCGGTCGATACTTTGCTGGTTGATTTTATTGTATTGTTCATCTGATAATTTCTCTTGTTCAAGCTGTTCTTTTGACGCCGCTCGATCATCTATTGTCACATTAATATGGTGTCCCTCTTTAGCCAATCGATCGGGAAGGCCCATTGGATCATTATATACTTCCATTTTCATGATGGCACTTTCATAAATAGCGTCGATATTGAAATAGGAAATATCACAGTTATTCTCAATATTTGTTCTTACGATACTAATTGGCGTTTGGTCGATATATGCTTTTTTAGATCGTTCGATGATGTCTGTCTGAATCAAGGCAAATGTTTCATCTACTAACTTTGGGTAGTTGGCGATAATCTTTTTAGAAGCTAAAGCATAATCTTTCAGATCAGAAGCTAGTTTTAATAAGTATTCACGGTACTTTGCCGGGATTATCTGCCACTTGATGGATTTGGAGTCAAAAATGACCGTTTCACTGTACGGGCCTTGCTTATCTCGGCATCGTCCGGCTATTTGAGTGAGTTTGGCTGGTGACAATAACGTATAGGTATTTTGTGTATTGGAAATGGAGATGAGATCATACCTATCATCAATGTCTATGCCTACATAGTAGGTACAAGTAAGGAATGTGATTCTTTTATGCAATTTGGCATCGGTGAGTTCTTTATAGTATTCTCCGGCTGTGGTTTCACTTGCAGGACTGCATAGTATGGCACAATCTTGTTTGAGTGGTTCATCCAAGAGCTCGATGACTTTACGGATATATCGGATGCTATTATACGCAATGACTATTTTATGATCTGTTGTCTTGTACAGTTTCTCAATCCGTTCTTTTGTGACAATGTGGTGATTTTGCGCGTGAACAAGATGGATGTTGCGTTGCCGATTTTGTGTATAGGTCAATTCAATCAATGGTTCTTGGTTGATTGCAGGGTTGGAAAATTCACTGATAGTTGCGGATACAAGACACCTATTTTGGAATGGGAATTTGAAATAATAGTCAATCACATTTTCTAATTTGGGCCTGTAAGTATTGTCGGTTTGGTAGATGTCTATCTCATCGACCATAAAGAAAAAATCTCTGTATACTCGCTTCTCTCCAATGGTTTTAATCAGAGGGCCTACACTATCTGCTACAACCAGAAATTTCTTACCTCTGCTGATATTGTGGTTTAAATATTCTCGGATTCTTTTTGTTGTATCTTGTTCTGTGATATCACCGATGGGACTACCCACATAGCAGTAGGACTGGTTTTCTTCAAGTCCTTTCTTATACTTCGTATAGGCCAATGATTTAGTGGGTACTACAATGATGCTATTTCGTTTTGTTTTTAGTTCCAATGTGGTAGCTCCAATGCCAGTGCGATTCTTTTTGATAACGCCCCAAGGTGTTGTATAAAAGATGTCGGCTAACTTTTTCTCACTATCCAGTTGGATAGCTATGCGCACAATTTTTCCCGTATCGCTATTGGTAGTAATGGTGATTTGTACATTTTCTTGGAATGGCTTTTTTAATTGTGCACCTAAGATGGAGCGGAGATAAGAATCTTTCTCAGGATCATTGTCAATGTTTGCATAAATTATTTCATATTTCTCATCAGGATAATCAAAGTTAATCATGAACTTTTCATCTCCGGGTTCTAACTTCCCATTCTTGATAATTCCCAATTTAAAATCATCATTCGGTTTCATACGCATTTAGTTCAAGTCAATATTAGAAGTAAGTGTGTATTCTGTACACACCTACCTCTAATTTAACTAAAAGTGTTGATCCTAACTACAAAAGATTTTGCATCGCCTCGTCTATCTGGTCGTTTTCGAAGCTATCCAAGTAGATTTGGGTAGTGGACAGGTCAGAGTGACCAAGAGATTCTGAAATAATGGCAATATTGACCCCTGAACGCTTCAATACCGTCGCATAGGTATGTCTGGCCACATAGGTGGTCAGATTGTCAATGCCGAATTCTTTGCCCAGCTTTTTGAGCTTGCTATTGACATGTCCGATGACTTTGTGTATTCTGTTATCTATTTGTAAAGGGGTTGTATGTTCTGTTTTGTTCAGAATGGGAAATATATAATCATCGTCGCCATAAAAGGGCGAAGCATAGCGCCGGATAATCTCCAATGCCTGCTCAGAGAGCTTGAAGTTGATGATTTTGCCCGTTTTCTTGCGGGTGTAGTATATCCGCTCTTTCTTGATATCGGAGTGTTTCAACAGGGCTATATCCGTGAAATTGATTCCTGCGCCCAAATAGCTGAATACAAAAATATCTCGACTGAAACGGGTGTAGAAGTCTCTGTCAGATAGGTCTGCTGCCATGATTTTGAGTATTTCCTCTTTCTCGATGGCTCTTTTGGTAGTTGGGGTGTTGAATTTGCTGACCTTGAATTTGTCGAATGGATAGGCCTCTTTACTGGCATATCCCTGCTCAATCGCCAAGTTGTAAATCCTTCTTAGAGTTCTGAATAGCTGGCTGATAGTATTGCCTTGGCATGATTTTTCTTTTAGCCATTTCTCATAACTTTTCAACCAATCTAGAGTGATTGCACTACAGGGAATGTTCAATTTGCCTGCTGTGAATTTACGGAGTGATCTTAAAGAGTAGCTATAGACCTGCGAATTGCCAATTTTCTGAGTCTTAATCAGGGTTTTGATATGACTGCAATATAGCTCTTCGATGGTTTTAGGGGCTAGAGTGTTCTCTACAGCATCAACAAGAATTTGCGGGGTGTATTCTTTTTTGTTGGCCGTAAATTCAATGATTTTGGAGTTGTATTGAGTTTTCTTTGTAAGAATGATTTTTTCGATATGTTCTTTGTTAGAGCAATTAGGTTTAGGTTGATTTTTGGTGAAGTCCCATTCTTTCGAAGGAATGGATATGCCCAAAGAGATGTATTTGGTTTTTCTGTCCTTTGTCACCCTGAGCATCAAAGGGTGATTGCCATTATTCAGGACTTTAGACTTGTAACAGATGACTTCTACTGTTGCATTCACGGTATTCTTGGTTTAAACACCGGTTTAAACAGACCTCCGAAAATGCCCCCAAAATCAAACACAAAAAAAGCAGTCAGATTTCTCTAACTGCTTGATTTTTAGTGTGGGAGCTGAGGGATTCGAACCCCCGACCCTCTGCTTGTAAGGCAGACGCTCTGAACCAACTGAGCTAAGCTCCCTTCTTTGCTGCAATCCTTGTTCCTGATTGCGAGTGCAAAGATAAGCAAAATATTTTTACCTCCAAATTTTCGGTTGCAAAAAGCGATAAAAAATAGCGGATGCCTATTTTTTTACCGCGATCGCAAGCTCTTTGAGCTGTTCGTCCGAGATTTCCGACGGGGAGTCGATCATCATGTCGCGGCCCGAATTGTTCTTCGGGAAGGCGATGTAATCGCGGATCGAATCGGCGCCGCCGAACAATGCACAAAGGCGGTCGAAGCCGAAAGCGATGCCGCCGTGGGGCGGTGCGCCGTATTTGAACGCATTCATCAGGAACCCGAACTGTTCTTCGGCCAATTCGTCGCTGAAGCCGAGTACTTCGAACATCTTGTGCTGTAATTCCGAGTCGAAAATACGGATCGAACCGCCTCCCACTTCGACGCCGTTTACTACGAAGTCGTAAGCATTGGCCCGTACCTTGCCCGGATCGGTGTCGAACAGGCCGAGGTCCTCGAATTTCGGCGAGGTGAACGGATGGTGCATGGCGTAAAAACGCTGTGTCTCATCGTCCCACTCCAGCAGGGGGAAATCGACCACCCACAGCGGCGCAAATTTCGCATGGTCGCGAAGCCCCAAGCGCGAACCCATTTCGAGACGAAGCTCGCACAGTGCGCTGAGGGTCTGCTTGCGCGTCCCGGAAAGGAGCAGCAACAGGTCGCCCGGTTTGGCGCCGCATTTGGCAGCCCAGGCACTCAGGTCGCTTTGCGAGTAGAATTTATCGACGCTCGATTTGAACGACCCGTCGGCTTCGCAACGGACGTAAACCATTCCTTTCGCACCGATCTGCGGACGTTTTACAAATTCGGTCAGTTCGTCGAGCTGTTTGCGGGTATATGTGGCGCATCCTTCAGCACAGATGGCGCCGATATATTCGGCCGAGTCGAATACGCCGAAACCTTTACCCTGTGCCAGCGAGGTGATATCGTTGAATGTCATTCCGAAGCGGATGTCGGGCTTATCCGAACCGTAGAGTTCCATTGCGTCGGCCCACGTCATACGCGGGAACTGTTCGATCATGTTGATGCCGAGAATGTTTTTGAACAGGTATTTGGCCATTCCTTCGAACAGCTCCAGCACGTCGTCGCGATCGACGAACGACATCTCGCAGTCGATCTGTGTGAATTCGGGCTGACGGTCGGCCCGCAGGTCCTCGTCGCGGAAGCAGCGCACGATTTGGAAATAACGGTCGTAGCCCGAGACCATCAGCAGCTGCTTGAACGTTTGCGGCGATTGCGGCAGCGCGTAGAACTGCCCCGGATTCATGCGTGAGGGCACGACGAAGTCGCGGGCGCCTTCCGGAGTCGATTTGATCAAGTAGGGCGTTTCGATCTCGAGGAAGTTCTTTTCGTCGAGGTAGTTGCGGGTCGCCTGTGCGATTTTATGGCGCAGGATCATTGCGTTTTTGAGCGGGTTGCGGCGCAGGTCGAGGAAGCGGTAGCGCATCCGCAGGTCATCGCCGCCGTCGCTGTTGTCTTCGATCGTGAAGGGCGGTGTCTGCGCAGCGTTCAGGACTTTCAGCGAATCGAGAACCACTTCGACTTCACCGGTGGGGATTTTCGTATTCTTCGAAGCCCGTTCCACCACTTTGCCGGTCGCCTGGATCACGAACTCGCGGCCCAGTTTGTCGGCGGTCTCTTTCAGCTCGGCGGGCGAGTGCTCGTCGACTACCAATTGCGTGATGCCGTAGCGGTCACGGATGTCGATGAAGGTCATTGCGCCGAGGTTGCGCACTTTCTGCACCCAACCCGAGAGGGTGACTTGTTGTGAGAGGTTCGTGTTGCGGAGTTCGCCGCAGGTGTGGGTTCTGTACATTATATCGGAAATTTTATATTTTTGTCATTCCGGCTCGAACGTAAAAAAAATAGACCGAACCATTTAGCCGTTCCAAACAAGTTTCAAAGGTATAAATTTCTAATGAACGAAATACAAAACAAAGACGATTTTTTCATGCGCCAGGCGCTTGCCGAGGCACGCAGGGCGTTCGATTTGGGAGAGGTTCCGATCGGAGCCGTGGTGGTTTGGGGCGATCGGATAGTCGGTCGCGGACACAACCTGGTCGAAACGCTGAACGATCCTACGGCGCATGCCGAGATGCAGGCGATTACGGCGGCCACTGCTTCGGTCGGGGGCAAATACCTGTCCGAGTGCCGTCTGTATGTAACGGTTGAACCGTGCGTTATGTGTGCCGGCGCGTGCTATTGGTCGCAGGTCGGTAGCGTGATTTACGGGGCCGCCGATCCCAAACGCGGCGTTTCGACGGTCTCTCAGGCCGTGTTCCACCCGAAAACAACGGTACGGGGAGGGATACTCGAAGCCGAATGCGGGGAGTTGGTCAGCAGCTTTTTTCGAAAATTGAGGAAATAACCCGGCCTTGGAAACCTGCGGAAGATTCGGGAAGCGTGCAGGAGCAACCAGGTAAGCTTCCTGTAAGTTTAAAAGCCGGGGTACCGCGACACGGTCCGGACTCTTTGGGAAAGCGGCGGCTGTACGCTTCGGGTTAGCGTAAAGGATAGTGTGATTGTGTTTTGTGATATTTTGCAATGCGACGAGGCATTGGGTTAACATTATTCGTATATTTGCGAACAGAGGGAAGGGTGATGACAAAAAAAGCGATTACGGACAAACAGAAACAGACGGCCAGGTATGCCAAAGCATTGGGACATCCCGTACGTGTCGCCATTTTGCAAATGCTTTCCAAACAAGCGTGTTGTTATCATGGTGATATGTCGGAAATTTTACCTGTTGCTAAAAGTACTTTGTCCCAGCATCTTAATGAACTGAAAGATGCCGGACTTATTCAAGGCGAAGTTACTCCGCCGATGGTTAAATATTGTATTAACAAGGATAATTGGGCTAAGGCCCGACAATGCCTTAACGATTTATTTGAATAACCGAATTGCAGAAAAACAGGCGGCTTTATTTTCTATTCCTTACGGGATAAAGACAGGGAAACGGAATCTTTCTCAGGCCGTTCGAATGTCAGCTGCAAAACGATTATAGTTAAAGGGCGCAGGGAGCGTGCAAATGGTTTACTCACCAATGACTGCTCCGAATCGCGAGTGTTTTGTATTATTGTTGTTCGTAAATTAACGAATTAGTACATTGGATTATGAGGTACGAAGATGACAAAAAGAAGTTGGTAAAGCAGCGCTATAATGAGCTCGCTTTAGTTAAGAATGCGGAGTCGATGAAGAAATGTTGTTGTAATCCTGCAGTCCCGTCGCAAAAAGTCTTTACGATTATGAGCGAGGATTACAGTAAACTTAATGGTTACGAGCCGGATGCGGATTTGGGAGTGGGGTGCGGCCTGCCTACTCAATATGCCGGAATCAAGCCCGGCGACACTGTCGTCGATCTTGGGGCCGGTGCCGGCAACGACTGTTTTATTGCACGCGAAGAGGTTGGAACAACGGGCAGGGTTATCGGGGTGGATTTTGCGCCGAACATGTTGCTTAAAGCAAGGGAAAATGCGCAACGACGAGGTTTTACGAATGTGGAATTTTTAGAAGGCGACATTGAAAATATGCCGTTACCCGATGCGATGGCCGATGTGATCGTGAGCAATTGTGTGCTCAATTTATTGCCGCGCAAGGATCGGATTTTTAAAGAGATATATCGGGTTTTGAAGCCGGGTGCCCGTTTCTGTATCTCGGATGTTGTTTTGGATGGGCTGTTCCCTCAGGAATTTACAGACAATGCTGCGATGTATGCGGGATGCATTGCGAGTGCTATTCAACGGGAGGATTATCTCCGCGAAATAGCGCGGGCCGGATTGGTCGATATTGCGGTTGTGCGAACCAAGACGATTGCGATTCCGAACGACGTGCTGAAAGAACATCTGGATAAAACGACCATTCAAAAATATAAAAAGGGCAATGTGGGAATTTATTCCATTACCGTGACGGGAAAGCGTCCGTAAGATAAAATGCCAATAGTGCAACAAGTCAAATTACCAACTTGTTGCACTATTAGTAAAAGAATTTCTCGAAAAACTTCACGTTGTATCAAGATTTCCGATTGCTGATTGTTCGTGTATCGTTCTTACATCCATGTGTTTACGAGTCTTCCGCGTGGCCGGTGCCGAAACGATGTGCCGGTATGCCGGAAGAGGTTAGTCTTTGTAGACTTCCTTGCGGGCCGCTTTCAGCGTGTTTTTCATCAGTGAGATGATCGTCATCGGACCGACGCCGCCCGGTACCGGGGTGATGTAGCTGCACTTGGGCGCGACTTCATCGAATTTGACATCGCCGAGCAGTTTCCAGCCCGATTTGGTCTTGTCGCTTTTGACGCGTGTGATACCGACATCGACGATCACCGCCCCGTCTTTGACCATATCGGCCGTGACGAATTCGGCCTGTCCGAGCGCCGCGATGATAATGTCCGCTTCACGGACCACCTCCTTCAGGTTTTTGGTGCGGCTGTGGCACATCGTAACGGTGCAGTCCCAACCTTTTTGCGAGAGCAGGTTTGCGATCGGACGGCCGACTATGTTGCTGCGGCCGATAACGACGCAGTTCTTGCCTGAGGTTTCGATATCGTAGTGTTTGAGCAGCTCGAGGATGCCGTCCGGCGTGGCGGGCAGGTACGAGGGCAGGCCCGAGATCATGCGTCCGGTGTTGACCGGATGGAAACCGTCCACGTCTTTGCGAGGGTTAATCGCTTCGATCACTTTTTGTTCCGAGATGTGTTTCGGCAGGGGCAATTGTACGATGAATCCGTCCACGTCGGGATCGTTGTTCAGTTTGGCGATTTCTCCGAGCAGGTAGGCTTCGCTGATCGCTTCGTCGAGGCGCAGCACCGTCGAACGGAAGCCCACTTCGGCGCAGCATTTCTCCTTGTGGCCCACGTAAGTCTGGCTCGCTCCGTCGTTGCCGACCAGGATGGCGACCAGATGAGGTGCGCGGTGTCCTGAGGCCACCCAGGCTTCCACCTCGGCGGCGATCTCCTTGCGCAGTTTGGCTGCGACCTCTTTCCCGTCTATGATAGTCATATCAGTGATTTTATGTTGTCGTTGATTTTATATGCGATATATACGTCGGTCTTACAATGGCTGTGGCCCGGTCCGGTTTGCAGTCGGAAACGGTCCGCAACCGCAAGGATGATAGAGTGTTACCTGCGTCGTTTTGAAAGCGGCGGTTGGCTGAACGGGTGACGTGCCGTTTTCGCCGGGTCTGCGTTTTATCGTTTGAAGCCCCTCGGATTAAATCCTTTGGGCATCTTAGGCATGCCTCCGGCAACGCTTTTCATCACTTTGCGCGTGTCCTCGAACTGTTTGAGCAGGCGGTTCACGTCCTGCATCGTCGTACCGCTGCCCGTCGCAATGCGCTGGCGCCGGCTGCCGTTGATGATCGACGGATCTGCGCGTTCGGCCGGGGTCATCGAGTGGATGATCGCTTCGGTCTGTTTGAATACGTCGTCGTTGATCTCGACGTTTTTGAGCATCTTGCCCACGCCGGGGATCATTCCCGCCAGGTCTTTGAGGTTACCCATCTTTTTGATCTGGCTGATCTGCGTGAGGAAGTCGTTGAAGTCGAACTGGTTTTTGACCAGCTTTTTCTTCAGCCGGCGCGCCTCCTCCTCGTCGTATTGTTCCTGAGCCTTTTCGACCAACGACACGATGTCGCCCATGCCGAGGATACGGTCGGCCATACGCTCGGGATGGAACACCTGCAGCGCATCCATCTTTTCGCCCGAGCTGATGAACTTGAGCGGCTTGTTGACTACCGCGCGAATCGAGATGGCTGCACCGCCGCGGGTGTCGCCGTCGAGTTTGGTCAGTACGACGCCGTCGAAATCGAGACGGTCGTTGAACTCCTTGGCCGTATTGACTGCGTCCTGACCGGTCATCGAATCGACCACGAAGAGCGTTTCGCCCGGTTTGACGGCAGCCTTGATGGCCGTGATCTCCTGCATCATCTGTTCATCTACGGCCAGACGTCCGGCCGTATCGACGATTACCGTGTTGAGGTGGTTCGTCCGGGCGTACTTGATCGCATTCTCGGCAATCTGTACCGGGTTTTGGTTTCCCTCTTCGGTGTAGACCTCCACGCCGATCTGCTGCCCCAGAATCTTTAGCTGCTCGATAGCGGCAGGACGGTAAACGTCGCCCGCAACCAACAAAACCTGGCGGCCTTTTTTGCTCTTGATCAAGTTGGCGAGTTTGCCCGAGAAGGTGGTTTTACCCGAACCCTGCAAGCCTGCGATCAGGATTACCGCGGGGTTGCCTTCTAAGGTGATGTCGGTCATCGTGCCTCCCATCAGTGCGGCCAGTTCGTCGCGCACGATCTTGGTCATCATCTGGCCCGGCTTCACCGATTTGAGGACATCCTGGCCCAGCGCCTTGGTTTTTACCTCGTCGGTGAAATTTTTGGCGACCTTGTAGTTGACGTCGGCGTCGATCAGTGCGCGCCGGATCTCCTTGAGGCTTTCGGCAACGTTGATTTCGGTGATCCGGCCCTCTCCCTTGAGGATTTGAAACGACCGTTCGAGCTTGTCCGTTAGATTTTCAAACATGGCAGTGTGTAGAAATTGATAGAGGGATTCTCGTTAACAGAACGCAAAAATACAACTTTTTCCGGAAAAAGCCCCGCGTGGTTCCCGAATCGGGGAAATGTGCGATGGAAATATAACGTATGGGACCGGAGTATGCCGGGCGACGGCCTGGGCGGATTTATTTGTTGCGCTCCAGAACGAAGTCGGCGAACCGCCGCATGCTTTCGCGTACCGGCGATTCGGGATAATTCTCCAGCGAGGTAAGCGCTTTGTCGCGGTATTGGGTCATCACCGTCGCGGCATGTTCGAGTCCGCCCCGTTCGCGTACCGTGCGTGCGAGGTAATCGACGTTGGCGGGCCGCTGGCGGATGTCGCTGAGTTTGCCGATCAGTTTGCCGTGTTCGGCTTCGGAGCTGTTTTCGAGGACGTAGAGTAGCGGCAGCGTAATCTTGCGCTCGCGCATGTCGCCGCACATCGGTTTGCCGGTCACCTCCATCGGCGAGAAGTCGAGGATGTCGTCCTTGATCTGGAACGCGATGCCGAGGTTCGTGCCGAAGTCGCGCATCGCTTTGATCTGTTCGGGCGTTGCGTTGACCGAAATGGCACCGATAGCCCCGCATGCCGCCAACAGCGATGCGGTTTTTTTGTAGATGATGTCGAGGTAGAGTTCGCGTGTCATGCGCAGGCTTTCCGACAGTTCGGTCTGGGTCAGTTCGCCTTCGCTCATCTCGTGTACCGAACGGGTCGCTTCGGAGAGCATGTCGTCGCCCCCCTGCTCCATGCAGACATGGTAGGTGCGGGCGAAAATGTAGTCGCCGATGAGCACGGCCGTGTGCGAGCGCCACAGGGCATTGACCGACGGGGCGCCGCGCCGTACGAAGGCTTCGTCCACTACGTCGTCATGGATCAGCGATGCGGTATGCAGCATTTCGACGAGCGAGGCGCCCAGGTAGCTGCGCGTGCCGATTTCACCGTGCAGGGCCGCCGAGAGCAGCACCAGCAGCGGACGCATCTGTTTGCCGCGGTTTGCGAGGATGTAGTTGCAGATCGAGGAGACATAGCCGCTGTCGCTGTGGAGAATTTCCGTGATGAACGTCTCGTAGCGGCGGACCTTGTCGGCGATGGGTTGCTGTATCTCCTCTAAAGTGGCCATAAGTGATTTTATAGAAGGTACAAATATCAGCGTTTTTTCCGAATTGGCAAAGCCGCCGGTGGATTATCTCAACAATTTTTTGTTACTTTGCACTTCAATCTTAGACTTTTCGGCTGCATGGAGCATAAAAGGAATATTGTCCGGGCGCTGCCCTACCTGGCTGCGCTGATCGTTTTCTTGATAGTCACGCTCTTCTGTTTTGCCCCGCAGTTCGAGGGCAAGGTGCTCTCTCAGCACGATATCCTGCAGTACGACGGCATGACGGAGGATATCCTGCAGCACCGCGAGGCTTTTGGCGAAGATCCGCAGTGGGAGGGCAACATGTTCTCCGGGATGCCTGCCTACCTGATCAATATGAAGTACGACGGTGCGGTGGTGAAAACCCTCTCTAAGGCTTTCTATTTCCTCGGGCAGCCCGCGGCGTTGATTTTCCTGGCGATGGCCTTTTTCTTCTGCATGTTGCTTTGCATGAAGGTCAATCCGTGGATCGGCCTGATTCCGTCGTTGGCATACGGTTTTTCGACCTACTTTTTTGTGATTATAGGTGCCGGGCACATGACCAAAATGATGGTGCTGGCTTTCGCGCCGATGCTTTTCGGCGGCGTGTGGTACGCTTATCGGCGCAATATGTGGGCCGGCGCCGCGCTTACCGCGTTTTTCGGTTCGTTGATGATTGGTGCGAACCATCCGCAGATCACCTATTATTTCCTGATGATCGTTGCGGCGTTCTGGATCAGTGAGTTGGTCCGGGCTTATAAAGAGAAAATACTCGCCCGTTTCGCGAAGGTGACGGGATTGCTGGTATTGGCCGGCGTGCTGGCTGTCGGCAGCAATGCGGGGATGCTCTATTATATCCAGACGCATTCTAAGGATACGATCCGCGGCGGCAGCGAACTGAAAGCGTCCTCTTCGTCGATGGAGGGAAAAGAGGGGCTCGACCTGGAATACGCTACGGCCTGGAGCTACGGCAAAGGCGAGACGCTGAACCTGCTGATCCCGAACCTTTACGGAGGGAGCTCCGAAGGGGGCTTCAGCGATGACGGCGAAGTTGCGCAGGCCCTTACCAAATACGGTGCGCGCAACATGGCTACGCACCTGCCTGCCTACTGGGGACCGCAACCGATTACCTCGGGGCCGATGTATGTGGGTGCCGTGGCGCTTTTCCTCGCCGTTTTGGGTTTGTTCCTGTTGCGCCGCCGGGTGACGGTGTGGATCGTCGTCATTGCGTTGCTGGCGATCCTGCTGGCATGGGGAAAGAACCTGATGTGGTTCACCGAGTTGTTCTATTATTATTTCCCGATGTACGACAAGTTCCGCACGGTTTCGACGATCCTGGTGATCGTCGGCTGGTGCGTGCCGCTGCTCGCCGCGCTGACACTGCAGAAACTGTGGAGCGGGGAGGTGCCTCGGGAGAAACTGTTCAAGGGATTGAAGTATACGACGATCGCCGTGGGCGGTATCGCCTTGCTGTTCCTGTTGCTGGGCGGTACGTTGCTGTCGTTTACGGGCGAGGGGGACAGCCAAATGTTCGGCGGTCAGCAGGTCGATGACGTTTTTGCCGCGATGCGTGCCGAGCGGGCGTCGCTGATGCGTGCCGACGCGCTCCGTTCATTGGTGTTCGTGCTGCTGACGGCCGGGACGGTGTTGCTGTTTTACCGGCAGAAGATCAAACGGGGGGGCTTCGTGCTGGTACTGGCGCTGTTGGTGACTGCCGACATGGTGCCGGTGAACCTGCGTTACCTGCGCCGCGACAAATTCGTAGAGGAGCGTCATAATACGATCCGTCCGACGGAAGCCGACAAACAAATATTGGCCGACAAGGAGTTGGGTTTCCGCGTGCTGAACATGACCGTCAGTCCGTTCAACGATGCGACGACCTCTTACTTCCACCGTTCTGTGGGTGGATACCACGGGGCCAAACTGCGCCGTTACCAGGATCTGATTGAGCGGTATCTGGGAAAAATGGATATCGGCGTGTACAACATGCTCAACACGAAATACGTTATCGTGCAGGGTGAGGACGGAACTCCTGAGGCGCAACTCAATCCCGGAGCCAACGGTGCGGCTTGGTTTGTCGATTCGGTACGCCTTGTGGACGGACCCGATGCCGAAATTGCAGCGCTCGGAGGGCTGGACACCAAAACCGTGGCGGTCGTGGACAAACCGTTCGCATCGCTGGTGGAAAACGTGGCTCCGGCTGCCGACTCGGCTGCGAGGATCGCGATGACCGAATACCGGGTGAACCTGCAACGGTATGAATATACGGCCGCAGCCCCCGGTGTGGCGGTTTTTTCGGAAATTTATTATCCGAAAGGATGGACCGCTTATCTCGACGGGGTCGAAGCGCCTTATTTCCGCGCCGACTACGTGCTGCGCGCCATGGTGTTGCCGGCCGGAACCCACACGGTCGAGTTCCGCTTCCGTGCGCCGCATTACGAATTGCTCTCTTCGCTGACGCTGATCTCTTCGCTGTTGTTGTTGGGCGGAGTGGCGGCGGTGGCCGGCGCAGCGGGTTACCGGGCTTATAAAAAACGCAAAGATAACGATGGACAACAATAAGAGGATCCGGCGGAAAGTCCGCAATGCCTATGTCATTTCGACGGTCAGTATCGCACTGGTTTTGTTTCTGTTGGGAAGTGTCGGGTACTTGATTCTCGGTGCGATGGGGGCTACGCAGCGCCTCGAGGAGAGCATGACGGTCTATGTGATGCTCAGGGACGACGTGACGCCCGAGGCTTCAGAGGCGTTGTCGAAAAAACTTTCGGCGAATGAGGCCGTGCGCGAAGTACATTTTATCGGCAAGGATGCCGCTGCCGAGGAGTTCAAAGAGTACCTCGGCGACGATTTCGTCGAGTTCCTCGAGCAGAATCCGCTGCCCGATTCGTATGAATTGAGGCTGAATGCCGGTGCGTCGGACAAGGAGACGATCTCGGCGCTCGAAAAGGAGGTGTCGCAGTGGGAGGGCGTTGCCGAGGTGGTTTACCAGCGCGGTGTGCTCGAACAGATAGGGCAGAATATCAATAAGTTCAATATGATCCTGCTGCTGTTCGGCGGTACGCTGCTGATTATCGCGTTGATCCTGCTCAACAATACGATTCGCGTGACGATCTTCTCGAAGCGCTATATAATCAATACGATGAAGCTGGTCGGGGCGACCAAATGGTTCATCATGCGGCCGTTCCTTTCGCGCAGCATCCTGCAGGGCATTTATGCGGGACTGATCGCGTGGGCGATGCTGATCGTGATGATGATGGGGCTGCACGAAGGGTTGCCCGAGATCAAATTCGTCAGCGACGACAACTACCTCGCGCTGATTTTTGCCGGCACGATGGCAGGCGGCGTACTTATTTCGCTGCTCTTTACCGCTTTCGCTGTACGGAAATTCCTGCGGATGAGTTCGAGCAAGATCCATATTTATTGATATTGCGTAAAAAACGATGACCATGAAAAATAGAGAAAAACAGGCTCCGGCTTCACTGGCCGAGAAACAGCGCGAAATGCCGCTGACCGTAGCCAACTATAAACTGATGCTGATCGGGCTGGGAATCATCATTCTCGGCTTCATCCTGATGAGCGGCGGCGGCAGCGACGACCCGAACGTTTTCAACGAGGCTATGTTCAACTTCCGGCGGATTACGCTGGCTCCGATATTGGTGCTGGCGGGTTTCGGTTTCGAGATTTACGCGATTATGAAGAAACCTAAAAATAAGGAGTAGCGGCGCATGGAAGTTTGGGAAGCGATTGTGCTCGGTCTCGTGCAGGGTTTGACTGAGTTCCTGCCGGTGAGCAGTTCCGGGCATTTGCAGATTTTCAACACGCTTTTCGGCCTGCAGGGCGAAGAGAACCTGACGTTTGCCGTGGCGGTGCATGCCGCTACGGTTTGCAGTACGATCGTCGTGTTCCGCAGGGAATTGTTGCAGTTGATCGCCGGTTTTTTCCGGTTCAAATGGAATTCGGAGACTATCTATATTTCTAAGATACTGCTTTCGATGATTCCGGTGGGAATTGTCGGGCTCTTTTTCAAGGATTCGGTCGAGGAGTTGTTCGCGTCGGGCCTGCTCGTGGTCGGCTGCTCGCTGATCCTGACGGCGATCCTGCTGGCTTTCGCTTATTATGCACGGCCGCGGCTCAAAGAGAATATTTCATTCAAAGATGCTTTTACCATAGGTGTCGCCCAGGCTTTTGCCGCGATTCTCCCGGGCCTTTCACGTTCGGGCTCCACGATCGCTACCGGGTTACTGCTCGGCGACCGGAAAGACCAGGTCGCCCGCTTTTCGTTCCTGATGGTGCTGATTCCGATTCTGGGCGAAGCGATGCTCGACCTGATGAAAGGCGGCTTCCACCCTTCCGAAACCGGGATTTCAGCGCTTGCCCTGACGGCGGGATTCGTGACCGCTTTTCTCTCCGGACTGTTTGCCTGCAGTTGGATGATCAATATCGTGAAGAAGGGCAAGTTGATCTATTTCGCTGTGTATTGCCTGATTGTCGGCACCGTTTCGATCCTGTACAGCGTAATCTGAGTTCCGGTATAATTAGGTGCTTCCGCACCCCGGAGAATTATAACCGTTAATCCGAAAGATTGTTGTGAAACAACCTTTGATGCCTGATTTTCCCTTCCCGGAAGGATACGTGCTTCCTGTGGACAAGCCCCTCGGGTGGACTTCGTCGGATGTCGTGCGCAAGATGCGCGTACTGCTGCGTCGGCTGGGGCACCGCAAAATTAAAGTGGGACATGCCGGGACGCTCGATCCCCTCGCTACGGGCGTGCTGATCGTCTGCATCGGCCGGGCGACCAAGCGTGTCGATGAATTGCAGGCCGAAGAAAAAGAGTACCTGACTACCGTTCGCCTCGGTGCGACCACTCCGAGTTACGATCTGGAGCATCCCGTCGATCAAACCTATCCTTACGGCCATGTGACCGAAAAGTCGATCCTGGCCGCGTTACAGGAGATGGAAGGAGAACAGTTGCAGGAGCCGCCCGTCTATTCTGCGAAGATGATCGAAGGCAGGCGTGCCTACGAATATGCCCGCGAAGGAGAAGAGGTGAGGATGCGTCGCGCATTGGTCAATATTTATGAGATCGCACCCGAACGGATCGACCTGCCGGACGTGACGTTGCGTGTCCGGTGCAGTAAAGGAACCTACATCCGTTCGATCGCACGGGACCTGGGCGAGAAACTCTCCTGCGGCGGCCATCTGACGGCTCTGCGGCGTACCCGCAGCGGGGCGTTTTCCGAGCAGGACCTCTATACGATCGAAGAGGTTGAACGCATGCTGTCATCCGCTCCGCCCACGCAGTCCGCTCCGTCCGTATCCCCGGTTTCGCCTGTAAAATAGCATTGAAGAAGAGTTTGAACCGGGCTCAATAAAAAAATCGTTTTTCGGAAATTGTAGAAAAATCGGTTCCGGATGAAACAAAACGCAATATTTTGCGTATAATAATTACTTGTTTCTGTTCAAAAAAGCTTCCGGCAGGAATTGCCGAATGACGGACTGCAACCCGTTGACTTGTCTGCAAACCTTTAAAATCTTCCAATAGCGATGAAACTTTCGCAGTACAATTACAGCTTTTCCCCTAACATGCTGGCCAAATATCCGGCCGAAAACCGCGACGAATCGAGACTGATGGTGATCGACCGGGCCAGTGGCAAGATCGAACACTCCGTTTTTAAAAATGTGATCGATTATTTCAATGAAGGGGATGTGCTGACCTTCAACGATACGAAAGTCTTTCCGGCCCGTCTTTACGGTAACAAGGAGAAGACCGGCGCCGAAATCGAAATTTTCCTGCTGCGCGAATTGAACCGCGACTTGCGCCTTTGGGATGTACTGGTCGATCCGGCCCGTAAAATCCGCATCGGCAACAAACTTTATTTCGGAGATGACGACCTGTTGGTGGCCGAGGTGATCGACAACACGACTTCGCGCGGCCGGACGCTTCGTTTCCTGTTCGACGGTGATTACGACGAGTTCAAAGCCACCCTTTATAAGATGGGGGAAACCCCGCTGCCCAAATGGATCCGGTCGAAAGTCGAGCCGATCGACGACGAGCGGTACCAGACCATTTTCGCCCGGCACGAGGGTGCCGTCGCCGCGCCGACCGCAGGACTGCATTTCAGCAAGCACCTGATGAAACGGCTTGAGATCAAAGGGGTCGATATGGCCTTCCTGACGCTGCATGTCGGGTTGGGGAATTTCCGTACGGTCGATGTCGAAGATCTCACCAAGCACAAGATGGACTCCGAACAGGTGGTCATTCCCGAGGAGACAGCCGAGAAGGTGAACCAAATCAAGCGGGCGGGCGGTAAAGTCTGCGCCGTGGGTACCACCGTGATGCGCTCGATGGAGAGTTCCGTTTCGACCGAGGGTTTCCTCAAACCGTTCGACGGCTGGACCAATAAATTTATTTTCTGTCCTTACGAGTTCAGCGTGGCCAATTGCATGATCACGAACTTCCATTTGCCCTATTCTACACAGTTGATGATGGTGTCCGCGTTTGCCGGCTACGACCTGCTGATGGAGGCCTACAAAGTGGCTAAGGAGGAAAAGTACCGTTTCGGTACTTACGGTGACGCGATGTTGATTCTGTAATTGTTTTTCGCCACGTCGAAAACCATGTGGAGATAAAAGCTGTTACAGGCGCAGGCATATTGTTCCTGTCGCCGGTCGGCTTGTTTAATCATCAAAAATTCGTACCTTTGCAATCGGGCCCGTTGTCCGCAGAAATAAGAAGGAGTCGTTTATGAGTAGCTGCAAAATTTTATATGTCTGTCAGGAGATAACGCCATATCTTGCTGAAAATGATATGTCTACACTGTGCAGGACTCTGTCGCAAAGCATGCAGGAAAGAGGTAATGAGATCCGCACTTTCATGCCGCGTTACGGACTTATCAACGAGCGGCGGAACCAGCTTCACGAAGTGATCCGCCTTTCGGGCATGAATCTGATCATCGACGATAACGACCATCAGTTGATTATCAAGGTCGCGTCGATCCCTTCGGCCCGTGTCCAGATCTATTTTATCGACAACGAGGACTACTTTCAGCGTAAATTCACGTTGTGCGACGGAGAGGGAAGTCTCTTCGCCGACAATGACGAACGGGCGATTTTCTTTGCGCGGGGTGTGCTCGAAACGGTCAAAAAACTGCGTTGGGTGCCTGATGTCGTGCATGTGCACGGTTGGTTCTCGGCGATTGTCCCGGTCTATTTGCGCAATACCTTTGCCGACGACCCCGTTTTCAAAAACGTCAAGATCGTCATGTCGCTCTATGATGATGGGTTCGATGGGGAGCTTGATGCGAAATTTGGGCAAAAGATCGCCAGCGAAGGGGTCGAAAAAAAACACACCGCTCTTTTGGAGCATCCCACATACGAAAATCTGATGAAGTTCGTTATGAATTACATCGACGGGGTAATCTGCGAAACTGCGGCCCCGTCGGATGAACTGATCGGGTGCCTTAAGGAGCAGGGCAAGCCGGTTCTGGAGTATCAGGACAAGGCGACGCCGGCTTATCTGGATCAATACGAGGCGTTCTATCGTAAAATATTGGCAAATGAATAGACGTCGTAACGCAGCGGTAGCCGGGATTTCCCTTTGCGCACTTTTTGCCGCCCTGTTTTCATGTACGAAAGTGGACAACACGGTCGGCAGTTCGTTGATCCCCAATGACCAGCAGATGCAAATTTTCGAGGATACCGTTTCCGGTATCGATGCTTACCTGCAGTTGGTGGATTCACTTCCGATGACAGTCACCAATTACAACTGGTATTACGGATGCATGGGCGCCAAGAAGGATCCCGTTTACGGGGCTTTCGAGTCGGGCTGGCTCGGGCAGTACGGCGGAGCCTCGTTTTATTCTTCCAATGAAGAGGCTACAGACCGTTACGGGACGGCCCCTGTCGGGGATTCGATCTGCTTGTATCTGACGTTCGAATCCTCGCTGAGCTCGGGTGATACCGCTAAAACGCAGACCTTTAATGTCTATGAGGTTACCAAGCGCCTTTACGTGGATTCGATCTACTATTTGAATCATTTCGATGTCCGGGAAGTAATCGATCCGGAACCGTTGCTCACTTTCGATTATAAACTCGGGGACGGCACGAATATTACGAAACGGATGACCAGCGATAAAGCTGTGGCGTTGATGAACAGGCTGCTCAAAGCGACTACGGAGATGTACGAAGACGATTCGCTGTTCGTCAATGAATACAAAGGTATCTATGTTGCGCCGGCGGATAACTCTCCGCGCGATGCCGCCGCACTTTCCATGCTGACCACTTCGGCTTCGATGCAGGTATATGCGCATAATTTCACCGATGAGACCGCGACGACCCCGAAAGATACGGTGATCGGTAGCTATTCGTTCGGTGCGGCGACTTACACCAAGCTGATGTCTCTGAATACTTACAAGCATGACTACACCGGCAGCGAAATCGATCCGGCGAAATTCAACGACACGACCTCATTGGGGGTTCCGGTCTCGGTGGGGTATGTGCAGGGGTGCGGCGGTGTAACCAGCTTCCTGCACTTTACAAAAGAATTCGTCGAGAACCTGAAGGCATTGAAAACTAGCAAGAATACGGCTTATAAGACGCTGGTGATTAATAGCGCGCGGATTGAAATCGGAATCGATAAGCCGGATATTCCTGCGCTCGATGCGGCGACTACCCGATTGGGATTCTATACGGATTATGCGACTTTCAGTCCGATTTCGGATTATCCTTTCGAATTGGAAGTGTCGCAATACAACCCGGTTACGCTCTCTTACGGCGGATACATGAACCGGTCGCGCAACAGCTATACGATGGATATTACCCGGGCTATTCAGGTAATGGCTGACGTATCTACACGCGATTACTGGATCGAGGTGGCTCCTTCGTTCTTCGAAATCTACAATCCGAACAAGGAGGTTCGGCTGAATACGTCGAACGATCCCTCTAACCCGTTGCCGCTGAGGGTGGCGGTTACCTATACATTGATACGGTAAATGCTCTAACGACAAAACCTAAAGCGACCCTTTAGGTTTTCGCTTTTAATACAGGTAGTGATTATGCAGGAAAATTTAGTAATTGTCGAGTCCCCGGCCAAGGCTAAAACCATAGAGAAATTTTTGGGCAAGGAGTATACGGTCAAGTCGAGTTTCGGCCATATCCGCGATTTATCCAAGAAGGAGTTGGGCATCGACATCAGCAATAATTTCGAACCGCATTACGAGATCCCGGCCGACAAGAAAAAGGTGGTCGGCGAGCTGGACAAACTGGCCAAGTCGGCCAAAACTGTCTGGCTGGCGTCCGATGAGGATCGTGAGGGAGAGGCGATTGCTTGGCATCTGGCGCAGGTGCTCGGGCTCGATCCGAAAACTACCAAGCGGATCGTCTTTCACGAAATCACGAAGAATGCGATCCTGCATGCGGTCGAAAATCCCCGTTCGATCAATATGGACCTGGTCAACGCCCAGCAGGCACGCCGCGTGCTCGACCGCCTGGTCGGGTTCGAACTCTCGCCGGTGCTGTGGCGCAAGGTGAAACCGTCGCTTTCGGCAGGCCGCGTACAGAGTGTCGCCGTGCGGTTGATCGTCGAGCGTGAGCGCGAGATCATAGCTTTCGAGAGTAAGGACTATTACCGCGTGGTCGCTGATTTTGAGATTGCCGGTGCAAACGGCAAGCCCGGTGCGTTCCGGGCCGAACTGAACAAGCGCTTTGCTACGGAGCAGGAGGCGGAAGCATTTCTAGGGAAGTGTAAGGACGCCCGTTTTACGGTACTGAACGTCGAGCAGAAACCGTCGAAGAAAAATCCGCCGGCACCGTTTACCACCTCGACTCTGCAACAGGAGGCCGGCCGTAAACTCGGTATGTCGGTGAGCCAGACGATGGCCGTCGCCCAGAGGCTTTACGAGGCCGGTTACATCACCTACATGCGTACCGACTCGGTGAACCTTTCGAATCAGGCCCTTGCGGCGGCGAAAGAGGAGGTAACCGCACTGTTCGGGGCCGAATATTCCGAAGTGCGTAACTTCAAAACGAAATCCAAGGGTGCCCAGGAGGCGCACGAGGCGATCCGGCCCTCATATATGAACCACCGGACGATCGAGGGAGGGCCGCAGGAAAAACGGCTTTACGAGCTGATCTGGAAGCGCACGGTCGCTTCGCAGATGGCCAGCGCGCAGACCGAGCGCACGGTGGTGGATATCGCTGTCAGCGGCGCGGCGGAACAGTTCGTGGCTACCGGCGAAGTGGTCAAGTTCGACGGTTTCCTCAGGCTCTATTCCGAATCGGTCGAGGATGAGACGGGCGAAGGCGAAGAGGCTTTGTTGCCGCCGATGAAAAAAGGCGACGAGCCGACGGCGCAAACCATTACCGCGCTGCAGCGTTTCACCCAGTCTCCGCCCCGTTACAGCGAGGCTTCACTGGTCAAACGGCTCGAGGAGCTCGGTATCGGGCGCCCTTCTACCTATGCACCGACCATTTCGACGATCATTACGCGCGGATACGTGATTAAGGAGAGCCGTGACGGAGAGAAGCGCGGCTACACGCAGCTGACGCTTTCCAAAGGCAAGATCGCGCGCAAGACGCTTACCGAAACCGTAGGCAAAGAAAAAAACAAACTTTCGCCGACCGATATCGGCATGATCGTGACCGATTTTCTCGATGCGCAGTTCGCGGCCGTCATGGATTACAATTTCACCGCGTCGGTCGAAAAGGAGTTCGATGAAATTGCGATGGGCGAGAAGAGCTGGCCGGAGATGATCCGCAGTTTCTACGATGAATTTCACAGTAAAGTGGACGAGGCGCTGGAAAGCAAGCCGGTCAAGAGCAGCCAGATGCACGAACTGGGTATCGATCCCAAAAGCGGTAAGCCCGTTTTCGTGAAGATCGGCCGTTTCGGTCCCGTTGCACAGATCGGCGGCGCTGAGGGAGATGAGGAAAAGCCGCGTTTTGCCAGTCTGAAAAAAGGGCAGTTGATCGCGACGATTACGCTTGACGAGGCTCTTGCCTTGTTTGATTTGCCGCGTAAGTTGGGCGAATTCGAGGACAAAGAGGTGGTGATCGGCGTGGGGCGTTTCGGCCCGTATGCGCGTCATGACGGTAAATTCGTGTCGTTGGCCAAAACCGACGATCCCTATACGATCGAGCTGCCGCGTGCAATCGAGTTGATCGAACAGAAGCGGATTAAGGACAAACGGATGAAGGAGCCGATCAAGACTTTTGCCGAGGAGCCCGGGTTGCAGGTACTCAACGGCCGCTACGGTCCTTACATCGCTTTCGACGGCAAAAATTACCGCATTCCGAAAGGGCAGGAACCCGAAGGCCTGACGCTCGAGGCCTGCCGCGCGATCATTGCGAAATCGAAAAAATAGGCAGAATTTATAAAAGATTCACGGGCTGTCAGGGGTGTTCTGGCCAATGCATTCGTAAGAGTAAATCCGGTTATTCCCGATCATCAAGGTACGTCTCCGCTATTGTTCGTGATATAAAAAGCTTCCCGGCTGTCAACAGCCGGGAAGCTTTTTGTTTTGGATCCGGAACTGTTCCGGTTATTAGGGAGGAAAGCGGTCTTGGTTAAATTGAATTGTGTTGGCCCGGATTTATTCGTTCTCATTTTCGGCGGGGCGGTTGGCCACGTAGTTGCGCCAGCGGTCGATCACCGTGCGCATGTCTTCGGGAAGGTCGCTTTCGAAATAGATATACTTCCCTGTCGAGGGATGCACGAACCCGAGGCTGCGGGCATGCAGCGCATGACGCGGCAGCTGTTGAAAGCAGTTCTCGACGAACTGCTTGTATTTCGAAAAGGTCGTTCCCTTGAGAATGCGGTCGCCGCCGTACCGTTCGTCGTTGAACAGCGGATGCCCGATGTATTCCATGTGTACCCGGATCTGGTGCGTACGGCCCGTTTCCAACCTGCATTCGAGCAGGTTCACGTAGCCGAGCCGCTCGAGTACTTTGTAATGGGTTACGGCATGCTTGCCCTGCGTCCCGTCGGGAAAAACGGCCATTTTCATGCGGTCTTTGAGGCTCCTGCCCACGTTGCCGGTCACCGTGCCCTCTTCGCTTTCCATATTGCCCCATGCCAACGCGCAGTAGACCCGGTCTATCGTATGGTCGTAAAATTGTTTTGCCAGCCGGGCGTGCGCCCGTTCGTTTTTCGCAATGACGAGGATCCCCGACGTATTCTTGTCGATGCGGTGTACGAGTCCGGCCCGCATGTCGCCGTTCTGGAACAGCGGCAGGTCTTTGAGATGGTAAGTCAGCGCGTTGACCAGCGTGCCCGAATAGTTGCCGTGACCCGGGTGTACGACCATTCCGGCGGCTTTGTTGACGATGATCAGGTCGTCGTCCTCGTAGCGGATGTCGAGCGGAATGTTTTCGGGAATGATTTCGATTTCGCGAACCGGGTAGGGCATCACGATTGAAATCCGGTCGAGCGGTTTGACTTTGTAACTCGATTTTACCGGCGTGCCGTTGACGAGGATGGTTCCGGCGTCGGCAGCCGTCTGGATGCGGTTGCGCGAAGCGCCTTCCATGCGGTTGGTAAGGAACTTGTCGATGCGCAGCAGGGCTTGCCCCTTGTCGACCGTGAGGCTGAAATGCTCGTACATCTCATCTTGCTGATCGTCGTCCGTTCCCGGTAGCGGATGCAACTCTTCGGACAGGATTTCGGCGATGTCGGTCGGTGTCATGGGTGGCATAAGGTTGTCTGTTGCAAGATTTAGTCGGAGCCGGGACGGCAAAGGTTCGGTCCTTTCCCGTGTTTGTCGGGCAGAATGTTATCTGTCGCGCCGGATCCCGGTTCCGGGGGGCGGATATGGCTTTCCGGATTTCGGTTCTACGGGCTCAGCCCGTAGAACTTAGCGTTCGGCGCCCATTTCCCGATAACATAACGATCATGGGTAGGCTGCCGGATTCGGCGTTTTATTCCGCCGTAGCAGAGGCAACCGAATCGGCATAGGCTTTTGCCGCGGCACGTGCCGAACGGTCGGCGGCTTTGCGTCCTGCTTCGATCTTCGCGTCGTCGAGCGACAGCGTGAATCCGACCGCGGTGCCCAATCCGAGGCGCGTTCCCGCCGCAGGCGACTGCGCGCTGACTCTGGCCTCTTTCTCATTGAGCAGGTTGATACCGGCATCGCGGGTAATCTTCCCTACGTTGAATCCGGCTTCCCACAGGCGGCTTTTCGCTTCACGGGCCGAAAAGCCGGCCAGTCGCGGAACGGCCTGTGCCGTCGCGTCGCTGCCCAAGCCTACGACCAACGTGATACCTGCACCCATTTCCGCCTGCATTTTGCTGCCGGGATGGATTATTTTGCCGTTGTAGCGCTCTTCGAGTACGTTATTGGTGGCGATATCGTTTTGGTAAATCAGTTTGTCGATGCCGAGGCCGGCCATTTCGAGGTTGCTTTTGGCCTGCCGCAGCGAAAACCCTGTTACATAGGGAATCGTCACCATCTTTTGCCGGTAGGAATTGATCGTGACGAAGACGCGCCGCCCTGATTTCACTTGAGCCCCCGCTACCGGGTTTTGTTCGAGGATCACTCCGCCCGGGTAAGCCGGCACATAGAGCGAATCGTTGATTTCGATACGCAGCGAAGAGCCTTTGCCGGCGTGTTTCGCCTCTTCGACGGTCATTCCGCTCAGGTCCGGTACGTCGCGTACCTGTCCGTGGCGCGTCAGGAGATTCAGCAGCAGGTTGGCCACGAAGCCGAAGACGATGATTGCGCATAGGGCCAGTACCAGGTTGCGTGCGATGGGGTTGGCGCTTATCTTGGCGATCAGTTTGCGTAGGTAATCCATAACCGGGACGATTTGGCGCTAAAGATACTATTTTTTCACCGGATTGTAAAACGTATCGCGCTCGACCGGCTCGTAACCCGCCGAGCGGATCATCGCCTCCATTTCGGCAGTCGTGACCGAGGGTTTGCTCTCCTCGGCGCCGGCCATCGAATAGATTTTCGTGCTGTCGTCGATCGTGCCGTCCATGTCGTCGGCACCGAAGGCGAGCGCCAGTTGTGCGGTGGTTTTGCCGAACATCGGCCAGTAGGCCTTGATGTGCGGGATATTGTCCAGATAGAGGCGCGCGAGCGCCGTCATGCGCATATCCTCGACGATACTCACCTCTCCGATCTCCTCCATCGAATTGTGGCGGCTGCGGTATTTGAGCGGGATGAAGGCGTTGAAACCGCCCGTTTCGTCCTGCAGCCTCCTGAGGCGGTCGAGGTGGTCGATACGGTCGTCGAGCGATTCGATATGCCCGTAGAGTATCGTAGCGTTGGTCGGGATGCCGAGCCGGTGTGCGGTACGGTGCACGGTCAGCCACTCGTCGGCCGTTCCCTTTTCGGGACAGATGCGGGATCGGATCGGTTCGGCGAAAATCTCAGCGCCGCCGCCGGGGATCGCTTCCATGCCGGCCTCTTTGAGCCGGCGAAGCCCCTCTTCGAGCGGCAACCCTGCCTTGTTGATCATATAGGCCAGTTCGATGGCTGTGAAAGCCTTGACCGATGCCTGTGGCATCCGGCCCTTGACCGATCGGATCAGGTCGATGTAATAATCGAGTCCGTTGCGCGGGTGTACCCCTCCGACGATGTGGACTTCGGTCGCGCCGCTACCTCGGTGGCTGTCTACCTGCGCGAGGATCTCCTCTTTGGAATAATCCCACGCGTCGGGCGAGTCGGCCGGGCGGCGGTAGGAGCAGAAACGGCAGTTGAAGACGCAGACGTTCGTCGGCTCGATATGGAAATTTCGGTTATAGAAAACGGCTTTGCCGCTTTTGCGTTCTTTTGCGTGCGTCGCTAACAGCCCCAACAATGCGAGGGGCGCTTCGCTCAGGAACGTTTTGGCTTCGGAGCGGCTGAGGCGCCCTCCTCTATCGATTTTGTCGGCCAGCGCCGCAATGGATTCTGACAGGTTGAACATGACGGAAAGGTTTTACTCGCAAACAGAAAAGGCTGCCCTTGCAGCAGCCTTGTTCGATATGTGCAGCGCGTGTGCTTTCCACCCGCGATGACGTGCAGGAGACTATTTTGCGCGGGCCTCGTCCGAAACGGTCAGTTTCTTGCGCCCTTTGGCACGGCGTGCGGCGAGCACTTTGCGGCCGTTGGCGGTAGCCATTCTTTCACGGAAGCCGTGCTTGTTGATTCTCTTCTTCTGCGAGGGTTGGAAAGTCCTTTTCATCGGTTTATCTTTTTAGATATTTATCTTTTCGGTCTGCCCCGGTGCCGTCCGAGGCCCCTGCGGAACCCGTTGCTGCCGGAACGTTGCGCCGATATTACGGGCGCGCGGAGTGCAAAGGTAAAACAATTTTGAATGATTCAAAAATTTTCCCCTGATTTTTTGGCGTTTTGCCGTGTGTCGCAGCCGCCGGGCAGGGGTATAAGCATGATTTTTCGCCCGGCGCCGCTCACATGGCTCGTATTCTCGGCGGGGGAGCGGGATGGCAATGGTTCCCAGTGTCGGGGAATTGTGTCAGCGCGGAATATAGACCACTTTTTTCGTCTCGAAAAACCTGTCGTCGAATAATTCCCCGATTTCGTACAGCGCATAAGGCCTGCCGGTTGCCGAAAGTTCGGCTTCGAGGTCTCCCCCTTTCAGGTAGAGAATGCCGTTCGCCAGCGTTCCGGCGCTGTTGCCCGGTTCGATTTTGTCCCATATCCACCCGATAAAGGGTTTCATTTCGGTCACGGCGCGGCTGACTACGAAATCGAATTTACCTTGTACCGCCTCGGCCCTGCCGTGGATTGCGGTGAGGTTCCGCAGGCCGATTCCTTGCGCCACTTCGTTTACGACCTTGATTTTTTTACCGATCGAATCGATCAGCGTGAATTGTGTTTCGGGGAAAAGGATTGCCAGCGGAATACCGGGAAAACCGCCGCCGCACCCGACGTCGAGAATACGTGCGCCGGATGAGAAGGAGCACACTTTGGCGATCACGAGCGAGTGCAGCACGTGGTGCAGGTAGAGCAGGCCGATATCCTTGCGTGAGATAACGTTGATCTTTGCGTTCCATTCGCGGTACAGGCCCTCCAGCGCGGTGAACCGCTGCTGTTGGACGGCCGTCAGGTCCGGAAAATACCGGGCGATCAGTTCCGCCCCGGGACGGTTGGTCCCGGTTGTCTGCGGCACGACTGCCGGTTGCGGGCTGTGCAGGGGTGCTGCTGATGCCAGGGTGTCTGCGGGTTTCGGGGTTTCTTTCCGGGTCATAGCTGTCTGTCGTTGTGGTCGGTGATGTAGCGGCACAATTGCTCCCTGGCGCGGTGAATCTGTGTCTTGACCGTGCCGATGGGCAGGTTCAACTGGTCGGCGATCTCCTTGTACGAAAACTCGCGGAAGAACCGCAATTCGATCAGTTCCCGGTAGCGCGGAGCCATTTTGCTGAGGAACAGTTCGAACTGTGCGGCATTCTGGTGTGTGATCATGTGTTCTTCCGGCGTGGGGCTGTCCGGGGCGGGCAGTGTGCCCATCGTCTCCCCGGCCCTTTCGATCGAGATCGTATCGTCGCGCCTGCGACGCGTAAAATCGATAAAGGTGTTGCGGGCGATCGTGTAGACCCATTTGCCGAACGTATGTTCAGGGTTGTAGGTATGCAGTTTGAGGAACACTTTGACGAACGTCTCCTGCAGCAGGTCGTTCGTGTCGTCCACATTGCCCCCCGTGCGCTGGATATAGAGCTGGTAGATCGAGTCGCGGTAACGGTTGAACAAATGTTCGAAAGCGATGGAATCCCCGCCGAGAACGAATTCGATGAGTTGCTGGTCGGTTGCGACGATGTATTTTTCTATCTCCATACGGCTCTGTTGGGGCGCAGTCTGCGGCTCAGCGCGAGGAAGCATTCGCCCAGGGGGGAGGTCAAGTCGTACAGGATATAGGTGCCTGCCAGCTTGCGTTCGCCGAGGCGTTTGCCGATGCGCCAGATTTTCAGTTCAACGATCAGCAGGCGTAGCAGCAGAAAGAGTGCCGGAATGATCTTCCACCAGGGCGGAAGCAGAATAATTGCAGCAATTGCCGTAAGGAAAAAGAGCATGCGGCTCCACAGTTCGAACGAAATGCTGGTGCGAATTCCGCGCGGATAGTAGCGGAATGCATAGGTGAGCGTCTTGCGCATCGCGTGCCACCAGCCCAATCCGCCGTATTGCATCTGGCGTACGGTGGCGTGGGGATTCATGATGATGCTGACATTCGTCGGTGTGGCGATCGTCTGGATGAACAGGTCGTCGTCGCCGATGTTCATGTTCAGGTGGTTGAAACCCTTGTGTGCAAAGTAAAGGCTCTTGGTGTAGCCGATGTTGTGCGAAATGCCGCGGTAGGCACGACCGCGGATCGCCGCTGCGAGGTAGCGTACCGAAGTGGCGAGCCGGTTGCAGCGGATCATGCGGTTGGCGAATCCTTTCCGGATTTCGATGCCGCAGTAGCCGATCACCACGTTTCCCCCGATAAATCCTTTGGCCATCAGCGAGAGCCATCGCTCCGAGGTCGGGTAGCTGTCCACCGTCGTGAAGACCATATGTTCGTAGGCGGCCGCTTTGATGCCGACGGTGATCGCCAGTTTGATGCTGTGCTCGTAGTTCGGCTGCGCGTTGATCCGCGTCAGCCGCAGGTGCGGATAGATGGCGGCCGCTTCGTTCAGCAGCAGGCCGATCTCCTCGTCGTAACTGCAATCCACCACCACTACCTCATACTGGTGGTATTGCTGGCCCAGCAGCAACGGCAGCGTATGTTCGATGAAATAATAGGAATTTTCGCGGGCTACGACGATTACCGATACGGGCGGCGGTACCGTTTGCGGGTCGATTCCCCGGTTGTTGCGGTAGCGGGGAAGCCGGCCGTAAACGCCGAGGTAATAGTAGAGCTGGACGATCAGCAGCAACAGGACCGCTCCCAACAGGCCCAATGCCAGCCGGGGATCGATGATTCCGTTGTCAACCAGTTGGTTGTAGTATATCTCGAAAAAACTCACGCGATTAAAGGCAATTTCACGCAAAACTACATGATTTCGGACAAACCGCAAAAGAGAACCGGTACATTCTCCCGATTAATAGGGAAAAATATTTACCTTTGCATCGCCCGGGGCCGGACATGCTCTGTTTTGCATGGATGCCTGCGACCCGGAGACGACCCGCATGGAATTCCAGTTGTTACATACCGACTCCCGCAGCGCCGCACGCGCCGGGGTGCTCTCTACCGACCACGGTGAAATCCGGACACCGATCTTTATGCCGGTGGGGACGGTGGGCAGCGTCAAAGGGGTGTTCCACCGTGACCTGGAGCAAGAGGTCGGGGCGCAGATTATTCTGGGGAATACCTACCACCTTTACCTGCGTCCGGGAACGGATATCCTCGAACAGGCGGGTGGCCTGCACCGCTTCAGCGCGTGGAACCGTCCGATCCTGACCGACAGCGGCGGTTTCCAGGTCTTTTCACTGGCCGATTGCCGCAAACTGGCCGAAGAGGGATGCCGTTTCCATTCGCATATCGACGGTTCGGCCCACCTGTTCACGCCCGAACGGGTGATCGATATCCAGCGCAGCATCGGAGCCGACATCATGATGGCTTTCGACGAGTGTCCGCCGGGCGATGCCGAATACGATTACGCCAAAAAATCGTGGGAACTCACCTCGCGCTGGCTCGGGCGCTGTTTCGAGCAGTATGCGAAAACGGAACCCAAATACGGTCATTACCAGTCGTTGTTTCCGATCGTGCAGGGATGCACCTATCCCGATCTGAGGGCCCGTTCGGCCGAATTCGTACAGCAGTTCGGGGCCGACGGCTATGCGATCGGCGGGCTGGCTGTGGGTGAACCCGCGCCGGTCATGTACGAAATGATCGAGCAGGTCAATTCGATCCTGCCCCAGGACAAACCCCGCTACCTGATGGGTGTCGGGACTCCGGTAAACCTGCTCGAAGCGATCGAACGCGGCGTGGATATGTTCGATTGCGTGATGCCGACCCGCAACGGCCGCAACGGGATGTTGTTCACCAGCGAGGGGATTATCAATATACGCAACCAGAAATGGCGCGATGACTTCTCTCCGGTCGACCCGATGGGGCATTGTTTCGCCGATACCGCCTATACGAAAGCTTATTTGCGCCACCTGACCATCGCCGGCGAGATGATGGCCGCGCAGATCGCCAGCCTGCATAACCTTGCGTTTTACCTTTGGCTTGTGGGCGAGGCGCGTGAGCAGATTTTGCAAGGCACTTTTTCCGAATGGAAACCCGTTATGGTTGAAAAACTATCCCGCAGGTTATGAAAATCAAGTTTCCCGGAGTTAAAATCCTCGATCGCTACATCATGCGTAAGTTCCTCGGGACTTACATTTTCGCCATTGCGCTGATTATCGTGATCGTCGTGATTTTCGACGCTGCGGAAAAAATCGACGACTTCATCGAATTGAAGGCGCCGCTGTCGAAGATAGCCTTCTCCTATTACCTCAATTTCATACCCTTTTTCATCAACCAGTTCAGTGGGCTGTTCACCTTTATCGCTGTGATTTTCTTCACGTCGAAGATGGCCTACCAGACCGAGATCATCGCGATCCTGTCCGGCGGTGTGAGCTTCAACCGTTTCCTGTGGCCCTATTTTCTCAGTGCTGCGGCCATTACGCTGTTGAGCCTGGTGCTGAATTTAGTGGTGATCCCGATTGCCAACTCGAATCGTCTCGATTTCGAGATGCAATACCTCAAGCGGTTGAAGAACCTGAAATACGACCGGCATATCTACCGCCAGATCGAGCCGGGTACGTTCGTCTATATCCGGGATTATCAGGGGCCTACCAATACGGCTGGCTATTTCGTGCTCGAGACCTATGAGAACGGCGCGATCGTTTCGTCGCTCGAAGGGGCCAATGTGAAATTCGACGCGGAGACGGGCCGTTGGAGCGCGCCGAAGAGTATCGTCCGGCATTTCGATGGCGAAAAGGAGACTTTTACGAATACGCAGCCGCTCGATACGGTCATTAACCTGCGGCTCAACGAACTGGGCCGGATGCAGGATGTGGTTACGACGATGAACATTTCCGAACTGGGCCGGTTTATCAAGCAGCAGAAGGCGAAGGGTTCCGATATGGTGCCGCATTTCGAGGTGGAGTGGCACAAGCGTTTTTCAGCCCCGTTCTCGACCTTTATTTTAACGTTGATCGGCGTGTCGCTCTCTTCCCGCAAGGTGCGCGGCGGTACCGGATTGCATATCGGAATGGGCATCGTGCTCTGCTTCTCGTTTATCCTGTTTAGCAAGTTTACCGACGAATTTGCCAAAGGCGGCCTGCTCCCGCCGGGGATTGCGGTGTGGATTCCCAATATCCTCTACGCCTTTATCGCCGTTTACCTCTACCGCAAGGCGCCGAAGTAGCCTTCCCCTCTCTCCGGTATTCTCGCTTGCCCTTATTCCTACTTCCCTTTTGTTTTTACCGATTGATTACGCTTTTTACGCGTCCGTTTTTCTCTTGCACTTTCTGTGCTTATAAGGGACGGATGGGGCCGGTTATATCCTGTGGGGAGAGTTGTCTTGTCTTGTCTTGTCTTGTCTTGTCTTGTCTTGTCTTGTCTTGTCTTGTCTTGCGGCATCGTAATCCCTATACAAGCCGTCATGGTCATCGGTGAAAACAGAACACGCGGCCCCGGAAGACCGCGTGTTTCATTCATCGGATTCGTTCGTCGTTTCAGCGGTCCAGGCTTTGGGATTTGTCCGAACCCGGCCTGTCGCTTGCCTGACTTATTAGATCGCTTTTACTTGTGTGTCAGAAATTTCGTAAGCGTAATTTTTGCCTCCGGCCGTATAGCGGATGACCGGGTTCTTGCCGCTTTCGTCCAGTGTGAATTGGTTCGCACCTGATTTCAGTTCGGTCGGATAGAATACCGTGCCGATTACAGTGGTTTCCGAAGGAGCCTTTACTGTGGTGTAGAGACACGGAACCCATGCATAGGGAGCCTGTTGCACGATGCGGTAATAGAGTTGGTTCTGCTTGGTCAGCGACAGCGGCGCTTTGCTCATCGACTTCATCTCCATGCGCGTCGAGTCGCCGTTCAGGGCAGCGTAGGTGCCGTCGGCCGACACGGTCGCCTCAACGTTCGGGTGGAACAGCAGGTCGATCTGTGCTCCCTTTGCGCTCTGGATCTTATCGAGCACCAGCACGATATTGTTCTCCTTGTCGAGGATCAGCGTACGCTTCCATCCCTTGAGGTGCTCGCCGGGATAGGCGTTGGTCGCGTCCATCTGCGTGTAGGCGAAACCCGGCAACGATTCGAACTTGGTGATCTTGCCGCCGATACCCTCTTTCCAGGGCTGGTCTTTGCGTTTGGCGATGATCTGCTCCTCGCCGTCCACGAGCACTACGTTGTGGCCGAGGCTGCGGATGTTGAGGTAGTCCCAGCGGTCGTCGTTGAAGATGAACTGGTCGTAGAACTCCTGCGAGAATTCACCGATGACCGATTCGCCCTTCCAGGTGAGGTTGAATGTGCCGGCGTCGAGATGGCCGTGGTGCGGATCGTCCAGCGGGCCGCATTTGGTAGCGACCTGCATGTAGTCGTCGCCGAAATCCTTGCGCATGAAAGCCCAGTCGATTTCCGGAAAATGTTTCGACGCGTCGGCCGGTTTGGTGGCCGGAATATCCGTCGGCATAGGCCAGATCAGGTCCCAGATCGTGTTGGTCGCGTTGTTGCGGATACCGCCGAAGAGTGCATTGGGCCTGTTGAGGAATGTTTTGATGTAGAACATCGCATTGGTGTTGCCCGTTTCGGCGGCCAGTTTGCCGTACATACCCGGCGAGCCGATCGGACCGCCTATCCCCTTGTCGCGGAACGTGCCGTCGTTGAAGTTGCCGGTCATGCCGAACAGCGCGAAGTCAGCCGGGGCATTTTTCACACCGTCGATCAGGAACATGTTGATCTTGCCGTCCGAAAGGCGCTTGATCGCATCCATGAACATCATCGACTGGCACAGGCCGTATACCGAGTAGTGGCGTCCTTCCTGCCAGCCGCCTTCGTGCGTGATGTTGCTCACCATGCCGCCGATACCCTCGATACTGCGGATCACCACGTCGGTCAGTTGCGGGTCTTCGTTCAGCAGCGTCAGCGCCGCCATGCCCAATCCGTTGAAGCAGATGCCGGACCAGTTGCATTTGTAGGCATTCGCCCACCACTGGTAGTCGTAGTTGCCCCTCACGCGCAAAACCGCCTGTTCGAGCAGCCCGCTGCGCAGGCGGTCGCGCTGCGCCTTGGTGAGGGTCGGGTAGATCCAGTCGTAAGTCAGAGCGAGGTCGGCCGCACAGTCGCCTACCCAGATATCGAACGGGAAAGCCACTTGGTCGTCTTTAACCCCGTAGGGCCATACGCGCGTGTAGATATTTTCGAAATAGTGCGCGCTGAGCCGCCACGTATCCATCTCGCATAGTTTCTCGGCGAGCTGGTATGCGCGTTTCGCGTAGGCGGTGTCGCCCGTAAGCTGGTAGAGCAGGGCGCACACCACGCTGCCGTACTGGTAGTAGTTCTGGTAGGCGGCGTGGTCGTCTTTGCCCGAAAAACGGCTCTTGATGTCGTTCATCGCCGGAGCCGGATCGGCGTCTACGCGCAGGTAGCGCTCACCTTCGAGTTGCAGCATCCGGTAGATGTCCCCGGCGCGTTTGTTGGTTTTGATGTATTCGAGGATAGCCGGTTTCTGGGCTTCGTTGAATACGAGGTAGGGGTGTTGCAGGCCTTTCGCGGGTAGGGCGTTGCAGATTTCCTTGTAATCTGTCGGGATCGCCGCGGTCGAAACTGCGGGTCTCGTCTCCGGCTTTGCGGCCGAAAGCGTCGTCGGGAGCGCAATCAGGGCACAAGTCAATGCCAATGCCTGGGCTCCGAGGCGGAATCGTTTCATGAGTCAGTCGGTTTGAAAGTTTTAGTTATCTGTTATCGTTTGTGTCGCTATTCCGGCGTGTTCCGGCTTTCATTTTCCTGTTTCCTGTTTGAACCGGCCCTTGTATACCTCCGGTTTCGGTCGGGCTTCCGTTTGCTGGCCGGTCATGGGCGATGCCGTATCTGTAAGTGCGGTCGCGTCGCCGTCGTATGGAAGGATCGGACACGACATGTCCGCCTGTATCGGCTCCGGTAGTTCCCGGCTGTTATCCGCCAGCCAACAGTGCCAGTTCGCGAAGAGGGAGGACTGCCTTCCTCAATATCGGTCGAATCCGGCCGGATTACAGTAAAAACGGCTGCCGCCGGGCATTTATTTTGCCTGGCGCTTGCGGTCGATTTCGCTGAGCAGGATTTTGCGCAACCGGATGTGTTTCGGCGTTACCTCCACATATTCGTCTTCTTTGATGTATTCGAGCGCCTCTTCGAGCGAGAAGATTACCGGCGGTGCGATCGATACTTTGTCGTCGGAGCCGCTGGCGCGCATGTTGGTCAGCTTTTTCGACTTGGTCAGGTTGATGACGATATCTTCCGAGCGGGTGCTTTCCCCCACTACCTGTCCGCAGTAGATCTCTTCCTGCGGAGAGACGAAGAAAGTGCCGCGGTCCTGTAGTTTGTTGATCGCATAAGCGTAGGCCGTTCCGGTCTCCATCGCGATCAGCGAGCCATTCGTGCGCATTTCGATGTCGCCTTTGTAGGGCTCGAAACCCTTTAACCGGTGCGACATCACCGCTTCGCCGGCAGTGGCCGTGAGCAGGTTGCTTCGCAGACCGATGATGCCGCGTGAGGGAATGTCGAAAGTGAGCCGCTGGCGGTCGTGTATCGTCTGCATATCGGTAAGCGTACCTTTGCGTTTGGTCGTTAGCTCGATCGCCTTGCCGGCCACCTCTTCGGGCAGGTCGATGGTCAGTTCTTCGACCGGTTCGCATTTCTTGCCGTCGATCTCTTTGATAATCACGCGCGGTTGGCCTACCTGCAATTCGTAACCTTCGCGGCGCATCGTTTCGATCAGTACCGAGAGGTGAAGCACGCCCCGGCCGTAAACGACGAAGCTGTCCGACGAAGGGCCCGGTACTACCCGCAGTGCGAGGTTCTTTTCCAGCTCCCGGTCGAGGCGCTCCTTGATGTGGCGCGAAGTGACGAATTTGCCGTCCTTGCCGAAGAAGGGCGAATCGTTGATCGTGAACAGCATGCTCATCGTCGGTTCGTCGATGGCGATCGGTTCGAGCGGTTCGGGGTTCTCGTAATCGCAGATCGTGTCGCCGATCTCGAAGCCTTCGATGCCTACCAGAGCGCAGATTTCGCCGCACTCCACCTTGCCCACCTTGGTTTTACCCAGTCCCTCGAAAACCATCAGGTCTTTGATGCGGGTTTTGACCATCGTGACGCCGTCGCGCTTGGCCAGCGTAACGGGCATTCCTGAAGTCAGGGTGCCGCGCGTAACCTTGCCGATTGCAATACGGCCCACGTACGGGGAGTATTCCAGCGAGGTGATCAGCATTTGCGGAGTGCCTTCGACCACCTGCGGAGCCGGGATATTGTCGATGATGGCGTCGAGCAGCGGGGTGATATCGGTCGTGCGCTCTTTCCAGACGTGCGACATCCAGCCCTGTTTTGCGCTGCCGTAGATCGTTACGAAGTCGAGCTGTTCTTCGGTGGCTCCGAGGGTGAACATCAGGTCGAAAACCTGTTCGTGCACCTCTTCGGGGCGGCAGTTGGGCTTGTCCACCTTGTTGATTACGACGATCGGCTTTTTCCCCAGAGCGAGCGCTTTCTGCAGTACGAAACGGGTTTGCGGCATCGTGCCCTCGAACGCGTCGACCAGCAGCAGTACGCCGTCGCACATATTGAGTACCCGCTCCACCTCGCCTCCGAAGTCGGAGTGGCCCGGGGTGTCGATGATGTTGATTTTGTAGTCGCGGTAAACGACCGAGACGTTTTTCGACAGGATCGTGATTCCTCGTTCGCGTTCCAGATCGTTGTTGTCCATGATCAGTTCGCCTGACTTCTCATTGTCCCGGAAAAGATTCCCCTGGAGGATCATCTTGTCAACCACCGTTGTTTTGCCGTGGTCGACGTGGGCAATGATCGCAATATTGCGTAAATTCTGCATAT